>Ga0302326_10020814_pt1 | contig 13478 bp, 14 predicted proteins | sample Palsa_T0_3_FD_202264 | JGI IMG/M metagenome (GOLD analysis project Ga0302326, IMG submission 202264) | Peat permafrost microbial communities from Stordalen Mire near Abisko, Sweden - Palsa_T0_3 | ecosystem: Environmental > Terrestrial > Soil > Palsa > Peat permafrost | place: Sweden: Abisko... | reverse complement strand
CCACCACCTCACGCTTGAGGCTCGAAGATTCCGCCAGCGCCGGGTAGCAGATTGCCGGCCGGATGTTGGCGAACAACCCGAGTTCCTTGCGTAGTCGAAGAAGCCCCGCTTCCGGTCGCACCTCGTAAGGCACGTCGTCCCATTTCGGGCCGCCGCACGCGCCGAAGATGACGGCATCGGCCGCGTGCGCCTTCGCCATGGTCTTCTCGGTGATGGCGACCTTATAAGCGTCGTAGCAGCAGCCGCCGACCAGCCCTTCCTCGAAGGTGAAATTGCCGATGCCCGCTTTAGCGAAGAAGCCAAGCAGCCGCTTCACCTCGGCCATCACTTCCGGGCCGATGCCGTCGCCGGCGAGCAGAAGGAGCTTTTTTGGACTGGACATGAAAGGACATCCTTGCACCGCGCGGAGCGCACGCGCAGTGCTACTGGCAGGATCGGATTATGGCAACTGTTGAACGGAAGGCGGTCCGTCAGAGCCCGCTGAACCAGTTGTAGCCTTGGTTCTCCCAATAGCCGCCAGCGTCGTTGTTTTGCACCCACATCGCTGTGACGTATTTGGGATTTTTGAAGCCGAGCTTGGTGGGAATGCGGATCTTGATCGGGAAGCCGTAGGCGCGCGTCAGGATCTGATGATCGAATTTGAGCGTCAGTTGCGTCTGCGGATGCAGCGCCGTCGGCATGTCGATCGTGTTCGAGTAGCCCTCGGCGCACTGGAACCAAACATATTTGGCGCGGGTATCAGCGCCGATAGCTTTAAGGAAGTCGGAGAGCTTCACGCCCTGCCAGGAGCCGATGGCGCTCCAGCCCTCGACGCAAACGTGGCGCGTGATCTGCGAAACCTCCGGCAGCTTGGCGAGATCAGGAAGCGTCCACGGCCTTTTGTTGTCGACCAGACCGCCGATCTCCAGCTGCCATTGGTCGCCATCGATGTCGGGCGCCTCGTCCTCGCTGTAATAGGCGTTGAATGGAAACGGCCGCGTGATCATGTTTTCCGGATATTCCGGCGCCAGTGTGTTCGGGTTAAACAGCAGAGCCTGGACGCGATCGTTGAAGCTCGAGATGACGCGCAGCGCGTTCTCCGAAGTGTCGCCGTCGATGATGTCGCAGCCGGAGAGCACGGCGAGGGCGCCGAGGCTCGCGGCACCGCGCAGGAAAAAGCGCCGCGACGGCTCGGGCAGAAGCTTCGCCGCGTCCTTGATCAGGAGCTTCGGATCGACGCCGGGGACCGGTTTGCGCTGACGGGGCATTGATTCTCTCCCGGATTCTCAGCGACCGACGATCATCGCGCGCAGGCTTTTCGGCACAAGGACCGCGAGCGTCACATGCATCACCAAGAACGACACGATCGCGGTCATGGCGGCGAAGTGCACGTAACGCGCGGTATTGTAGCCGCCGAAGAAGCTCGTCAAGGCCTGAAACTGCACCGGCTTCCAGATCGACAGGCCCGAGAGCACGATCACGATTCCGGTGAGCAGAATGCCGAGGTAGAGGAGCTTCTGCACCGCGTTATAGACACTAAGGTCGTCATGCGACAGCTTGCCCCGCAACGCGGCAAGGAGATCGTGAAGAACCTCGCTTGGACGGATCGGAAAAAGCTTGCGACGGTAGCGGCCAGTGACGATCCCGAGCGTGACGTAAACAAGGCCGTTGATCACCAGGAGCCACATCGCCGCGAAGTGCCACAGGAGCGCACCGGCGAGCCAGTTACCAAGCGCGATCTGGCGGGGAAATTCGAAACCGAACAGCGGCGAGGCATCGTAGATCTGCCAGCCTGACCCGATCATCATAAACATCGCCAGCGCGTTGATCCAATGGGTCACGCGCACCCAGCGCGGGTGGATGATGGGCCCGGTGGCGGCGGCGTCCGCCGCCAAATGCGGGTTTGTTGCGGCTTCGATCGTCATGACATCGTCCGGCGTTTTGAAGGCTATAGCAAAATGTCAGCGGGCAAGCGCCTCACATTCGTGTCACGCCACGCACTCGGCGGAAACACAGCGGCGTGAAGGGGCAAAAAAACCTCTCCCCGCAAGCGGGGAGAGGCAGCAGAATCGAGGCGGATAAACGCCTCACATTACGGCAGCAACACGGTGTCGATGACGTGGATCACGCCATTCGACTGGATCACATCGGCTATCGTCACCATGGCGACGTCGCCCTTGGAGTCGGTGATGGTGAGTTTGCCGGGGCCAGCCTGCTTGACCCAGATATCCTCGCCCGCAACGGTCTTGAGCTTGGCCGCGCCCTCGCCGTCCTTCACCGCCTTCATCAGATTGACGGCGGTCATGCGGCCAGGGACGACGTGATAGGTGAGCACCTTTACCAGGGTCTCCTTGTTCTCAGGCTTGAGCAGGTTGTCGACCGTGCCCGCCGGCAGCTTGGCGAAGGCTTCGTTGGTTGGCGCGAACACAGTGAACGGGCCCGGGCCGGACAGCGTATCGACCAAACCGGCGGCCTTGACCGCCGCGACCAAAGTCGTGTGGTCCTTCGAATTCACCGCGTTCTGGATGATGTTCTTCGACGGATACATCGGGGCGCCGCCGACATTGACGGTTTTTTCCGACATCTCCGCCGCGGAGAGCGGCACCGCCGCACCGGCGGTCAAGGCGAGAGCCGCCGCAGCGGCGATCAAGGCGAAACGCTTGGACATGAGGACCTCCATTTTTGCCGTTGAGAGTTGCGATCTAGATTTGCCGGCGAGTTGCCGGGGTGACGTCGTGAACCGCGTCACTGCATCGAGATACGGCGGCTGCATCGGCGGGTTTCAGCCCCATCCTCACGGCTGCGTGATCGCGCATGATCCCGAAAAGTGGATACCGGTTTTCGGAAAAGACCGTGCGCAAAATTAAAAATTCGCGCCGCTTTTCGGCGCGGCGGCGGTGGGCTATGAAGCGCGCACCGATTGCCGGGTTGACCAAAGGGTTTGCCAATGTCGAAGACCAGTCCCGGCAATTTTTTCGAGGATTTCCGCATCGGTCAGGTGATCCGTCACGCCACGCCGCGGACGGTGACCACCGGCGATGTCGCCCTTTACAATGGCTTGTTCGGACCACGCTTCGCGGTGCAGTCGTCGGACGTGTTTGCCAAGGCGATCGGCTACCCGCGCGCGCCGATCGATGACCTGCTCGTGTTTCACGTCATCTTCGGCAAAACCGTCCCCGAGGTCTCGCTCAATGCCGTCGCCAATCTCGGTTATGCCGGCTGTTATTTCCGCAGTCCGGTCTTTCCAGGCGATACGCTGACGGCGCGCTCCGAGGTCATCGGGCTCAAGGAGAATTCGAGCCGCAAGACCGGCATCGTCTATGTGCGCACGACCGGATACCAGCAAGACGGCACGCCGGTGCTCGAATATGTCCGCTGGGTGATGGTGCGCAAACGCAACGAAGCCGCACCCGCGCCCGGCGATCATGTGCCGCGCTTGCCGACCGTGCTTGATCCCAAGGTTTTGGGCGAAGCCTGCCCGCCGATCGATTTGGGATCTTACGATTTCGCCCTCGCCGGCAGCGCCCATCGTTTCGGCGATTATGAAATCGGGGAACGCATCGATCACGTGGACGGCGTGACCGTGGAAGAGGCCGAGCACATGATCGCCACCCGGCTTTACCAGAACACGGCGCGCATCCACTTCAATCAGTATATCGAGGGCAAGGGCCGCTTCGGCCGCCGGCTGATCTATGGCGGCCACGTAATTTCGGTCGCCCGCACGCTCTCCTTCAACGGGCTCGCCAATGCCTTCCACGTCGCCGCCATCAATGGCGGCCGCCACGTGGCGCCGCTCTTTGCCGGCAAGACCGTGTTCGCTTGGTCGGAAGTTCTCGCCAAGTCCGAGCTGCCGGGACGCGCGGACGTCGGTGCACTACGGCTGCGCACCGTTGCTACAGGCGACCGTCCGTGTGAGGATTTTCCGTTCAAGTCCGGCGAGGATTACGACAAAGCGATCCTGCTCGACCTCGATTATTGGGTGCTGATGCCGCGGTGACTGGGATTTGTAATAACCATTACAGCTACCTCGCTACAGCGGATTCACGAGGCGGTTACGGCGGCTAGATGGTGAGATTGCTGAAACGGTTTTTGCAGCGCCTGCTCGTCCTGGCGTTGGGCGCACTGAGCGTTTGGCTGATTGTCTTTATCGTCTTCAGATTTGCCGACCACAGGCTGCCATGGGTTCTGGCTTTCGCCGTTACTTATGGAATCGCGGCGTACGTTATCCTGCCGCGCACCGTTTTCATCAGTCTAAAAATTCTCCAGCGCAAGCACGTACCGCGCTACACCATTACCGGCGACGGACTGCCCGGCGATCCCGTCAATCTCGTGCTTGAAGGCACGCTGCAACAGCTTCGCGCCGGCTTTGCGATAGCAGGGTGGGCGGAGGCCGATCGGCTGACTCTGGCGAGCGCGTGGCGCATGGTCCGCGCCTTCATGCTCAACTCTCCTTATCCGACGGCCCCGTTCAGCACTCTCTACCTTTTCGGACGCGGACAGGACATTGGCTTCCAGAAGGCCATCGATAACGGCCCGCGCAAGCGCCATCACATTCGATTTTGGGCTCTAAGCCTCACGCGTGCACAGGCGACGTTGGGGACAGCCGACTTGTGGCTAAAAACCCACCGGCCACCGGATCGCGAGCACGTCTACTGGGTCGGTGCGGGCACCAAAGATACCGGCTTCTCGTTGACACAACTCACATTTCAGATCACCCACGCGACCGATTCCGATACGGATGCCGAGCGGGACTACATCGTCGACGAGCTGAGAAGAAATGAAGTGATCGGCGACGTGAGTTCATATCAGGCTCGGCAACATCTGCCCGCCCAACACGTCAACCACTATGTTACGGACGGCGGAGTCATCGCGGCAACGCTTGTGGTTGATGTCTAACATCAGGAAATCAGGGGCCAGGCGTCAGGATGACGACGCGCGCTGTTTGATCCCTGATGCCTGACTACTGATCCCTGGGTGCCGTAAATGCTCGACCAGCTGCCGCGCATAGAGCGGCAGTTCCTTCATGTTTCGGATGCAGATCGTCAGTTCGCGCACCGCCCAGGCATCGGTGAGCGGCACGACCGCGATCGCCATGGTCTTGGCGACGCGCTGCGCCGTGGTCTGCGGCACGATACCGATGCCGACCTTGCATTCCACCAGCCGGCATACGGCGTCGAAGCTGCGCAATTGCACGCGCAAGCGCAGCGGCCGGCCGATGCGCACCGCCTTGCTGGCGAGGAACCGCTGGAGCGCGCTGGCGCGATCCAACCCGACGAAGTCATGGTCGAGAACGTCTTCAAAGCCGATCTTCGCTCTTTTCGCCAACGCATGTTCGCGCGCGACCACGAGCACAAAGCGGTCGCGGCGGAACGGATAGGTTTCGAGTGCGCGGGCATCGACGGTGCCGGCCACGATGCCGAGGTCGGCGACCCCTTCGGCGATCAGGCCGACGATCTCGTCGCTCAGGCGCTCTTCCAGATCGACGCTGACACTCGGATGCGCGGCGAGGAATGAGCTGAGCGCTTCCGGCAGGAACTCGGTCAGCGCGTTGGTGTTCGACAACACGCGGATTTGGCCGGCGAGGCCGCCGCCGTAAGCACCGAGGTCCTCGTGCAGGCGCTCGGCCTGGCGCAGGATCGCGCGCGCGTGCTGCAGCAAGGTGCGGCCGGGTTGCGTTGGGGTGACGCCCGCCCGTCCGCGCGTGAGCAGCGCGACGCCGAGCGTTTCCTCCATGTTGCTGATGCGGGTCGAGGCGGCGGCAAGCGCGAGGTTCGCGCGCTCGGCCCCGTGGGTGATGCTTCCCGCCTCCACCACATGGCGGAACAGGCTGAGGTCGGCGAGGTCGAAGCGCACGAAAACCTTACCTTCGCATTTGACGAAGCCAGCTTTTGAATAATGCCAATTGCACTTGGGCCGTTCAATGCTAATCTTTCGCCTAATGCGAAGCATAAGGCGTCAACCAACCATCGTCAGCGCCTACTGCATTGCAGCATATGGCCGGATTGGATAGGAACGTTGCCAAGCATTCGGATGGACACAATGGCCGACACCAAGGCTCCCGCCGCACGGCCGCTGTCGCCCCACCTGCAAATCTACCGCCCGATGCTGACGATGATGATGTCGATCGTCCATCGCATCACCGGATTCGGCCTCTACTTCGGCACGCTCATCCTGGCCTGGTGGTTCCTGGCCGCCGCTTCCGGACCCAACGGTTACGCCAAGTTCGAATGGTTCGCCGGATCCATCATCGGCCGATTGATCCTGTTCGGCTACACCTGGGCGCTCATCCATCACATGCTCGGCGGCATCCGCCACCTGATCTGGGATACCGGCCACGGCTTCGGGCCGAACGAGCGCGAGTGGCTCGCCGCCGCCAATCTGATCGGCTCGATCGCGATCACCGTGCTGTTGTGGATCGTCGGCTTGCTGGCAATGGGAGGGCCGCGATGAGCCAAGCTCCCGTGAAACACATCCGCACGCCGCTCGCGCTCGTGCGCGGCCGCGGTGCGGCGCGATCCGGCACCGGTCACTTCTGGCGCCAGCGCCTCACCGCCGTCGCCAATATTCCGCTCACCATCGCCGCGATCGTCATCATCGTCATGCTGCTCGGCCGCAACCAAGCCGCCGCGGCGCAGATTCTGGGCACGCCGCTGGTCGCCATCATCATGCTGTTGTTCATCGCCTCCATCACCACCCACATGAGGATCGGCATGCAGGTGATCATCGAGGATTACGTGCACGGCGAAGTCGCCAAGCTCACCTTGATCATGACCAATACGTTCTTCTGCATCGCCGTGGCGCTCGCCTCGGCCTACGGCATCTTCAAGCTCTCGTTCGGAGTGTGAGCATGGCAACGAACGGAGCCAACGGACAAGGCGCCGCCCCGGCCGTCAACGGCACCGCCTATCCGATCGAGGACCACGCCTACGACGTTGTCATCATCGGCGCCGGCGGCGCCGGGCTGCGCGCCGTCGTCGGCTGTAGCGAAGCCGGATTGCGCACCGCCTGCATCACCAAGGTCTTCCCGACGCGTTCGCACACGGTGGCGGCGCAGGGCGGCATCGCCGCCGCGCTCGGCAATATGGGCGAAGACGACTGGCGCTGGCACATGTACGACACGGTGAAGGGGTCGGACTGGCTCGGCGACCAAGACGCCATCGAATATCTGTGCCGCAACGCGCCGGAGGCGGTTTACGAGCTGGAACATTGGGGTCTGCCGTTCTCGCGCCGGGAAGACGGCAAGATCTATCAGCGCCCGTTCGGCGGCATGACCACGCATTACGGCAAGGGCACCGCACAACGCACCTGCGCCGCCGCAGACCGCACCGGCCACGCCATGCTGCACACGATGTACGGCCAGGCGCTGCGCCACTCGGCCGAGTTCTTCATCGAGTATTTTGCTATCGACCTGATGATGGACGACGACGGCCGCTGCCGCGGCGTCGTCGCGCTCAACCTCGACGACGGATCGATCCACCGCTTTTCCGCACAGATGACCGTGCTCGCCACCGGCGGCTATGGGCGCGCCTATGCGTCGTGCACCGGCGCGCATACCCAGACCGGCGACGGCAACGCCATGGTGCTGCGCGCCGGCCTGCCGCTGCAGGACATGGAATTCGTGCAGTTCCACCCGACCGGCGTCTACGGCGCCGGCGTGCTCATCACCGAAGGCGCTCGCGGCGAAGGCGCTTATCTGGTCAATTCGGAGGGCGAGCGCTTCATGGAGCGCTATGCGCCGTCGGCCAAGGACCTCGCTTCGCGCGACGTCGTTTCCCGGGCCATGACCATCGAGATCCGCGAGGGGCGCGGGGTCGGACCGAAGAAGGACCACATCTTCCTGCACCTCGATCATCTCGACCCGCAGGTCATCGCCGAGCGGCTGCCGGGGATCGCCGAGTCGGCGCGCATCTTCGCCGGCGTCGATCTGACCCACGAGCCGGTGCCGATCGTTCCGACGGTGCATTACAACATGGGCGGCATCGCCACGAATTATCACGGCGAGGCGCTAATCAAGAAAGACGGCAACCCCGATCACGTGGTGCCCGGCATGATGGCGCTCGGCGAGGCGGCGTGCGTCTCCGTCCATGGCGCCAACCGGCTGGGATCGAATTCGCTGATTGATCTCGTCGTCTTCGGCCGCGCGGCGGCGCTGCGCTGCGCTGAAATGCTTACGCCCAACGACAAGCACCCCGAGCTGCCGAAGGACTCCGCCGAGCGCGCACTCTCCCGGCTCGATAAGTTCCGCAGTGCCTCGGGGGGCACGCCTACGGCGCAGCTGCGCGGCAGGATGCAGCACGTGATGCAAAGCAACTGTGCCGTGTTCCGCACCAGCGAGGTGCTCCAGGAAGGCTCCAAGCTCATCCATGAAGTGTACGACGGCGTCGGCGACCTGCACGTCACCGACCGCTCGCTCATCTGGAATTCGGACCTGATCGAGACGCTCGAATTCGTCAACCTGATAGAGCAGGCCGTGGTCACCGTGGATTCGGCGTTCAACCGCACGGAAAGCCGCGGTGCCCATGCGCGCGAGGACTTTCCCGATCGCGACGACAAGAACTGGATGAAACACACCCAGGCGTGGCTCGATATCAGAACCGGCAAGGTCACGATCGATTACCGGCCGGTGCACACCTACACGATGACCAATGACGTGGCTTATATCGAACCCAAGAAACGCGTCTACTAAGCGGATGCATTGAGGATTTCATGGTCCAGTTCACGCTGCCTAAAAATTCCAAGATCAACGAAGGCAAGACCTGGCCGCATCCGGCCAAGGCGAAGTCAGAGCGCGAATACCGTGTCTATCGCTGGAGCCCCGACGACGGCGGCAATCCGCGCGTCGACACCTATTACATCGACACCGGCGATTGCGGGCCGATGGTCCTCGACGGGCTGATCTGGATCAAGAACAATGTCGACGCGACGCTGACCTTCCGCCGCTCATGCCGCGAGGGCATCTGCGGCTCGTGCTCGATGAATATCGACGGCACCAATACGCTCGCCTGCACCAAGGCGATGAGCGACACGAGCGGGCTGGTGCGCATCTACCCGCTGCCGCACATGCCGGTGGTCAAGGACCTCGTCCCCGACCTCACCAACTTCTATGCCCAGCACGCCTCGATCAAGCCGTGGCTGCAAACGGTCTCGCCGACGCCGCAGAAGGAGTGGAAGCAGAGCCACGACGACCGGCAAAAACTCGACGGGCTCTACGAGTGCATCCTCTGCGCTTGCTGCTCGACCGCCTGCCCGAGCTATTGGTGGAACAGTGATCGATTCCTTGGCCCTGCCGCTCTGCTGCAGGCGCAACGCTGGCTCGTGGACTCACGCGACGAGGCGACCGGCGAGCGGCTCGACGACTTGGAAGACCCGTTCCGGCTCTACCGCTGCCACACAATCATGAACTGCGCCAAGGCCTGCCCGAAGCACCTCAACCCGGCGAAGGCCATCGCCGAAATCAAGCGGGCGCTGGTCGAGCGGCAGGTGTAGTTAATCCAAACACCGTCATCCTGAGGTGCGCGCCATGGGCGCGCCTCGAAGGATGCACGGCCCGGGCCCGCCGCCCTTCGAGGCTCGCTTCGCTCGCACCTCAGGGTGACGGAACAGACCAGCTTCGCCGCCGGTTATCCCGTCATGGCTGAACACGATCATCTCGCCCGCGTCTGGGACATCATCGAGCGCGTGGGTGTGTGCATGCTCACGACGCGCTTTGTCGGGGGCTTGCGGGCGCGGCCGCTCGAGGCGCGGCCCGATCGCGCCCCGGGCGTGATCTGGTTTGTCACCGATTTTCGCAGCGGCAAGGAGCATGAGATCGAAGCCGAGCACGAAGTCGGGCTCGTATTCATCGATGCGGCGGCGAACGCCTACCTCTCGATCACGGCGCGCGCCGAAGTATGGCGCGACCGCGCCAAGGCCGCCGAGATCTGGAAGGCCACCGACAATATGTGGTGGAACGGACCAGATGATCCAAACGCCTGCGTGCTGCGGGTCACGCCGCTGACCGCGGAATTATGGGACGGACCCGCGAGCCAAGCGGTTGCGGCCTTCGAGTTCGTCAAGTCGCAACTGACCGGCGAGAAGCCCAATCTTGGCGAGAACCGCAAGGTCAGCGTGTCACTCCAGGCCGAGCCAACGGGTCCGGCCCGAAGTGATCGGCCCGATGACAAGCTCCGCGAGGAGCCCGGAATCCATAACCACGATTCGTGAATATGCATTGCGGACTCGCCGCTTTGCGGCGATCCGGAATGACGAGGTCACAGCTTGAGCTTCCTCTTCCGCTGCCCGAGCATGCGCAGCCGTAGCGCGTTGAGGCGGATGAAGCCTTCGGCGTCGCGCTGGTCGTAGGCGACCTTGCCGTCCTCGAACGTCACCAGGTCCTGGTCGTAGAGCGAATATTTGCTGTCGCGCCCGACCACGCCGGCGTTGCCCTTGTAGAGCTTGAGCCGTACGCGGCCGGTTACGAATTCCTGGCTCTTGTCTATCGCCGCTTGCAGCATCTCGCGCTCCGGCGAGAACCAGAAGCCGTAGTAAATCAGCTCGGCGTATTTCGGCATCAGCTCGTCTTTGAGATGAGCTGCGCCGCGATCGAGCGTGATCGATTCGATGCCGCGATGGGCGGCAAGCAGGATGGTGCCGCCCGGCGTCTCGTACATGCCGCGCGATTTCATGCCGACAAAGCGATTCTCCACCAGATCGAGGCGACCGATGCCGTGGCGCCGGCCGAGCGCGTTGAGCTCGGTGAGCAGTGCCGCGGGTGACATTTTTTTGCCGCCGACGGCAACCGGATCGCCGCGCTCGAAATCGATGGTGACGTAATCGGGCTGGTCGGGCGCCGTCGCGGGATCGTCGGTGCGCGAATAGACATAGTCCGGCACTTCGTCGGCGGGATTTTCCAGCACTTTGCCCTCCGAGGAGGTGTGCAGGAGGTTGGCGTCGGTCGAGAACGGCGCTTCGCCCCGCTTGTCCTTGGCGACAGGTATTTGATTTTTCTCGGCGAAAGCGAGCAACGCTTCGCGCGATTTGAATTCCCATTCGCGCCACGGCGCGACGACTTTCACGTCGGGTTTGAGCGCATAATAACCAAGCTCGAAGCGCACCTGGTCGTTACCCTTGCCGGTCGCGCCATGGGCGACGGCATCGGCGCCGACTTTCTCCGCGATCTCGATCTGCTTCTTGGCGATCAGTGGCCGCGCGATCGAGGTGCCGAGCAGATACTGGCCCTCGTAAAGCGCGTTGGCACGAAACATCGGGAAGACGTAATCGCGCACGAATTCTTCGCGCAAATCCTCGATGAAAACGTTTTGCGGCTTGATGCCGAGCATCAGCGCCTTCTTCCGCGCCGGTTCGAGCTCCTCGCCCTGCCCGAGATCGGCGGTGAAAGTGATGACCTCGCAGCCATAAGTGGTCTGCAGCCACTTGAGGATGATCGACGTATCCAGCCCACCGGAATAGGCCAGCACGACTTTTTTCACTTCATCCTTGGACATTGGAAAATCCCGCGCGCCGGGCAAAGCCCCGGAAAACCGCGCGGACTATAGGCGCACGCAAGGGCGACGCAAGCGTGGCTTCAGAAGCTTTTGCGGCCGATGACCCGCCGTATGAGCACCCCGAGCATGTCGCCCAAGCGTCCGACCGGCCGCTCGATGGTGTCGTCCGATATCCGCGTCAGCCGCCAGCGATAGATCAGGCCGTGGAAAATCCATATCAGCAGGAACATGAATATGCCGGCGAACACCACGTCGGTGAAGAAATGCGCGCCCCCGACGATGCGCAAAGTGCCCATCGCGGCGCCGAACGCGACGGCTGCGGCGTAGGCGAGCGGTCGCCATTGCGGCGGCGCGAGCGCGGCGGGCGCGAGCGTCCAGAACGCGCCCGAGGGCTCGCCGGCAATGAACGAGCAATTCTCCGGGCAGGGACCGCGCGGATCCCACCACGGCGTGAAGGTCTGGGTGCCCCCGAGCTGAGTAACGTCCTCCGGCCGCATTCGCGCCCAGTGCTCCTTCAAGATCCCGTTGGCGAGGACACCCGGCCCGAGCGCCAACGTGACGATCAGGAACAATGCGGCGCGACCGGTAATCAGCATGCGCCGACGCGGCATGATGAGTTTGCCAACGATGGCGAAAAAGGCCGGCGCCACGAGGAGAGTGATGAGCCAGCTCGCCGCCTCGCGCGCCTGGTCAAGCCAGTGCGATCCCCAGGCCCAGAATGCGTGTGTCGCCGGGTTGTAGAACAAGGCCGCGATGTCGAGATCGAATTGCGGATAAAGCGCGAAAACGCCGCCGACCACCACAGCAACAGCGAGCGCGACGGCAAGCCCGGTCCGGTTCATGCGCTTACTTCCATGCGCCGGCTCCGCGGCCGGCAAACAGCCAATAGACCAGGCCGCCGGCAATGCCGGCGGCGGCGACCACCTCGCGCTCGCGCACAAAGACGCTGCCGACATAGGCGGCAAAATCCAGTCCGTAAACCAAGATCAGCGCGAGCATTCCGCCGAGCGCGGCATAAATCAGGATCGAACGCCAGGCTAGCCATTCGGCGAGCACGAGAACAAGCAGCGTCGGCAGCATCGCGAATATGGTGATGAATGCGGCGGTGACCGCGATGCCGGTCCACAGCACGAAAGTCTCAGGACTGGGCAACGACAAATCATTCCATTGCAGCGTGAACGTGCCGACGGCGAGAACGATCGAGGCGGTAGCGCACGCCAGAACGTAGGCGAGGACCATAACAACGATGCGGCCAACAACAGCCACGGGGCCGCGTCAATCCGTCATCGCCATGGCCCGCAGTGTCAGCCGCTCGCGGGCGGAGAGCTTTTCGCTCGCGCTCTTGAGCTGGCCGCAGGCAGCGAGGATGTCGCGGCCCCGCGGGGTACGCACCGGCGAGGCATAGCCCGCGTCAAAGATGATCTCGGAGAATTTTTCGATCTGCTCCCAGTCCGAGCACTCGTATTTGCTGCCCGGCCAGGGATTGAACGGGATGAGATTGATCTTGGCGGGGATGCCCTTGACCAGACGCACCAACGCGCGCGCATCGGCAAGCGAATCATTGACGCCTTTGAGCATGACATATTCGAAGGTGATGCGCCGCGCATTGGAAAGCCCCGGATAATGACGGCAAGCGTCGAGCAAATCGCGCAGCGGATATTTGCGGTTGAGCGGCACCAGTTCGTTGCGCAATTCATCGCTCACGGCGTGCAGCGACACCGCAAGCATGACACCGATCTCGGTTCCGGCACGCGCGATGTTCGGCACGACGCCCGAAGTCGATAGCGTGATCCGCCGCTTGGAAATGCTCAAGCCCTCGCCGTCGGCCACGACATTAAGGCCGTCGCGCACCGCCTCGAAATTGTAGAGCGGCTCGCCCATCCCCATCATCACCACATTGGAGATGAGGCGCTTCTCAGGCTCGGCGCCAGTGGGCGCCGTCCGCTGCCAATCATCGAGCCGGTGGCGCGCCAGCACGACCTGGCCGACGATCTCGCCCGCAGGGAGATGGCGCAC
>Ga0302326_10020813_pt1 | contig 13478 bp, 9 predicted proteins | sample Palsa_T0_3_FD_202264 | JGI IMG/M metagenome (GOLD analysis project Ga0302326, IMG submission 202264) | Peat permafrost microbial communities from Stordalen Mire near Abisko, Sweden - Palsa_T0_3 | ecosystem: Environmental > Terrestrial > Soil > Palsa > Peat permafrost | place: Sweden: Abisko... | reverse complement strand
GCATCCCGCGGCCACTTGACCCGCGATCGACATCCGCTCGTGCGCGAGCCCCCAGGAGATCGCGGCCAAACCCGTTCCAGGACGGGCGATCAGCGCATCCGCGGGCACCCACGTGTCGATGTGCACGGCGGCGGTGTCCAGCGGTCCGGCGCCGACTTTGCGGTAGGGCGGCTGCACGTCGGTCTGTGCCACCGGAACGGCGATCACCAGGACGTTCCCGTGGCGGCTGCTGTCGTCATGGTCGACGCCGCGGGCGACCACCATGATGTGGTCGGCCACCGGAGACAACGACACATACTTTTTGACGCCGCGAACCTCGAATCCATCCCGCACGGAACGGACCTCGGTCTGCACGATCTGCAGGTCCGAGCCGCCGGATTCTTCAGACGCACCCATGCACAGCACCGCCTCGCCGCGGATGGCTTGTTCGCAGATGCTCTTGAGGTAATCCGACCGGCCGAAACGGCGCAGGATAGCGATCGCCGAGTCGTGCAGGCTGACACCGACACCGATTCCCGCCGAGCCGAGCCGGCCCAGGGCGAACGCCAACGCTACGAGCTTGGGTACGTCGGGGTGCTGACCGTTACGCCACTTCTGCGCGAACACGCCGCGCTCGCCGAGGTGCTCGATCAGCTTGCGCGGAAACGCTTCGCTGGCTTCGGCTTCCGCGGTCCAGCCAACGACGTGGTCGTCGAACGCCTCGTCGAGCAGCGCCCGGTACTCGTCGATGCTGAGCTCTGCGGTGTCGGTCACGTGGTGACCGCTGTCAGGTCGCGCTTGACCTGCAGCCGGCGCAGCTTGCCCGACGAAGTACGCGGCAGTGCACCCGGTCTGACGAACACCACTTTGGCGGGCACGATGCCGCACTCGGATGCCACCCTGGCGACCACTTCGCTGCGGGCGCCGGCCTCGTCGGGGCCGCGGAACTCGGCAGTGATCACCAGGCTCGGCCGGGTGGTATCGCCGTCCGTGCCCACCGCCACCACCGCGCCTTCGCGCACGCCGCGTATCTCCGCGGCGACCCGTTCGACCTCGGCCGGAAATACGTTTCGGCCCGCGATGGTGATGATCTCCTTGGCCCGCCCACACACGACCAGGCCGTTGTCAGTGAGGTAGCCCAGATCTCCGGTCGGAAACCAGGCGTCGGATTCCAGCGGGGTATCGCCGACATATCCCGACATCATCGAGGTGCCGCGGATCTCGATCTCGCCGACATCGCGGTCGGGCAGTTCGGCAGAATGCTCGGCCGCCGGGCCGATGCGAACTTCCATACCGGGGATCGGCGCGCCGAGAATCGCATGCCGGCGCGGGCTGGCTGCGGCGGAATCAGCTGTAGCAGAACGCACTTCGTCGTAGAGCAACCCGCTACCCGGCGCGGGCATCGTGACCGCGCAGGTGGATTCGGCCAGCCCGTAGGACGGCGCCAGCGCGCCGGCATGGAAACCGAAGGCGCTCAACGCAGTCGCGAACCGCTCCATCGCAGCGCAATCGACAGGCTCGCCGCCGTTGATCGATACCCGGACCCGTCCCAGGTCGACATCGGACACCAGCCGGGCGTACTTGCCGATCATGCTGTAGGCCATGTTCGGCGCAGCGGTCATGGTGGCCCCGCTCTCGCTGAGCCAGCGCAGCCAGCGAAACGGCGATGCGGTGAACGCCGCGGTGGGCGCCAGCCAGAACGGAGCTCCCGACAGCGCGCCGCTGAGCAGGAACGTCAGGCCCATGTCGTGGTAGAGCGGCAGCCAGCTACACCCGACGTCGGCGGTCGGGTCGACATCGGAGCAACGGAGCAGTCCGTTCACGTTGTTCAACACCGCCTCGGCGGACAGCTGCGCGGTGCGCGGACTTCCGGTGGAGCCCGCCGTGCCCTGCAGCACTGCGGGCGTGCCGGTCGTGGAGGATGCCGGGGTGAAGCTGGTCGACGGTTCGTGGTGCGCGGCCTCACCGAGGTCGAGCACCGTCGGCCCGGCGTCGTGGCCGGCCAGCAGATCGAATTCTGGTCCGCGACTGAAGACCGTGCGCACGTCGAGGCCGGCGAACCGCGCCAGCGTGGCCTGCGCCCACTGCTGCGGGTCGGCGCCGCGGACCGGTCCGGGCAGGATCGACAGGCTCTGCCCGGCCAGCCAGACGCCCTGGACGGCCGCGACGAAGTCTGCGGTCGGTTCGCCGACCAGACCGGTGACGCCGGGCTGCGGCTGGTCGAGGATGCGCGCGGCGATGCCCTCGGCGCGCGCATGGATCTGCGGCCACGGGTACCGCGTCCAGAGATCGGCTTCTCTGTCGAAGACCACCAGGTCGTTGGCTGATGTGCGCATCGCCTCGGACAGGGCGGTGGCCAGCACGCTCACTGGCCGACCGGGACCTTCGCCCGGATGACGTCCTCGAGGTCGCCGACGGTGTCGCAGCCCAGCAGCTCCTGTTCGGACACCGCCACTCCGAGCTTGTCCTCGATCGCCACCATGCCCACCGCGAAAGCCACCGAGTCCAGCCCGACATCGTCTACCAGCCGAGATTCGCGGGTCACCTGGCTGATGTCGACGTTGAGGTCGTCGCGCAGGATCTCGGTCAGCGCAGCGCTCACCGGGTCAGGGAGTGACTGCTCCACGCTCATGGGCCGTCACAGTACCGGGGCACGGCCGCGGTAGGGGACCTACGTCGGGGGCGCCAGCACGCTGGCCGCATCGGCGGTGCCGTCGCCGTCGGTGTCGGTGAGCTTTATGTCCCACCGCCCGTCGCCGTCGGTATCGACGTAGCCCGTCACGCCGCTGTCTCCCGACGTGATAGCGCGGTCTGCCAGGCCGTTCCCGTCGCTGTCGAACAGCCGGACCGGTGCCCCGCCGTCGGCGCCGAAGTCGGTCAGCGGCCCGCCGGTGTGGTCGACGCCGTCCAGCCCGAACCAACGCAGCGCGGACGCGGGGTGGCCTAAGCGCGGCGAGCGGCCGGGCGGTTCTGCGGCCACCGACCAGGTGCCTGAGCCGTCGTCGGTGAAGTAACGTTCCGCGGTGCCGTCGTTGTCGACGTCGAGCACGGCATGGTCGGCGATGCCGTCGCCGTCCAGATCGGCCAGGGCGTCGTCGGCCAGGCCGTCGCCGTCGAAGTCCAGGCTGACCGCGTCGAGTCGGCCGTCGCCGTTGAGGTCGAGATCGGGTCCGCGTTCCCACATCGTCGCTGCGCCGTCACCGGCGCTGAGGCAGTACTCCATGCCAATGGGACGCGGTGCGGCCGCTACTGGTTCCCGCGGGCACGCCACCAGGAGTTCAGTTCCGCCGTCGCCTCTTCACGAGACATCGGCCCGCGGTCCAGCCGCAGTTCCTTGAGGTAACGCCACGCCTCGCCCACCTCCGGGCCCGCCGGGATGCCGAGTAACTCCATGATCTCGTTGCCGTCCAGATCCGGACGCACCCGCTGCAGGTCCTCCTGGTCGGCCAGTTCGGCGATGCGTGCCTCCAGGCCGTCGTAGTTGGCCTGCAGCCGCAGGGCTCGTCGTTTGTTGCGGGTGGTGCAGTCGGCGCGCACCAATTTGTGCAGCCGCGGCAGTAGCGGCCCCGCGTCGGTGACGTATCGGCGCACCGCGGAATCCGTCCACTTGCCGTCGCCGTAGCCGTGAAACCGCAGATGCAGGTACACCAGCTGCGAGACGTCGTCGACGATTTGTTTTGAATACTTCAACGCCCGCAACCGTTTTCGGGTCATCTTGGCGCCTACCACCTCGTGGTGGTGGAAGCTGACTCCGCCGTCGGATTCGTGCTTGCGGGTGGCCGGCTTGCCGATGTCGTGCAGCAGCGCGGCCCAACGCAGGACCAGGTCGGGGCCGCCTTCCGGCAGGGGGTCTTCCAGTGCGATGGCCTGGCGCAGCACCGTCAGCGAGTGCTGGTAGACGTCCTTGTGCTGGTGATGTTCGTCGATGGCCATCCGCATGCCGCCGACGTCGGGCAGCACCACATCGCCTATTCCGGTCTGCACCATCAGGTCGATGCCGGCGACCGGGTCGTTGCCCAGCAGTAGCTTGTCCAATTCGGCCGCCACCCGTTCCGCGGTGATCCGGCCCAGCTCCGGGGCCATGTCCCCGATCGCTTCGCGCACCCGCGGGGCCACCGCGAAACCGAGCTGCGAGACGAACCGCGCGGCGCGCAGCATCCGTAGCGGGTCGTCGCCGAAGGAGTCCGACGGCTTCGCCGGCGTATCGAGCACGCCGGCCCGCAGCGCGGCCAAACCGCCTAGCGGATCGACGAATTCGCCGGCCCCGGTCTTCGTCACACGCACCGCCATCGCGTTCACGGTGAAATCGCGGCGGACCAGATCGCTGTCGATCGAGTCGCCGAAGGCCACCTGAGGGTTGCGTGAAAGCCGGTCGTAGCGGTCGGCGCGGTACGTCGTGATCTCCAGCCGCTGATGACCCTTCTGCGCGCCGACGGTGCCGAAGTCGATACCGGTGTCCCATAACGCGTCGGCCCACGGCCGCAGTAACTTCTGCAGCCGATCGGGGCGCGCGTCGGTGGCGAAGTCCAGGTCCGAGCTCAGCCGCTGCAACACCGCGTCGCGCACCGAGCCACCGACCAGATACAGCTCGTGACCGGCCTCGGCGAACAGCGCGCCCAGCTCGCGCAGGACGTCGGCGTGCCTGTTCAACGCGACCGCGGCGGCGGTCAGCAGCTCGGCATCCTGGGCGCTTTCGGGCACGCAGAGAGCGTAGTAGTCCGGCGACGATGCGGCCGTACACGGCCGATGAGGAGCCGGACGTGAGCGGGCTGATCTGCGACCGGGCAGCTCGCTAACGGCGAGTGCGGCCGGAGCGTCTGAGCACGCCAGCTACTATCGCTTGGGTGTCCGACGGCGAAAAATCGCAACCGCGTCGGCGCCGAGGCAGGCGCCGTGGTCGGCGCTCGGCGGGGTCGGGTGAGAATCAAACCTCCGCCGAGGCGATCGCCGGTGGCGCAACGGCCGCCGCGAAGAGGGCGGCCGACCAGCCGGGTCCCGCGCGCCGCGGACCCGAGCGACTGCGCACGGTCCACGAAACGTCGGCCGGCGGCCTGGTCATCGATGGTCTCGACGGGCCGCGTGAAGAACAGGTCGCCGCACTGATCGGCCGCGTAGACCGGCGCGGGCGGATGCTGTGGTCGCTGCCCAAAGGGCACATCGAGCTCGGTGAGACGGCGGAGCAGACCGCGATCCGCGAGGTCGCCGAAGAGACCGGCATTCAAGGCAGCGTCCTGGCGGCGCTCGGGCGCATCGACTACTGGTTCGTCACCGACGGGCGGCGGGTGCATAAGACCGTGCACCATTACCTGATGCGCTGCTCGGGCGGAGAGCTGTCCGACGAAGACGTCGAGGTCGCCGAGGTGGCGTGGGTGCCGATCCCCGAACTGCCGGTCCGGCTGGCCTACGCCGACGAACGCCGGTTGGCCGAGGTCGCCGACGAGCTGATCGACAAGCTGCAGACCGACGGCCCGGCGGCGCTGCCACCTTTGCCGCCCAGCTCACCGCGACGGCGTCCGCAGACCCATTCGCGCACCCGGATCCGACGGCCCGATGAGCCCGTCCAGGGCCGGAAGAACGGTCGCGGACCGGGGCCCTGAGGGGCCGGGCCGTCGACGACTATGCAGAACAAAGCCTTGGGGTGGGGGCATCACCCGATTGTGGGCGCTGTAGGTGCTGCGGGCCCGCGGCCCCGCCGGACCGTCACGTCGCGTCTCGTCGTGCTGGTCGGCGTCCTGACCTGGCTGGGAGCCAGTCTCACGCTTCCCTCAGCGGCCGCGGGCGAGCCCGGCACAACACCCTTCGTTCAGGTCCGAATCGATCAGGTCACCCCGCAGGTCGCCACCACGACCAGCGAACCGGTGGTGACCGTCGCCGGAATCGTGACCAACATCGGCGACCGACCCGTCCGCGACGTGATGGTCCGCCTCGAACACGCGCCGGCGGTGACCGCGTCGTCGGGTCTGCGCACCAACCTGGACGGCGACACCGACCAGTACGACGCGGTCGCCGACTTCCTGACGGTGTCCCCGGAGCTGCAGCGCGGCCAGAAGGCCCGCTTCTCGTTGTCCGCCCCGATGCGCTCGGCGACCAAGCATTCGCTCGATATCGGAGCGCCGGGTGTCTACCCGCTACTGGTCAACGTCAACGGAACACCCGACTACGGCGAACCGGCGCGGCTGGATAACGCCCGCTTCCTGCTCCCGGTGGTCGGCGTGCCGCCGGATCCGCTGGTTGCCGCGGGCGACGCAGCGGGCGCCATGGACACCGTGATCGCACCCGACACGGCCCAACCCGTCCCGGTCACCATGCTCTGGCCGCTGGCAGACCGGCCCCGGCTGGCCCCCGGCGTGCCGGGCGGCACGATTCCGATTCGACTGGTGGACGACGACCTGGCGACCTCGTTGGCCGCCGGCGGCCGGTTGGACATCCTGCTGTCTGCGGCCGAGTTTGCTACCAGCCGCGACGTCGACCCCGACGGAGCCGTCGGCCGCTCGGTGTGTCTGGCCGTCGACCCCGACCTGCTGGTCACCGTCAACGCGATGACCAACGGTTATGTCGTGTCCGGCTCACCCGACGGCCCCGCGCAGCTGCCGGGCACCCCGACGCACCCGGGGACGGGACAGGCCGCGGCGGTGAATTGGTTGAACCGGCTGCGCGCGCTGGCGCACCGGGCGTGTGTGGCACCACTTCCGTACGCGCAAGCCGACCTCGACGCCGTTCAACGGATCGGCAACGCCGCGCTCAGCGCGACCGCCACCAGCGCGGCCGGCGACATCGTCGACCAAATCCTGGGCGTCGTCGCCGTTCGCGGCGCCACTCTTATTCCCGACGGCCCGGTGACGCGGCGGGCCGTGGACCTGTTGAGCGGCAACGGCAAAACCGTGGTGATCGCCGCCGCGGACGGCGCCGCCGGAGATTCCAACCCCCAGATGCCGGCGACCGCGGACACCGCGCCGCGACGGCTGTCTCAGCAAGTCGTGCTGGCGCCGTTCGACCCGGCGGTCGGAGCCGCGTTCGCCGCGACCGGCTCTGACCCGGTCACGCCCAGCTATCTGAACTCCGCACTGGCGATCCGACTCCAGCACGACTCCGACACCGCCCGCCGGCAGGACGCGCTGGGCTCGATGCTGTGGCGCGCCCTGCAGCCCAGGGTCGCGCCGCGAGCCCAAGTCCTCATGCCCCCGTCCACCTGGAAGCTGCGTTCTGAGGACGCAGGCGCGATCCTGACCACCCTGGCCACCGCCATCCGTTCCGGCCTGGCGGTGCCTCGGCCTTTGCCCGCGCTGATCGCGGACGCCTCCGCTGTCCCGCCGGCCAACGGAACGCCGCAACCCGACGTCGAAAGCCCCTGGAGTGGCCGGTTCAGCGACGCCGTCATCGCCGAGGTCACCGGCGAAGGGGGCCGGCTTTCCGAGCTGACCGCGGCGTTGGCCACCGATGCCCGTTCCGGGTTGACCGGCGTCAGTTACACCGCGCCGCTGCGCGAGGACATGCTGCGCGCCGTCAGCCAAGCCGACCGGCCCGACACCCGCAACGGGCTGGCCCAGCAGCGGTTAGCCGTCGTCGGCGCCGCGATCGACGACCTCTTCGGCGCGGTGATCGTCGTCAAACCGACCGATTCCTACACGCTGGCCACCGAACACAGCCCCCTGCCGGTGGTATTGCACAACGGGCTGGCTGTTCCGATTCGGGTGCGACTCCGCCTCGACGCGCCACCCGGCATGCGGGTGACCGATCTCGGTGAGATCGACCTACAACCGGGCTATCTGCCGCTGCGGGTGCCGATCGAAGTGAACTTCACTCAGCGCGTCGCGATCGACGTGGCGCTGCACACCCCGGCCGGTGTGCCGTTGGGCGAGCCGGTGCGGTTGTCGGTGCACTCCAACGCCTACGGCAAGGTCCTGTTCGCGATCACGCTGAGCGCTGCCGCGGTGCTGGTGGCGCTCGCGGGCCGACGGCTGTGGCATCGCTTCCGCGGCCAGCCCGACCCCGCCGACCTCGATCGTCCGCGGGACGGCCCCGATCCGCGCGACGCGGATCACCTCGCCGACCAAGAGCGCGGCGGATGAGTCCCGCCGGGCGGCCCGGAATGCCACCGCCGCAACCACCGCAACGAGGCCTGGGGCCGCCGGCCCAGGAGGCGCGCCCCAGACGAAATCCCGGACCACCTACCGGGCCGCTGCCGCCGACCGGCCACATGCCGGCGCAGGGCACGTCGCCGCAGCCGCGTCCCGAACTCTCCGACGCGGCGCTGGTGTCCCGATCGTGGGGAATGGCATTCGCGACTCTGATCAGCCGGGTTACCGGCTTCGCCCGGATCGTGGTGCTGGCCGCAATCCTGGGTGCGGCGCTGTCCAGCGCGTTCACCGTGGCCAACCAGCTGCCCAACCTGGTCGCCGCGCTGGTGCTGGAGGCGACGTTCACCGCGATCTTCGTGCCGGTGCTCGCGCGCGCCGAGCAGGACGACGCCGACGGCGGCGCGGCGTTCGTGCGGCGCCTGGTGACGCTGGCAACCACCTTGCTGCTCTTCACCACGCTGCTGTCGGTGGCGGCCGCCCCGCTGCTGGTACAGCTGATGCTGGGCCGCGAGCCCCAGGTCAACGAGGCGCTGACCATCGCGTTCGCCTACCTGCTATTGCCGCAGGTGATTTTCTACGGCCTGTCCTCGGTGTTCATGGCCATCCTGAACACCCGCAACGTGTTCGGGCCGCCGGCCTGGGCGCCCGTGCTCAATAACGTCGTTGCAATCGCCACGCTGGGCGCCTATCTGGCGGCGCCGGGGCAACTGTCCGTGGACCCGGTGCAGATGGGCAACACCAAGCTGCTGATACTCGGGATCGGCACCACGTTGGGGGTGTTCGCGCAGACGGCCGTGTTGCTGGTCGCCGTCTGGCGTCAACGCATCAGCCTCCGACCGCTGTGGGGAATCGACGACCGGCTCAAACGCTTCGGCGCGATGGCCATCGCGATGGTGTTCTACGTGCTGATCAGCCAGATCGGTCTGATCGTCACCAATCAGATCGCTAGCACCGCCGCCGCATCCGGCCCGGCCATCTACAACTACACCTGGCTCGTGCTGATGCTGCCGTTCGGCATGATCGGGGTGACCGTGCTGACCGTGGTGATGCCGCGGCTGAGCCGCAACGCCGCCGCCGATGACACGGCGGCGGTACTCGCAGACCTCTCGCTGGCCACCCGATTGACGATGATCACGCTGATCCCGACGGTGGCGTTCATGACCGTCGGCGGGGCCGCGATGGGCAGCGCGTTGTTCGCCTACGGCCACTTCGGCGACGTCGACGCCGGCCACCTGGGCGCGGCGATCGCCTTATCGGCGTTCACCCTGCTCCCCTACTCGGTCGTGCTGCTGCAGTTGCGCGTCTTCTACGCGCGCGAGCAGCCGTGGATACCGATCGCGGTCATCGTCATCATCACGACCGTCAAGATCGCCGCCTCGCTCTTCGCGCCGCACATCGCCGACAACCCCGATCTCGTCGCGGGCTATCTGGGATTGGCCAACGGGCTGGGATTTCTGGCCGGTGCGATCGCCGGCTACTACCTGCTCCGCAACGCGCTGCAACCCGCAGGCGGCCACCTGCTCGGCGCCGTCGAGGTGCGCACCATCCTGGTCACGACCACGGCGTCGCTGCTGGCCGGGTTGATCGCGTATGTGGCGGACGTGTTGCTGGGTATGCAGCGGCTAACCGCCTACGGCGGCGGGCCCGGCTCCCTACTGCGTCTGTTGGTGCTCGCGGTGATCATGGTGCCGATCGTGGCGATCGTCATGCTCGGCGCGCAGGTGCCCGAAGCTCGGGCGGCGCTGGGCGTGTTCCGCGGCTGGATCGGTGCGGCGCCGCCCCGTCCGAAAGCCGCCCCACCGCCCGACCGAGTGCCACCCGGCGGCGGAGATTACCTATTGCGCTCCGGTATCGTCACGTACCCTGAGCAGAGGAATTTGTCCACCCAGGCGGGCTATTCGGTACGGCAACCCCTCCGGCGCGGACACCTGCAACATCCATCGGGGGAGGGCGTGGGGAGAGGACCGGGCATGACTGACGGCCCATCGGACAGCGCCGCACCCAGCGCTGTCTCTGACCCCCCACCGTCGCCGGCTGCATTCGACGGACCGGTCGCCGACGACTTCCAGCCCGATGTCCCGCCGGATCTGCGGGACGGCGCCGTCTCAGGACCGGAACCCTCGACACCGCCGAACGGCGAACCGCCGGCTGATTCCGCCCTCGAAGCGTCAGCGTTCGGGGACGGTGATCCGATCGACTTCGATACGCCGGGCCAGCCCGCAACCGATTCCTTTACCGGCACAGACGAACACCGCCTGTACCCCGGCGCCATCATCGCGGGCGGTCGATACCGGCTGTTGGTCTTCCATGGCGGGGCACCGCACCTTCAGTTCTGGCAGGCGCTGGACACCGCGCTGAACCGTCAGGTGGCGCTGACGTTCGTCGATCCGGACGGGGCGCTTCCCGACGAGCAACTCCGCGAGATCCTGGCGCGCACTATGCGGCTGAGCCGCATCGACCAGCTGGGCATCGCCCGGGTTTTGGACGTCGTACACACCGACACCGGTGGTTTGGTGGTCGCTGAATGGGTCCGCGGCGGCTCGTTGCAGGAGGTTGCCGAAACTTCGCCGTCCCCTGTGGGCGCGGCGCGCGCGATGCAGGCCCTGGCCGCAGCGGCCGAGGTCGCCCACCACGCCGGCGTCGCGCTGTCGATCGACCATCCCGGCCGGGTACGGGTCAGCATCGAAGGCGACGTGGTGCTGGCTTTCCCGGCGACGATCCCGGACGCCAGCCCCGAAGACGACATCCGCGGCATCGGCGCTGCCTTGTATGCGCTGCTGGTCAAACGGTGGCCGCTGCCGGAATCCGGGGAACCCAGTGGGATGCCCCAAGCGCCGCGAGATGCCGCCGGTCATGCCCTCGAACCCAGTTCGATCGACCACGCCATCCCCTTTCAGATTTCTGCGGCGGCCACTCATTCGTTACATGACGACGGCGGAATACGCAGTGCTGCAACATTTTTGAATTTGCTCCAACAAGCGACCGCGGTAGCGGATCGCACCGTCCTGCTCGACTCCGGTCAAGAGCTGTACCCACCGCAGGCATCCCCCCAGGCAAGCCGGCCCCCCGCCGACGGATCGGACGACGCGCTGGCCCGAAGTCGTCGCCGCCGTGCCGTGACGATCGGGGTGGGCGCCGGCGCGGCCGTGCTCGTCGTTGCACTGGTGGTGTTGGCCTCGGTGCTCAGCCGGATGTTCAGCGACGTCGGCGGACTCGACAAAGACCGGCTGGGCCTCAGCGGTCCGTCGGCCAGCTCCAGCGCTAGCTCCGCTGCCGATGCGGCGACGGGCAGCATCGTCAAGCCGCTGAGCGCCACGGTGTTCTGCCCCGGCGGCGAACCCGACAATCCCGGCAAGGCCGGCCAGGCAATCGACGGCAATCCGGGCACCGCGTGGGAGACCTACACCTACCACGACGCGGTCCCGTTTCCGAGTTCCCAAAGCGGCATCGGCCTGTTGCTGCAGCTGCCGCAACCCACCGTGGTGGGGGCCGTCAACGTCGACCTCGCCAGCACCGGAACGAAGATCCAGATCCGCGCTTCGTCGACCGCCACACCGGCCAAGCTCGATGACACCACCGCGCTGACCCAGCCGATGCCTACGCACCCCGGCCACAACAGCATTCCGGTGAAGGCCGCTTCGCCGACCACGCATCTGCTGGTGTGGATCTCCACCCTGGGCACCACGAACGGTGAGAGCCGCTCCGGCTTCTCCGAGATCACCGTGCAGGCCCAGACTTAGAAGTTCCATTGGGGCGCGCACCACATCGGCCGGATCGAGTGAAGTGCCGGGTATTCGGTGATTGGTTACTGTCCGGCCGTGGGAGAACAACGCAGCGACGCCGAACTATTGGCGGCTCACGTCGCGGGCGATCGCTACGCGTTCGAGGAATTGTTTTACCGCCACCACCGACAACTGCACCGGCTGGCCCGGCTCACCAGTCGCAGCGCCGAGGACGCCGAGGACGCGCTGCAGGAGGCGATGGTCTCGGCGCACCGCGGCGCCGGTTCCTTCCGGCACGACGCCGCAGTCAGCAGCTGGCTACACCGCATCGTGGTCAATGCCTGCCTAGACCGGTTGCGCCGCAACAAATTTCACCTCACTACGGCGCTCGATGACATTTATCCGGTGCCGGACCGGACCACACAGGTCGAAACGGCGATCGCGGTGCAACGGGCTCTGATGCGGCTACCCGTCGAGCAGCGCGCCGCGGTGGTAGCAGTCGACATGCACGGCTTTTCGGTCGCCGACACCGCCCGCATACTCGGCATCGCCCAAGGCACCGTCAAGAGTCGCTGCGCCCGCGCTCGGGCCCGGCTTGCCGCGATTCTCGGCTACCTGCACAGCGACACCGCGCCCCACCTGCCGGCCGGCTAACCGCGCCCGTCGGGCCGCTCGTGGCATTCGAGTTACTGATGACGGACACTGAGGCGGATGGACGACGACGCGGGCACGGATCCGCCGCTGACCGTGGCGGCCCTCGCCGATCTGCAGGCAGGGCTGCTCGACGATGACACAGCGGCACGGCTGCGTAACAAAGTCCGCACCGACCAGGACGGACAACACACGCTGGACGCGCTGAACCGGGTCCGCCGCGACGTCGCCGCGCTGGGCGCCGATCCGTCGTCGGCCCCTGCCGTGGACCCCGCTGTCGTCGACAGGATCGGAGCGGCGCTGCGTGCGCAGTCCGGGCCCGCACACACCGTGGGGCGCGGGCGTCTGCCCCGCTCGGCTCGGGTAGCCGTGGCGGCAGTCGGCTTGGCCGCGGCGGGCGCCGCGGTGTGGTTGGGAATCACGTCCTTGATCACTGCGCCGGCACCCATGCCGAGCAGGCCGACCACCATCAACTTCATCACGGTGACGCGCCCGCCGACCACGATTCCGTTGTCGGATCAGCAGATCTTCGCGCTGCTCGACCGCGCACCGGACTTCGGGCCGTTGGCCGACCCGCAGCGCCGCGCCTCTTGCCTGACCGGTCTGGGCTATCCGGCGGATGCCCCGGTCCTGGGCGCCCGGCCGGTCGAGATCGCCGGGCATCCCGCCGTTCTGCTGCTGCTGGCGAATGACCCGCCCGGCGCGGTGGTAGCGCTTGCCGTGGCGCCGAGCTGCAGTGCAGTGGACACCGGCCTGTTGTCTGACAGGATTGTGAATCGCCCGTAATGTTCGCGGGAACACCGCTGCCTAGCCAGGTGTTTGAATCCTGCAGCGGATCACCCGAGATTGAGAGGCTGGTATGAGTTCCTCCACGACTGTCCACGATGTGATCGTCATCGGGTCAGGCCCGGCCGGCTACACCGCGGCGCTCTACGCGGCCCGTGCACAACTGGCACCGGTGGTCTTCGAGGGGACTGCGTTCGGCGGTGCGCTGATGACCACGACCGAGGTGGAGAACTATCCCGGTTTCCGTGAGGGAATCCTCGGA
>Ga0302326_10020811_pt1 | contig 13479 bp, 10 predicted proteins | sample Palsa_T0_3_FD_202264 | JGI IMG/M metagenome (GOLD analysis project Ga0302326, IMG submission 202264) | Peat permafrost microbial communities from Stordalen Mire near Abisko, Sweden - Palsa_T0_3 | ecosystem: Environmental > Terrestrial > Soil > Palsa > Peat permafrost | place: Sweden: Abisko... | reverse complement strand
CCAACACGTCCAATCCCGCCGTCCTGCGCTGGGTGGAGGAGATGGCCGCACTTTGCCAGCCGGACAAAATTTTCTGGTGCGACGGCTCCGAATCGGAAAAAGAATCGTTGCTGGGCGAAGCTGTCGCCAAGGGCGTTTTGATTCGCCTGAACCAGGAGAAACTTCCCGGTTGCTATTATCATCGTTCGACCGCGGATGATGTGGCGCGTAGCGAAGACCGGACATTCATTTGCACGCCAACATCTGACGAAGCCGGGCCGACCAATAATTGGGCCGCGCCCGCCGAGACCTACGCAAAACTCAAAGGCTTTTGCGCCGGCAGCATGCGCGGGCGCGTTCTTTACGTTGTTCCTTATCTCATGGGGCCTGCAGGTTCGCCGCTGACCAAGGTGGGACTGGAGCTGACCGATTCCATTTATGTCGTGCTCAGCATGAGAATCATGACGCGCATGGGGCAAGTCGCTTACGAGCATTTGGGGATGAGCGAGGATTTCAATCGGGGGCTGCATTGCATGTTGAAGATGGACCCGGCCCAACGCTACATCGCGCATTTTCCGCACGACAACACCATCATTTCGACCAGCTCCAATTACGGCGGCAATGTGTTGTTGGGCAAAAAATGTCTCGCGTTGCGCATCGGTTCCTGGCTGGCCAACAAAGAAGGTTGGTTTGCGGAGCACATGCTCATTCTCAGCACGGAATCGCCGACAGGAGAAAAAACGTTCGTTACCGCCGCTTTTCCCAGCGCCTGTGGCAAAACCAATTTCGCCATGCTCGTCCCGCCGCGACATTTCGCGGGCTGGAAAATCCGCACGGTGGGCGATGATATCGCCTGGATGAAACCAGGCGCGGATGGGCGCCTCTATGCCATTAATCCTGAGGCCGGTTATTTTGGCGTGGCACCGGGAACAAATGAGCGCACGAATCCCAATGCGATGGCCACCATCGCGCGCGACACCATTTATACGAACGTCGCGCTGACGCCGGATTTGGACGTCTGGTGGGAAGGCAAGACCGAGGCGCCACCGCCCGAGCTTACCGATTGGAAGGGTCGAAAATGGACGCCGGGCGGCAGGGAACCGGCCGCGCATCCCAATAGCAGGTTTTGCGCGCCGATGAAAAACAACCCGGCCTACGCGCCCGAAGCGGATGACCCCCAAGGCGTGCCGATCAGCGCGATTATTTTCGGCGGTCGCCGCGCGACGACCATTCCTTTGGTGTATCAAGCTTTCAATTGGATTCACGGCGTTTATATCGGCGCGACCATGAGCTCAGAAACCACTGCGGCTGCCACAGGCGAAGTCGGCAAGATACGCCGCGATCCCATGGGCATGCTGCCTTTTTGCGGCTACAATATGGGCCATTATTTTCATCACTGGTTGCGCATGAGGAAGAAATTATCGAACCCGCCCCGCATTTTCTATGTCAATTGGTTTCGCCGCGATGAGGAGGGAAAATTCCTCTGGCCTGGTTTCGGCGAAAACATGCGGGTGCTCAAATGGATTGTGGACCGAACGGCTGGCCACGCCCACGCCTTGGAGACGCCCTTGGGATGGGTGCCGGGCCCGCGCGATTTTGACCTCGGCGATATGAAGGATTACGACTCGACTCGGCTGGCCAAGGCACAGGAGATCGACATGGAAGATTGGCGGCGCGAAGCGCTTTCTCACGACGAACTATTTTTCAAACTCTACGCCGATTTGCCCAAAGAACTGATCTTCCAGCGCGAGTTGCTGGTGGCGAGGTTGTAATTTTCGCCCGAAAAAGCTCTTTAAACGCAAAGACCCAAAGACGCTCAGCAAAGACGCAATCAAAAAGATACCAGCAGAAACACAAGCCTCAGGCCAAGGAACGCCCTTTTCGTTTTTTCCAAATTTCCCCATGCGTCTCTGCTTCTTTGCGCCTTTGCGTTAAATTTGACACCACACTGCGGCTATTTTCTTTCCCGCAAAATGCGTTCGGGGTTGCGCGCGCGGCTGACGGCGGTGTCATAAGAAATGAGGCATTTGCAATACAGTTCGTAGAGGCAATTATCCATGAGCGACATCCCCTCTTTGCGTCCCATTTGAATGACGTTCTCCAATTGGTGAAGTTGATTTTCGCGGATCATGTTTCGCACCGCGCCGTTGGCGATGAGTAGTTCGCACGCCAGGACGCGCCGGGTGCGGTCCGTGGCTGTCAACAAATCCTGGGCGATGATGCCTTGCAGCGAATTCGATAATTGCAAAATAATCTGTTTCTGCGCCGCGCCTTCAAAAACGCCGATGATCCTTTCCATCGCGTGCAAAACGCTGGGCGAATGCATGGTCGCCAGCACCAAGTGGCCCGTTTCCGCCGCCGTCAGCGCCGTGGCGATGGCTTCATGATCGCGCATTTCTCCCACCACAATCACATCAGGGTCCTGGCGCAACACATGAATTAAGGCGCGATTGAACGAACGCACATCGGTCAGCACTTCCTGTTGGACAATGATGGCCCGCCGGTTCTCGTGTCGAAATTCAATCGGGTCCTCGATGGTGACGATCTTGCACCGGCGCTCGGAGTTAATGAGGTCAACAAGATAATTCAGCGTAGTGGTTTTGCCCGCGCCGGTGGGGCCGGTCACGAGCACCAACCCGTTGGGGCGGCGCGCCAGTTCATCGATTTTCTCTGGCAGGCCCAATTCTTCCCGGCTGGAAATGCGATGGCCGCAGAAACGCAAACTCATTTCGATATGGCCATGGCGGCGATAAAACGTCACACGGACGCGGCCCGCCTCGCCGTGATGCACCGAAATGCATAGCTCCCATTCCTGCTCCAATTTCTGGCGTTGCTGATCGTTGAGCAGGCTGTCGGCCATCCCGTTCAGTTCTTCACCCGTCAGAGCATCCTCATTGGCCAAAATTATCTCGCCGTTAACGCGAAAAGCGGGCGGCACGCCTGCGACAAGATGAAGGTCCGAAGCTTCCTGCTCGTTGACAGAAGACAAAAGCCGCTCAAGATGCGAGGTGCTCATTTCTTGAGCCGCCGCCACCAACCCCGAACGCGGTTCCCCGATCCGCCGCCGGAAAGCCGCGCCATGGCCTCGGCCGCGGCGCCATGGGCATGGTTAAGTTCGTCCGCTTGGACAAAAGATTTTCGCGCCGCGTCCTTTAAGCCCAAGGCTTCCTGGCAACGCCCCAGTTCCAACCATGGCAGGAAATGGCCCGGGTTCGATTCCACCGCCTTCTGCAAGGACCGCGCCGCCAAAGAGAATTGCTCGTGGCGAATGCGAATGCGCGCCGCCTGCCAGGCCGTCACCCAATCGCCCGCCGCCAGCATCAGTGCCTTGTCAAGACAATAATCGGCCAGCGTTTCCCGGCCCGACAGCAATACGTCGCCGCGCGCCAGCCAGACATAAGGAGAAGTCCCATTTTCGGCAACTGCGGCGTCGGAAAAGGCCAGCGCCGTTTGTTTCTCTCCTTGTCGGGAGAGGGCGACGGCTTTGGCTGCCAGCAAATCGGCCTCACGTGGAAAGCGTTCCAAGGCTTGGTCAGCCCAGGATTGGGCCTCATCGAGACGGTCCAACTCCAAAAGCATGCGCACCTGCGCGGTCCAGGCCGCGGCGTTTTGGCTGTTGAATTCCAGAACCTTGGCGTAAGCGCGTAGAGCCTTTTCGAAATCTGCCGATTCGAAAGCCGATTGCGCCTCGCGCTGATAGAAGGCTTCGTCTTTGACAACACCCGCCGTGCCTGCTGGGGTTTGTTCCCCGCTTGGACGCCGAACTCCAAGTTGACGAATCTGCTCATCAGGTCTGATGGGTTGCCTCGGCTGATTTGTAACATAAGGCCGCAGAGGAAGCCAGCAGTTTTCAAACCCATTTGTCAATACTGGGTTTGCAAATTTAGCATGCTTCTCTCCTTTCCTTTCCAGTTGACCATGCTTTGCGCGGCTAGTAGGTTGCTTGCATGCAATTGATGATCGAGATTCCGGACGAGCAGGCAAGTCGTTTGGGATTGGATCGTGAGGAAATGCAAAAACTGGTCTCGCAGTTTCTCACCCAAATTCCCCTTTTGGCGGTCGCGGACGAACTAATTGCCTTTCTGGGCGGCGGCCCGCAAGCGAGGGAAATCGTTGCTTTCCAAGTATCGGAAAATTCTCAAAGTCGGGTGCGCAATCTGTTGGAGAAAAGCCGCGCCGGGACTCTCAACGGAGACGAGGAAACCGAATTAAATGCAGTTGAATCGTTGAATCATCTTTTTGCGCTTATTAAAGCCCGGGCCTGGCGGCATCTTGGGTCCGCCGCGTGAGCCAAATTCCCAAGCCGCTCCGCGACCAAGTCCGAGCCAGAGCCAGAAACCATTGCGAATATTGCCTCCTGCCTGAAACTTTCCTTGTAGCCCATGAACCTGATCATGTAATCGCTACGCAACACCGTGACCCCACGACCATGGAGAACCTTGCGCTCGCCTGTTTCGACTGCAATCGTCAGAAAGGCCCCAATATCTCCTCTGTGGATCCTGACACTCAAGAGGTTGTGCAGCTTTTCAACCCGCGACGCGATGCTTGGTCAGATCATTTTTCCCTGAATGGGGCACGAATTGTCGGCGTAACCCCTGCTGGTAGAGCAACTGCTTAACTGCTTCAATTCAATACCCCCGCCCGCATCCGGCTGCGACAAGAGTTACGGAAAGCTGGCCAATATTGAATCTCTGGTTCTGCGCTGTTTTCAGTGGAATAATTTATGCAGCCTCCGGCGCCTCGAAAAGGCCCCCTTTTCAATCCCAAAGGGATTGCATCACTCAGCCCAAGGTTGGCCCGATTCGAAGATTCGGAGAGGGCCTACCTCGGGTGACAGCCCGCAAGATCATAAACCGTTAAGTGGTTTCATCATAAGCATTTATGAAGACCGATTCAACCCTTACAGGGTTGTCATTTTTCTTTGTTCTCACCCAGGCTCGTTCCTCGCAACCCTTGGGCTGAGTGGTTCAATCCCTTTGGGATTGGCAGAGCCAACAACCGGGCCGTCATTTTCATTCCGCATTCCACCGAAAATAGCGAAGAACCATTGAGCGTACGAATTACTTGCAGTCCCAATTACTTATGGTATAATCATTTTGCCGAAATCGCTTGGCGCTTTGTTCTTTGACATTGGGATATAAGGTCAGCGGCGAAAAGCGCGGTCGCAAGACCGCGGGCGGTCCTATTGCAGTCGATCAGGAACGCGGGCCACGCGTCACAAGTCGTTGATTTCCATGATAATTTCGGATGGTTCCCCATCGAAAACGCTGGAGCTAACCAAGAAAAAACTAACGGTAGCTCAAGGTAACTTAAGGCGAAGAAAAAATATCGTTAAAAGGCAGGATAGGAATGCGGGATGGGTTTGTCGGACTTTTTTACATAAAGTCGGCCAACCCAATTACCAATCGCACCTAATCAAACCCAGTAAAGCTAAAAACGGCTTGGGGCTCCCCCTCCCCTGCGGTAGAGCGAGATTCCGACACAACGTGTTGTTCCTCTCATCTCTGTTCTGACTTCGAGCTCTGACTCGATTTTCGTTGGGAGAAAAGTCACAGCTCCACGGAGTGTCGCTCGACCGGGTTGGACGGGGTCTCCTATTGCTTCCAGTCGCACTGAGTCGCACCAAATCCAACCCACTTTACGGAGAGGGCGGAACAGCCGTGAGAGGGATTGGAGGTGAAACTGGGGCCGAAACCGAAATATTGATCGCGCCGGAGCTGCTACTATCCCCACCGGAATACTGGTCTTGGCCTTCTGACCCTGGGGACAAGGCCCGAAAAAGAATTGGACCGGTTTGATGCTTTGTTGCATCTATATAAAATCCGTAGCCACCTCCGCCCACCTCAAGGCCGTGAAATGAGAGCGAAGTCTTGCTTCCCGCTGGATAGAAAGATCCCGTCAAAGCGCCAGTCAAAGGCGCCAGCATAACGGCCACTTTGTTCGTGTCGGAGAAAGTCTTCTTTACAGGATTAAAGGCCACGAAAGTATCCGCTTCATCCGGCAAAGACAAATTGGTATAGCCTGGGTCCACAGTGAAGGTCAGCGCCGTGGTTCCAAAAAGATTGGTGCCCGGTTTAGGTGGGAAATAGGGCGAACCAGCCATGCTCGGATAGTTGGTAAATCCGAGTGGGTAAAATTTGTCCGCTACCGGTGTCTTGATCCAAACGAGGTTTGACAAAGACGTGACTGAGGAGCCATCAAACTGCAGCCAGCCCATGATCACGCCCTTGCCGCCATAAAGAGAGGCGTAGATAGGGCAAGTGCCATCCGAAGCCACAGCGGTGTCAAAGGAAATGGCCGGCGATGCACCGTCCGGCAGAGTAAGCACTACCGTGGCCGCTTCTTGCTTGCCGATGGTGACTCTGGCCCATCCTTTCCCTCCGGGCCCTTGAGACGGGTCGGTATAGCCGGGATCGACAAACATATTGTAAACTTCAGTAAAGGCATAGGGCAAATCAAGAGAAAGCTCGGCACTGATTTCCGCCGAGTCGATCAGGTTGGTTTCAGTGACATCTGAAAAAGCATTCACGGAGCCAGTCAAAGATCCGGACGCGTAATCAGACGAATCCGACGGAGTCAGCAAGGACAAAATAAGCTGCAAATATTCCGACTTGTCTGCCTTAATATGAAACTCCGCAGTGGATACGCCCGGTCCAATTTGCCCCAATTGTCCGGAGAAGGATAATGGCGCCGCCATCGTGGCAAGGTATAGTTTGCCGGAAAAGTTACCGGTGTCTTTAACGGTCATGGTAATGTAACCAGCGTCATCCAGTTGCACGCCGTTGGTGTCGTAAAACAAACCAGTGTAAGTGCCAAGGGGGGAACCGTTATCAAGCGTTTTGCGAACGAAATTGGCCGTCAAAGTTCCATCAGTGTCAACATAATAGAAAGGCGGACCAGACCCAACAGTTGAGCCGCCAGGCGAAGTAACTCCACCTGGCGCCCAAAGAATTTCACCTGAACTGCTGGTAAAATTTGAAAGAACCCAGTCAGCACTCGTAGGAACGGCACTGACGCGATAGCTGTTTCCTACTTGCAAGACTTGTCCATTTCTAATTCCGATGACCGTGCCCGCGCCAGGCGGATTTACGGTCACAACTGCCCGATTCGTTTCGACCCAAAAAAAAATGCGCGATACGCCGGTCTGATAGCCCATGGCATCCAAAGCCACCACGGTCACAAGGTTGCTGCCGACCTGGCCATAAATGCTCAAATCGACTTGAGCCGTCCACGTAGTCTCGGTGTCCTGATTATAATTGACGGGAACAAAATTGGTCGCATCGCCGTTGACATAGCATTCAATGTTGGCCAGGCCAAAACTGGCGGTTGCTTTCCCCTCCAGATTGATGACTGGACTGGGATTGTAAACTTTGAAGTCCGAAGGCGGGTCAGCGATGGTAATGGCCGGAGGCGTAAAAGTCAGCTCGGACGTCAGAGAGCCGGTTTCCAAATCGAATGAGTTGGTGCTATCTGGAATCTTGTATTCTTTTCCCAATTCCCACCCGCTCGCGATCAGAGAATCGTTGTCATAGTTGAAAGTCCCGCCACCGTTGTCAGACGCATCGAGCGTCAAAATAACTTCCCAAGGACTGATGGAAAGCCCGTCGTGTTTCGGCGAATCGTTGATGTTACCGGACGTCAACTGCGCAATACCTAAAAGATCGGCCGAAACGGCGGCTGCCACGGTAATGTTTGTGGCCGTCCAACTCACCGTCACGCTGCCATTGGTAACGGTGTCGCCATTGATATCATTTGTGATTAAAGCAAATGTGGCGCTGGTCTGCCCAGCCACGTAATTCTCCGCCGACGACATAGAGCCGGCCACAAAGGGCCCGTTAACGCCAAAAGAAAATTGCGAATTTGAATCGACCTCACTCAGATCGACGCCGTCCAAAGGCAGGGAAAAATTGGCGGTGAACGAGCCGGTGGTAATTTGCATGTTGTTTGACGCTGTTTGCTGCCATGAATCGGTAAAGAACTTGAGGATTTCAGCGCGGGCCATGTTGGTGGCGAACATCAAGCCGATGACCAACGCGAAATACCGAATGAAGACCACTATGCTTTTGAACCTTATCATATAGAGTTTTGGCGAAATCGTGCTGACGACAAATAGCCTACAAAACGCCGGAGTTTTGTCGAGCGATAACCCTTTCCGAACGGTAGTCAAAAAACCATATTTCGCTTGCCTGTCGCGGGCGGCGGGGAACATGTTTCCATCGTCATGCAAGTCCTTAATCTCAAAGGGAAAGCCATCATCATCGTTGGCGGAACAACGGGTTTGGGGTTTTCCGCCGCCGCTTGCTTTGTCCGCAGTGGAGCCCGCGTGGTGATTGTCGGGCGCGATCCGGCGAATGCCGACGCGGCGCGCAAAAAGCTGGGAAGGTCGGCGCGAGCGCTAGTGGGTGATGCCGTTGATCCGTCCACGGCGATGGAAGCCATTGGCTTGGCGGTAAAAGAATTTGGCCGTTTGGACGGTCTTTATCATGTCGCCGGTGGCAGTGGCCGTGCCTGGGGCGACGGTCCTTTGCACGAGATGACGGACGAAGGCTGGCACAAAACTATCCAGTGGAACCTCAGTTCGGTCATGTATTCCAATCGCGCGGCGCTGCGCTGTTTTCTCGCGCAAAAAAAAGGCGGCAGCATCCTGAACATGGGCAGCGTTTTAGCCGAGTCGCCCGCGCCGCCCCACTTCTCCACCCACGCTTACGCCGCAGCCAAAGCGGCCATTGTCGGTCTGAGCAAATCCGTGGCTGCGTGTTATGCCAAGGATGGCATTCGCTGCAATGTGATCGAACCGGCAGTCATGGATACGCCGATGGCCCACCGGGCCACGAGGAACAAAAAAATTCTTCGCGTCATCCAAACCCGCCAACCTTTAGACGGCGGCCGCGTCGGCCTGCCGGCGGACTTGGACGGCGCGGCCGCCTATTTTATGAGTGACGCATCGAAATTTACCACCGGCCAGGTCCTGGCGGTGGACGGAGGTTGGTGTTTGTCATGAGCGCGCCGTCCCAGGATTATCTGGCGAAGTGCCGCAGTTTGATTGACACGGCTGCCATGCAGGAAAAAGCCATCGGCCTGGCGGCGGATTGGTTTGCCCAAACCATCCTGGCCGGGCGCATGGTGCATCTGTTTGGCTCCGGGCATTCGCGCATCATGATCGAGGAAATGTGGCCCCGTTACGGTTCCTTTCCGGGCTTTAATCCGATTGTCGAGCTTTCGGTTTCATTCCATAACCTGGTCGTCGGCGCCAATGGACAACGCCAAGCCATGTTCCTGGAAAATGTCAGCGGGCTGGCGGAACGCATCTTGCGCAACTTCGCGCTGGCCCCGGAAGATTCCGCCCTGGTCGTTTCTTCCAGCGGATGCAATCTCCTGCCGGTGGAGATGGCGGAGCAGTTCCAAAAGCGCGGCGTGCGTGTGGTGGCCATCGTCAGCGTAGCCCACGCCAAAGCCAGCCAAAGCAAGCGCGCCGACGGCAAGAAATTGCAGGACTTCGCCGACATCTTACTTGACACGGGAGCGCCGCCCGGCGACGCCATGGTCACTGTGCCTGGCCTTAATGCGCCGGTGGCACCCGCTTCGACTATTGGCGGCTGTTTGCTCGTCAATTGCGTGAAGGCCGAAGTCGCCGCTCGCTTGACTACGGCGGGTCATCCACCCTTAGTCTTGACGGCCCCTGCCCTTGTCGGCGCAGCGCGTTCAAGCGAAATTTTTGAAGCCGCCTACGACGAACACGCCCGGCGCCTGGCCAAACTTTACTCCGGTCTGGGCCGTGAATGAGTCAATATGAAGAATCGCCCTCTTCGCACAACCGTCATCGGCAGCTATCCGTGGCCCGGCTGGCTGGAGTTCGCTTGCGCCCACCTTGAGCAGTTCGGTGAAACTGATCGCTCCGAGTTGCGGGACGACGCTGTGATTGCCGCCATTCACGACCAAGTTGCTGCGGACCTTGATGTGATTACCGACGGCGAGCAGACGCGTTTGGATTTCAATCTTTCGTTTTACGGGCATCTGGATGGTTTGGCTTTGGAACCGTCGCCGCCTCGTCGATTTGGGCCGCCTGCGCATGATCAACGCGGCAAACATCGCGTGACTGGCGCGTTGGGCAGCGCGCGTGGCATGGGCGTGGTGGAGGAATTCAAGAGACTCCAACAACTGGCGCCCGCCGGTCCGACCCTCAAAGCCAGCGTGCCCGGCCCCTATACTTTGAGCGGCCGCTTGGAGCCAAATGAAATGTATCCGGATCGCTACGCGCTGACGGAAGCGCTGATTCCGATTGTGCAGAAAGAGCTATCTGATTTGGTCGCGGCGGGCTCCCGCGAGATCACCGTTGATGAACCTTCCATGAGTTGTTACGCGCATCGCGAGGATCCGGCGCGGTTCGTGAACATCTTCAATCGCACCGTCGCGCCAGTAGTGGGCAGGTGCCGGCTCTCGACGCATCTCTGTTTTGGCAATTACAAAGGGCGCGCCGTCGGCCCCAGGATTTATCGCCCGATGTTCCCCGCGTTCCTCGACTTTACAGTGGATGAAATCCATGTGGAGATGGCCAGTCGCGAATTCGCTGAGTTGGAAATTATTGGCGACATAGCAGCGCGCCATGATGTCGCGGTGGGCATTGTCGATGTGAAGAGTTATTACATCGAAACGCCGCAGGATGTCGCTGACCGCGTGCGGCGCTGCCTGAAATTCGCGCCCGCTGATCGCCTCTCCTTGGCACCTGATTGTGGCCTGAGTCAGACTGCACGCTGGGCCGCCAAGCAAAAGCTGAAGAATATGGTCGAGGGTGTAAAAATCGTCCGGCGGGAATTGGGACTGCAATAAAGAGCCTGTCAATCGAGCTTCTTCATCTTCTCAAACCATTCGTCCGCTTCCTCGTGAGTCTTAAACCGATGTACACCTGGACGTCCGTGTATGCGCAAACGTTTCGTCTGTGCGGCGGCGCAGCCTTCTTCATGGAGCGAGGTTGAGAGCGCGCCGGGCTTGTCCGCCTGGACGCCAACGACCCGGTCAATTTCTCCTCGACGTTAATGGGCGGTTGTTTCACGGCTTCTTTATACTAGACTGGGTAGCCGAACAAAGCAACCGTGGCAAGCTGTCATTTTGGATTACAAACTTAGCCGATGAAACCCGCCTTCGCGAAAGATGAAGCGCTTCTGGCCGATGTCCGCCGTGTGCTGGCCGCGGGCGAGCGCGGCGTTTGGTGGTTGGGCCAGAGCGGGTTTCTGGTGACCCAAAAGGGCCGCGCGCTCATCCTCGATCCATATCTTTCGGATTCGCTCACGCGCAAATACGCCGACACACCCAAGCCGCACGTCCGCATGACCGAGCGGGCCGTCGATCCTGCTGCTCTCGGCAGGCTTGGCGTCATCGACGTCATCACCAGCAGCCATCAACATACTGACCATTTCGATGTGGAGACATTGCAACCGTTGCTCGCTGCCAATCCTCAAGCGCGATTAGTCCTGCCCGCAGCGATTCGAGATTTCGCCATCGAACGCCTTGGCACGGAGTCCGCCCCGCGATTGGTTGAATTGGACGACGGCAAATCGGCGCGTGTTGGAGAAATGGTGTTCCATGGCATCGCTGCAGCGCATAATACGGTAGAGCGGGACGCGCAAGGTTGCTGCCGCTTTCTGGGCTTCGTCGTGGAATGGGCCGGCCTGACTTTCTACCACAGCGGCGACACTTTGATGCACGATGGTCTTTTGCCGACGTTGCGAAAGTTCAAAATCAATCTCGCTTTTCTCCCGATCAATGGTGACCGGCCAGAACGTAACGTCGCGGGAAATCTTAACGGCGTCGAAGCTGCGCGGCTTGCGCACGCCGCTGGCATCGGCACGGTCATTCCATGTCACTTCGACATGTTTGAATTCAATACCGCGCCGCCCGACGAATTCGTCGCCGAGTGCGGCAAGCTCGGCCAATCATTTCGCGTTCTTCGCGCAGGCGAAGGCTTTTGCCTCGAATAGCCAGCCCGTTTAGAAATGATCCGCCAATTGTATCTGTTTTGTGATTTCATCCTCTTTCCGTTGGATGATTTGTAAAAAACCCTTGTCCTGCTCGACGCGATTCCTTAATCCCAGCATGACTGCGTCAGTTTTCCGTTGGTAGGCTGCCTCCGCATCTTCGAGGCGTTTTTTAGCCGACTGGAAGATGGGCATTTCCCTGCCGTAACTATTGGATGCGGTAATGAATTCCGCCCGAGCCGTCAATACTCGTTCAGACAAACTGGCCAGCTCTGAATCCAATTGGTGAGCGTAGGCGGTGCTCAGCGCTCCGCCCAATTGACTAGCAGGCAGCATATTTAAATTGAAAACTATATTGCTGTACATGAGGTAATCAGTCTCGGCCCCAACGCGCTGACGGTCCCAATCTTCCAGTTGACGACGCAGAGTCTCCTTGTCCGGATTGGTGATCATCTTGTCAGTTACCTCTTTGAGCGCCGCGACCTTCATCTGCATCCCAGCCATGATTCCTTTGGCTCGTTGCTCAATTTTCTGCTCGAGGTTATAAATAAGAATGTCCTCCTGCTCATCGCGCTTTTGGTTATTATCGGCGGCATGGTCAATTCTAATTTTCTCGTAACTCGTCTCCTGAGCTAACTTTTGCTCGAGCAAAGAATTTAGAATCGTGTCCGAAACGGTAGTTGACAGTGCCTGGATGAAGAGCTCGTGATTGTCCGACTGCATTTTCTTTAGTTGTTCGAGCATGGCCGATTCCTTTGCGAATTCCGCCACGTAATCGTGGTTGGGCTGCGAAGAGTTAGCCGACGGCGAAGCCGTTCCAGACAAGAACTTGACAGGTGCGGAATCATTCGATGAACCGTCGGTTTGAATGCGTGTTAGCTTTTGTTGAAATGATGAACTGTCTGTCGGCATCGGTGTTTTCGGGTCAGGCTCATCAGCCGCGCGCGTAAAGCCAAGCCCGCCCAGCCCGAAAATCAGAAACACAAAACACGCCCAAGTCCAACCGCCAGTTTTCTTGAATTCAGTTATCATAATGATCCTTTTTTTGATGTTATGTCGTAATGTGATGAACGGAACCAATCCCGCCGCTGATCGAGCTGCGGGAAAATCCTCCAGACACTTCAGCAGCGCGCGGCCATAGTCTCCGCGTTCAGGCGGGGCAATGAGGCCAAGGACCGAGGCGTCGCAGGCCAATTCCTGATCTAAGCGCAAACGACGCATGGCGATCCACGCCAGCGGATTGAACCAGTGCAGCGCCAAGGCAAAAGTCCGAAGCCAATTGACCAAAAGATCGCGTCGCCGGATGTGAAGCATCTCGTGCAGAAGCACCAACCTGGATTCGTGATGGCCGAGAGTTTCCAACAAGCCTTCAGGCACGAGCAGGCAAGGACGCATGACTCCAAAGACAGCGGCGGAAGTGCCGCGAGGAGTCATGGCAATTTTGATCTTGGATTTAACGCGCGCTTCGTTTTTGCAGCGGTTAACCAGTTCGATTAGCAAAGGATCGGTCGCGACCGTCAGAGATTGC
>Ga0302326_10020810_pt1 | contig 13480 bp, 14 predicted proteins | sample Palsa_T0_3_FD_202264 | JGI IMG/M metagenome (GOLD analysis project Ga0302326, IMG submission 202264) | Peat permafrost microbial communities from Stordalen Mire near Abisko, Sweden - Palsa_T0_3 | ecosystem: Environmental > Terrestrial > Soil > Palsa > Peat permafrost | place: Sweden: Abisko... | reverse complement strand
GTACTGCAACGCCTTGAGCTTGGGCAGCGCCTCCAGCGCCGCGGGGATTGCCTGAAACCACGACTCGCGACGCGTCGGCTGAGACGGATCGTCGAGGCAGCCGTATTCGCCGAGCATGCGCGGCTTCGACGCTGATCCGGCCGTCTGAAAGAGACCGCTGTCGATGCGTCCGTAGAAGTCGCTGAAGAGTGGCTGCGGCTCGGTCCAACTGGTGACGGCATCATTGTACGGATCCCACCCAATCCAATCGACGACGTCGTCACCGGGATAGAGCGCCGCGTACGTTGCGTTGAAAGTCGTGGGCTCGAAGCCCGCGTAGACGACCACCCACACGACGTTCGTCACACCCTGAGCTCGAAAGAGATTGACGATGTAGCGATAGGCGTTGACGTACTTCGTTGGGTCGAGCGGAGCCCCTCCGAACGATCCGATGCGATATTTGTAGACCATCACGTTCCCCATGAACGCGCCTTCCATCTCGTGGTCGAAGTCGACGAAGATGGGCTTTGCGAAGGCTTTCATGCGCCCGGCGACGGTCGTCAGGTACGTGTCGAGGGCGCCGCTCGTGATCTGATCGTACGTATACGTGTAGGTGGGCGAGCCGTCGTACATTCCTTGCGGCGCGGGCATCCCGCTCGGATCCGTGTTGCTGTAGACACGGGTCTCCCACGCCATGTGAAGGTAGCGTCCGCCGTTCGACAGGGCGACCTCCGCCGTCGTCGGGAAGACGCCGGCACCGCCGGTGTTCGAGAAGTCGTGATAAAATTTTGCGATGTCGAACATGCGGCCCGTGTCACCCTCGACGGTTTGAATCGTCGAGTTCGCGTTGTTGCTCTCACCGTAAAAACCCCACCACGCGCCGGTCGCCGGCTCCAAGATGTTCCCAGTGCTCGCGTCGCTTGATGGGACTGACGCTTCGGCATCACCGCCCGCGTCCATCGCAACGCTCGCCTCGACGACGTCCGGCGCCGTGCCGCTGTCACCCATGCTGCTGGACGAGTCGCCCGAGCAGGCGGCGCTCCATCCCACCGCGAGAAGCACGGCGATCCGCATTCGTACATCCTATCAGCGCGATGATCTCAATGTCCACGGCGGGGTTCACCGGCGGACGTCATCGTGGCCCAGGACATCGTAGGCGTCGTGCGTGCGAAACCGAACGCGCCGTGGCGATCGACGAGCACCAATCCTCCCGCGCCGTGGCCGCGTTCTTCGAGCAGCGTCGCGGCGGCTCGCGCAGCTTCTTCGGCTGGCATGCCACTCCGGAGCCACTCGACCGTCGTCTTTGCGAGGCAAACGCGGATGATCCCTTCGCCCATCCCCGTCGCCGAGAGCGCGCCCGCTCCGTCGTCCGCGTAGGTGCCTGCACCGATGATCGGGCTGTCGCCCACGCGACCGTCGCGCTTGAAGAACGTCCCACCAGTGCTCGTCGCCGCGGCGACGTGGCCGCTCTTGTCGCGGGCCACCGCCCCGACGGTGTTTCCGGCGTAACTCTCGGCACGAGCCCCGCCGAGCTTCCAATGCTCGCGCACCGCAGCCGTGATCATCGCGTCAGCCGGCTCACGCTCGAAGCCTTTCTCGATGGCGAAGCGCGCGGCGCCTTCTGCGGCGTAGAGAATGTGACGCCCGTCGTCGAGGGCAGCGCGCGCGATCGCGATGGGGTGCCGAAAGGGCGGCAGCGTGCACACGGCGCCCGCGGCGAGATTGACGCCGCTCATGATCGACGCATCGAGCTCGAGCGCGCCGCTCTCGGTGAGGCACGCTCCGGTACCAGCGTTGAAGCGCGGATCATCCTCGAGGACCTCGACGGCCCGTTGCACCGCATCGAGCGCGCTTCCGCCACGCGCGAGGATCTCCGCGCCCGCGCGAGCAGCCGCCGCGCAGCCTTCGGCGTGCGCATCACGTGCGGCAAGAGGGATGTTCCCTGCCCCACCGTGGATGCCGATGCAGTAGTCCGCCGCGCCTCCGCCACCCGAGCCGGTCACCATGCGGGTGAACGATAGCGAAGCGCAGCGGCGATGAGGAGCGCGATGGCAGGCAGGCCTGCAGCGAGCGTCGGCACGCGGCTCGCGGCAGCAGCCTGAAAGAGAACGATGGAGCCGATGCACGCAAACCCGACCCACGCGATCACCCGCGGTGGGATGGATCGCGCCGCGACGAGCGCGAGCCCAAAGCCGAACGAAGCCAGCACGATCGCTGCAGTGATCGCGCGCCACGCGCCGTCAGCCTTCGAAGGAGCAGGCTCCATCGCGGGCTCGCGTGAAAGCGCACCGTCCCTGGAGATGCGGATGCCGTGCGCGTCATCCACGAAGCCGTCACCCACGACGCGGATGGTGGAGCTCTCCGTCGCGCGCGGATAGAAACCGGACGCGGCCTCGCTCCGAACGAGCACGCAAGCCGCTGCGATGATGCTGAGCGCGGCGGCACTCACGACGGCGAAGATGGCGGCCCGAGCGGGGCTGCACCCGATGGATTGGAGCGCGAGCATCTCACCGCGACGCTCGGCACGGCGAACGACGAGCAACGTCACAACGCCGCCACACGCGGGGATGACGGGCAACGTCCGCAGCACGCGCGTCGCCCACGGTATGGAGCCTTCGTCGGTCGCTCCCGTCAGCGCGCAAGCGACGCCGAAGACGAGCACCCCGAGCGCGACCGTGGAAAGAGCCATACGCACGTCCCAGGGGGTCATTTTGAGCATGGGCCGCCATGAAAGTGCCTCAAACCAGTCAGTGTCGTCGATAGCTGGCCGTCTCCCCGGAGTGTGTTAGATTTGATCCATGAGCCGCATGCGGGCTCCTCGCTTCGGCGAGCGCCTGGAATGGTCTGGCAGTGACGCCTCCTCACGTTGGGGAAAAGCGAACACGCGCGTTCGGCATGAGCGCGGCGCGAGACTTTCTCGCGCCCTGTCACAGGAAACACTCGCCCCGCGAGCGCAAGCCGCCCCGAGTGTCCGGCATGTCCGGAGGAGGTTGCACAATCATGCATAGTACCAATGGCTTCAACCCGGAGGGTCTGAGCTAGCCGGAGACCATGTCGTCGTCATGATTTTCTGACGACATGCAACCGGCCATGCAGCGGCATCCAGGAACTTGGAGCCGATGGCGTCTGCGGACGCCTTTAGAAGTGCAACACGAACTGGCCCGGGCGTGACGCGAGAGCGACGTGCCCGGGCCGTTCTCTTTCTCAAGGGGGCTACTCGCCCCCTCGACGCCTTCGGCGTCTCACCCCTCGGGGGCTATCGCCCCGAAAGGGGGCTGCGCCCCCTTGCCCCCTGCACCTGAAGTCGGTAACGGTTGGGGGGAGTTTGCGGGACTAACTCAGTTGGTAGAGTGCCAGCTTCCCAAGCTGGATGTCGCGGGTTCGAATCCCGTGTCCCGCTCCAAGTTCAAGCCCGCTCCGAAAGCACGGCGAAGCCCACGCCGACCGAGAGCCGCACACGACCGCCACGGGTTGCGGGGCCGGATATCCTCAGCGGGCGGTTTCTCAAGGTATTTATCGCGGTGACGAGCGTGCGTGTTCTCGTCGATCCGCGAGTCCAGCGGCAAGGACTCGGAACGATGCTCCTCCACGAATGTCAACGTGCGGCGCAGCAGGCTGGGGTCTTGGTTCTCCAAGCGTTCGTCGAAGGCGCCGCCGTGGCCGGGCGGGCTTTCGCGAATGCGCACGGCTTCATCGTATTCGTGCACGATCTCTTTCTGTCGCGCGACGCGCGTCCGTTCGGCGCTGCACTTCCGCCTGGAGTGCGCATACGCGCGTATGCACCCGAAACGAGTGACGACGAGACGTGGGCTGCGCTCTGCAACGCGACGCTCGTGCGAGACGCCGGCTTCGTGCCGGAGACGGCTACGTCCGTCGTGGGTTACACGCGCATGCCGGGCTTCTTCCTCGCGATCGCCGAAGCGGACGCGCCCGTCGGCTTCTGTCACGTCGAACGGCGTGGCGCCCAACGCCTCTACGCGCGCGCGGGCTTCACGTTCGACCGGGAGGCGTTCACGATGCGCAAGCTGCTAGAGTCTCGGCCATGACGATGCGAAGTGCAGAGCTCACGTGTGTGGCTTGTCTCGCACTCTCGTTCGCGTGCGGGTCGAGCAGCACACCGCACGATGACGCGGGCGTGGATGCGGCTGCGATGGATGCAGCGATGGACGCGTCCCACATGGATGCAGGCTGCCCGACGGTGGACGCCTCGTTCACGTGCAACGTGTCGTCGGTCGCCCCGTCCGAGCTCGGATGCGGAGACTGGGTGAGCGCCGCCAACGACAGCGGAACCAGCAGCTGCCCAAGCGCGGACGAGTGGGACACCGTTGGGAACAGCAACACGGGCGTCTGCACGTACACGTGGATTACGTCCGGCTCGCCCGATCTCTGCGAGCTCCCGCAATCGAACGACGGTGGCAGCGCGTTCACGTGGCTCTCGCCGGCGTGCACCGCGTGTCCATGACCTCGCTCGTTGAGCTCACTGGAGCGGCAGCGGAAAGAGCATGCTCTCGTCGACCCACATGGTGCCGGCGTCGGAGAGTTGGCGGTGCTGCCACGCGCCCCACCAATACGTGGTGTTGACCGCCGCGCTCGCGTCCTTGCCGAAGGTGCCGTCCCACATCACGGACGTCGCCGTACCAGGCGTGCTCGCATAAGCGGGATCATCACCGGCCGTGTTCGTCGAGGTGACCGAGACGTACGTCTCCACGGAGCCGGGTACGAGGCTGAAGGTGAAAGTGACCGGGAGCGTTTGTGTCGCCCCGTTCGTCGGAGACATCGCGGCGTAAGCGCTCTCGGGATACGAGACGTCGGCCGGGTCGAGGGGGAGATCGGCGCCTGACACTTCGACGGTGGTTCGCGCGATGCCGACCGACGGCGTCGAGAGCCCATTCGGATACCCCGCGTCGAGACCGCTCAACAAGAATGGATATCGGATGCCAATACCGACTTGGCCATCGGTGACCGCGAAATCGAACTTGCCCGTGGAATCCGTCTCCATGTAGTTCGCGGTTCCGTGCTCGGAGATGACGCCTGCCCCTCCGTCCCCGAGGATCTCTCCGACGTCCAGCGACAGCTGGTAACAGGACTGAGGCGCACCGCCGTACACGACCGTGCCGGTGACGTGGTGAAACGTCGGCAGCGTCGTCGGCTGCGGAATGCTCATGACGGGAAACGATCGACCGATGGGCGCGTTCGGTGGGCCGGACGTGAACTGCGCGGCCTCTTGGTCAAGGAGCCATTCACCGTTGCGGTCGATGACGTTGTCGGTGCTTCCCATGACGTGGAACAAGTACGAGTACGTACCGGTCGCGACTGAAGTCGCTTTGCCCGTCCACGTGCCACTGCCATCGGCCGAGAGCGAGACCATCGTGTAGCTGTTGAAGCTCGTGGTGGGAGGCCCGAAGTACACTTGGACCTGCGTCGCGCCCGCCCACTGCGGTCTGAAGCAGAAGTCGGCCTCACCCGCGGCGCCCGACGGTGCGGGGCACGGATTCGGAGAGAACGTGGGTGCACACGTGAACGGCAGCGCCTGCGCGTCCGACAGGTTCTGCCCTCCGTCGGTGCTCGTGTCGCCACCCGACGAGCCATCATTCATCACGGCGCTGTCGGGTTGAGCATCGGATTGCCCCTGCCCCCCGCTCGAGCACCTCGCGAGTGGGGTGGCGACCATCGACGCGAAGCACAACGCGGTGAGGATTCTATGTCCAAGCATGACGGCTGCCTTCGCAAGAAGGAGGCCATCATAACGCCCGCGGAAAGTCTCGGATTAGCGCCCTCCGCCATGGACGACTTCGATCAAGCCTTGATCGAATCGATCATCGGCATGCGTCCCCGTGATATCCGTTCGGGTCAACGTGATCCGCGTCTGCGTCGTTTCGCTGCCATTGCTCGTGTGCGCATGCAACAGCGCACCCGCGAGTACCTGCGTACCGTACGCGCCTTCGGTCGCAGCTGCAGGAGCGTCCCCCTCCACATGTACGGACGACTGCGTGAACTCGACGACGCTCCTCGGTGATGCGGCAACATCCTTTTTGGGGGACGCGGGTCCCTTCGATGTCTGTGCGGTGAACTGCACGTCAGCCGGCAACTCAGCGTGCGCCTCGGGGATGACGTGCTTCTCCTTCGAGCCGCTCACCGCTGCGTCTTATTGCGTCATCCCGTGCACCGTGAGCGACGGTGGAACCGACGGAGGTGACGGCGGGGCGATCGGCGACGCGGGAGCTTTGGACGGCTCGTGCCCGACACCGACGACGTGCAGCGCTGCGGGGTTTTGCCTGTGAAAGCCGCATTCGCGACGCTCATCGCGTGCGCGGCCCTCCCGAGCGTGGCCCGTGCGGACGGCTTCGACCAAGACAGCCAAGTGATGTTCGGCGTGATGGCATCGTACATCCCACAGCAGAACAACTTGCAAAGCGACGTCGCGGCCATCGGGCACTACGTGGCTTTTTCCCACAACATCGACTTCGTGTACGTCGGGATACGCCTCGCCCTCTTGTACGGCTGGTCGCCGAGCGGTGGTGGGCAGCAGTATCTCATCGATCCCGACGCGTTTTTAGGCGTGAAGCTGAAGGTCCTGACACCTCTGACCCTCAAGCTCGAGCTCGGCACCGGACCACTCGTGAACGGCGGCTCGGGTTTCTCGACGGCAATCATCGAGCACGGATACCTGCGTGGGGCCGCGCAGTTGAGAGTCGTCAAGTCGGTGTCCGTCGAAGCTTTTGCGGGCCCATCGCTCGTGATTGGGTCCACGGTGGTCGGAGCGTTCGCCGAATTCGGCTTGGGCTGCGGCTGGAGCTTTTAGGCGCTAAGCTTCTACGATCATGCTTGATCGTGGGGGTCGGCGCGGGCTTTGCGTGGCTGCCGTCTTGGTCGTCGCGTGTGGCTCACGCACGGAGTTGCTCGTCCCCGAGGAGACGGAAGCGAGCCTTCCTGATGTCCAGAACGACGTAGCCCGCGACGTCGCGCAGGAGCCCGACGTCATCGAGAAGGACACGAGCCCTCCCGTCGACGCCGCTCCCGACGTACCCATCTTGCCCCTCAACGGCACGCGCATCACGGCGGGATCAGCGAGCACGTGCGCCATCAATGCATCCGGCGGTGTGGAGTGCTGGGGCGAAGACTTCTACGGCGAGCTCGGGAACGGCACGACGGGCATGTTCAACACCCCCCAACAAGTCGTTGGCCTGACGAGCGGTGTCGTCGCCATCGCTGCGGATGTCTTCGGGGCGTGTGCCGTGACCGCAACCGGAACGGCAAGCTGCTGGGGCCAGAACAACTACGGGCAGCTTGGGAACGGCTCCTTCATCGGCAGTCAGGCACCTACGGCGGTCGGTGGCATCTCCACGGCGGTCGGCATTGCAGGCGGCGGCATCTACGCAAGCTGCATCCTCCTCGGAGGCGGTGGGGTCGAGTGCATGGGCGGCGACTACGACGGCAACCTGGCGCTCGGATCCATCACGTCGATGACCTACAACCAGGCGCAAGCGTCGAAGGTCACCGGCGCAATCGCGCTCGGGGGATCGGGCGTCGGCGGCACGACTGCGAATTGCGCCGTCATCGGTGACGGCACGGTGCAGTGCTGGGGGTTCATGGAGTACAGCCTCGGCGACGGCGTGACCGCGGCCTCGGGCGCGCCATTCGCCGTCCCTGGCATCACCGACGCCGTGCAAGTCGCCAGCTCGGGCGTCAACATCTGCATCGTCCTCGCGGACGGCACCCTCTCGTGCTGGGGTGAGAACCTCTGGGGAGAAGTGGGCGACGGGACGACGATCACCCGCAAGACCCCAGTGAAGACGCTCGTCACCAACGTCGTGTCGGTGTCGATCGGCAACTTCCACACGTGCGTCGTCACGAACCAAGGGAGCGTCGAGTGCGTGGGTTACAACGCAAGCGGCCAGCTCGGAAACGGGAGCAACTCGCTGGGCGCGACGACGACGTGGCAAGAAGCCCTCACCACGGGTGCCGTTGCCGTTGCGTGCGGGGACTCCCACACGTGCGCCTTGATGTCGGACGAAAAGGTCTACTGCTGGGGAAACAACAACGACGGTGAGATCGGTGACGGCACCTACATCAACCGCGATAGCCCCGTCGTCGTCACTGGGTTCTAAATTGGTCTTATGTGACCGTTCGAGCGTCCGTACCGCAAGGAAGCCCGATGAGAACCAAGGACGAACAAGAGGTCGTGGCGCGCGTCATCGACCGAACGACGGCAACCGCCCACGTCTTGGTGAGGGAGTCGACAGGCCTAACAGCTGCCGGAGCCCCGGCCAAGCGAGCCGACAAGCGCGTAGCACCACGGTTTGCCGTGTCGATGAGCGTCACGCTCGTCGGCGATCACAACTTTTACATGGGCCTCACGGAGAACCTGTCCGAAGGCGGCCTCTTCGTTCAAACCCAGACCACGCTGCCGATTGGTACGACGATCAAGGTCGAGTTCACGCTCCCGACATCCAGCACGACGCTCACCGTCGTCGGCGAAGTGCGCTGGGTTCGATCGCCCAACGCCGTCCGCGAGGAGCACGACAACTTCGGCAGCGACCAGGCCAAGCCAGGCATGGGCATTCAGTTCAAGGAGCTCACGCCCGAGACCGCCAAGGTGATCACGAAGTTCATCGGGCTTCGCAATCCCGAGTTCTTTACGGAGTGAGCGTCAGCGCCGAACGACGATGCGATTGCGGCCTGCGCGCTTCGCCTCGTAGAGCGCTTCGTCCGCTGCGGCGACGATGTTGGTGGCGTCTCCCTCGACGAGAAATCCGCCAACGCCGAGGCTCACCGTCAGGGCGATCGCTCGTCCGTCGTAGGCAAACGCCGTCTGCTGGACCGTCACGCGGATCCGCTCTGCGAGGACACCGGCGTCCGCGGGCGTCGTGCTGCGGCACACGACGGCGAACTCCTCGCCGCCGTAGCGCGCAAACGTGTCCTCCGCGCGAAGGACGGCCTGGATGACTGCGGCGAGCTTGCTGAGAACGTGATCCCCAGCGAGGTGCCCGTACGTGTCATTGACGTTCTTGAAGTGATCGATGTCGAGCATCACGAGCGCGAGTGAGGTCTTATGGCGGCGCGCGAACGCAACCTCGATGGCGAGCCGATCGAGGAAGTGCTTCTTGTTGAAGATCTTCGTCAACGGGTCGCGCAGCGCGGCGTCGTACATCTGACGCTGGAAGTCCTCCTCGAGCTTGTCGTGGTAGGTGAACTTCAGGATCGTGGTGGCGCCGAGCTGGATCTTGTCGCCGTCTCGCAGTGAAGCGACGGTCACGCGCTCGCCGTTGATGATCGTGCCGTTGGCGCTGCCGAGATCTTCGATGCGAACGTCGTTGGCCTCGATGACGATGCGGACGTGCTTGCGCGAGATGCTGTCATCACGCAGGCGAATCGTCGCGTCCCCGCCGCGCCCGACGAAGTTCTCCGCGCCGACGACTGGGTACATCTCGCCGACGTTGGGCCCCGCGAGCACGATGAGATACGGACGGTCACGCTCGGATTTCTTGGTGTGAATGAACGCGTCGATGCCAAGCTTGGTACGGTCGAGGTCGTCGTCATCGTCGTCAGTAGGCCCCATCGCGCGGCGAGCCTAGCTGCACATCACGCGCAGATCGACCGTGCGCCGCGTCAACGAGCCAACCGGGCAGTCGGCTTTACGTCGGACAATGAGCTATGCTTTCCTCTCGTTGCGCCCATGTCCACGATTGGAATGAATGCGCCCTGCCCATGCGGAAGTGGGCTCAAATACAAGGCCTGCCACGGCGCAGCGGATCCTCTCCCCGCCGCACCCGCACCCGCGGCCACCACCAAGCTCGTCGCCATCCGGCGGCCGACACCCGAGCAGGCTCGTGTGGCATCCGAGCGGCGGGCTGCACGGCTCACCGCAAAAGGGCCGAAGAAGCTCGTTCTTGCGTATCCCCACTACTCCACCGTGACGGCACCACCGCTCGGTGTGGCGTACCTCAAAGGCCACATCCAGCGGACGCTCCCCGAGTGGTCCGTCAAGGTGATCGACCTCAACCTCGAAGCGCACCAGCACGTCTTGCGCAGCGCGAACGGTACGCTCTTGCGCGCCGCCGAGACGTTTCACGGCGAGCACCCCGAGGAGTTTTACGATCGCCTCGACGACATGGTCCTCCATGCCCGCCACTGGACCCGCGAGATGCGCGTGGCGCTCGATCAACCCGCGCGAGACGCACGGGCTTTTTTGGGCAAAGAACCCATGCCTGCGGTCATCGAGCGACAAGCGGAGCTCCTCCTCGCGGAGGCGCCCACGGCGATCGGCATTTCGACGTGTTACGTCGAGCAGTTTTGCGTAGGCTTGTGCCTCGCGAAAGCGCTGCGACAGAGAGCGCCCGATGTGCCGCTGCTCTTTGGCGGGACGATGTTCAAAGAAGGCATCGACGGCGTATGGGCCGCAGAACGCTGGCCGGTCGACTACATCGTCGGAGGCGCGGGCGAGCTCCCGCTCGTCGAGATCCTCACGGGGCGTGCCGAATCCGGCACGGTCCCCGGTGTGACGCTCGTCGACGGGACGCAGCTGCGAACGACGCCGCCGTTCTACGACAACGACTTCAACGAGATCGCCGACGCAGACTTCTCCGACTTCGATCCTCACGCGTACTACAGCCCGAAGCCGGTCTACCCGATCCAGACGACGCGTGGCTGCTACTGGAAGCGCTGCACGTTCTGCAACCATTACAAGACCGTCGGCGGCAGCTACCAGCAACGCACGATCGAGAGCCTCATCTCGGAGATACGCAGGCACGTCAGCGCGGGCATTCGGCACTTCACGTTCGTTGACGACATCATTTCGCCCGCGCGCTTCAACAACATATCGAAGGCCATCCTCGAGGCCGGCCTCGACATTCGCTACTACGCGATGACACGGCCGATGAAACACTTCACGCGCGAGTCGCTGAAGCGCATGTACGACGCGGGGTGTCGCTTCATCTTGTGGGGCATCGAGAGCGGCTCGCAGCGGGTGCTCGATCTCATGGAGAAAGGCACCATCGTCGCCGAGGTGGAGAAGTGCCTCGAGCTCTCGGCGGAAGCAGGCATCAAGAACCACGTCTTCGTCATCTGCGGGTTTCCCACGGAGACGCGCGAGGAGTTTCAGGAGACGCTCGACTTTCTCGAGCGCGTTAGGCCGCACGTCCATTGCGTTCACAAGACGCTCTTCGGCCTCGAGCGGGGTACGCCGGTCTTCGACAACCCCGAGAAGTTCGGGATCACGCGGATGAAGACGGAGGGCGGCGTGCTGTACGACTTCGACTGCACGCTCGGCATGACCCGCGCCGCGGCCCGCCGCGCCCTCGATTCTGCCAGGCCGTTCTTCCGATCATTTGCCGCAGGCAAAGCGATCGAAAAAGGCGACTTCCGCTTTCGCGATCACATGTTGCTTTTGTACTGCCGGGACGAAGACAAACGACGGCGCGACGCCGAGCTCGCTGCCTCGGCTCAGTGACGGTCAGAGCGCGTACTTGGTCAGGAGCGCGCTTCGATCAAGGTCGCACGGCGCTCGAACGGCGTCAGCCCCGTCCACCGCTTGAACGCGCGAAAGAAGGCGCTCGGCTCCGAGAATCCCAACAGAAACGAGATCTCCGCGAAGGACATCCCGTCCCCCATGTAACGATCGGCGAGCTCGCGGCGCATCTCGTCACGCACGATCTGAAACGACGTCCCGTCGTCCTTCAAGCGGCGCTGCAAGCTCCGCCCGGTCATCCCGAGACGCTTGGCGACGGTGTCGAGCTGGGCGTCGTCGCTCATCAGCGCAGCGCGAAGCGCACGCCTCACCTGATCCGTCAGGAGGGGATGCGGCGAGGTGCGGGTGCGCTTTTCCTCCGCAGTGGGAAGCAGGATGGCGAGGAGATGCGGGTCGGCGGTTCGAAGCGGTGCGTCGAGGACGCTGCCGTCGAACACGATCTCCGTGTGCTGCGCTCCGAAGCGAACCGGTGCCTCAAAAAAAGCGCGGTGTGAGTCGTGAGCGTTGCTCGTGCGATGCGCAAAGCAGACCTCGGCCACACGGAAGGCGCTCCCCTGCATCGTTCGCGCATGGCGCGCGACGAGCGCGAAACAGAGCTCGTGCGATGCTGGAGCCGGGGCTTGGCTCTCGGTGATCACGCGGAGAGCACACCGCGAGCCGCCCTCGTCATGCGTGGGGACCAAGCCGACCTCGACCGCGTCGTCGAGAATGCCGAGGTAACGGCACCACTGCACGAGAGCATCGCGCAACGTCGGCGCCGAGCGACACACGTACTCGACGATGCCGAACGCTCCCTGCGGCGTGGCCTCCGCGATGTGAAGCGCGAGCAGTGGGTCGCCGCTCAGTCGAATGGCCTCGGCCCACGCCACGCAGAACTGCGCTGGCGATACGCGCGCCTCGGGGTCCGCGAGCATCTCGGGCGTGAGATCGGTCGCGTCGAAAAACCGTGCGAGCGCAACGGGTGACGGTTCGAGGACCTGGGCGAGCGGGCGCACGAGGATGACGCTAATGGACGCCCGGCTGACCACGCGCCCCATCGTATCAACCAAGCTGGGAAAAGACTGCTAGCCATCCGAGACCCGCAGGCAGCGCGAATGCGGCGGACCGCCACGCAGCGCGGTCGATGCCTTGCCTGCGGACGAGCGGGATCCCGATCGCGACGAGATCGCCGAAGTCCATCAGCGCGTTGAAGACCAGCACGAACCCGAGCGCGGCTGGATGCGTGAGCGCATAGAAGACGAGCACGCCCAGCCCAACGTCTCGCACGCCGAAGAGCCGCGCCATGAGTCGCGCGGTCGCGGTGTCGTGGTTCTTGGGAAAGCCCATCATGCGCGAGCTTGGGCCCGCAGCGAGAAACGGAGCGAGGCCGAGGATGATGCGGCCGATGCCCATGGCGAAGATGACGTAGGTAAGCATGTGTTCCTTTCACAACCATTCTTGGATGACACGGCGGAGCATGTAGACGCCGAAGATGGGCATCGGGAGCGAGGTCACGAGCCCGGAGTTACCGTGAAGTGTCCACAGCGCGCGCAGGAGGTGATGCGCTTCGGCGACGAGCGAGAAGCCGATGACGCTCACCACGACCAGTCGCTGTCGGCCACCAGCCGCGAAGAGGAACGTGGTCAATAGCGTGATCGCGAGCATGATCTGGAAAACGAGGTAGCTCGCATGACGCGGCGAGAGGCTGGCAAGCGGCTCGAACGCACGAACGATCAGCGCGTCGTCGTGCATGCCCGTGAGGCCCTCCTCGACGAGGTGCGGCACGTAGAGCGCGAACGCGATTCGAAGCAGGCGCGTCATCGGGCGTTCACTTCGTTCACGCGCTCGCGCATGAACTCGACCACCGCTCGTTGCATTTGTTCGACGCCGGGCTCCTCGGTGGGCATGTGGCTCGCTCCCTCGAGGACCACCATGCGTTTCGGAGCGGCGAGGCGATCGAAGAAGCGGCGGCTGAGCGAGATCTCCGTCATGCGATCGACGCCGGGGTGCGTGAGGAGCACCGGGCAGCGGTCGAAGTCCTCGGGCTCGATGTCG
>Ga0302326_10020809_pt1 | contig 13480 bp, 15 predicted proteins | sample Palsa_T0_3_FD_202264 | JGI IMG/M metagenome (GOLD analysis project Ga0302326, IMG submission 202264) | Peat permafrost microbial communities from Stordalen Mire near Abisko, Sweden - Palsa_T0_3 | ecosystem: Environmental > Terrestrial > Soil > Palsa > Peat permafrost | place: Sweden: Abisko... | reverse complement strand
TTCGGCTACGTCGGCTCCATCGCGTCGTCGGCCATCATCAGCATCGTCTTCCACAAATCCGTCGGCGATCACGGCCTGCACGTCATCGCCCTCATCATGATCGCCGCCAGCGCCGTGACGCTCCTAGTCACCGTCGCTGACCGGCGGCTGCGAACCATTTCACCCGAGAACAAGGAGAACCCGTGACCGACACGCTCCCGACCGTTGACCCCAGGCGCACCGCGCTGCTCGTGATGGACTACCAGGCCGGAATCCTCGGCCGGCTCGACCAGGCCGAGGCCCTGCTCGCGTGCGCGGCAGACGCCATCGCCGTCGTCCGCGGCCACGGCGGGCAGATCGGCTACGTCCGGGTCGCCTTCGACGACGCGGACTACGAGGCGGTGCCGCCGCACAGCCGGTTCGCGCCGCTGCTGGCCGCAGCGGGCCCGGCGATGCACAGCGACTCCCCCGCCACCGCCGTCCACGACACCGTGGCCCCCGAGCCAGGCGACATCGCCGTCCGCAAGACCCGCGTCGGCGCCTTCTCCACCACCGACCTCGACCAGCAGCTACGTGACCGCGGCATCATCAACCTCATCCTGGCCGGCCTCAGCACCAGCGGCGTCGTCCTGTCCACCGTCCGCGACGCCGCCGACCGTGACTACCAGGTCTTCGTGCTCGCCGATGCCTGCGCGGACCCCGTGCCGGGCCTGCACGAGTTCCTGACCGGGAAGATCTTCCCGCGGCAGGCGCACGTGATCACCAGCGCCGAGCTCAAGGACCTGCTGTCCGGACCGGGCGCCGTGTAAGGCTTCGGATGAAGCGGCCACGCCGACGCTATGGTTGGCGGCCCGGGGATCTCGCAGCACGCGAGATCGGGGCTCTGCCAAAACGGATCACGCTCCGATTATGGTACGGTGCCTCTTGTAAACGGAGCGTAGTCCGCTTCTCGATGCTGTCATTCGCCGCCAGAGGAGACAAGTGAGCATGCAACAACCGGGCGCCAGCACGTCGGCGGCCACGAGCCGAGCGGTCCAGCTCGAGTCATTCGGCGGCCCCGAGGTCCTGAACCTCCGCGATGTACCCGCACCGCAGGCCGGCCCGGGGCAGATCCGCGTGCGAGTCACCGCGGCTGGACTGAACCCGATGGACTGGTTCATGACCTCCGACGCACAGACCGCCGCCCAATTCGGCTTGAGCCTGCCCTGCGGGTTCGGAACCGACTATGCCGGGGTCGTGGACCAGGCCGGTGGCGGCGTGACCGAGTTCGCGGCCGGCGACCGGGTGTTCGGCGGCGCCCTGTCCCGCGCGGTCGCCGACTACGTAGTAATAGACGTGGCAGGGACCATCGCGGCGGGCGGCGACGCGCACCATACCCCCGACGGCGTCGACGACCGCACAGCCGCCATCCTTGCTATAGGGGGGTGCACAGCCGCCGCCGCGCTCGCCGTTGTCAAACCCGGCCCGGGCGACACGCTGCTCATTGGCGGCGCAGGAGGCGGGGTCGGCGTGTTCGCCGTGCAGCTCGCTCGCCTCGCGGGCGCGCGAGTGATCGGGACGGGATCGGCGACGTCGGCCGCTGCCCTGCGCGCCCTCGGGGCCGAGCCGGTCGCTTATGGCGACGGCCTGGCCGGCCGGCTCCGTGCCCTGGCTCCCGCCGGCGTCACTGCGGCCATCGACCTATACGGGACGGAGACGGCGCAGGCGGCACGAGAACTTAGCGTTCCGGACGAGCGCATCACCACCATCGCTGCACAGGTCGACGGAATCACGCCGGCAAACGGCGCTAACGCCGCCCCCGGCGCCATAGAGGAGATTGCCCGCCTGGTCGCGGCGGGCGAGCTCCGTATGCCCATCGCGGCAAGCTTCCCGGTCGAGCAGATCCGCGCCGCGGTCGAGCTTCAAGCCGGCCGGCACGTGCACGGCAAGGTCGTCATCGACCTCTAGCGTTCGCCCGCCGAGCCAATCTTGATCTCGGGGGTTCTCGCGCACACGGGTTGTCAAGCGGCCGATGCTCGGTGGCGGCGCTAGTGTCGCGGCGGGTGGGCCGCGGTGGTCTCAGTTGGCTGATCAGCCGCCCTAGCAGGGCAGGCATCCGCGTTCGGCGCGAGCGGCCCCGAGCGGGCCTGCCCCAAGCTAGGTTGCGCCGCATTAAGGGCTCGACGGCGAAGGGCTGTCTCGACCCCTCATCGGCAATGCAGGGCGTCGGCTTGTCAGGTGCCGGAGGCCATGAAGGCGGCGGGAATATAGTTCGGGTGACGGTCCAGGTTCTGGCGGGCTCTGTCGTACCGCATCGTGGTGCGCGGGTCGGCGTGGCGCGCGGCGATCTGGACATCGCGCAGGTCAACGCCAGCATCGAGCATCGTCGTGACGAATGTGTGGCGGAGCATGCGCGGGTGCGTCCTGGCTACCTGGATGCCGGCCACATCGGCGAGACGGTGCAGGCGCCGTGTGGCCGCATGCCGGTTCATCCGGGCGCCACGGCTGTTGAGCAGGACCGGCCCGCGAATACGAGACCCGATGGCCCGGTCAATGGCCCGCCCGACCGCTGGCGGCAGCGGGATCAGGACCACCTTGGTGCCCTTGCCGCACACACGCAGCATCCGGTGACCGTGTTCCTCGCCGAGATCGGCTATGTCCGCGCTGGTAGCTTCAAAGATCCGCAAGCCCGTGCTCGGCGGGTGAGTGCTGCATGACGCCGTCCAGGACGCAGGTCCGGTAGAACCCGGCTGTCACCGAGAACCGCCGGGAAACGGTGGAGGGCTTGAACCGGCGGATCTCCTGCATCCACCGGATGTACAGCTCCAGGTGCGGACGCTGCGCGGCCAATGGGTCCAGGCCGGGGTTCACGGTGGCGCGCATTGCCGGAAGCCACCACATCATCCGTCACCCCGACGGGCGCGGAACCACGGTACCTGTCCATTACGGCCGCGATGTGGCCAAGGGAACAGGGCAGGCCGTCCCCGACCGCTTCGCGGCTACGGACTGGATGTTCGGAGTCTGGCCAGCGCTCGAAAACTGGCTATACTTATGGCTATGTCACTCGCAGAGCAGATGTCCCTCGCAGACGTAAAGAACCGGCTGTCGGAGGTCGTGGACAGGCTGGAGCGGGAGCATGGCCGCGTGGTGATCACCAAGCATGGCCATCCGGCTGCGGTAGTCATCAGCCTGGACGACCTGGAATCCCTGGAAGAGACCCTCGACGTCATGGACAGCGCGCCGCTCCTAGCCGACATCCGCGAGAGCCTGGCCGAGCTCGGTACAGACGACGCACCCGTGCTGACCAGGGAAGAGGCCCTGAGCCTAATCGCTGACCGGTGAACGAGGGCGATTTCGCGATCGCCTGGGCAGCACCGGGCCGCCGCGCGCTGGCACGGCTGCCCGAGAAGGTCGCGACCTCGGTAGTGGAGTTCCTGTACGGCTCCCTCGCTGCGAACCCGCACCGGGTCGGCAAGCCGCTCCGGCTCGGCCTAAGCGGGCTTCACAGCGCTCGGCGCGGTGACTACCGGGTGATCTACCGTATCGACGCCGGCATCCGGCAAGTAACTGTTCTTGCTATCGAACACCGGTCTGACGTTTACAGACCACGGCAATTTTGAGAGCCACTCCCAGGCCAGCATTACCGGACGTCTCCGCGGAGGCGCCCAACGCAATTACGCAGAGCGTCTCCGCGGACACGCCCAGGGATTTCGGCTCGAGTCAAACGATCAGGCACGGTTCTCCGGTCAGCGTGGAGGACCTGGCCCGGTTCGCCGGCACCTTTGCTGACCTGGCCGATCCGGACGTGATGTCCCAGGCCTGGACGTGACCACCTGGCTGATCGACAAGTCCGCACTGGTCCGCCTGGCCGCCAGCCCGGATGCCGCCGAGTGGGCCGCGCGGATCGAACGCGGGCTGGTACGGATCACCACCGTCACCCGCCTGGAAACTGGCTATTCGGCCCGGTCAGGCACCGAGTTGCGGACAGCGCTCAGGCAACCCCCGCTATCGGCCCTGCCGGTTGAGTACCTGACCCCGGCCATCGAGGACCGGGCGGTGGAGATTCTGACCCGGCTCGCGGATCAGGGCAAGCATCGTGCCCCGTCAATACCGGATCTGATCATCGCCGCGACTGCTGAACTCGCCGGGCTGACCGTACTGCACCTCGACAAGGACTTCGACCTCATCGCCGAGATCACCGGTCAGCCCATAGAACGTCTCAACCTGTGCGACATTGATCGTGAGTTCTGCGAGCGCGGCCTGGCAGAGAGACGCCGGAATCTCGTCGCGAGCGTCAGCAGATTGCTGGTCTCTCCGAACGGGATAGCCCACTTCCCGGGCTGTCCTCACAAGGGCGACCATCAGGATTACCGCAGGTGGGCAGATCTTGAGACTGCACGGGCTTGGGAACGCCTGGGGAACGGCGAGCAGATGCAGGCCACCGACGGGTTGAGGCCCGACTTGACCCAATGCCACTCAGCCTAAGTTGATCTTGGTTTCAAAGGTGTGTCGATCCGTGATGTTCTGGCTGGTAGCCAGCATGATCGCGGCTTATGGCCGGCAATGGCGTGGTGACTGCGGGCGGCCGGCTGACGGACTGGGTGTCGCTTGGGGTGCTGGCCGCGTTCGTGCCCCGCGATGCGGTCGGTGACGCGGTCGCGGCGGCGGGCAGGCAGGCGCGGCGGTCGGACGGGAAGCTCCCGCCGCACGTCATGGTCTATTTCGTCATGGCGCTTGCACTGTTCGATGATGAGGAAGTCGCGGCCCGGCTGACCGAGACGCTGACGGCGTGGGGCTGCTGGGATGATTCGTGGAGCGTGCCGACGTCGGGCGGGATCACCCAGGCGCGCCAGCGGCTGGGGTACGAGCCGTGAAGGAGCTGTTCGCCGGGACGGCGGCTGATGGCCCGGGCCGCCCGGCGTACCCGAAGGTGCGGGTGGTTACCGTCAGCGAGTGCGCCTCGCACGCGGTCGCGGACGCGGCGATGGGCGCGGTGGCGGGCAAGGGCGCCGGGGAGCAGTCCCTGGCCCGCGAGCTCTACCGCAGGCTGGCGGACGACTGGCTCCTTATCGCTGACCGGAACTTCTTCAACTGGGCGGACTGGTGCACGGCGGCGGACACGGGCGCGCAGTTGCTGTGGCGGGTCAAGGCCGATCTGACCTGCCGGCATTGGCGTTGCTGCCCGATGGGTCCTGTTCACCGGTGCTGGTGAACCCGAAGATCCGCGGTAAGGCCCGGGAGGCAGTCCTGGAGGCGGCCCGCGGCGGGCAGGAGCTGGACGAGGGCCAGGCCCGTTATGTCCGGGTGGCCGGGTACGAGGTCCCGGACCGGGACGGCGACGGCAACGGCGAGGTGATCGCCCTGGTCACCACGATCACCGAGATGACGGCAGCCGCAGCGCCGCTGCTGGCGGAGGCCTACCACCGAAGGTGGGAGCATGAAACCGGGAATGCCCAGCTCAAGACGTCCCTGCGAGGCCCTGAGAAGGTGCTGCGGTCCAAGAGCCCGGACATGGTCCGCCAGGAGGTCTACGGCTACCTGCTCACTCATTACGCCCTGTCGTCCCTGATCTGCCGGGCCGCCACCGAAGCGGGCATCGACCCGGACCGGGTCAAGTTCAAGCGGACCGTCCGCATCGTCCGCCGCCGGGCCGCTGACCCGGCGGCCTTTCCCCCTGAGCACCAGGAACGCATCCTCGCCACGGTCATGGCCGGCATCACCCGCACGAAGCACCTCAACCCCGGGCGCCGGCACCGGACCTACCCGAGGGTCATCAAACGAGCCCGCCACAACTCTTACCGCGTCAAACGGCCCGGCGACCACGGCACCCGCCATAGTGGCCCGGCGACGATCAAGCTGGTCAACCTGGACCTGCCCGCACTCGCAGCATGATCAGCCTGTGCTGGGCGGCCATTGTGCTACCACCTGTTCGATCGCGGGCCGCAGGAAGGTGAGCGTCAGCTCCGCCCGGCGGGCGATCCACTGCTGTGAGGCCGGACCGGGGTCGCCGTACCGGCGCTGCCTGATGTCCTCTACGACCTCTGCGGGGGCACCGAGTCCGGTAAGCACGCACAGAGCCCTGGCCTTGGTGATCAGCTTGCCGTCCCGCAAGGTCACCGTTGCCCTGGCCAAGGTCAGCAGGCCGAGGTCGACCCAGATGTCACGATCCCACCGCTCGCGGTGGTCCAGGGACGGCAGCCAGAAGCTTTCCAGGTCCTGGACCACGAACCCGGCGAGCTGCTCGCCGGTCACCGGCGGAAGCAGGGCCGCTGGCGCCTCGCCGTACAAGACGAGCCCGAAGTCGTGCAGCTCGCGCCTGGTCACCGGGGTGACGCGCCGGCGCATGAACTCCTCGTGCGCCCACGTGAGGTGCAAGCGCGCAGGATCGTCCAGCTCCCCTGCCGCGCAATAGCTGCAATGCAGCCCCGACGCGAGCGCGCTGGCACTTCCCAGGCTTTCGTGCACCTCCCCGAGCTGTTGTTCCTCCGCTGCCGTGCACGGCCGGCTCACGATGGCGATCAGGTCGAGGTCGCTGCGTCCCGGCTGGTAGTCACCTCCCGCCAGTGACCCGTGTGCCCACACCGAGACCAGCGGCAAGACCGGCTGGACGGCATCGACGAAACGGCCGAGGAGCCGGCCGGTGGCCTCATCCGTCATAGCACCAGTATGCGCCACGATGGGTCGGCCAGTTGCCTCTCAGGTCTGATGACCGAGGCTGGTGAGTGCTGAATCATTCGCTGACCATCGCGCATCAGCACAGGTCAAGTCATGATCAACTTAGGCTGAGTGGCATTGCGACTTGACCGCTAGGACCAGGTGCCAGGACTGCGTTAGCCACGGTCCATGGTGACCTGGCTAAAGAGGAGAGATTCGCAACGCTCATCGCGGCATGAGAGTGAGCCGCTTCGGATACCAGTTGGTCAATCCTGAATGTCCGGGAGTCGATTACTGTCTAGTTATCGATGAGGTAAGCAGGGGTGTTGTCATGCGCCTCACGATCTCGCGGTACTGGTTCGCGATGGATGACGCTGCGAGCAGTTCTTTCCGGCTTGTGCGGTATCGACCCTGGCAACCGCTCTGGATTTGATACGCCATCCTGGTCATCCGCAACGCGGACGGATCTACTTCGCGCTGGACCTGATGGGGTCCGTCGAGCCATCGCCAGAATTCTTGGATGCCGACTTCAAAGCGGCAGAGCGGCTCCGGTAATCGGCCTTGATCATCTCCAGGAGGTGTTTTCTACTTGGAGGAATAACGGCGCCTTGGGCCGGCGAGCCCCGCATGGAAGCAGGTTTGCAGGCCAGTTCCGGGTGGAACGGCCGCGTGCCGTAAGCCGACCGCACGGTTCGGGATCGGAGTGGCCCTTGACAATCGGGCCACGGAGCGTCAACGTGACAGTGGCAAAAAGTTAGCTGGGTGCCGATGAAGCGCCTTGCCGCATTCCGGCTTGATGGGGCGGCAGCGTTCTGATCCGGTGCAGCCAGCCATGTTGCCGTAAGAGTTCTGCGTGTTGCCCGAATCCGTGCTTCCGATTATTGCCCGGCCACTGGACTCGCGTGTGACCAGCTGACCCGGGTCTGCGTAGGACGCAAAGAGGAGGGCTAGCTCGGAGGGGACAGCATGCATTCCTGGCTCGTATGGCTGGTATTCGCGATCGCTTGTGTGTTGCTGGGTTTTGTCGGCTACCACTTCGCCGTGCATACGCTGCGGTTCGTCACGACGCTGTTCGCGTTGGCTGTGGCGGTGGTCGTCACCCGGTATGGCGTAGCGCACGAAAGCGCCAGGGCGCACGCCGACCTTGCGAACTCGTTCACACGAGGGTTTAATGCGCTCAGCAACTCATTTTTCCAGCCACTGCTTGGTCACAATAATCCCATACCCGGGCGGCTCGGATGGCTCGTCATCATTGGCCTGCTCGTTTTCGGGTACCGAGGACTCGAGGTATGGGCGATGTCCTGGCAGCCGCCCACCGTAGATCTGTCCGCTCTTGGCGGTGACCAGCCGGACACGCAGAACGGCACCACGTCAGGTAAACAAGGCCAAGCCGCGGCAGATCAGCAGCGTCATAACGCAGTCGCTAGCCAACTCAGATTCCGGCTGCCTGCGGTCGCGGTGCGAGCGCCAGCGATCCTTCCCGGTGGCACCGGGGTAGCCGGACTCGTTTCCATTGCCGAGAGCACCGGCAGCAGTGCCGGCGGTTTCGCGGGTGCGGTCATCGATTTTGTCGGGACGCTGTGGCCGAACCCGCGGAAATATCAGATTCGGGTCCGGCTCGAGCCCTGCGGTTATGAGCATCAGGCCACCGATAGCGTGAGAGTGACAATCGACCTCGAGAACTCCCGGACCGGAGAGAGCGTCGCGACTAAAACCTTGGCGGCAGGCCGATTGGATGAGGCAGGCTGCGTGGTCGCGGGCTTCGTCGCTCAGCGAATCTTCAGTGAGGATCCCACCGCGCCACCCTGGTGTTATGGCTCGCTCGATGGCAGCGATCTCGCTGCCCTGCTGAGCGCGTGGCAGGACCGGGTATACCAGCCGTCCCGGGATGACATCCGCGAGGCCAGGTATAGGCAGATGCACATTCTCGAAAGGGGAGTATCCAGTAGCGTCTGCGCTGGTGTTGCTAGATATGAGCTTGCCCAGCTCTGCGATATCGAAGGTTTTCATGTGGAGGCGCTGCGGCTGCACACGACCAACAGGGAGGATTATCCTCTCTTCTGGCGCGGCCGGTACCGGCTCGGGATGTCTCTCGAGATGATCGCCAATCGTGAATTTAACCTAGGTGTTAACAATACTAAGGAAACTCTCTGTAAGTGCCTGAGCATCCTCGACCGGTGCCGCGTAACGCGCGGTCCCGAAGGCAGGGACGACTACATCGGGCATTGGGAGCCATTGCCGCGCCCCGTAAGGGTTGAGCTTCTGGCGGCCGCGCAGCATGAGCTGCGCGCAGTCCGGCGGCAACTGACCCCTTGGCGCATCATCTGGGCAGCGTTCGTGCATCGTGATGAGCGGGCGATATGGAAGCACTACCGGGGGCTTGCAGAGCGTCAGAGATTTCATGACGGTGCGCGCGTCGCCGAGCTGCTTGTCGCCGTTCGCCAGAAGTTGATTGAAAAGGAAAGACCCGGCAACTCCGAGTTCGGCTCGGGGCAGGGCACGTCGGACAGCCCGCACCATGACCAGTCCGGCGCCCGGCAGGAGCAGCACCAGGATGATCGTGTCCGCACAGTCAGCTGTTACTTGAGAAGAGTCATGGATAGATATAACCTGGCGAGAGCCAGGTGGATAGCGGCCGCCATTACGGGTGACAGGGCCACGATCAAGGTGGTTTTGAAATCCAAGGATAAGTATCATCCTGAAAAGAGTCTGCAGCCGCGCCCACATGCGCGGAGAACGCGCCTGGTGCCCTGGCAGCGCAGCACACCATCCTGGCAGGCCGCATATAATACGGCATGCCTGTACGCCGCGCTGGCGGGTAAGCATAACGGTCAGTATGATAAGAATATAATGGTTCAGCGGGTAATCACCAGCCTCAGACGCGCCATTAATGACCGCCACTGCGAATTGGAACGACCATGGGACTGGATCAAAAAAGACCCAGATTTCTCATCCGTGCAATCGACAGATTCGTTCCAAAAGTTCCTTGACGAGCTAAAGGAGAAAGACTATCCGCAGTAACTCCCGCACCGGCCCGTACATGATACGGACTCCTCATTCAGTAAGGTCCGCACTTGCCACCTGTCCGAGACCTTCACCGTCATGCTCGCGCGGGCGCCGAGCAGGGTAGGTGGGCTTACGGTGATGAAGTCGTGCGAAAAGGGCGTCCAGACACGTCTCGACGCTCTGTCATCGGCAGATTCGGGCGTCACCAAGCCGACGCTGTCCTGCTCCCGGCTGTCCCGTGCCAATCGACTTTCCTCGACTCGAGCCTGGCGAAAAGGTGTGGACGACGTCGCCTGAAGGTAAGGAATGCCTTTCTTAGAGGACAGTGCCTTACTACATGGTGAGGACTGTCTTACCTAGGACCTTGCCCGCCTCGACGGCGCGGTGGGCGTCGGCAGCCTGTTCCAACGGGAACGTCGCGCCGACCTCGACACGAAGATCGCCAGCGTCGAAGTACCTGGCCGCCTGCTCGAGGATCTCCCGCTGGCGTTCCCGCTGCCCGGGCCAGCCGAAGACGGAAGGTGAAGGCATCCAGGTGAAGGAGACCCGCAGGTTCCGATCGTGCATCGCGGCGATCGCTGCCTCCTCCCAGGGGCTCTCCACGTTGGAGACGAGGTCGCCGTAGGGGCGGGTGAGCGAGAAGCACGCCGTGAATGTCTTGCCGCCGACGGTGTCGTGGACCACGTCGGCGCCGTCGGTGCCGGCCCAGCCGCGCAGCTTCTCGCCGACGTCTTCATGGGTGTAGTCAATGCACAGTGCCGCGCCGAGCGAGGCGGCCAGCTCGGTCTTGCGGCCGGGTGAGACGGTGGTCGCGACCCGCGCCCCGGCCAGCCGGGCGAGCTGCACCGACATGTGGCCGACGCCGCCCGCACCTGCCTGCACCAGGACGCTCTGGCCGTCGCTGACCCTGGCTCGCCCGTGCAGTGCTTCCCAGGCGGTTATCGTGACCAGCGGTGCCGCCGCCGCTTCGGCGAACGACAACCGCTCCGGCTTGCGGGCCAGGTACCGCTCGTCGACGATCTTGACCTCCTGGTAGGTACCTGGCGTCGGCCCGAAACCGCCGTCGCAAAAGTAGACCTCATCCCCGCGCCCCACCCTGGTCACGGCCGGTCCGGTATTCTCCACCACCCCGGCGCCGTCCCAGCCGAGGACGGCGGGCAGCGTGCCGCCGATCGTCCCGCCGGCGCGGAGCTTGGTATCGACCGGGTTAACGCCCGCCGCACGCAACCGCACCCGGACGTCATGCTCAGCTGCGATCTCCGGTTCCGGCAGATCCGCCACCTTCAGGACCTCGGGCCCGCCAACCGCCGTCATCAGGATCGCACGCATGCGCCGGCCTCCATGGGTTGCTCAGCGAGATGATCATGAGGAGCTACCCCCATTTTCGCAGGTAACGCACCCGATCGTGGTCCTCCCCTGTTCCGGTTTGTCCAAGCCAGCCCGGTGGGCGCTCCCTAGCGTGAAGACATGACTCAACCAGATGTGAAAACGAGCGGCGAGCGGGCCGCGCTGCAATCGATGCTGTTCGGCTACTTCCCTCCCCAGGTCCTGCATGTGGCCGTGCGTCTGGAGCTGGCCGAGCACCTGGCGGACGGACCCCGGTCCGCGGCCTGGCTCGCCCGGGTGACCGGGTGCGAGCCCGGCGCGCTGACGCGCCTGCTGCGGGCGCTGATCGTCATCGGCGTCCTCGAGCAGCGTGATCCGGGCGCGTTCGCGCTGACGGAGCGGGGACAGCTGCTGCGAGCTGGCCATCCCGCCTCGATGCGGAATTACGTCCTGCTGTTCTGCGGCGAGCAGGTCTGGCAGTCGTGGGGGAACCTGGAGTACAGCATCCGGACCGGCCAGTCGGCCTGGGAGCGGCGCTACGGCCCGCCGTTCGGGCCCGGCTTCATGACTCCCGAGTTCTCGGCGGTCTTCAACGCGGCGATGGCCGAAGGTACCAAGGTCGCGGCGCCGGCCGTCATCGCAGCGGGCGAGTTCGGGCGCTTCGGCACGGTCGCCGACGTGGGCGGCGGGCGCGGCACCCTGCTGGCCGCCATAGCGGCCGCGCACCCCGGGCTGCACGGCATCGTGTTCGACCTGCCGCGGGCTCTGGAAGGGGCGGCGGACGTGCTGCACGCCGCGGGCGTCGCGGACCGCTGCGAGCAGCAGCCGGGTGACTTCTTCGCCGGGGTACCCGGCGGCGCGGACGCTTACCTGCTCAAGAGCGTCATCCACGACTGGGACGACGCCCGGGCCGGCGTCATCCTGGCCAACTGCCGCGCCGCCATGTCACCGACCGCCACCCTGATGCTCATCGAACCAGTGACCAGCGACCAGCCAGGCCGCCAGGCGCCGTTCTCGGTCAGCTACAGCGACCTGAACATGCTGGTCTGCACCTCGGGCCGGGAACGCACCGAGGATGAGTTCGGCGGCCTGCTGACCGCCGCGGGCTTCGCGGTAGGCCGGATCGCGCCGTGTCCCCCGACCGGCTACAGCATCATCGAGTCGGTCCCCGTCCAGGAGCCCGCGCCGCAGTAACGTTCCCGGAACGGTCCCGGCGTAGCGTTCGGTTCGTGACCGAAGGTGAGCGGTCGGTCCCGATGGCCGGGCGGACCGAGACGAAAGCTCAGGCTCGCCGCGTCCGGCTGAGGTCTGCGAAAGCCTGGCCAACGGGCTAGGTACCTTGGCCGTGCTGTCGTTCGCGGCCACGATCCCGCTGACTGTGCTGGCAGATCAGGTTTTCTTGGCTTGATAGCGGCAGTGATCGGGGTTCCCTGCGCCGCCGTGGGGTTTGCGGCGACCCGGTGCCAGCGGGATAACCCGCTCGGCTGGCTCTTTCTCGTGCTCGCCATCTGCCAGTTCATCGGCACGGACGGCGGTGCCTACGTGCTGACCGCCGATCGCTTCGGGCACCACCTTCCGTTCGTCCCGGTAGCGTTGGGTCCTGCGGGTTTACGTCGTCCTTTTCGCGGCGGGACTCGCCGTCACGGCCGCGGCTGTGTCGCGCGCGCTGGCCGCGCACCCGGTCCGCGTCGATTCCAGCGGCGGCCTAGCGGCCGTCGATAACATGACTGGCCGGCTCAACGATGTCCACAGCTTGCTCATCAAGGCCGTATTTCTGCTGTCGCTGGCCTTCATCGTCCGGCAGGCACTGAGCTGGCGGCGTGCCACTGGCGTCGGCAACGTCGCCTGGTTCGGGGTGGCCGCCCTGCCGGTGTCCATGGGCGTGGCCATCTTGAAGTACCGGCTGTACGAGATCGACCGGATCATCTCCCGGAGCTCGGGGTCCGCGGGCCGGTGTGGGTGGCCGCCGCTACGCTGGTCGCGGCGGCGCTTTTCGCACCCGTGCGGCGGCGCGTCCAGCATCTGGTGGACCGGCGGTTCAACCGGGCCAGGTACGACGCCGAGCGCACGGTGGCGGCGTTCGCGGCCCGGCTGCAGGACACGGTGGACCCTGACTCGGTCCGTGCCGACCTGGCCGGAGCCGTGCACGGCGCGCCTGAGCCGACTCATGTCTCAGTCTGGCTGAGCCAGTGAAAACATGGTGCCGTGAGCAATCTGGACGCGGCCCCCGAAGCGATCAAGCTGAAGCCGGACGTGATACGAACGGTCGACGTGATCGAGGCGCGGAAGACCGCGATCGGCGACGGAACCGAGGTCCGCAGGCTGCTGCCGCAGCGGACGCTGCGCACCATCGGCGCCTGGTGCTTCCTGGACCATTACGGCCCCGACGAGGTCAGCCGGGGCCTGGGGATGCAGGTCCCGCCGCACCCGCACATCGGCCTGCAGACCGTGAGCTGGCTGTTCCAGGGCCTGGTGCTGCACCGTGACAGCCTCGGCAGCAGGCAGCTGGTCAGGCCGGGCGAGCTGAACCTGATGA
>Ga0302326_10020808_pt1 | contig 13481 bp, 9 predicted proteins | sample Palsa_T0_3_FD_202264 | JGI IMG/M metagenome (GOLD analysis project Ga0302326, IMG submission 202264) | Peat permafrost microbial communities from Stordalen Mire near Abisko, Sweden - Palsa_T0_3 | ecosystem: Environmental > Terrestrial > Soil > Palsa > Peat permafrost | place: Sweden: Abisko... | reverse complement strand
ATAAACTTTAGAGGGATGAGGAGACCATTCGTTCGTGAAGAAGTTCATTAACCTGCCGCAGGACGTCGTCGAAGAAATGGTGCAGGGGCTGGCGATGCTTCACCCGGGCATGGTCCGGCTGGCAGGCTACAAGGTCCTCGTTCGATCTGGTGCCGGCCAAACCCGCGACCGCCAGGTCGCCGTCATCTCGGGCGGCGGCAGCGGCCACGAACCCGCTCATGCGGGCTACATCGGCACAGGTATGCTGAGCGCTGCCGTGCTCGGAGAGGTCTTCACTTCACCCAGCAGCGACGCGGTCTTTGCCGCCATCGAAGCCGTCGCGGGAAAGCTTGGCGCGCTATTAATCGTCAAGAACTATACCGGCGATCGCCTGAATTTCGGTCTCGCTGCCGAAATGGCGCGAACGCAAGGCATTCCAGTCGAAATGGTCATCGTCGATGACGATGTGGCCCTGAGAGGAACTGGCCAAACCGCCGGCCCACGCGGTCTCGCCGGCACGGTCCTCATTCATAAGCTGGTTGGGGCTGCCGCCGCCGAGGGAAAGAGCCTGGAGGAGCTCGCCGCAATCGGCAAGGCCGCCGTTGCGTCGCTAGCGACCATGGGCGCTTCGCTTTCGGCGGGGACTTCGCCCGCGGTTGGAAAACCTAGCTTTGAACTGGGAGAAACGCAGATCGAGCTAGGACTGGGTATTCACGGAGAACCCGGGATCAATCGGACTGAATTGCAGCCTGCGGACGAACTGACAGAGACTTTACTCGTCGAAATTTTGAAACACGGCAAATTTGACAGCGAGAAGCGCGTAGCCGTGATGGTGAACAATCTGGGCGCAACCACTCCCATGGAACTCGCGATCGTAGCTCGAAAAGTAATCCCGTCTCTTCAAAGCAGAGGACTTACCGTTGAGCGAATCTATGCGGGAACATTCCTGTCATCTCTCGATATGGCCGGAATCTCAATCTCTGTGATGGGCGTGAGTGACGAATGGCTACGTTGGCTTGACGCGGATACCACTGCTCCTGCCTGGCCCAACGTTCTGAAACAGCGTCCGGGCAAACTGGAAGGGAAGGTCCAGCCAGAAGCGGCTTCCACATCCGGAACACCCGTAGCCAACGGCGCCAAATCGAAGACAGGAAGAAGCACAAAGCTGGCGATCGAGGCAGCTTGCAATGCGCTGATCCTAGCGGAGGCCGAGCTGACCGAGTTGGACCGCATTACCGGCGATGGCGACCTTGGCGCCAGCATGGAGCGCGCCGCCAGGGCGGTGCTTGCCGCCATGGACTTCTATCCTTTGGACGATATTCCCATTACTCTACAAGCGCTCGCTCACACGCTGAGGCATGAGTTGGGCGGATCGTCCGGACCGCTGTACGGAATTTTGTTCTTGCGTTGCGCCAGCGTACTGGAGCGCGCCGGCGGCGCAATCGGACTCGCACAGTGGGCCGAAGCGATCCGGCAAGGCTGCGACGCCATCAGCGAACTCGGCGGCGCGAAGCCGGGTGACCGGACCATGTTGGATGCCCTCGATCCATTCGCACAGGCACTAAACGCAGACTTTGCCGGGAATCCACCTTTAAAAGCCGTCATGGCTGCGGTCGCGGCGGCGGAACGGGGCGTTGAAGCGACAGCGCAAATGAAACCTCGCGCGGGACGGTCCAGTTACTTGGGTGATCGTGTGCTCGGCTATCCCGATCCCGGAGCAAAAGCGGTCTCGATCTGGCTACGTGCAGCAATCTCCGCGAGCTATCCTGAGAGAACAGAGCGCGGATCATGAGAAGAGTGGCAATCTCGCTTGCAAGCATCTTCTTACTTTCAGCGGCTACCAGAATCGACGACCCCAAGGCCCTCGTCACCGAAGTCTACCGGCGCCTGATGGCGTCCCCATCGTCGTATAACCCGCCAGAGGATGTGTTTACCCCGCGCCTCGAAAAACTCCTGCGCGAAGACAAGCGAAAGGCGAAGGGTGAAGTTGGCTGTTTGGATTTCGTGTTCTGGGTCAATGCTCAGGACTGGACCATTACCAAGCTCACCGTCACCAGTGCGGATCGGGGTCAAGATCAAAAGACGGTAACAACCAAGTTCCTCAATGGCGGTGAGCAGCAGGAGATCCATTTCGATTTCCGCCGCACCGCGGGCCGTTGGTTGCTGGACGACGTGCATTCCGTGTCGGCCCCGCCGTGGACGTTATCTGAGATTTTGAATTGCGCGCCCTAGAGGCTCTTGGCTAATTCTTGTAAGTCCGGCGCCCACCGTGAAAGCCGCGCTTCTTACTACGGCTACGCCGAACAGGTGGATACGCAGATCGGGCGCCTGGTCGATCTCTACGAGCTGATGGATCGCTTCGAAGATCCTTACGGCACACCCGCAAAATGGACACTGCCCGGATACCGGCCCGACCGGTACGGCGCTCCACGCTACTTGCCTCGTGGCAAGCGCATTTCTCTTCCAGCCTGATCGTTATCTTTCATCTGCGTGAAACCTCACGCGTGGCACAATACTTTGTGATAAAGTTTGCAGTCAAAAGAGGTGGTATGTTTCGACTCAGCGTTGCAGTCGTTCTGTTTCTGATTCCGTGCTTTGCACAGGAGACCTCAGAGATCACCGGGCGTGTCACAGACTCCAGTGGCAGTGTGGTGCCAAATGTCGCGGTGAAGATCACTCAGATCAGCACTGCCGTTCAATGGGAGGTCAAGACCAACGCGGATGGGTATTACACCCAGGCGCTGTTGCCACCGTCGGACTATCGCGTCACGCTGGCGCCGGCGGGATTCAAACAGGAATCCGGTCGTGTCACTGTTCAAATCGGACAAGTGGCGCGGGTCGACTTCACTCTACAAGTGGGTTCGCAAACGGAGACTGTCGAAGTTGCTTCCACAGCGCCGTTGCTCGAGAGCAGCAACGCTTCTATTGGCCAGGTCATCGACACGCAACCGATTAACGATCTGCCTCTCAACGGGCGCAATTACCTGGACTTGGCGAAACTCTCGATCGGCGTGACGGAGCCTTCAGGTTTTGGCACAACCGGAACCACGGGAGACCGCACCAAGAATGGCGGCGGCTTCATCGCCAACGGCACGCGGTCCGACCAGAATAATTTCATCCTCGACGGCATCGATAACAATTCGAAGATCCCGGATCTATCGAGCAACAGTAATGTCGTGATCCAGCCCTCGGTCGACGCGATCGGCGAATTCAAGGTTGAGACCAACACCTACTCACCCGAATACGGGCACTCGGGAGGCGCGGTCCTGAGTGTGGTCACCAAATCGGGAAGCAACCGGATTCACGGGGACGCATTTGAATTTATCCGTAATGACGATGTGGATGCGAAGAACTTTTTCATACCATCGAGCGAACCCAAGCAGGAGCTGAAGCAGAACCAATACGGAGGGACGTTGGGCGGCCCGATCCGCAAGAACAAGACCTTCGTCTTCGGGAGTTGGCAAGGTTCGCGGCAAAACTCCGGCACCACTTATGTCTCGACGCTGCCGAGCCCCGCGATGATCGCCGGGAATTTTTCCAGTCTGCTTCCCAAGACCATGATCACCGACCCCGCGGCGGTGACCGTCAATAGCAACGGCACCTTCAACCGTCCGGCTTTCCCGGGAAACATTATTCCTCTAAGCCGGTTGTCCCCGACAGCCGCGGATATTGATGCGCTGATTCCTGCTCCTAACGTCCCGGGTGCAGTGGCCAACAATTACGTCTCCACACCGGTGGCGGTGAACAACCGCAATGCCTATGACGTACGAGGCGACCAGAGCTTCTCCGATAAGGATAAGTTTTTCATGCGTTATAGCTATTACAAGCTGTATTTTTTCAATCCCGGCCCGCTCCCTCTGCCGCTCGTCGGATCCACCGGCTTCCAGCAATCGATCAACAATCAAAGCGGCCACCAGGCGGCAATCGGTGAGACACACGTATTCTCGGCTTCTCTGATCAACGAGTTCAGGTCCGGCTATAACCGCATTTCAAACGCTTTGAGGGACTTCAATACCCAGGATCTGGATTCCCAGTTCGGTTTCGGTTTTATACCGCCGCACGCGAACCTGACGGGTTTGCCGCAGATCACGCTAACCGGCTATGCGGATTTGGGCGAAGCCACCTTCCTGCCGGACACCAAAGGTTCAGACAATTTCCAGTTGACCGATTCCCTTGCCTGGAACAAAGGCAAACACTACGTCAAGGTGGGTGGTGAATTCCTCTGGACGCGTAGCCGCTTCGATATTCTTTCCGATGCTCGCGGATTGTTCGCCTTCAACGGAACGTTCACCGGAAATGCGTTCTCCGATTTTCAGCTCGGCACGCCGAGCCAGGAGACCCTGAACAGCGAGCTCTATGGGGACTTGCGTTCTAAGTATTACGGCGCTTATGTCGCCGACGATTGGAAGGTAACGCCGAAGGTCACTCTGAACCTCGGTCTCCGCTGGGAGTTTGAAGGTGCTCCTTATGAACGGAACAACCTGCAGTCGAACTTCATCGTGGGTCCGAACATTCTGATTTTCCCGAACAACAACCTTCCGGCGGCCTCGATCATCCCCTCCTCGCTTTCAGGACAGATTCCCGCCGGCGTTGATTCCCGCGCGTTGGTTAAGCAGTTTCCGAACAATTGGGAGCCGCGCATCGGATTAGCCTATCAGGTGTTTCAACACACGGTGTTTCGCGCCGGCGGCGGAATCTTCATTTCGTCGGCTGACGCGGCGGGCGCCAGTGGCCGGCCGGTTTCAAATCCGCCCTTCAAAGCGACCTACAATCCTCCAGCCGGAAACGGCGTTCAGCCGACCTTCACTTTCGCCACGGGATTTCCCGCCACGGCCGAAAACCCGACGATTTTCAATCAGGCCACAGGCACGTTGATCGCGTTCAATCCTCAGGAGCGCCCGGCGACGATTTACAAATGGAGCGCGGACGTTCAACAGGAATTCGGAAAGTTTCTGCTGGATGTCGGATACGTCGGGACGAAGGGCACCGATCTGGCCGTCACTTACAACATCAATGGAGCCATTGCGGGCTCGGGCACCACGGCGTCGCGCGTACCTTACCAGGGTTTCAACACGATCACCTATCAGGATTCGATGGGCAACTCAGAATACGACGCGTTGCAGATTCGGCTGGAGCGGCGATTCATGAACGGCTTCTCTTTATTGATGTCGTACACATGGAGCAAGTCCATCGATCTGGGCAGCGGCTCGCTGGTAGCCGACCTTACGCCGCGGAACTTCCAGGACGTCGGCTGGGAACGCGCGGTATCTTCAGGCAGTGTTCCACAGCGCTTCGTGACCGCCTATAGCTACGCTTTGCCGGCCGGGCACGGAAAGCGATTTGAACCGAAGAACCCCATAATCGAGGGAATCATTGGCGATTGGCAACTGAACGGCATCACCACCATTCGCGATGGTCAGCCTTTCACCCCTTCGACCAGTGTCGATTCGGCCAACAACAGTGGACGCGCGGCTCCCAACTGGAACCCCTCCGTCACGACCCCGGGATTCTCTCCGGGCGTGGCCGGCTGGTTCGATACTGCGGCCTTCACGCAGCCCGTGCAGTATACATTTGGCAACGAAGGGCGCGATATTCTCAGGGGCCCAGGCGCCGTCAATTTCGATGCCAGCATCATGAAGACTTTTGCGGTGTCGAAGTTGGGCGAGGCGGGAAAAATTCAATTGCGGCTCGAAGGCTTCAATATCTTCAACCATCCGCAATTCGCTGTGCCGTCTAACGTGACGATAGGCACGGCGGGAGTCGGATCGCTGGTCTCCACCACGACCGGCATGAGAGTCTTGCAAGCCGGAATCAAGGTGATCTTCTAGGCCACGATAACCACGGGCTTAATGGGATTCAGGTACAGACGTCGCGTACCTTCGTGCTGGCGCCAGCGAAGACCAGAGCGGCACTCCTGGACGCCATGACGCATCGTAGGACGTACGCGTCGCTGGATAACAACATCCAGTGCCGCTATAGCCTGAACGGCCAAATCATGTTCGCGTTCCGCCATGCAGGATCTGGTGAACCGTGATGAAAAATGAAGACCGCGAATTTCGGCTCCGGCCGCGGAAGCCGCCGTCCTCAAACTCGCGCCGAGAAAGCGCCGCGTGGTCCGTTGCTTTTAAAGCCGTCCTACACCAGGCGCGAATGAGCCGAAAACAAAAATCGGCGAGAGTCGAAGGTTCTTCGCAGGGCCGGAAGTCTTTCCATCGGCGATGCGCAGTTCGCATCACCTACTCGCGAAATGCCATCAAAGGTCAGTGGCGGGCTCATGGCCGGTACATTGCGCGCGACAGCGCGACGCGGCCGGAGGACAGGGAGCTTGGTGGATTCAATGATAAGAGCGATGCCCTCGACATGACAGCTATTCTCGACAGATGGCAACGGTCTCCCGCCTTGTAAAATCCGCCAAACGGCATTTTTCTGATGAGGAGCCCAGTTCCCGTCGCTGAGCGCCGTTCGCGTCATTCCCGGCATCGACAAGTGAGAACCATCGAACTCGCGCAGGCGGATCTTATTGAATCGGACGTCGTAATCGTGTGCCAATCTCTTGGCGGGGGCTGTATCCTCCCAAACCCAGCCCCAGAAACGATCTTTTAACTGCTGCTGTTTTTCGCGGGCGGCAAGACGTTGGTTCCGAGCCCCGACCCGCGAGGGAGTGCACTCGAAGCTCAGTTCCCATTTTCGCGCAGGAAGGTAATTAATATACCAGGATAACTTTAGTATTTATACCAATGATGACTTTAGTATTCGATCCGTGGATGTTACGCTTCAGCCACGCATGGGCCTTCCCAAAGCACTATTCGTGCAGTCATTGTTGACGGCTCATGGTGGCGGCCATGCGGTTGCGGCTTGGATGTTAGAGGCACTCAAGTCGAGCTATGAGGTCACAATTCTCACGTGGCGTCCTGCCGATCTCACCCGCATCAACGAGGTTTTCGGGACTTCACTTGAGCTGCGCCAATTCAAATGGATTTATCCCCGTTTTGTCCCGCGGAAGGTAGTTGAGACGATTCCCGATGATTCCGATCTTCAAAAGCTCATATGGCTCCTAAGAATTTGCAAACAGATTCAGAGCCGCTACGACGTGCTGTTGACTGCGGATAGCGAAGTGGATTTCGGGCGCGCCGGAATTCAATACCTTCACTATCCCTATTTGGCGCCGCATGACGAAAGGCTTCGGAGATTTGGGGATGTGTCCGGCTGGCGCGCTGTACCCGCAACGCTCCAACGCGTCAAACGCCCCTGGATGATCATGGGAGATTTTTCATTCGACCGCATGCGCCAAAATCTGACGCTTGCTAATTCGCGTTGGACCGCATCTCTTTTCGAGGCTCACTACGGCGTTCGCGCAGAGACACTGTATCCTCCGGCCGCGGGGCGCTTTACCCCTGTGCCATGGGAATTTCGGTCGGACGACTTTATCTGCGTTTCACGTCTGGAAGCGCCAAAGAACCATCCCCGCATCATCGAGATCATCCGGAACGTCCGCGAGCGTTGGCCGCAAGTGCGGCTCCGAATCGTTGGTACGCGTAGCGCGGGCGCGGCTGCCGCCGCCTATTACGAAACGCTGTTGCGGACGGTACGTGAGAACTCGGACTGGGTCACTTTGCACGAAGACATCTCCCGAGACGAATTAGCCCACTGGCTCGGCCGTTCACGCTATGGAATTCATCTGATGCCGGGCGAACACTTCGGAATGGCAGTGGCCGAAATGGTTAGCGCCGGCGTTATCGCCTTCGTTCACAACAGCGGCGGCCAGGTTGAAATCGTGGAACAGCCTGAACTGCTTTTCGAGGACGATGGCGACGCCGTTCGACGGATCGATTTCGTATTGGCGAATTCCGAACGACAGCTCGATCTTCATGCTTGTACCGTTAAATCCGCTTATCGATTCACGCCCCAACACTTCTGTTCGCAGCTTCTTCACTGGGCCGGCATGCAGCATGCCCGCGAAGGGGCGGCCGCTTGACGTTAAGCATTCTGATTCCAACCCTTGAATCGCGCAGGCTGCTTTTTGAACGTATCTTCATGCAACTGACAGATCAGATCCGCATCAACGGCCTGGAGCGCGAGGTTGAAGTTCTCTGGTTGCGCGACGACAAGGTAATGACGGTAGGAGCCAAACGCAACGAGCTCTTGCGGCGCGCCTGCGGAGACTTTGTTGCGTTCGTCGACGACGACGATTCAGTCGCGCCCGATTATGTCGCGCGCATCTGCCAAACGCTACACGCAAACCCACAAGTAGACTGCATCGGAATCAAAGGCATCATCCGTTTCCGCAACAGCCATCCCACCGAGTTCATCCATTCTCTTCAGTACCGCGAATACAGCAGCCGAGACGGAAGGTATCTGCGCCCACCCTACCATCTGAATCCGATTCGTCGCGCCATTGCGTGCCGCTATGACTTCGCCCCAATCTCTTACTCAGAAGACATCGACTGGGCTCTTCGCCTCTGCCGCGACGGAGTCCTGCGAAATGAAGTTTTCCTTGAGGGTCCGCTTTACTTCTATGCGTCCCGCCGCTACTGGCCTTACCAGTGGATGCTCGACCGCACGGAATGGATCCGCCATGCTCTCGGTTTGACCATGGTGTCGCGTGTCCGTATCTGGGATTTCCTGGCGATGCGAGGGAGTGCGCAGGGCCGATGAGCGCATTGCTCTGCCTAGCCGATTCTCCGGCGATCATTGCTGCCGCGGAAGCGGGCATTGTCTTGCCCGTTTTGTCAGTCGTTATCCCGGCCTTCAATTCCGAAAGCACCATTGCGCAGTGCCTCGCCTCGCTACTGGAGAGCCTCACCCCCCATACCGAGGTAATCGTAGTCGATGACGCATCCACGGACGGCACAGCAGCGATTGTTTCCCGATTCCCCTGCAAATTAATATCCTTGCGTGAAAATGCCGGACCCGCTCATGCCCGAAACGCCGGCGCCCTCCACGCGAAGGGGGATCTGCTTTTCTTTCTCGATGCCGACATCGTTATCGCCCCCGATACCCTGCCACTCATACTTCGTTCGTTTGACGACGATCCGGGCCTCGCGGCATTGTTCGGCTCGTACGGGCCGGACACCCCGGACCCAGGCGTGTACAGCCAATACAAGAATCTGATCCACCACTACACGCATCAGACCTCCAGGGAACAAGCGGTAACCTTTTGTAGCGGCTTCGGCGCCATCCGCCGCGATGTCTTTCAGGCCATCAAAGGTTTTGACGGCCGCCAACGGGCACTCGAAGATATTGAATTCGGTTATCGCCTTCATCGGAGCGGGTACCGGATACGTCTGGTTAAAGAGCTCCAACTGACGCACCTGAAGCGCTACACCTTCGGTTCTCTTGTCCACAGCGACTTGTGGAACCGGGCGGCTGCGTGGACCGAGTTGATGCTGCGTTATCGGATTTGCCGGAGCGACCTGAATACCAAACCGCACCACGTGGCGAGTGTCGCCATATCTGTGTTGCTGCTGGCGAGCATCGGGGGGGCGGCTCTTCAGGATAGTATTGTGCTGGCGGTCGCACTGGTGTGGCTCAATCGGGGATTTCTTTTCTTCGTGTCGCGAATTCGAAGCGTGCCGGTCACAGTGGCGGTTGGCGTCATTGCGTGGATCATTTACGTATTGAGTAGCTTCGGCGCGATCGCAGGAGTTACTCGATGGGTGCGGGCAAGCATAGGGAGTAGAGCTTGACCGCGGTGGTACTTACGTATGGAGTGCCTTGGCCCCTGAACTCGGGAGCTCGTATCCGGGACGAGGGTCTCATCAGGAATCTGGCGGCGCTCGGCGTTGCAATCCACTTGGTTTGCTTCGCGAAGGATGAACATGAAATTCCGAATCTCGCTCAGCTGGAAGATGCGTGTGCGAGCGTAACAATCTTTCGACCGCCGCTACGTGGTCTAACTGCGAACCTGGCCGCGGCGTGGCGTGGATGGCGCGGGGGCAGGCCACTCGCCATGCTGCCCTTTTTCTTTCCTGAACTGAACGAACTGCTCCAGAACCTGCTGGTTAAGAGTCACGCGGATATCCTCCAAATCGAACATTCGTTTCTCGCCGCCTATCGGCAATCGGCTCAAGCTTTACCCGGCGTTCGAACTATCCTCAGCATGCACAACCTCGGGTTTCAGCAGTATGCGCGCATGGCCCGGCTTGCAGGTCCGGCAGAATGGTTCGGTGCCGCGATAAAAGCGGCGCTGATGAAGGATTGGGAGGCCGCGTGGGCCTCGAAGTTCGACGTCTGCGTTACCGTGTCCCACGCCGATGCGGAGCTCTTACGGGAAAGTGGCTGCACAGCGGAAATCAGCGTTGTAGAAAACGGTGTCGATTGTGAGCGGCTGCGTATGCTCCCTCGCGTGACATCGGCGGACATGCTCTTCGCCGGCGTGATTGGCTACGCGCCCAACGCAGATGCAGTCGAATACTTTTCCCGGGAGATTCTTCCGAAGATCCGGCTGGAGGTTCCCGAGGCGCGTCTCTTTGTCGTCGGACGGTCGCCGCCGGACAGAGTTCTAAGGCTCCATTGCGAATCAGTGATCGTTACCGGCGAAGTCCTGGATATGCAGCCCTGGTACCGGCGGTGCCGGCTCAGCATTGTGCCGCTGCGATCCGGCGGGGGCACCCGATTGAAGATTTTGGAGGCCATGGCGCTCGGCCGGCCTGTGGTCTCGACAACGATCGGCTGCGAGGGTATTGTCGTCACACCAGGCCGTGAACTGTTGGTTGCCGACACGCCTGCCGCCTTCGCTGCGCATGTCGTGAGGTTGATACGCGAGGACAATCTGTGGAGTGCAATCGCTTCGGATGCGCGACTGGCGGTTGAAACTGCTTACTCGTGGAACCTCTTGGGCCGGCGGCTGCACGCCATCTACGTTACCCAACGCGACGAAAAGTTGGACCATGTTTGTCATTGACAGCTCGGGACGCCCACCCGGGTCGCGGCTCAAAGAACTGTGGGGCTATCGCGAACTGATCCTCTTTCTAACCTGGCGCGAAGTCATGATCCGGCACAAACAGACGTTTGTAGGTATCGCCTGGGTGGTTCTACAACCTCTGCTCGCGATGCTGGTTCTGGCCCTTGTTCTCTCAAAACTGTTTCGCGTCGGAGATACGGGCGCTCCGTATCCTTTGTTTTGCCTTGCTGGTTTGGTCCCGTGGAACTTTTTTGCCGCCGGCCTTAGCCAGGCATCGAACTCGCTAGTCATGAATCCGGACCTGATCACGAAGATCTATTTCCCTCGTGTAGCCATGCCGCTGTCGGTGCTGCTCGCCGGGATGGTGGATTTCGCCATCAACCTCGCCTTTCTCGCTCTGGCCCTCATCTGGTATCGAGTTATGCCCACCGTCCATATCCTTTGGATTCCACTCTTCATACTCCTGACCTTCACCGCCGTACTCGGTGTGAGCCTTTGGTTAGCCGCATTGAATGTTGAATATCGGGATGTGAGATACGTTATTCCGTTCATGACCCAACTCTGGATGTTCGCCACGCCCGTCTTCTATCCGGCATCCCTGATTCGTGGACCGTATCAACTCCTTTATGCGCTCAATCCTATGGATGGGGCAGTGGAAGGCTTCCGGTGGGCATTGTGGGGCGGGACAGCATTTCCATCTGGAATCGTTGCGGTATCGTGCCTATCGGCATTCGTCCTGCTCACAACGGGTCTGCTGCATTTCGGGCGCGCTGAAGTTACTTTCGCCGACATCGTCTGACGCCATGCGGCCCGTTATTCGTAGTTTCGGAATCGGCAAGACGTATCGCCTCGGAGGCCCAGACGCGCGTTACAAGACCTTTCGCGATGTCGTAACCGGTATCTGCCGCATTCCCTTCGGCCGCCGTGGGAATATCGAAGAAACCGGTACCGCGAAGAGCTTTCGAGCGCTGAGCGACGTAAGTTTTGAAGTTAGATCCGGTGAAATAGTGGGCGTGCTGGGGCGCAATGGTTCGGGTAAGAGTACTTTGTTGAAAATCTTGTCGCGCATTACCGTTCCCACTTCCGGCCGTATCGAAATTGAAGGCCGTGTTGGATCGCTCCTGGAAGTGGGCACCGGTTTCCATCCGGAGTTAACAGGGCGCGAGAACATTTATCTCAACGGAGTCATTCTGGGAATGAAGGCCAGCGAAGTTCGGCAGGTATTCGATCGAATCGTCGAGTTCGCCGGGGTGGGCCTGCATCTGGACACCGCCGTCAAGCGTTATTCAAGTGGCATGCATATGCGCTTGGCTTTTGCGGTGGCTGCACATCTCAAGACCGAAATTCTACTGATGGATGAGGTTCTCGCCGTCGGAGATATTGCCTTTCAGAAGAAGTGCCTGGGCAGGATTAACGAAGTGGCGAGGTCGGGAAGAACGGTTTTGCTCGTCAGCCACAACATGGATGCGGTGATCAACACTTGCAGCCGTTGCCTTCTCCTCGAATCGGGAAATCTGGTTGCCGACGGCGCCACAGCGAGTGTGGTGGAAGAATACCGAGCCAGGGGGGGAGCCACACATCCGCGGGACTTTGGTCCCGGCGTGTTATACGAAGCGTCTGCTTCATCCCGCGGGATATCGATCCACAAAGTCGAGGTTCTCGATGTGTCCGGAAGTCCGTTGGATCGAATCTCGACTTGGGACTATGTCCGCCTCCGCTTCTGGATCAAATCCGACTCTGCCCGTAATGATCTTGCGCTGGAAATTCACATCACGACCCCATCGGGTCAACCCGTTTTGAGGCTCTCGACCATGCCTTATTGCGACGTGCCGCTTCCTTTACAAATCGGCCTTACGCGCATCGATTGCACCATCGCCCGGCTTATGCTGTCCGCGGGCAGTTTCGTCGTCAGGGCCGGGATTTCGGCTCCGCTTCGATACTGGGTCGTACCAATGTTCGACCTGACGATTCTGGATGTGTTGCCTTCCAACGTGTATTCGTCGGCAGCCGCCATGCCTCAAGCATCTGAAAGTCTCCTGGCTATCCCGCATGAATGGCAAGTCAGCGCTTGATCCACGTGGCCGCCGTGTGCTTCAAGTCGCCGCTGGGACGATTCTATTGATCTGTGTAGCGGCCCACATCCAGTTGCTGGCTTCGTTTCTCCCTGCCGACCCGGGAAACCACCCCGACGAAGCCGCGCACTACGTGACCGGCGTCATGGTTTATGACTACTTCCGGGCAGGAATGCCCGCACACCCGATTGCCTTCGCGCAGGATTTCTACGATCATTATCCGAAGGTGGCATTAGGACACTGGCCGCCGGGATTTTATCTAATCGAAACACTTTGGTTCTCAATTGCCGGCAGTAGCTTGGCAAGCACGCGCGTGCTCTGTATGGCATTGGTCCTCGCCTGTGGATCTCTCATGTTTTTCATGACGCGACCGGTGGGTGCGATTTTCGGTATGACCGCCGCCGCGCTGTTCTTGAGCGCGCCTGTAGTTCTCAGATCATCGCCGTTGATTATGTCGGACTTTGCGGTCGCATTATTGTTCGTATCGGCCATGTTGCTTCTGGAAATGGCGCTCCGTCGTGGAGGCC
>Ga0302326_10020807_pt1 | contig 13481 bp, 11 predicted proteins | sample Palsa_T0_3_FD_202264 | JGI IMG/M metagenome (GOLD analysis project Ga0302326, IMG submission 202264) | Peat permafrost microbial communities from Stordalen Mire near Abisko, Sweden - Palsa_T0_3 | ecosystem: Environmental > Terrestrial > Soil > Palsa > Peat permafrost | place: Sweden: Abisko... | reverse complement strand
CACCCTCCACCGCCGGCCGGCCACTGCCCGCCGGCCGGCGCCCGCGGGGCCGGGGTTCCCAGGTGGTGCCGGGTTCCCAGGTGGGTGCCGGGTTCCCAGGTGGGTGCCGGGTTCCCAGGTGGGTGCCGGGCCAACCCAAGACGACGTCCAGGGCGGCTTCTTGGTAGCACTTAGCGATCTTGGTAGCCGGGGACGACCACATGAGGTCATGTCCACATGAGGTCATCCCTGCTACCAAAAAGCGTTTCTGCTACCAAAAAGCGTTACATGTCGCCGATAAGGTCGGCCACCCGGTCCTGCCACCCGAGGCCTACCACCCGAGGCCCGCCACCCGAGGCCGGCCACCCGAGGCCCGCCGGCCGGCCACCCGAGCCCGGCCACCCGAGGCCTGCCCGCCCCTCACGACCGCCGGCCGCCGCCCGGCCGCCCCGGCCAGGGGGCCCACCGCCGGCCGCTGCCCCGGCACGACCACCTCTCCCGCCCAGTGGGACGATAGGCTCGACTTTGTGACATTGGACGTGGGCGGAAAGGACCGGCTGCACGACGACGAGGCCCCCGAGCACCGCGAGTCGGTCGCCGGCCGCATCTCCTCGATCATCGACGCCTTCGACTCCACGTCCCCCACGCTGAGCCTCAGTCAGCTCACCGAGCGGACCGGGTTGCCGAAGTCCACCGTGCACCGGATGGCAGACCAGCTCGTCGAATTGCGCTGGCTCGAACGCACCTCGACGGGTTATCGCCTCGGGATGCGGTTCTTCGAGGTTGGTGGCCTGGTCGCCATGCGCAACCACCTCCGGGAGCGAGCCCTCCCGTTCTTGCAGGACCTGCAGGCGTCGACGCACCACTCGGTCCACCTGGGGTTGCTCGAAGGCTCGGATGTGGTGATCCTCGAGAAACTGTGGGGCCACGGCGCACCGAGCCTGCCGACTCGGGTCGGAGGCCGGATGCCAGCGCACTGCACGGCGGCCGGCAAGGCCCTGTTGGCGTTCGCCCCAGAGAAGGTGGTGGAGGACGTCATCAGCCGTGGCCTGGAGCGGCGGACCGGGCGGACCATCGTGGTGCCGGAGCTCTTTCGCCAGGAGTTGGCCACGGTCCGCACCGCCCACTGGGCCCTCGAAACCGAGGAGAACGTGGCTGGCCTGCGCTGCGTGGCCGCGCCCATTCGCGGCTCCGGCCGGGCCATCTCGGCCGTATCGGTGAGCGGGCCCGTCCACAAGGTCGACGTCAGTCGGGTGGTGCCCCTGGTGCGGCGCTGCGCCGCGGACATCTGGGACCAGCTGTTCGGCCGACACGCCCCGCCCGGTGGAAGCGGGTCCGCGGCCGCGTTGGACGGCGAGACGTACAACCCGTGGGATGTCGAGCAGTGGCGCGACTGGCTGGAGCAGATCGCCGGCGAGTGGATGTGACCGCATCGGGCCCGGCGAATAGTGATGAGTACTAGGTCGTATACGGTCTACTACTGAACAGTATTCGCCCCAGAGGGTGGGGTGGGCGTGCTCACGGCGGGGAGTGTGGGCGTGCTCACGGCGGGGAGTGCGGGCGTGCTCACGGCGGGGAGTGCGGGCGTGCTCACGGCGAGGCCAAACCGGGGCGGCTTCAGGGGAGAACCCGACCCGTGTTCCGATGATCGGGACCAACCCCGGTTTGGAACACCCGGCGCCCACCTATCATCGACCGATGGACCCGGACTGGGATCAGGACTTCGACCTGGTGGTAGTGGGCAGCGGGGCAGGCGGACTGACCGCGGCCCTGACGGCCGCCGCGGCCGGGGTGAGCGTGGTCGTGGTCGAAAAGGCACCTCTCTACGGCGGTAGCACCGCCCTGTCAGGCGGCGGCATCTGGGCCCCCAACAATCCCACCCTGCTCCGGCGCGGGTTGGGCGACGATCCATCCGACGTCCGTCGTTATCTCGAAGCCGTGGTCGGCGACCGGGTGCCAGCCGCCCGGATCGACACCTACGTCGCCGCCGCCCCCCTGGCCCTCGAGTTCCTCGAGCGGCAGAGCCAGCACCTGCGCTTCTTCTGGTGCCGCGGCTACAGCGACTACCACCCTGAGTACCCGGGCGGCCGGCCGAATGGTCGCTCGATCGAGGCGAAGCCCTTTGACAAACGCAAGCTCGGCGCTGAGGAGGCCGGCTTGCTGTCGACCGGGCTCAACGCCCCATTGGGGCTGTGGATCACTGCGACCGACTTCCACGACCTCGGACAGGCCACTCGCACTTGGCTCGGCAAGAAGGCCCTCATGCGAGCTGCCGGCCGCGTAGCCGTCAACACCGTCCGGCGCCGGCGCATGGCCACCAACGGGCAGGCGCTCGTCGCCCGGCTGCGGCTGGCGCTGATCGAGGCCGGAGTCGAACTGCGGCTGGAGACACCGATCGTGGAGATCGTTTCAGATGCGGACGGCCGGGTGACCGGCGTGGTGGCGGAACACGCCGGCCGGCGCCACCGCCTGCAGGCCCGGCGCGGCGTCCTGCTCGCCACCGGCGGGTTCGACCACGATCCCGAGCTGCGGACGAAGTTCCTCACCGGCGTCAACCACGACTGGAGCATGGGGGCGCCGAGCAACACCGGAGACGGCATCAAGCTGGGCACAGAACTCGGGGCCGCCACGGACCTCATGGATGACGCCTGGTGGATGCCGGCGATCGAGCTGCCGAAGGGCCGCTTGTTCCCGCTCGTGTCGGAGCGGTCCATGCCTGGATCGCTGATCGTCAACCAGGCCGGCCGGCGCTTTACCAACGAGTCGGCGCCCTACGTCAATTTCACCCACGACCAGCTGCAGCTCGACGCCACCGAGGGCGGGCACGTCCCGGCCTGGTTCATCATGGACCACCGGGCCCGACGCCGGTACCAATTTGCCGGACTCCCCCCGGGCCAGGCCTTTCCGAAATCGTGGTACGCGATCGGGTCGCTCTACCAGGCGGGGACGATCGAAGAGCTGGCCGCCAAGATCGGCGTCCCCCCCGACGATCTGGCTGCGACCGTCACGCGCTTCAACGGCGTGGCCCGAGCCGGGCGCGACGACGAGTTCGAGCGAGGCGACAGTGCCTACGACCGCTACTACGGAGATCCGACCCTCCCCAATCCCTGTCTCAATGAACTGGTTCGGGCGCCGTACTACGCCGCCAAGCTGGTGCCGGGAGACCTCGGCACCAAGGGTGGGCTGACGACCGACGCCCACGGCCGGGTCCTGCGCGAAGACGGCTCGGTGATCGACGGGCTCTATGCGACCGGCAACACCTCGGCGTCGGTCATGGGCAACGAATACGCCGGCCCGGGAGCCACCATCGGACCGAGCATCACCTTTGGCTGGGTGGCCGCCCGCCACGCCGCCGGCGACCCCTTCGACGCGGCCACCGCCCGGCTGCCGGTGGTCTAGGGCGATCTAACGGCCGGCGCGTCCCAAGGGGCGAGGGCGGCTTTGGGTGCGATTCGCGTGTTGGGCGCGTTTGGCTAGCTCTGAGCTAGCTGGACGCGCCCAACACGCGAAACGCGCCCAAACGGCTGATCCGTGCGCCCGGCCGCGCCGGCCGCGCCGCCGCGCCGCCCCGCCGGAGCACCGAGCGCCCGGGCCGCTCGCCCGCCTCCCCCGCCTGCTTTGTGTTCGTTCTGGTGGCTCACAGCCACCAAATCGAACTCGACGCGCGAATCGAACACGTCTCCATGAAACGGCCTCTCGCCGGCCCGCGAGCGGTGACCGGGATGGCGCGAAGTAGGGGCCGTGGAGGTTTTGAGGTTGGGGCTCTCGAGCCAGCCGGCAGAGCCGGCTGGCGAACTCCATGATGGGGCTGACGCCCATGGGCCCGGGCGTCAAGACATCCCACGGGCGGTAGCTGTCAAGTGTTTTTGTTCTGGGGCACGGTGGTAGCCTGGAAATCAGGAACCTGTCCGCGCCAAGAGCGGTCACGACCGACCAGGGAGCCCGGCGTGACTCGTCCAGTGGGAGCTACGGCTTTCCTGCGTTGGCAGGGACCGGCCCCACCTTCAGTGGGTTCTTCTCTTGTGCCTGGGGGTTGGTGCCACATCCTTCCGCCGGCGTCAAGGGCGCTCCGCTTCGCTTCGCGTCCCTTCGGGACGGCCCTGCGGGCCGCCCTTGACTCCGACTCCAGGCTGTGGCAAGGCGCGAGTAGGGAAGCGACGCAGGAGCGTCGTTTCTGTTCGGAAACGCGGAGAGGATGGTGGGTTAGGCGGCTTGGCGGTGTTCCCAGGCGATGGTCTCGTCATAGACGGTGTGGTGTCGCAGGCAGCCGTCGAGGATGCCGACTAGCCGGTTGGCCAGGGAGCGGATGGCGGCGTCGTGGTCGACGTTTCTGGCTTTGAGCTGGTCGTAGTAGGCCGGGCTCCCGCTGATTGACCGAGAGAGCAGAAGGCCCACCAGTAGCAGGCGTCAGCAAGGTGGCGGTTTCCGATGTAGCGGGCCCGGACGATCTTGAGCTTGCCGGACGCCACCGTTATCGGGGAGGTCCCGGCGTAGTTGCGGCGGGCTTTAGCATCGGCGTAGCGATTCGGGTCGTCTCCGAACTCGCCCAGCACCCGGGCGCCGACAAGAAGGCCCAGTCCCGGTTGGCTGCGGATGATCTCGGCGTCCGGGTGCTGATCAAAATGGTCGGCCAGTTCGGCCTCGAGGACCGCCAGCTGGCTGCTCATCTCAGCGATCACAGCCACAGCCGACTTGACGGCGGCACCGTATGCTCCGGCCAGGACTAACGGCGGTTCGAGCTGCGCAGCCCTAAGGGCGGTCTGGATCTCGCCGGCTCGGGCGTCGACGTTGCGTTTGCGGCCGGCTCGGCGCAGCACCGCCGCGATCGACGAGCGCGACAACGAGCGCCCTTCGACTGGGGTCGGAGCTCGGCTGAGCACAGCTAGTGCGTCACGGTCGCTGTCGCGGTTGGCGAGATCACCGGCAATGCGACAAGGGCGGCCGGGTAGTACTCGCGCAGCATCGACCGCAGCATCAGCACTTGGCGGTGCCGGGACCACACCAGGCGTTGATGGGCCCGGGCCAGCACCTTGACCGCATCGGCCAGTTCGCTGTCGCCGGCCACCCGACGGTGGTTGTGGCGGTCGGTGCGGACCAAGTCCGCGAGTACCTTGGCGTCTCCGGCGTCGGACTTGGCGCCCGAGGAGGAGTGTCGCTCCCGGTAGCGGGCCGCCACCTTGGGGTTGACCGCGTAGACCTGGTAGCCGGCTTCGACCAGCGCGGCCACCCACAGGCCCCGGTCGGTTTCGATCCCCACCGCAGCCTGGCCCGGCTCCTCGGCGTGATCGGCCACCATGGCGTGCAACCCGACGATTCCTTTCACCCCTTCGGGCAGACGCCGCTTGGCCAGGCGGGCGCCGCTTTCGTCTTGTATCTCAATGTCGTGATGGTCCTCGGACCAGTCGTCACCTACGAATATCAACCGTCACCTCCTATGAGTGCATGGACAGTTCGAGCCTCAAGGTGACCGCCAACGCCCTAATGGAAGTGCTCGATGGCACGACATCCCACTGGTGGTCCCAGTCGCCTCCCAACCGAACAGGGGCACTGTCTTGACTAAGTGCTGTCATCGCACGGGGTCGCTCGAAGTGCTCACCTGCTGGCGGCTCGCCCCCACCTTCCACTACCAGGTCACACAAGTGGGGGATCAGCAGAGGGAGCGAACCGGAGGGCGTCACAGTCTTGACTAAGGGCTCGGTTGCCCGCGGACGCTGTGAGTGCTCACCAACCGGTCGCTCCATCACTCCCCATTAGGGTCGCTGCGGGACTCCGCTGCGCTCCGTGTCCTCGCTCGGCCCCTGCGGGGCCGTCCCTTGACCCCCTGGTAAAGTGCGTTCGTCAGTCGTCCCTCTCATCGATGTCAGCTGCGATGTCGGCGACTTTGCGGACGAGGCGGTAACTATCAGCAGCAGCAGTCTTCGCCATCTTGCCTCACCTCTCCGCTTGTACGGCGTAGCCCATCCCTCAACGGGTGAGGAACTCGATCACCAGCCGCTCGAAGTCGGATTTGCGCTCGACCTGGGCCCAATGGCCGCACTTCGAGAAGATGTGCAGCTCGGCGTTGGGCAACTGACGGAAGCCCAGCAGGGCCCCCTCCACCGGCAACATGCGGTCGTCGCGCCCCCACGTCACCAAGGTCGGGGCTTTGATTGCCTTGAGACGGGCCCACAACGGCACCGGCTCGGGATGCTGGCCGAGCGACATGAAGATAGCCACCGCCGACTCCAGAGCCCCGGGAGCCAAGGCGTTCGCCAGGCGCTCGTCGATGAGAGCATCGTCGACCACCGCCTTGTTGGACACCATGGTGTCGACCCAGGCGACCATGGCCTCGCGGGACGGGGCCATCATGAAGTCGCCCAACCGCCGGCCCCCCTCGCTGGGGTCGGGGCCGAGGATGTTGACGGCCAGCCCGCCGGGACCCATGAGTACCAACCGGTCGACCCGCGAGGGGTACGCCAGGGCGAACTCCAGCGCCACGTACCCGCCCATCGAGTTGCCGAGCAGGTGGGCCCGCTCGATACCCAGCTTGTCGAGCAGCACCAACAGGGCGTCCGCAGCCACCCGCGGGTAGGCGCGGTCCAACTCGGGGCGCTCGCTCCGGCCGAACCCGGGCATGTCGAACACGACGGTCCGGAACCGGTCCGCGAACACCGGAAAGTTGCCCCGGAAGTTGGACCAGCCACTGACGCCAGGCCCGGAGCCGTGCAGCAACACCAGCGCCGGCCCCTCCCCCGCCTCGTGATAATGCAGCCGGTAGTCGCCTTCCAGGTACCGGCTGGTTTCCTCGAAGTCCAGTGTCGTCACCCGTCCAAGACTAGTGACGGCCCGCCGGCGCCCCGCCCGGGCTCGTCCCGGCCACCGGCATACGCTCATGGCGGCTGCCGAGCACCAGCGGCCACACTTTTACCGAGGCATCATGCCCCGCTAGAGAGGAGCACCCCCAAGTGAGCGAGCTCGAGGTCCTGGACAGGGTAAAGGAGCTCACGCCGCTACTGCGGGAACGGGCCGCCGACGCCGAAGCGGCCCGCCGGCTCCCCGACGAGTCCATCAAGGAGCTCAGGGAGACCGGGCTGGTCCGGCTGCTGCAACCCAAGCGCTACGGCGGCTACGAGGCCGACCCCAGGCTCTTCTATGAGAGCGTCATGGCGATCGGCGCGGCGTGCGGTTCCACCGGCTGGGTCAGCGGCGTCGTCGGCGTACACCCGTGGCAGATCGCCCTCTTCGACGACCAGGTCCAAGCCGAGGTGTGGGGCGATGATCCCGACACCTGGGCCAGCTCGTCGTACATGCCCGGCGGGCGCATGACCGCGGTGTCGGGCGGGTTCCAGCTCAACGGCCGGTGGAGCTTCTCCTCGGGCTGTGACCACTGCCAGTGGGCGATCCTGGGTGTCATGCTCGACCGCGGGGAGGGCACCCCGCCCGAAATGTGGAACGTGCTGATCCCCCGGAGCGACTACCGCATCGAGGATGTGTGGCACGTCATGGGACTCTGCGGCACGGGCAGCAACGACATCATCGTCGAGGATCTGTTCGTTCCCGAGTACCGGACGATCAACTTGGTAAAAATGTTTACCTGGGAGAGCCCCGGGCTCGTCCTCAACACTTCCCCGTTGTACCTGCTCTCGTTCGGCACCATGTTCGCCAACGCCATCACCGGCGCCATCATTGGTATGGCCGAGGGAGTGCTGGCCGAGAACGTGGAGTACAGCAAGGCTCGGGTGAGCAAGACCTGGGGCAAGGCCACGGACGATCCGTACACGGTGGCGGCGATGGGCCGGGCCGCCAGCGAACTGGATGCCTGCCGAATGCAGCTGCTGCGCAACGTCGGCGACATGTACGAAGCCGCGGCGCGCGGCGAGGCCATCACCATCGACATGCGCAGTAAGGCCCGGCGCGACCAGGTGCAATCCAGCCACCGGGCCATCGCGGCCATGGACGAGATCTTCGACCGCAGCGGCGCCGGCACCATCAGCACTTCCAACCCGATCCAGCGGCTGTGGCGCGACGCCCACGCCGGGCGCCACCACACCGTCAACTCGATCGACCGCTCGCTGCACAGCTACGGCATGACAGCCATGGGGTTCAACCCGACCGACGTGCTGATCTAGTAGGCGGCGGCGACCATGACGATCACTCCCGAGGACCTCGTCGAGATCGAGGCCATCAAAGCTGTCAAGTACCGCTACCTCCGAGCCGTCGACCTGAGGGACTGGGAGCTGCTGGAGAGCACCCTGACCGAGGACGCCACCGCCGCCTACGCCGCGGGGAAGCTGAGCTACGACGGCCGCGATGCCATCGTCGGGTTTCTGCGCGATTCGATGCCGGTCAAGGAGATGCTGAGCGCCCACCGGGTCCACCACCCCGAGATCGAGCTCACCAGTCCGACCACCGCGACCGCGCGCTGGGCCCTCGACGACACGGTGATCATGCCCGCTTCCAACTTCCAGCTACGCGGGGCCGCGTACTATTCCGACGAGCTGGTCAAGGTCGACGGCGAGTGGAAGATCTCCCACACCGGCTACCGGCGGCTCTACGAAGAGACGGTATCGCGCGACGGCGTGACCGTGACCGACCACTGGTGGGCTGACGAGGTCGGCTCGGCCTGAGCCCTAGCGGGACGCTAACGCGGCCGGGAGGGCGGCTTCCACACCCTCCACGACCACGCCCGCGCCCACCCGCCGTTGGATGGCCCGCACGATGTCGCCCTCGATGATCCGGCGCCAGCGCGGTGCGGCCGGGCAGACGACCAGCACGTGGCCGGCGCCCCGCGCCGCGGCGACGTGGGCAATACTCCGGGCCGCGTTGCGGGTGGTCACGACCTGCCCCCAGCACTCGACCCCCGCGGCGTTGATGAGACGGAGGGTGGCGTCCACCTGATCGCGCTGGACTGCCATCTCCCTCTTGGTTGGCATCAGCCCGGGGTTCGGCAAGCCCCACGACGAGCCGTACATGCGGGCGATGGTCACCACCGCCACGCCGTCGCCTCCGGCCAGGTCGATGCCCTGCCGGACCATCCGGCGGGGGAACGGCTCCCCCGCCGACGCCAGCAGGACCGCCGCCTGCTGGGTCGGCTGGGGATCCCACCGCCCCTTGTGGAGCCTGTTGACCAGTTCGCTGATCACGCCGGCGACTTCATCCCTCGAGGCCTTCGAACTCCATGGCCGGCTCCATGGCAGTCACGCCGCTCGGGATGGTCATGCGGTCCGGCGGCGTTTCGACCGGTGTCCCTCGCTGGTCGGAGTACTTCCGCCACAGGTACAGCGGCACGTAGAAGGCGACGATGAGGAACCCGAACACGAACAGGAAGTGCGTTTCCTTCGGACCCACGACCAGCTTGGGGGCGTTCCAGCCGCCGACGAAGTACACGTAGGTGAGGAAGGCCCCGCACGTCAGGGCGACCCAGCGGAACCACCCCGGCAGGCGGAAGGGACTGACCAGCTCGGGCTGGGACTGGCGGACGAAGAAGTAGCCGACGAGCGCAGCCACCACCGCGATGAGGTAGCCGACGTTGGAGAAGATGTATATCCGCACCGGCGAGCCAAAGAACACGACCAGCATGGAGCAGACCACGTTGAAGCCCATGGCCCGGTCGGGTACGTGATGGCGGTTCTTGTGCGAGAACCACTTGGGCAGCATATGGTCCTCCGACGCCTGGAAGAGCGAGCGACCCACGCCCATGATGGCGTTGAGCACGGACAGCAGGAGGGCGAAGATGAGCGGGATACCGATCAGGTACTGCACATAGCCTCCGCTGCCGAAGATGTGGGTGGCGAAGTCGGTGTACAGGGTGAGCGGGTCGGAGCTCTTGAGTGAGGCGCCCAGCACCCCGACGAACACCATGGCGGTGGCGACGTAGATGAAGACGCCATAGGCGCCCTCGGCCGTGAGGGCGATCTTGGCGTCCCGGGCCGGGTCCCGGCACTCGCCGATGTAGCACGCCGCCGCCTCCATGGCCACCGCGTTCCACGAGATCACGAACACCCAGGCCATGAAGAACGTCACGCCGGAAGTCTTGGCGTCGAGGTAGTGGAATCCGGAGATGTTGGACCAGTGGAAGCTGCTGGGCTTGAACACGGGAAGGAGGACGAGCAGCGTCAGGGGCACCATGGACACCACGCCAAGGATGGTGGCGAAGGTGGCGCCGAGGCGGATGCCGAGGTAGCACGGCACGTACAGGATGGCCAAACCGACCAGCGAGATAATCATGACCGTCACTGGCACCGGGGACCCAACGCTGCCGAGCGGCAACAGGCTGCGGCCCAGTGGCACCTTGAACAGGATGGCCACGTAACCGGCGGTGAGGATCATGTTGATCGGCGCGACGGGAAACCACCCCAGCCAGTAGCTCCAGCCGCACAGACCACCGATGTGGCGGGACGCGGTCGGTCCCAGCGGCTTGAAGCTCTCGGCCGCGAATGAGGGCATGCCGCCGGTACGCTCCGGCCACAGCGCAGCCAACTCACCCATGGCGAGGCACAGAATCATCCCGATGCCCACCACCAGGGCGACAGCGGGGATCGCCGCCGCTCCCATGGACGCCACCGCGAAGGGCACGATCCCCGTGACGAGGATGGTCCCCGCCAACCCGATGACGAATGCCCCCCACCAGTTGGTCCCCCGGTGGAGTGACGTCTCGACAGGGGGCGGTACGCCGGTTGATGTCGTCATAACGCTTCTCCTTTGCTCATCACTGCACGGGAAACAGTGTTTCCTGGCGTTCAATGGCCTGGGTTACCGCAGTGTTACGGTTCGTCGACGATTCCGCGACAGTGGGACGGACCGATCCGATGAGCCGAGGTGTACATCAGGCCGTCACAAACACGTAACCCGCCTGTATCACAGGATGAAACAGAGTTGACTATGACTCTCACCGCCACCTCCCCGGATCTCGCCGAAGCCGTCCGCCGCGACGGGATCGACTTCATCCTGGCCATGTTCGTGGACATGCACGGCAAGCCGTGCGCCAAGCTGGTCCCGGCGGCCGCGGTGGATGTCCTGATGGGCGGAGGATCCGGTTTCGCCGGCTTCGCGGCCGGCCCCCTGGGCCAGACGCCGGCCGATCCGGACCTCATCGCCCGGCCCGATCCCGCCTCGTACACGCCCTTACCGTGGAAGCCCAATGTGGCCGCGGTGCAGTGCGACCCGACCGTCGACGGCGAGCCGTGGCCGTACGCGCCCCGGGTCATCCTCCAACAGCAACTAGCGCGGCTGGCCGACCGGGGCTTGGCCCTGAAGGTCGGCGCCGAGGCCGAGTACTTCCTGGTCCGCCGAAGTTCCGACGGCGCGCTTGTCGTGGCCGACGAACGCGACGGCGCGTCCATGCCCTGCTACGACGCCCGAGGCCTGCTGCGGATGTACGACCATCTCTCGACGGTGTCCCGCCACCTCGACACCTTGGGCTGGGGCAACTACGCCAACGACCACGAGGACGCCAACGGCCAGTTCGAGCAGAACTTCCGCTACGCCGACGCCCTGGCGACGGCCGACCGCCTCGTCCTGTTTCGGTACATGGTCCACGCGGTGGCGGCCGACGCCGGCATGCAGGCCACGTTCATGCCCAAGCCGTTCACCCAGCTCACCGGCTCGGGGCTCCATACCCACCTGAGCCTCTGGTCCGCTTCCAGCGACGAGGAACTGTTCGACGCCGAACCGGCGGCGGACCCACGCGGCCTCGGCTTGTCCCCGCTGGGCTATCACTGGATCGGTGGGCTGCTCGAACACGCCCGCTCGATGGCAGCCGTGACCTGTCCGACCGTCAACTCCTACAAGCGGCTGGGGGCGCCCGCACCGTTGTCGGGCGCGACCTGGGCTCCGTCGCTGGTGGCGTACGGCGGCAACAACCGCACCCACCTGTTGCGCGTCCCCGAGCCCGGACGCGTCGAGCACCGCGGCGTCGACGGCTCGGCGAACCCCTACCTGGCCCTGGCTGCCATCGTCGGCGCCGGCCTGGACGGCGTGGACCGCGAGCTGGACCCCGGCCCGCCCAACACGGCCAACCTGTTTGCGCTGGCGTCCAGCGAACTGGCGGCCCGCGGCATTGGGTCGTTGCCCCCGACGCTGCTGCACGCGGTCGAAGCCCTCGAAGCCGACCCGGTCATGCGCGCCGCCCTCGGCAAGACGGGCGACGGGGACTACGTGGACTATTACGCGGCTACCAAGCGGCAGGAGTTCTTCGAGTTTCATGCCCAAGTCACTCCATGGGAGGTGGAGCGTTACCTGACCCTGATCTGACGCTCGCTTTCCCAGAATGTTGCACTACAGGAAACCAGAGTGACTACAGTGCAACCAACGACACGCGATGGGCCAACGACAGAGAAGGGCCGAAGTCAGCGAAGGGACGGTGGTGTTGCGATGTGTGGGATCGTCGGGATCCTCATCAAGGACCCGGATCTGGAGGCCGAGCTCGGCGCCCTATTGGTGCCCATGCTCGAGGCCCTCGCCGAGCGGGGCCCAGATTCCACCGGCCTGGCCATCTACCGGCAAGAGGGCCAGCCCGTAGAGATCGTAAAAGACGTCGGGTCCGCGCCCGACGTGTGCCGTCGCTACGACATCGCCAGCCGCACGGGCTACCAGGGGATCGGGCACACCAGGATGGCGACCGAGTCCGCGGTCACGGCTCGCCACTGCCACCCTTTTTCCCCTGCTCCTGAATTGTGCGTGGTGCACAACGGATCGTTCAGCAACCACGCCACGGTGCGCCGGCGCCTCGAGGCCGACGGGGTCGTCTTCGACACCGACAATGACTCCGAGGTGGCGGCCCGCTTCATCGGTTTCCGTCTGGCCGCCGGCGACGACCTGGAGGAGGCGATGCGCTGGGTGCAGAAGGAATTCGATGGTTTCTTCACCCTCCTAGTCACGACGGCCACCCAATTCGCGGTGGTGCGTGACCCGTTCGCGTGCAAGCCCGCCACCGTGGCCGAGACCGACCGCTACGTGGCCGTGGCGTCCGAGTATCGGGCCCTCGCCGGCCTGCCCGGAGTGGACGGCGCCGCGGTCTTCGAACCTGCGCCCGGGGAGCTCTACACGTGGAGTCGCTGACGGCGGTCCATCCGGTCACGCTGGACTGCGAGGCCCTGTCTGTCCGGGAAATCAACCGGGTCCTCCGCGCCCTACCGGACGGGAGCGAGGTCCGTCTGGTTGCCCCCCGCGGCCGGCACAACCTCGCCGTCGGCATCGAGCACCCCCTGTCGATCACCATCGACGGCAACGCCGGCTACTTCATCGGCGGCCTCGGCGGTAGCCGCACTGGCGGGCCGTCGATCACCGTCGACGGTTTCGTCGGGTGGTCGGTAGGCGAGAACCTTATGGGGGGCACCATCCGGATCCGGGGCAGCGCCTCGCAGAGCGCGGGCGCTTCGGCGTGCGGTGGGACGATCGTGGTGGAGGGCGACGCGTCCCTCCGGGCCGGCATCTCCCTCAAGGGCGGCACCGTCGCCGTCGCTGGCGACGCGGGCGCCATGTCGGGTTTCATGGCCCAGGCCGGGACGATTCTGATCGGGGGG
>Ga0302326_10020806_pt1 | contig 13482 bp, 14 predicted proteins | sample Palsa_T0_3_FD_202264 | JGI IMG/M metagenome (GOLD analysis project Ga0302326, IMG submission 202264) | Peat permafrost microbial communities from Stordalen Mire near Abisko, Sweden - Palsa_T0_3 | ecosystem: Environmental > Terrestrial > Soil > Palsa > Peat permafrost | place: Sweden: Abisko... | reverse complement strand
CGGCTCAGCGTCGCCGAAGCGCGCGCGCTGATTGCGGACGGGACCATCTCCGGCGGCATGATGCCCAAGATCGAAACGGCTATCGACGCCGTCGAGGCCGGCGTTCATGCAGCGGTCATTCTGGACGGACGGATTCCCCATGTGCTGCTGCTCGAACTTTTCACGGAGCATGGCGCGGGCACGATGATCACGGCCGAATGACGCGCTTCCTGCGGTACTGTGCAGTGCTGATGTTCGCGACCGCGGCGCTTCACGGCACGCCCGCAAATGCTGCGCTGACTATCTGCAATCAGACGAGCTATATCCTTTATACGGCCGCCGGATATCAGGCCGGCGCGGCCATGTTCACGCGCGGCTGGACGCGCATCGTACCGGGCGACTGTGCGGCCGTATTTCCGGATCCGCTGACCGCGCCCGGCTACTATGTTTACGCGCGCACATCTCAGGCACATTCCGGACTCGCGCGGGCATGGGGCGGCGGGGTCCGACTGTGTGCAAAAGATGCCAATTTCGCATTGCAATCTCCGCTGGCGGTGCCGGGTTGTCAGGGAGACGATACCTTTCAACTTCCGTTCGCAGCCGTGGCGACGCGCGGGAAAAAAGCCTGGACGATGACATTGACCGAATCCCCGCTCATCACCTCATTGGACGTGGCGCGCGTGATCGGGATCGTGAGGCTGCTCGACGACATCGGTTACAAGGTCGGTCAGAGCGACGCGAACGGCAACAAGAGTCGCGACGCCGCGATGATCGATTTCCGCAAGCGCATGAAGCTGCCGGAAACGGCTTCGAACGGCGATCTCTTCGATGCGCTCGAGACCGAGGCGTTCAAGGCCTCCGCGCCGGCAGGCTATTCGGTCTGCAACGACAGCGACGGCGATGTCTGGGCTGCGATCGGTCTCAAGAGCGCATCGGGCTGGGTGTCGCGCGGCTGGTGGAAGGTGCCTCCGGCCGGCTGCGCAAAAGCAATCACCGATCCTCTCGCGACCGATAAGGTCTATCTCCTGGTCGAGAGCCGCACCGACGCCTATTTGGTGAAAGGGCCGATGAAGTTCTGCATTGCCAACGTCGAATTCGAGATATTCGGCACGGATAAATGCGCGTCCCGCGGGCTGACCGAAGTAGGGTTCGCCGCGACGGACACCAGGGGTCGCACGGGATATGCCGCCCATGTCGGCAAGGACGGGCTGCTTACGCCTGCCCCGCAAATGGTTCAGCCGCGAACGCCGAAATAATTGAGGTGCCAGCGCATCTCGTCTTCCGTCAGCGGGAAATGGACGCCATCGCGCGCTGGCAACAACTCTGCCGCCGCCAGATGCATGACGAAGGACTGGATCTTGAAGGCCACGCGCATTCTGAGCTTCGCGCGCCAGACAAGTGCGGTCACCGGCCTGGCAGAGCCCGATTGAAGAATACGCCGCACGATGTCTTCCGGAACTTTCGCAAGCAATGAGAGAGCCGCTACCAGGATTTCGCGGCGGCCCATTTCGGCAGCGCTCTCGACGAAGCCATCGTTGAGCTTGCCGGCTTTGAAAAGCGCCGCCACATCCGTGCCTTTGCCCGCCTCCGAATCGACGCCTTCCTTATCCAGTCTTTCGCGCATTCTGTGTTGCAGATGCTGACGTGTTTTTTCGTCGAGGCCGTGCCGCGAGGCGAGCCTCTCGACCAGCGCGGCACTCACAAACCCCGCGAGCCGGCGCAGCGCGCGTTTCGAGAGATCGCTGCGCAGGACCAGGGGCAAATGCCACTCGGTCACCTTGACGGCCTGGTCCGCGATCTTGTCGAGCGTCTGGCGGCGGATGTGTGCGCCGGAATTGGCGAGGAGTGCCGCGACGGCGGGCACGTCGAGTGCCGCCGCCACGACTTCCGACACGCTGGGGCTAAGCGGCCTGCGCTTGGCCACACAGAGAAGCGCGAAACGCGCCTGTGCCGTGGTGACAATTTCGATGAGCTCGGCATCGGAAAGCAGCGGCGAATATTCGAGGATCGGCGCCGCCACGGATTCCACGTCACGCGCGAGCCGCTTGATGACCGATCGCGGGACGCAATCCAGCAGCTTGATCTCCTCGGCCAGCGTCTGGCGCACGCGCACAAGCTCGTCGCGCGCGAGCCGCTCCAGGGTTTCGATCGTGAGATCGCGCAGGCGCTTGCTTTCGTCGGCTGTCAGGTCGGGCAGGAGCCGGCCGATCTTGCGGGCAAGTTCGACACGCACCTCGTCATCCGCATCGTCTGCCAGCAGGCGGTTGGCGTGTGCCGGCGCAGACGGATTGGCCGCCACGGCGCGCCGGGCGGCCTCATTTCCTTCGGTTGCCAGAAGAAAAAGGACTTCCGGCGAGACGTCGGGTCGCTCGGCCAGCGCCTCGCGCGCAGCTTTGTCATGCGCTTCGAGGATTTTCAGCACCGCTTCACGGCTGAGCTGCGCGGGAAGCACATCCCGCAAACCCTTTCGATGCTCCGCCGCCATGCCGTGCTCCCCAGGGCCGCAGCTGCGCCAAGCGCATCGCCGCGTGTCGAGTATCGGCAAGCTTTCATTAAGACCTGTTGAACAGTCGTGGTTAGCACAAGATGAACCGCCGCTTGCCTATCGCGGGCCCTTCGCCCATCTTCGCTCACCATGCGAACGGTCGAGACAAGTCCTGTGAATGCCGCGCGGACGGGTCCGGATTTCCGGCATGTCTGGGCCTGGATTTTCGATCTCGACAACACGCTCTATCCGGCAGACAGCGACCTGTTCGTCCAGGTCGATGCGCGCATGACGGCCTTTGTGCAGGATCTGCTGGGCCTCGATTTTGATTCGGCCCGTGCGGTGCAGAAGGCCTATTACCGCGATCATGGCACAACCCTGAACGGGCTGATGCAAGTCAACGGGATCGACCCCGAAGATTTTCTCGCCAGCGTACACGATGTCGATCTTTCGGTACTGAAACCCGATCCGTCGCTGGCATCTGCGCTCGCGATTCTTCCCGGCAAGCGGTTCGTCTTCACCAACGGTTGTCGACATCACGCCGAGCGGGTGCTCGCACGGCTCAAGCTTGAATCCCTGTTCGACGAAATCTGGGACATCCGGACGATCGAATACCGCCCCAAGCCCGACGAGCATTCCTATCGCGCGGTGCTTGCGAGAACCGGCGTTGAGGCCGGAAGAAGCGCGATGTTCGAAGATGTCGCCCGCAATCTGGTGCCGGCGCACGCACTGGGCTGGACGACGGTCTGGCTCAGGAACGGGTCGACGTGGTCCAAGCAGGGACCGCAATATCCCATTGCCGAGCCCGAACACATCCATCACGTGACCGAAGATCTTCCGCAATTTCTTCATTCGATCAGGATCTGAAATGGAACTCGCCAAAGTCATCGACGACGCTTGGGACGCGCGCGACACACTAAGTCCGTCAACAAAAGGTCCTGTGCGCGAGGCTGTCGAACATGCCCTCGATGCACTCGATAAGGGCACCGCACGGGTCGCGGAAAAACACGCCGGCGAATGGGTCGTGCATCAATGGCTCAAGAAGGCGGTGTTGCTGTCGTTCCGCCTGCGCGACATGAGCCCGATCGACGGCGGACCCGGTGGGGCGCCGTGGTGGGACAAGGTCGATTCCAAATTCCTGGGCTGGGACGAGCGACGCTTTCGCGAAGGCGGATTCCGTGCCGTGCCCGGCGCGGTCGTGCGCCATTCGGCTTTCATCGCCAAGGGCGTCGTGTTGATGCCGTCTTTCGTCAATGTGGGCGCCTATGTCGGCGAGAACACGATGGTCGATACCTGGGCCACCGTCGGCTCCTGTGCACAGATCGGAAAGACATGCCACATCTCCGGCGGCGCCGGCATTGGCGGTGTATTGGAACCGATCCAGGCAGCACCCGTGATCATCGAGGACAATTGCTTCATCGGTGCACGGGCGGAAGTGGCCGAGGGCGTCATCGTAGGCGAAGGTTCGGTGCTGTCGATGGGCGTCTATCTCGGCCAGTCGACCAAGATCGTCGACCGCGCGACCGGCGAAGTCCACTATGGCCGGGTGCCGCCCTATTCGGTCGTCGTATCTGGAACAATGCCGCAAGGTCCGGACCGCCCGTCACTCTACTGCGCCGTCATTGTCAAACGCGTCGACGAACGCACGCGGGCAAAGACGTCGATCAACGAGCTGTTGCGGGACTAAATTGCGACATGAGCATTCCCGATCCCATTGAATTGGCGCGAGCCTTGATCCGCCGCCCTTCCGTGACACCCGCCGATGCGGGTGCGTTGGGCGTACTGGAGGCTATCCTCAAGCCTCTCGGTTTTGCGTGTCACCGGTTGCGCTTCGAAGGGCCGGGCACTGCCCCCATCGACAATCTTTATGCGCGGATCGGCACGGCGGCGCCGCATTTCTGCTTTGCCGGCCATACCGACGTCGTGCCTCCGGGCGATGCAAAGCTCTGGCGCGCGGATCCCTTCGCGGCGGAAATCCGGGACGGCGTGCTTTACGGGCGCGGCGCGGCCGACATGAAATCCGGCATCGCCGCATTCGCAGCAGCCGCAGCCCGGCATCTCGCAAAAGGGGATGTGAAGGGCTCGATAAGCTTTCTCATAACCGGCGATGAGGAAGGTGTCGCGATCAACGGCACAAAGGCGATGCTGGAATGGCTGCGCGAGCACGGCGAGCATCTCGACCATTGCCTCGTGGGCGAACCGACATCGACGGCGCGCGCAGGCGACACGATCAAGATCGGCCGGCGCGGCAGCCTGAAAATCGCGTTCTCCGTGCGGGGCGTGCAGGGCCACACGGCCTATCCGCAAAATGCACTCAACCCCATTCCCATTCTCGCAGGCTTAGTGACGCGGCTGGCTTCGGAACCGCTCGATTCGGGCACCGACCATTTTGAGCCGTCCACACTTGTGTTCACCACGTTCGATGTCGGCAACCCTGCTTCCAACGTCTCGCCGGCTGGAGCACACGCCACGTGCAATATCCGTTTCAACGATCTGCATACGGCCGAGAGCCTATTCCGTCGCATCGAACAAATTACCGACGAAGTCGCGCACGAAACCGGAAGCGAGATTGCTATCGAATCGAGCGTGAGCGGCGTGTCATTCCTCACCAAGCCCGGTGCCTACACCGAGCTTCTCAGCCGCGCCATCGCACGGATCACCAATATGACGCCGGAATTCTCCACCGGCGGCGGCACATCGGATGCGCGCTTCATCAAGGATTATTGCCCTGTCGCGGAAGTGGGCCTGCCGGGCGCGACCATGCACAAGGTCGACGAATGCGTGTCCGTCGAAGAGATCAACCGGCTTGCGGACATCTACACTGCGATCCTCGACTCCTATTTTTCCACGCCGCCGCAGTGAGCGAGGCGTCCATCGGCATTTTCGATTCCGGGATGGGCGGGCTGACGGTGATGCGCGCGCTGATGGCGCGGCTGCCGCATGAGAGTTTCGTCTATCTGGGCGATACGGCCAGGCTGCCTTACGGCACCAAGAGCGGTGAGACCGTGACGCGGTATGCCGTGCAGGCGGCAGGTACGTTGATGCGACGACGGGTGAAACTCGTCGTTGTGGCATGCAACACGGCGTCTGCGGTGGCGCTTCCTGCGCTTGACGCGGCACTCGCGCCCACGCCCGTGATCGGTGTCGTCGAGCCGGGCGCGCAAGCCGCCGTCGCGGCTGCGCCCGACGGACCGATTGCGATCATTGCAACCGAAGGAACCGTCAACGGTGGCGCTTATCGCCGCGCGATCCACGCACTGGCGCCGAACGCACGCGTCATTCAGCAAGCGTGTCCGCTATTCGTGCCGATTGCCGAAGAAGGATTGATCGACAGTCCGGTCACGCGATTCACAGCGGAGCTTTATCTCGGCAAATTGTTCGCAGACATGGCGGACCGGCCGCGCACGCTCGTACTTGGCTGCACGCATTTCCCGGTCTTGAAGAATGTTATCGCGCACGTTGCAGGACCGGACGTCATCCTGGTCGACAGTGCCGCGACAACGGCCGATGCCGTTGCGAAACTGCTCGTTGAGAGAGGGCTTGCAAGCGAGGCATCGAAAGCGCCGCGACACGAATTCCTCGCCACGGATTCGGCAGAACGCTTCGCACGCGTCGGACAGATTTTCCTTGGCCGCGCAATCGAGCCGGCGAGCGTCGAACTCGTCGACCTTCAGGATGCGGGATAATCCACCCGCACGAGATAAAGCCCTTCGGGCGGCGCGACCGTCCCGCATTCCGCCCGGTCGCGCGCGGCGAGCGCGCGGGCCACATCGCGCGGTTTCCATTTGCCTTCGCCGACCAGCTTCAAGGTGCCCACCATCGAGCGCACCTGATGATGCAGAAAAGAGCGCGCCGACGCTTCGATGCGCAGTCCGTCGCCCTCGCGCACCACGTTGAGCCGATCGAGCGTCTTCTCGGGCGATTTCGCCTGGCACTCCGCGGCGCGAAACGTCGTGAAATCATGGCGCCCCACCAGCGCCTGCGCCGCTTCGTGCATCGCGTCGCGATCGAGCGACCGCACGACATGCCAGGCATGCCCTCGCTCCAGCACCAATGGGCTGCGGCGGCAGACGATGCGATAGCAATAGTGACGGCCGATTGCCGAGAAACGCGCATGGAAATCTGCCAGCGCGACATCCGCCTCCAACACTGCGACGGGTTCCGGTTTCAGATAGTGGTTGAGCGCATCGCGGATGGTGTCGCCGGGGAAGTCCTTTTCGAGATCGAAATGCGCGACCTGACCTAGAGCATGCACGCCGGCATCGGTGCGGCCGGCACCGGTAACCGTGACTGTCTCGCCGCACAGCTTGAAGATGGCGGCTTCTAGTGCTGCCTGCACGCTCGACCCATTGTCCTGGCGCTGCCAGCCGACAAAGGGACCGCCGTCATATTCGAGCGTGACGCGGTAGCGCGGCATCGCTCAGCGCTTCCACAAGGTCTCGTAGTGCGCCTGATGCAACGGCACGGAGAGGAGTTGCAGCCAACGCTCGCGGGTCTGCGGCCAGCGCTCGTGAATGGCGAATTCGAGTTGACGAAATCCGTCGTCGAGTTCCTCGATGATGAGTTTCTTCTCGCGCGCGAATACCACGATGTAAAATGTGTCGAAGGTCATGTAGTCGCGCACGCCGGCGTCGATCTGCGAGATATCATCCCAGCGCACATCGACGGCTCTTCGGCCCTGCGAATAGACAAAACCATTCGCCGTCACGTCGACGGTCGAGCCCCGCTTGCGCCGCGAAAGGCGGATCGAGTTTGCGATTCGCCGCAATAATGACGGTCTCAATATCGTCACGCGCGTTCCCCCGGTTTGAGCACGAAGCCCCGCAGAAATTCCTGCGCCTGCATCGGCGCGCGGCCCGCGCGCTGCAGTCTTGCCACACGCAACGCGCCCTGCCCGCAGGCAATTGTCAATCTGTCGTCCAATATCTCGCCCGGCGCACCGCTTGCATCCACGGGGTCGGCATAGAGAATCCTGATCCGCTCGCCCCTGATCTCGCACCAGGCACCGGGTACCGGCGAAAGTCCGCGAATCAGGCAATCGAGCTCGCGGCTCGATTTCGACCAGTCGATGCGTGATTCGTGCTTAAGGATCTTCTTCGCATAGGTCGCTCCTTCGGCCGGCTGCGGTTGCTCCGCGAGAGAGCCGCGCGCGAGCACCGCCACCGCGCGCGCCATCAGATCGGCTCCCAGGCGCGCCAATTCGTCGTGCAGATCGCCGTAAGTCTTGCGGTGGATCGCGGCGCGCTCCGCCATCAGAACCGGGCCCGTATCGAGGCCTTCTTCCATGCGCATGACCATGACCCCGGTTTCGGCGTCGCCGGCCATGATCGCGCGCTGAATGGGTGCTGCCCCCCGCCACCGCGGCAACAGCGAGCCATGCAGATTGAAGCAGCCAAGCCGCGGCGCATCGAGAATCGGTCTGGGAAGAATGAGCCCATAGGCGACGACGATTGCGGCATCGAGCGCAAGCGCCACAAACTCCGCTTGTGCGTCCGCGCTCTTCAACGTTTCCGGCGTGCGCAACTGAAGACCATGCAGCGCGGCCTGGCGCGCAACCGGCGATGGCTCGGCCGCAAGCCCGCGTCCCTTGGGACGGGCCGGTTGTGAATAGACGGCGGCGATGTCGTGACCGTGCCCGATCAGTTCGACCAAAGTCGGCACCGCGAAATCGGGTGTGCCCAGGAAGGCGAGACGGAGCGTCATGCCCGCTCAGCCCGCGTCCTTGAGCCGCTTGGCCTTGGCGAGCTTGCGCAGCGCGATCGAGCGCTTGAGTTTCGAGAGGTGGTCGAGAAACAGGATGCCTTCCAGATGATCCATCTCATGCTGCAGGCAGGTCGCCAGCAGCCCTTCCGCTTCGAGGGTTTGCAGCCTGCCGTCGCGGTCGAGATATTCGGCGCGAATCTTCGCGGGGCGCTCGACGTCTTCCCAGATGTCCGGAACCGACAGGCAACCCTCTTCGCTCACTGCCAGATCGTCGGACGTCCAGACGATTTTGGGATTGATGAAAAGCCGCGGCTCCTTCTCGCCCTTCTTCGGGTGCAAATCCATCGCCAACACGCGCTTGGGCACGCCGATCTGGATGGCGGCGAGCCCGATACCGTCCGCGGCATACATGCTCTCGAACAAATCGTCGGCAAGGCGGCGCAGATCGTTGTCCACCGTCTCGACCGTCTTCGAGACGGCTTTGAGGCGCGGATCGGGCGCGGTAAGGATGGGGCGGACGGCCATGGCTTGGAAATAGGCGAGGGTCTCTTTCCGGTCAAGGCAGCGGTCGGCGGATCACCGGAGCGTGTGGAATGGAATTACTCCTTATTGTGCTTGTGGTTGCTGCGATTGGTGCGGCGCTGGCGGCAATCTTCATCGCGCTGCGCGGGCAAACCGCGGAACCGGTGGCGCCGCGGCTGGACGCACTCGCGGCCACGCAAAGCGAGATCTCCGGCAGGTTTGCCCAGGCCATCGCCGGCCAGACGGACCTTCAAAAAATGCTCGCCGAGCGCATCGAGGCGCTCGACAAAAGGCTGGGCGACGGGCTGAAGGAATCGACCGCCAAGACCGCCGAAACCCTGGGCGGCATCCAGACACGGCTGACCGTGATCGACGAGGCGCAAAAGAACATCACCGCGCTATCGGGTCAGGTCGTGTCGCTGCAGGAAATCCTCTCCGACAAGCAGACCCGCGGCGCGTTCGGCCAGGCGCAGATGGAAGCGATCGTGGCCGATCAGCTGCCGCCCACGCATTACGATTTCCAGTGGACGCTTTCGAACGGCAAAAGGCCCGACTGCATCATCCGCATTCCGAACGTGGCCGGCGTGATCGTAGTCGATTCGAAATTTCCCATGGAAGCATTCGAAGCGCTGCGCGGACTTGCCACCGACGAAGAGCGCAAGGTTGCAACGGCGCGGCTCAAATCCGACATGCTCAAGCATGTGAAGGACATTGCCGAGAAATATCTGATTCCCGGCGAAGTGCAGACGCCCGCCATCATGTTCGTACCGTCGGAATCGATTTATGCCGAGCTGCACACCAATTTCAGCGAAGTGATTCAGCAGGCGCGCCGTATGCAGGTGGTGATCGTGTCGCCGCATGTTTTCATGCTCGCGATCAACACCATTCAGACGCTTATGCGCGACGCGCGCATGCGCGAACAGGCGCATCTCATTCAGCGCGAAGTGGGTACGTTGCTGCAGGATGTGAAGCGTCTCGGCGACCGGGTCATCAATCTTCAGCGCCATTTCGGGCAGACCGAAAGCGATCTGAAGGATATCGCCGTGTCGACCGAGAAGATCGTCAAACGCGCGACCGCAATCGAGGCGGTCGAGTTGCCGTCCATTGCTGCCGGCAAAGGACTGCCTGCCGCGGAATGAAGGCGAGGACGGCTACAGCGGCGTTGCTCCGGCAACGGCAACGGAAGAACCATCTCGAACGTCGCCGCCGCGCTCGCCGATCACGGCGTCCAACGCCAAGGCAGGTTGCGCGTGCGCGACGGCTTGCCGGTAGGCTGCCCGGTCGTCCGGCGACAGTCCCGCGCCGAATATCTGTTCTTCCCGTGCCAGACTGGCACTGCAGAGCGGCAGAATCTCCTGCGCGACGGTATTCGCGCTGCGGGCTTTACTGTCGTGCGCGCGCGCCGCTTGCGACAGGCAGTGCACGTAAAGCAGAGAAGATTGTTGCTTTTGCAGATCGGAAGGTTGGACGGACAGCGTTCCCGCGGCTCCGAGCAACGCTGCGACGGCCAATATCGCCCAAATCCTGAAATGACCCAATATCCGTGGCGCGCGCATGAACGAACCTCCTGCTTTAGGGAACGTGCGATATCGCCAGTAGGTTCATTCGGTCGTCGCTTATTCGCGCTTTACATCGCGCGCCTAGCCTTGAAGGCCGCCGACAAGGTGCCTTCGTCGAGATAGTCAAGCTCGCCGCCCACGGGTACGCCGTGGGCAAGGCGGGTCACCTTCACGCCCGAAGGCGTCAGGATATCCATCAGGTAATGCGCGGTCGTCTGGCCTTCGACGGTCGCGTTCATCGCGAGGATCACTTCCTCGATCCCGTTACCGACACGCATCATCAGCGCGGCAATGTTGAGCCGCTCCGGGGTGACCCCATCGAGGGCGGAAAGCGAACCGCCCAGCACGTGATATCGCCCGCGGAACACGCTAGCCCGCTCGAGCGCCCACAAATCCGCAACATCCTCCACCACGCAAAGCACATGCGCCTCGCGCCGCGGATCGCGGCACAGCGAACAGGGCGTGGTCGTATCGAGATTGCCGCAGGTTTCGCAGACGCGGATCGCGGCGGCCGCGTCCTGCATAGCGGTCGCCAGCGGTTCCAGCAGCGCTTCGCGTTTTTTCAAAAGCACGAGCGCGGCCCGGCGCGCCGAGCGCGGCCCGAGGCCCGGCAACTTCGCCAGCAGCTGCACCAGTCTTTCGATTTCCAGGCCTGCGGGAAGGTTTGCCATTATTCGGAATTGTCTTCCGGCGCGGGCGGCACGTCGTCTTCCATCGTTTCGCGCACATGCACAATTTCCGAACCTGGAAAACGATCGAGCACGGCGCGCACCATCGGGTCCTGCGCGACCACTTCGAGTTTCGCGGCGTGGGCAGTCTTCTTGGCGTCGCCGAGCGTGACCGCGCCGCCTTCGCGCGCGACTGTGACCACCCAGCGTATGCCGGTCCATTCCTTGAGCTTTTGTGCGAGATCGGCGGCCAAGGTGCGCGGTGCGCGCGAACTCGGCCGGAATTCGATTCGACCGGGCTCAAGGCTGACCAGATGCACGTCGTTCTCGATGTGGACCTTGAGCACCGCGGCGCCGCGCTGACCGGCAAGCGCTGCGATATCTTCGAGTGAGCGCAACGCAGGCGACGGCGCTGAGTCTGCTATGGGCGCTGCTGCGGCCATTGGTTGGCCCCTCCCCAAAGCCATATTTGCGCTGCCGCGCAAATCCGTCTTCGACCCTCCCTCAAGGGGAGGGTGGGACTTTTGCGCTGGTTTGGGGTTGTTGCTTTCGCCGTCCAGCAACTCGCGCACCAGTTTGTCCGTTGGCGGAAGATCGGCGGCATAGGCGAGCCTGATCAGCGCCATTTCGGCGGCTGCGATCGGGCGCACGGCATCGCGCACTTCGAACAGGCCCTTGAGCAAAATCTGCCAAGCGCGAGTCAGCGCCGGCACGGGCAGCTTGGCTGCGACCTCGGCCGCGCGCTTCGCTTCGCCGGAACCGCCGTCGAAAAAGCCTTCGGCTCCTGGTGCCACCTTGATGCGCGTGAGAAAATGCGCGGTTTCGAGCAAGTCCTGCATCACCACTAGTGGATCGGCGCCGCGATCGTAAAGCTCGGTGAGACCGGCAAGAGCGTCCTCGACCTTGCCGCCCATCGTCTTTTCGAACAGGTCGAGAATGCGTCCGCGGTCGGCCAGCCCCAGCATGTCGCGCACGCTTTCGGCGGTGATGGCGTGTTCCTCGTCATGGGCAATCGCCTGGTCGAGCAGGGACAACGCATCGCGCACCGAACCTTCGGCGGCACGCGCGATCAACGCCAGCGCACCGCGTTCAATATTCACGTTTTCCTTCTGCGCGATGGATTCCAGGTGCGTCACGAGGTCGTCGGTCTCGATGCGACGCAGATCGAAGCGCTGGCACCGCGACAGCACCGTGACGGGCACTTTGCGGATTTCCGTGGTGGCGAAGATGAACTTCACATGCGGCGGCGGCTCTTCCAGCGTCTTGAGCAGGCCGTTGAACGCCTGTTTCGAAAGCATGTGCACTTCGTCGATGATGTAGACCTTGTAGCGCGCGCTGGCCGGCGCATAGCGCACGCCTTCGATGATCTCGCGGATGTCGTCGATCCCGGTGCGAGACGCGGCGTCCATTTCCTGTACGTCAACTTGTCGCGATTCGGCAATTGCGATGCAGGGCTCGCAGACGCCGCAGGGCTGGATCGTGGGTTCCTTGCGCGTGCCGTCCGGCCCGATGCAATTGAGCGCACGCGCGATGATGCGCGCCGTCGTCGTCTTGCCCACGCCGCGCACGCCGGTGAGCATGAACGCATGGGCGATGCGTCCCGTGGCGAACGCGTTCTTGAGTGTGCGCACAAGCGCGTCCTGCCCGATCAGGCCGGTGAAATCCTGCGGGCGGTATTTGCGCGCCAGCACCCGATAGGCCTCGGCCTTCGCCAAAGAAGCGGGGGGCAGCGACGTGGGCGCAAGCCCGAGCGATGGTTCTTCCGTCTCGTCCATGATTTCCGGGAAATATGAGCGGCCCTGACTATAGCAAGCCCGCTCCCGCGAAGGCCAATTTTCTCGTGCCGAAGATGATGGCGCGATGCAGAATTCCAGGGGCGGGGGTGAGGTGGGAGGCTGGCAAAGACCCGAAGCGGATTCGTTACGGCTGCTTCCTTCCGGACCTGACCGGGTTGGCGACTGCTTCGTCCGTCACCAACCTCCCACGGGCCTTATAGCAAATCCCGGCGCCCCCTGCGCAAGCCCGGGGAAGCCCCTAAACGCCCCCAAAAAGACGAAGGGCCGCCAAGCGGGTTTCCCCGGGCGGCCCTTCCATTGTCAGGCTACGGCTCCCGACGGGAACCGCTTAAGCGCGTCGCACTTTACACGGCGCTGATCCCTCTACCGACGAGGATCCAGGTCGCGGCTTCCGACGGCCGCCTATGGTGACAATGAGACACTGGATCACCTCCTTTCGAATCTTGTTGCCCGACAAACTTAGGGGCGTTTTGCGGCTTTGAAAAGGGCCGCGAAAAAATTGCCCCACGGAGGCACGGAGAAGGCGGTGGAATTCTTAACGCGGTGGTCGCGGGGGATGCGCAGCGGGCGCGGGGCACTTCTCGCGCGCCTTCGCGCGCAGGTTTTCTTCCTCTGCGCCTTCGCGCGCAGCTTTTCTTCCTCCGCGTCCTCCGCGGAACCTCAGCGACCACCGCGTTAAAAATTCTACTGCCGGCGCAAAATTATCCCTTCTTCACCCGGTGCTTGTTCTTGACCAGAGCCACGATCATGCCGCGGATCGTCTGGACCTC
>Ga0302326_10020805_pt1 | contig 13482 bp, 11 predicted proteins | sample Palsa_T0_3_FD_202264 | JGI IMG/M metagenome (GOLD analysis project Ga0302326, IMG submission 202264) | Peat permafrost microbial communities from Stordalen Mire near Abisko, Sweden - Palsa_T0_3 | ecosystem: Environmental > Terrestrial > Soil > Palsa > Peat permafrost | place: Sweden: Abisko... | reverse complement strand
GCCGCTCCACCTGCGCGATCACCAGCCCCCCGGAGTTGTGCGCCGCCATCGCCAGCGACAGCGTGTCGCAGGTCAGCGCCTCCCGCTCCATCGTGATGTTGCCGGCCGGGTCGGCGGTGGTGCCGCGAATGATCGCGACGTTGATCGGGAACGTCTTGTAGAACAGGTATTCCTCGCCGCCGATCTCGGTCAGCTCGACCAGATCCTCGGTCGTCATCTCGTTCAGCTTGCCGCCGCCGAAACGCGGATCGGCGAACGTGCCGAGCCCGACCCGGGACAAGTGCCCGGGTTTGCCCGCGGCGATATCCCGGTACAGGTGCGACATCGGGCCGAGCGGCATGTTGTAGCCCTCCACCTGGTTGCCGGCGACGAGCTGGTACAACTTAGGTACACCGGACCAGTGCCCGCCGATGACCCGCTTGACCAGGCCGGGCTGGGCCAGCCGGTTGGCGCCATCGGCTACCCAGTCGCCTGGGCTGACGCAGAACACCAGGGTCAGATCGCGCGGCTTGCCGAAGGTTCCGGGCTCCTCGTCGGTGGCCGCGAACAGCGCGCCCAGCTCGTGGATGACCTCAAGGGCGAGGCCAATTTCGAAGAACCCGCCGATGGCGACCGTGTCGCCGTGGCGAATAAGCCGGACGGCCTCCCTGGCCGACACGATCTTGCCCGTCGAACCAGACCGGGCCGTCGGGACAATGGACCTGATGCTCATCGGACCGCTCCCTACGTCATTACTCCTGCGCTTGGCCATTGGCGGGCACTACCGGTAGATCACGACCGTCTCGATGACGCACGCCGGCCGATCCGACCCCTCGATCTCGACGCGAATCCCGAACGCGCACTCGAGGCCGGTCTGCTTTTGTTCGGCGGCTGCCAGCGTCACGTGTCCGCGGATCCTGCTGCCAACCGGCACCGGCGCCGGGAAGCGAACCCTGTTGACGCCGTAGTTGACGGCGGCCGTCACCGCGTCGATCTTGAGAACGTCGTCGAGAAACACCGGGCAGAACGACAAGGTCGGGTAACCGTGCGCAATCGGGCCCCCGTAGGGACCCTTCGCGGCGCGCTCGGGCTCGACGTGAATCCACTGATGATCATGGGTGGCGTCGGCGAAGATGTTCACCTGGTGCTGGGTGATCGCATGCCACTCGCCTGTCCCGATCTCCTGGCCGACCATACCGAGAAGGTCAGCCGAGTTGCTCAACTCGATGGTCATCGCGCTCCAATCCGGCTAGCCCGACAGGCCGTTCCTGATCGCATTGGCGTACATCGAGGCCAGGTCGGTCACGAATTTGGTGTGCGAGCGGGTGACAGCTTGGAGCCAGTCAAGCTGGCTGCTGCCCGCGATCTTGGTTTCGAAGTCGGCCATGTCCTGCAGGGCTTTTTCGTACCCGTCGACCGCGCCCGTGCCTGCGGCGCTGGCCCGGGCGAGGACCTGCTGGTTGAGGCTGCGGATGCGCTGCGCCGCGGCCTCGTCAAGCACCCCGGTCACAGGTACGTCCGAAGCGGCCTCGCCGGCGGTCTTGACGAGCGCGTCGGTCGCCTCCTCGATGAACTTCGCGTGTACCTCCGCGAGCGCCTGCACCCAAGCCACCGGCTGCTTCAGATCGGCAGGATGGTCCGCCAGGCTTTGCAGGGCCTTCTCATGTGCGGCGGCGAAACCGTCGGCGGCGTTCCTGTCGGCCGTGAGCATTCGCTCGGTCAGCTGATTGATCCGCGTGACAGCCGCTTCGGTCTGCTGCGTGATCGGTGTCTCCGACATCGTGACCAGATCCTTTCCGTTCTTCGTTAGTGAAATCTCAACTCTCGAAGACATAGGTGCCCGCCGCCGACCATGGTCGACAGGCGACGGCCGACTTTACGAGGCTGGCCGGCCCGGCTGGCGATGAACCTGCGCAGTTGCCATCGCCGATGCCCAGGGTGAGATACCTATGCCCGCGTGGTGGTAAGGGTGTGTTCGCTATGACATTGCCCTGCCTGGTGGGGGCCGTCGATGGCTGGTGCGACAACACGGTGCCAGATCTGTGGTGGTGGTGCACAACATCTGGGCCGTGACCGAGGCCGCGCCTGGCCGACCTGGTAGCTACTCGGGCCGGGGGCCGGACAGCGGCAGCAGCCGGAACCGTCGGCGCCGCCGCGCCGCATCGGTCCGCTGCCCGCTCACGATGTCGTTCAGCGCGTCGCCGACCTGCCGGAACGCCACCACGACCAGGACCAGCACGACCAGCGGCGAGTACACCTGCCACCAGTAGCCGTTGAACAGGTTATTGACTCCGCCGGTCAGCATCGTGCCCCAGTCGGTGAACGGCGGCGGCGGCCCGATCCCGAGGAAGCTCAGCGCCGACAGCGCGTAAATCGAGTCCGCGATGGCAAAGGTCGCCGTGACCACGCTGACGCCGAGCGTGTTCGGAATCATGTGCCGGGCCAGGACCCACCGGCCGGTGGCGCCCATAGTCCGCGCCGCCTGCACGAACTCCCGTGACCGCAGCGCGAGCACCTGACCACGGATCAGCCGTGCGGTATAAGGCCAGGACAGCGCGGTCAGGATGAGGATAATCACGGAGAGGCTGAGCGAGAACATGCTGGCCACGATGATCAGCAGGATGAAGGTGGGCACGGCCAGCACGGTGTCGATGATCCGCATCAGGAACGCGTCCACGATCCCGCCGACCATCCCGGACACCGCGCCATAGAGCAAGCCGATCACCGTAGTCGCGATGCCGACGGCGAAGCCAAGCTCGAGGGAGGACTGGCCGCCCGTCATCAGCCTGCCGAGCACGTCGATCCCGTACGGGTCGGTGCCCAGCGGATGGCCTGGCCCAGGCGGGCTGTTCTCGATGCCCAGGTTCACCGCGACCTGGTTGGTGTGATAAAGCAGCGGCCCCACGAAGCAGAACAGGGCAAGCAGTACGACGATCGCGGTCCCCGTCATCGCCCGCTTGCTCTGCACGAACGCCCGCAGGCTGAGCTGGGTGCCGGTGCCGGATTCGGTGACCTCGCCCCCTTCCGGCGCCAGCGGACTGCCCGCCGGGGACGGATGGGCCGGCGCGGTTTCAGGCGCCGGCATAGCGGATCCTCGGGTCGAGCACACCGTAGGCGACGTCGGCGGCCAGGTTGCCGAGCACGGTGGCCGCGCCGATGACCAGCGTCCCGCCGAGCATCACCGGGAAGTCGTGGGCGAGCGCGGACTGCCAGAACAGCAGGCCCATGCCGGGAAAGTTGAACACCGACTCCGCGATCACCGCGCCGGCCACGATGTCGGGCAGCGACAGCCCGAGGATGGTGATCACCGGGAGCAGTGAGTTGCGCAGCACGTGCCGGGTCAGCACCAGCCGTTCCGGCAGGCCCTTGGCCCGGACCACCCGGATATAGTCCTCGGCCAGCGTTTGCAGGGCGGTCGACCGCACGTACTGGCTGAAGCCGGCCACGCTGTTGACCGACAGCACCGTGACCGGGAGGACCAGCGCGGGCCAGTCCGCGAATAGCCCGCCGACCGAATTCACGCTGCCGGGGAAGGCCGGCGGGAAGACGTGGAACTGGACGCACAGCAGCGCGATGAGCAGCAGCGCCTCCATGAAGTCCGGCGCCGAGTACAGCGTGAACCAGGTGCCGGCGAGCAGGTCGTCAGCCAGGCGGTTGTGCCGCGCCGCCTGGTAGATCCCGGTGGGCACGCCGATCACCAGGGCCAGCAGCGTGGACAGGCCGAGCAGGATCGCGTCCCGGGGCAGCCGCTGCGCGATGAGCGAGGACACCGGCTGCTGGAGCTGGTAGGAAACGCCCAGATTGCCCTGGAAGATCTGCTTGATGTAGATGTCGAACTGCTGGTACAGGGGTTTGTTCAGGCCGTACAGGCTGTCGAAGATCGCGACCCGGGCGGGCGTGGCCTTCAGCCCGAGCACGGACCTGGCCACGCTGCCGGGCTCCAGGTGCAGGAGGAGGAATGTCAGGATCATCACGCCGATCAGGACCGCAATCGACTGACCGGCGCGGCGGATCAGGTACCAGGTCATGAGGCCGGTTTCACGTAATACCAGACCTCGGGATTCAGGGTGAAGTCGAACGGGCTCGCCGGGGTGAACCCGGCCAGGTTGCTCTTGTACACGAAGACGGTGTCCTGGTTCGGCAGCCACAGCCACGGCAGTTGCTGCGCCGCGTAGTCCTCGTAGGCGAAGAACGCCGACGAGTCTGACCCGTACTCGGTCTCGTTGACGAGCTGGTCCATCTGCGGGCTGGAATAGCCGCCGTAGTTGTCTACCGCGTCGGTGTTGAAGATTCCCGACCCGTTCGGGTCCACCGAGTACGGCTGGTAGCCGAACTGCTGCAGCTGCCAGTTGTTGCAGGTCGACGCCGGGTGCGACTGGGCGTTGCAGGTGCTGGTCGTGGCGACCAGCGTGTTGAACGGCTCGGCCTTCAGGGTGATGTGGATACCAGCCTGCGCCTCGCTGGTCTGGATGGCCGCGTTCATCTGGTCGTAGTCCGCCGAGCCGGACGCGTAGAGCAGCTGGAACTGCAGCTTCTCGCCCGCCGTGACGCCAGCACCGCAGTCAGAAGCGCCGGCACCCGGCTGCTGGCAGATGTCAGTACCGTTCGGCGTGACCTTCCATCCGTGGGCCTTGAGCAGCGCCTCGGCCTTGCTCGGCGAGTACGGGTACGGGCCGCCCGACTTCTCCAGCGGGGAGGCGAACTGCTGGCCGTAGGTGGTGGGGACCGCACCGTTACCCGGGTCGGCGTAGCCGTGGAAGACGTCGGTCACGATCTGCTGCCGGTTGATCTGGTACTCCAGCGCCTGCCTGATGTACAGCTGCTTGAGCAGCGGGCCAGCTTTCGCGTTCCACAGGTTCGGCACGATCTCGGCGACGCCGGGGGTGGGCACCGACGCGACCGAGTAGCCCTCGCTCTTCAGCTCGCCGATCTGGCCGACGTCGTTGAGCGGCAGCGGGGCCACGGTCAGGGTGGTCCCCGAGCGCAGCGTGTCCATCTCCGCGGCGTCGGTGGTGAACGGGGTGGAGATGACCTTGGACAGGGTCGGCTTGGCGGATCCGGAGTAGCTGGTGTTCGGCACCTGGGCGTAGTAGCCGTCGCTCTGGAACTCTGACACTTTCCACGGCCCGTCCACGACCTTCCACAGCGGGTTAGTCGCGAAGGTGGCCATGTCCGCGCCCTGCTTCTGCAGGAAGTTCCACACCGCGGTCGCGCCGGATTTGGTCTGGTCGTAGTTGCCGACCGCGCCGGTCAGCGAGGTCTTGTCCCAGGCGTGCTGCGGCATCAGCGGCACGTAGTACAGCACGTCGTCGACGTAGAAGTCGGGGTTGTAGGACCGGTTCAGGTGGATGACGACGGTGTGCGTGTCGGGCGTCTCCACCTTGGTCACGTCGGCGGGGAAGAGCCCGGGGAGGTAGCTGATCCAGTCGTTGTAGTTGGCCTTCAGCAGGTTGTAGACGAAGGTGAAGTCACGTGAGGTGATGGGCGTCCCGTCGGACCACTTCCACGACTTCAGCACGATGGTGATCACCGAGTCGTTATCCGACCAGGTCAGCGAGCTGTACAGGCTCTCCTTCGGGTTGACCACCGAGTTCGCGCCGTCGCCGATGTAGACCAGGTTGGGCCACTCCCCCTCGGTCAGGTCGATGTTGTAGCCGTTTTCGTTGGTGGCGGGCGTCAGCGGGAAGATGTCGTTGGGCGACGCGCCGGAGACCTCGGCGACGGTCACCGTGCCGCCGCGCTCCGGCTGCCCCTTGACGGCGCTGCCCGCGCCGACCTTCACGGTCGTGCCGCCGCACGCCGCGACGGCGGTCGCCAGGGCCAGCGCCGTCACCGTCATGGCCAGTGAATACCTGATGCGCACGTTGCCTGCTCCCGTCCTGACCCGCGGTCCGCGGTCGCGCCGCGGACTCACCGAACGACCTTCAGAGCCCGAGCTCCCCGGACGGCAGCCAGGCCGGTAAACCCTGCAAACCGGTAAATCGAGCGATATGGTACGAGATTTAACCAAATGTGTCACGGTCTAGGGCTCTGATGATCAACAGCGGCCAAGCCGTGACGATGTCGTGACTCGCCCGGTCAGCACCCGCATGCGCCCTCGACCGCCGCGACGGCGAGCCGGCCGAGCGAGGGCAGGTCGTATCCGCCCTCCTGCACCAGCACGGCCGGCCCGAGCGCCGCGATCCGCCGGCCCGCGGCGAAGTACCCGGCCTCGGTGACCCGCAGCGGGCTCTCCGGGTCGGCGGCGGCCGCGTCCAGCCCGAGGGACACCACCACGGCGTCGGGCGCGATTGTGCTCACCTCTCCGCACAGCAGGTCGAGGGCGGCGAGCCAGTCGTCGTCCCCGGCGCCGGGGGCCAACGGCAGGTTGCGGTTGAAGCCGGCGCCCGCTGCCGACCCGCGCTCGCTCGCGTACCCGGCGTAGTGCGGGAACCAGCCCGCCCCGGGGTCCACGTGCAGCGAGCCGTACCAGACATCGGCGCGGTCGTAGAAGATCATCTGCGTGCCGTTGCCGTGGTGCGCGTCGATGTCGATGACCGCCACTTTTTGCGCGCCCGCGGCGCGCAGCGCCTGCGCCGCGATCGCGGCGTTGTTCAGGTAGCAGGAGCCGCCGTAGGCATCTCTCGTCGCGTGATGGCCCGGCGGCCGGCACAGCGCGTAGGCCAGCCGGTGACCTTCCCGGATGAGTTCAGCGGCGGTCAGCGCGGCGTCCGCGGCGCCCCTGATCGCCTCCCAGCTGCCCGGGCCAACCAGCGTCATCGTGTCGTAGCAGAACCGGCCGGCCCGGCCGTGCACGGCCGGCGGCGAGCGCATCGGCAGCCCGGCGAGCATCCCGGGGGTCGGGAACACGTAGGGAACCACGCGGTCCCGGCCGTAGGTGCCCGGCAGGCCCGCCGCCTCCCACTCGCGCCAGATGCTGGCCAGGTGGTCAAGCAGCAGCGGGTCGTGCACGGCGCGGAGGATCTCGTCGCTATGCCGGTTTGCGGGAACGATCGGGGCGCCCGCGGCCGCCAGCGCGTCCCGCAGGACCAGGGCCCGGGCCGGGACTTCGGTGCCCGGATCCCGGACGCCGAGCCATACCTCGCCGTCGGGCTCGTGCCGAAGGCAATCCTCACTCCATACCACCGGGACCTGCAGGAGAATCCGCATCCTCCGGGTTACCATCGCGGGATGCCCCGTGTCACCGATCTTGGCATCACCATCGGACTGCTGCCATCCGGCCCGTCCGGCTCGGTGCTGGACGTGCCCGGGGCCGGGCTCGGCCATGCGACCGTCTGGCGAGACGAGCCGCCGCCGCCGGCCGGGCGCGGCATCGCCCGCACCGGTGTCACCGTGCTGGACCCGGGCGGTGACCTGTTCACCGCGCCGGTGCCCGCGGGCGCCGCCATGCTCAACGGCGCGGGTGAGTGCACCGGGCTGCTGACCATCCGGGAATGGGGGCTCGCCGAGACCCCTGTCTTCCTGACCTCGACCATGCAGGTCGGCCGGGTTTATGACGCCGCGTGTGAGCTGCTCATCGAGGAGCAGCCCGCGATCGGCATCGACGACGTGATCATCCCGGTCGTCGCGGAGTGCGACGACAGCTTCCTGTCCGAACCGCGCCGGATGCAGGTGGGCCGCGCCGATGTACGGGCCGCGCTCGCCGCCGCCCGGGCGTCGGCGGGCGGTCCCGCGGCCGCCGAGGGTGCGGTCGGCGCCGGGACCGGGATGACCTGCCTGGGCTACAAGGGCGGCATCGGCACCGCCTCTCGCGTGCTGCCCGACGGGCACACCGTGGGAGTGGTCACGCTGACCAACTTCGGGGACCGGGAGCGGCTCACCGTGGCGGGTACGCCGGCCGGCCGGCTGCTGCCCGCCCCGCCGCCGGGCACCGGACGCCCGAGGCCCGCCGGCTCGTGCATCGTCATCGCGCTCACCGACGGGCCGCTCGACGCGGCCGGGTGCGGCCGACTGGCCCGCCGGGCCGGGCTCGGCCTAGCCAGGACCGGGAGTACGGCTCACCACGGCAGCGGCGAGATCTTCCTGGCGCTGGCCACCGGGTTGCGCGCGCCGCGGGGCCGCGCGCTGGGAGCGCCGGTCACCGGCCGCGCGCTCGACGGCTACTTCGCCGCCGTGGTGGAGGCGACCGAGGAGGCCGTGCTCAACAGCCTGCTGCAGGCGGAGACGGTCAGCGGCCGCGACGGCCACACCTCCTTCCGGCTGCCCGCCGACGAGCTCCGCAGGGTCCTGCCCGGGTCCGCAGGCGACCGGTGATGGGCGGCCCGCCCGGGCCAGGACCCGGGCCGCCTACGGCCCCTGCCTCCGGCGACCCCGACCCGTACGCCTGGATGCGTGACCGGGACCTGCCCGCGATGCGGGATTACCTGGCGGCCGAGCGCGTCTACTACGACCGCTGGCTGGCAGCGGTGCGCGGGCTGCGGGACGAACTGGCCGCCGAGCTGGCCGCGCGGGTGATCCAGGCCGAGGAGTCGGTGAGCTGGAGCCGGGTCGGCCACACCTACGTCACCCGGACCGTCCCGGGCCAGGAATACGAGCAGTTCTGCCGGGTCGCCGGCCGCGGCAGGCCCGCCCAGGTGCTGCTCGACGAGAACCTGCTGCTGGCGGAGGATCCGGCCGGCGGCGGCTATCTCGGGCTCGGCGTCCGGGAGATCAGCCCGGACGGACGGCTGCTGGCCTACTCCGTCGACTTCGACGGGGACGAGCTCTACCAGCTGCGCATCCGCGACCTGGCCCGCGGCACCGACCTGCCGGAGCGGATCGAGGGAACCTACTACGGGCTGGCCTGGTCGGCCGACTCGCGGTCGCTGCTCTACGTCGTCACCGACGCCCAGTATCGGCCGCACGAGGTCCGGCGGCATGTGCTTGGCACCGGCCCGCACCGGGACACGCTGGTGTTCCGGGAGGAGGACCAGCGGTTCGACCTCACCGTGCGGGCCACCCGCAGCGGCGGGTACGTGCTGATCGAGTCGGAGTCCAGGGACAGCACCGAGACGCTCGTGCTTCCGGCGGCCAGGACCGATACCTCACCGTTGGTCATGGAGCGGCGCAGGCCAGGTATCGAGTACCGCGCCGAGCACGCGGACGGACCGGGCCCGGGCGAGTTCTTCCTGGTCACCAACTCCGGCGCGGAAGAGTTCCGGCTGGTCGCCGCGCCCGCGGACGCGCCCGGCCGGGCCCGGTGGAGCGAGATTATCGCCGGGTCACCGGACACCCGCCTGGTCTCGGTGGACGTGTTCGGGCGGTACCTGGTCGTGCAGCAGCGGCACGCCGCCGCGACTCAGCTGCGGATCGTGGACCGCCAGTCCGGACAGTGGCGGCTGATCGAGGCCGACGGCCCGCACCGCTCGCTCGCCCTGGCGCGGAACGAGGACTACCACGCCGCGGCGGTGACCGTGCGGACCGAGTCGCTCGTCGAGCCGCCGTCCTGGCACGACGTGGACCTGGCCACCGGCCGCTGGCGGGCGCGCAAGCGGCAGCACGTGCCCGGTTACGACCCGGCGCGCTACACCACCGAGCGGGTCACGGCGGTCGCGGCGGACGGCACTGCCGTTCCGGTATCGATCTCTTACCGCGCCGGGCTGCGGCGCGACGGCCGTGCCCCCTGCCTCCTGTACGGCTACGGCGCTTATGAGGCCTGTGAGTGGCCGGCCTTCAGCGTGACGACCCCCAGCCTGCTGGACCGGGGCTTCGTCTACGCGGTGGCGCACGTACGCGGCGGCGGCGAGGGGGGCCGGAGCTGGTGGCTGGACGGCCGGCTGGGCCGCAAGCGCAACACCTTCACCGACTTCATCGCCGTGGCGGACATGCTGGCGGCCCGGGGCTGGGCCGCGCCCGGCCGGATCGTCTCCCGCGGGCTGTCGGCGGGCGGCCTGCTGCAGGGGGCGGTGTACTCGCTGGCGCCGCGGCGGTGGCGGGCGGTCGTGGCGGAGGTTCCGTTCGTGGATTGCGTGACGACAATGCTGGATCCGGCCATCCCGCTCACCGTGAACGAGTGGGACGAATGGGGCGATCCCCGGGACCCCGAGGCGCGAGCCTACCTGGCCTCCTACAGCCCGTACGACAACCCGCCCGCCGGGCCACGGCCCGATCTACTGGTCACCGGCAGCCTGCACGATCCGCGGGTGCTGATCCACGAGCCGGCCAAGTGGGTGGCCAGGCTGCGGGCCACCGACACCGCGGGAAGCCGGGTGCTGTTCCGCCCCGAACTGGGCGCCGGGGCGCACACTGGCCCGGCCGGGCGGTTCGGCCAGCTGGGCTACGCGGCCGAGATCCTCGCCTTCATCGTGGACGCGGCCGGCGACCGCTCGTGACCCGACCAGGCTCGGGTCCAGGCCAGCGTTAACCTTGCCGGAGGGCCCGCCCACGCTGTTTGGCTGGGGGGACCGCACTCAGGTGTCATGTTGAAGGGAGCCCGGCCAGCCATGCCGCACGCCATCACGCTAATCCGCTCCGCTTCCTTGTCAGGGGTCGCCGAATATGCCTACGCGGCTACCGCCCCCGCCGGGTCGCGGCTGATCTTCCTGGCCGGCGCGTGCCCGCTGAACGAGGACGGATCCACCGCAGCAGCGGGTGACTACGCGGGCCAGGCAGCGAAGGCCTTCGAGAATATGCGGATCGTCCTCGCCGACGCCGGCGCATCCGTGCAGGATGTCCTCAGCACGAGGGTCCTCGTTGCGTCAAGCCGGCAGGAGGATCTGGTAGCCGCGTGGGAGGTAGTCCGGGACTCGTTCGGCCAGCACGACGTCCCTAGTACGTTGATAGGCGTCACTGTGCTTGGCTACAAAGATCAGCTCGTGGAGATCGAAGCCGTGGCCGCGGTTGTCGATTCGTGAAGCGGCAGAGCACCTCGGGTCCTTTCCCGCAGTTCCCGTTCCCGTGCCGCCTCCTTCCCGTGCCGCCGACCGCTCCAGGTGCCGAGCGCCGGGACCGCCGCGATCTGCCAGCTACCTGCAATGCGCTCCGGGGCCTGCGGTCAGTAGAGATTCCGGGCTTACCTGCCGCTTGACCGTAGCGGCAGCGGCTGAAGTGACAATAGAGCTTAGTTGTGACCTGCGGGTTGAATTACGCCAGCGGTGCGTCTGAGCTGTCATTGAATAGGTATTACCTTGCGTAGCATTTCAGCGGTGCCTATATTTCTCCCTACATGATCTCCACGCGATCTCCATACCGTCTCCATCCGAGCCAACGCCAATATGTCTTAGTCTACAAGTATTGATGCCGGCGCCGCCGGTCGACATGTCGGCACCTCGCCCGACGCGCGTTGCGGTGACTTCATCGTGACCGTGGCCCAACTTAAAATTCCTACGCTCACCGTTCGGCATAAAACCGTGATACCGAATCTCTTGACCGCAGATGGACCTATCGTAAAGCTAGGGTAAAAACAGTAGCCACAGGAGGAGAAATGACTCGGCTCATGCGGGACAGCACTACTATCAAAGACATTCCTATCCAAGGGACAGAGCTTGTCGCTGGGTACGTCAACGGGGACTACATAGCCTCGGAGGAGGAGTTCGCCAGGTTTCGCGGGATACCGCACGTCCATATCGACGTCTTCGCGAGTGCCCCCGATGAGGCGGGTGTTCTCGATTTTGAGACAGGTAATCCGCGGAATCCGGGAATGTGCGCCGAGTGGGCTAAGAAACGGAACGAACTACATCCGGGATATCCGGCCGTTATCTACTGTGATCGCAGTCACCTTACGCCGGTGTTCAATGCGATGAAGGCGGCAGGTCTGCGCATAGAGAAAGATTTCCGGCTCTGGATTGCCACGCTTGATGGCACAAAGACGGTACCGGATATGACCGGAGTTACGGCAGTACAGTTCGCCGGAGCGAGTATGACCGGAGGTCATTACGACGAATCAATCGTATACGATGATTCTTGGCATCCTCATATTACACATAAGTGACCGTAGCCGGTTCACTTACTCTGAGTGATGCGCTAGCGCTTTCGGGGCAGCCTGGGATCATTGAGCCAAGTAGGGCGGGCCGTCCAGCTCCGCATACGTCAGCACCCGACCTGCAGTTGCCCTCGCGATCGCTTACGAGCCAAGTGGGGAGACTTTCGTCTCGGACGTGGCGGGAGTCTCCCATTAGGCTCCCCGCCACTCCGCCTGTGGCCCGGGTCGAGCCGATAACGGCGCGGCCGCGCTAACACCGTGCGCAGCGCCTCGGTCGGTGACAGGCGCGCCGCTCGTGTCGACGGGTACAGCCCGGCGATGGCGCCGATGACCAGGGCGGCCCCCAGGCCGCCGTATAGAGCCACGGCCGGGATCTGCACCGACCAGCCCTGGCTCAGCGCGTAGATGACGGTCGACACGATGCCGATGATGGTGCCGACCACGCCGCCGAGAGCGGACAGGAGCAGCGCCTCGGCGAGGAACTGCTCGGCGACGTGGCGGCGGGTGGCACCCAGGGCTCGGCGCAGCCCGATCTCGGAGCGGCGTTCCAGGACGGAGATGACCATGACGTTGGCGATCCCGACCCCCCCGACGAGGAGCGCCACGGCGCCGAGGCCGAGGAACAGCCCGTTGTATGCCCCCTTGGTGAGCAGGGCGGCCTGGAGGATGTCGGCCGGGTAGCTGACCGCCACGATCGAGGGGTTGGCCGGGTCGGCGGTGGCGGGCAGGACGCCGGCCACGGCGGTGACCTGGCCGGGAGCGCTGCGCAGGTAGAGCCCGGTGGGGTGACCGTCGAAGCCGAAGTACTGTTCGGCGACGGGGAACCCGATGAAGGCCATGCTGTCCATCTGGGAGATCAGCCGCACCGGGTTCAGGATGCCCACGACGGTGAACCAGTGTCCGCCGATCCACAACTGGATCGGGTGGGCCAGGTCATTGATGCCCAGCAGGCTGGCCGTCTCGGCGCCGAGGACGACCGCCGGGTAACGGGCGGTGGCCGCGTTGAGAAAGGTGCCGTGGGCCACGGTGGCGCCGAGGGTGGCGGGCAGGGCGGCGTCGGTCGCGGTCAGCGAGATGCCGCTGGTGTCACTGGCCGGGACGAGGGGGGTGCGGTAGACGTAGACGTTCGCGATTTCGCCGATCTCGGTCACGCTGAGGACCGGCCCGACGCGTGACACCATGCCTTCGGCGGTGACGGGCAGCTCGGCCGGCTGGCCTAGGCCGGGGTTCTGGGCCTGCACGCTGATCAGGTTGCCGAGCTGGCCCAGCTCGTTCAGCAGGCCCGTCTTGGATGACTGGGAGATGCCGAGCACGCCGACGATGGCGGCGATGCCGATGCTGATGCCGAGCGCGGACAGCATCGCCCGTACCCGCCGGCTCCGCAGTCCCAGGGCCCCGACCTGTAGCAAGTCCCGGCCTGACAGTCGGGAGCCGACGGCGACCGGGCGGGCGGGCCGGGGACGAGCACTGTCACGCACCGGTCGGCGTATCACGGATGATCCTCCCGTCTCGGATCTCGATGCGCCGCTGCATGGCCGCGGCCACGTCGTGATCGTGGGTGATGACCACGATGGTGGTGCCGTCGGCGTGCAGCTCGCGGAGCA
>Ga0302326_10020803_pt1 | contig 13483 bp, 7 predicted proteins | sample Palsa_T0_3_FD_202264 | JGI IMG/M metagenome (GOLD analysis project Ga0302326, IMG submission 202264) | Peat permafrost microbial communities from Stordalen Mire near Abisko, Sweden - Palsa_T0_3 | ecosystem: Environmental > Terrestrial > Soil > Palsa > Peat permafrost | place: Sweden: Abisko... | reverse complement strand
GCGCACCGCCCGTCGTCTCCTCGATGACGGGCTCGACGCCACACTGGTGATGTCCAACCTGGTGCTGGCCGTCAATACGGCCATGGCGGCCGCACTGGACAGCGGGGAACCCGTCGACGACGCTTCCTACATCGAGGAGCTCGAGCGGCTGCCCCTTCCTCCCGTGCGGGAGATGCTCGATGTGTTCACTGGCATCACCCGGGAGAGGCGATCCACCAAGGAGACACCCTGGCACTTGAGCCCCTCGGGAACCCCGGACCGCCGGGCCCGGATGTGGTGGCCGCGGCCCGGGCGGCCTACGACCGCGAGGTTGAGGGGCCGTGGCTTCCCGTCGGCGCCGCCGAGCTCGTGGCCGGGATGCTCCTGGATCAGCCCGACATCCTGACGATACCGACGGTTCCGTTATCAGAGCTGATGACCCACGCCGGTCTGGAAGAGCGCGACGGGGAGTTCGCTCACGAGGAATCGGTGTGGCGCTGTGCGCACGACTTCGCCCGCATGCGTCGTATCCACGACTGTCTTTCCGATGACGACAGCCGCCGAAGGGCGGCGCGGGTCCTCGACCTGCTCGCCGCCGAGGAGCGCAGCCCGGAGAAGATGCGCGAGGCCCTGTCGATCCTCGGGGACCCGCGGCTGCTATCCGTTCTCACCGACCAGCTCCTCGACCTCGACGACGACGAGGAGCAGCTGCAGGAGATCGCCGAGTTCGCCGACGCCCTCCTGTCGTCGGCTCGACGTCCGGCCGAAGGGGCGCCGGCCCGCTGGCTCCTGGCCATCGTGAGCGAACGCCGTGGTGATCCTCTGGCTGGCCAGGCTCAGCTCGACCTGGCCGTCCGGGCCGATCCGGAGTTCGCGCCGGCCATCGACCGTTTGGCCTGGTATCTCTCCGATGGCGGCGATGCCGTGGGTGCCACCCGGCTGTGGCGTCGCCTCGGCCTGGACGACGACGACAGCGACCTGGCCGAGATCGCCGAGTTCGCCGGCTCTGTTCCGAGCGACATCGGCCGCAACGAGCCGTGCTGGTGTGGGTCGGGACGAAAGTTCAAACACTGTCACCTGGGGGAGCCCCTGGTGTTCCGGCTTCCCGATCGTGTCGGTTGGCTGTGCCGCAAGGCCGTCGCCTATCTGGAGCGTCGGGGTGGCGGGACACTCGAGGACGTCTACGACCTCGCCGTGGCGAGGGCGGACGGGGGCGACTCCGGGGCCGCCCTCGACCGCGCCTTCTCGGACCCCCTGGTGATGGACGTGGCTCTTCACGAAGGCGGCTGGTTCGAGCGCTTTCTGGTCGAGCGCGGTGCGCTGCTCCCCGAGGACGAGGCAATGCTGGCCGCAGCCTGGACGCTCGTCGACCGGACCCTCTACGAGGTGGTCGAGACCCGTCCCGGTCAGGGGATGGTCGTGCGCGATCTGCGGAGCGCCGAATTGATCGAGGTGCGTGAGCGCACTCTCAGCGACCGGGCCCGGGAAGGCCAGGTCTTCTGTGGACGGGCCGTGCCCGACGGCGAGACGCACCAGTTCATCGGTGGGATCGTGGGCGTGGCGGCGGGGCGGGAGAAGGAACTGCTCGACGTGCTCGATGAGGACGACGGCGAGGAGTTCCTGGCCTGGGTGGCCGCCCGGGAGCGCCCGCCGCGTCTCGTCACACGCGAGAGCGAAGATCTGCGCATCTGCCGGACCGAGATCGGGGTCCCCGATCCCGACGCCGCCCGTGTCGTGCTCGACCGGCTCTATGACGCCGCCGGGGAGAACGAGTGGTGCGAGCACCATCAGCTGGCCAACGGAGAATCGATCCTGCGTGCCTCTCTCGCCCTGCGGGGGAGCCGGATCACCGTCGAGACGATGAGCGAGCCCCGTGCGGAGCGTGTGCTCTCGGTGCTCACGGGCGAGATCAGGGGGGCCGAGGTCCTCTCGGACGAACGCCAGGAGATCGATCCGTTGCAGCCGCCGTCCGGACCGGTCCAGCCGGCGCTCTCCCCGGACGATCCGGCCGTGAAGGAGATGCTGCGCACCTTCATCGCTGGACGGGAGAAGGCCTGGTGCGATGAGGAGATTCCCGCTCTCGGCGGGCTCACTCCCCGCCAGGCGGCCGCCGATCCGGCCGGCCGTGAATCGCTCGAGCGTCTCCTGGCCGAGTACCGCTCCTACATCGACCCGGAGGCCGACCCCGAGCTCGTCCCCCAGCATCCCGACCGGCTCCGTGTGTTACTGGGGCTCGGCCGCTAGTACGGATCGTGAACGGGTACAATATGGATCATGACCATGCTCCGACTGCGCTCCGTGGAGCCTCCCTTTGCGGATCGGGATGTGGCCGGCCAAGCGGCCAGGCTGCTGGCGGAGGCCGAGGCGGCCGGTCTGTGGGCGCCCCGGTCCCTCATCTCCCGGCTGGACCAGGCGGTCTTCAGTGAGGCCCTGGAGTCCATGGCCGAGACGGGCGTAGCTCCGAACGCCGTGATCGACATGCCTGCCTACGCCGACAAGGACCCTCAAGGGTTCGGCGACTGGATCGGCCGTGTGCGGGAGAGCATCGCCGCCAGCCCTGTCCCCGAGAGAGAGCTGCCCCGTCTCGACACCCTCTTCGGCATCGACCGGGTGGCCGAGCTGATCGGGGTGGCCGGCTCTACCCTGCGGCGCTATCTGGCCGGGACGCGTCCGGTTCCTGACGACGTGGCCTGGCGCGGGCACGTGGTCGTCGGCGTGGTGGGCGCCCTGGCCGGCTCCTACAACGACCGGGGGGTCAGACGGTGGTTCGAGCGCCCCCGGACCCAGCTCGACGGGCGGGCTCCGGACCAGATCCTGGCCGGTGCCTGGAGCCCCGACTCCCCTGACGTGGCCCGGGTTGTGGCGCTGGCGGCCGAGAGCGCCGGCTGAACGGCACCGCCCTCGTCGATCCCCGACTCCGATGGGAGAGGACCGCGTGCGGTGTTACCGGGTCTGCGATCGTCGCTATCCGTTTCTCTGGGCCACGAGGGAGCAGCCGCCCGGGCGCTGGCACGACAGCGGCGAAGGGCCGTGCCACTACCTGGCCACGACCCCCAAAGGCGCCTGGGCCGAAGCGGTCCGCCACTCCGGGATCACCGATGAAGACGACCTCGAGGACCTGGAGCTGGCCTTGTGGGAGGTCCGGGTCATCCCGCCCGTCGACGTACCGACACTCGATGAGGCCACGATGACCGGGGGAGAGTGGTCGTACGCGGCATGCCGGGCCGAAGCCCGTCGACGGCGCGCCGCCGGTTCCGTGGGGTTCGTCGCCCCTTCGGCGGCGGTGCTCTCGGGCCGGGCCGAGGTATACGCCGTCGGTACCGGGGGTCAGTACGTCACCGAACACGTCCCCACCGGGACCATCGTTCTCTTCGGCGCCCCGGACGACCTGGTGGGCATCCCGAGCGCCGAAGGCCACCCGGACCCGACGATCCTCGACGACGTCCGTTCACTCTGAGGGCGGGACTCCGGCTCACACCGGGGACATGTCAGGCATCGCACCGTGTTCCCCGGGCGGGCAGGGTGCCGCTCACGAGGTAGTGGGCCACCACCGTCTGCATGCAGGCGTTCTTCGATCCGTTGAGCAACCAGGAGTGCCCGTAGCCGACATAGGTGACGAGTCGGCCGCCGATGGTGGCGGTGAGAGCGCGGGCCCCGGCGTACGGGGTGTTGGGATCACCGGTGTTGCCGATGACGAGGGGCGTCGGGGCGTTGACCGGATGGAGATGGGCGACGGGCTGGTGGGCTCCGGTCCAACCGGGGCAGCCGATGAGGTTGTTGGCCACCGCCTCGGCCCCCCCGAGGGGGAAGCGCGCCTGGAGCGACCGGGCCAGGGCGGCCGTGGCCTCGGCGTCGGGGTGGGTGGCGGCGTCGTTGCAGGTGATGGCCCACAGCGGGCCGACGAGCGACCGGCCGTTCAGGTCGGTGTCCAACATCACCGACTCGGTGCGCAGCGGGGCCCCGTGGCCGGCGGCGGCCGAGGCCAGGGCCGGGAGGTAGCCCGGGGTGAGGCTCGGGACCGAGAGGTAGAGGAGGGTGGCCGTGGCGAGATCGCCCTCGGTGACCGGCGTGGTGTCGCCTCCGCCCGGTGCCGGCAGAGGGGAGCGGGCCAGTCTCTGCTCGAGATCCCGGTAGAGGGTGAGCGGCTGCGCTCCGAGGGGGCAGCCCGCCGTGGTGGCGCACTGGAGCAGCTCGTACCGGGTCGCCGCCTCGATGGCCGGCGCCTCCCACCTGGCGTCGGAGGAGAGGCTCTCGTTGGCGTCGACGGCACCGTCGAGGACCACCGACCGGACGTGGCTCGGGTAGATCTGGCGGTAGAGCGATCCCAGGACCGTCCCGTAGGAGAGGCCGTAGTAGTTGATCCGGTTGACGCCGAGGGCCAGCCGCAGCTGGTCCATGTCCCGGGCCGACGTCGTGGTGTCCACCGTCGGAAACAGGGCGGGATAGGCCGAGCGACAGGAACGCTCGAGGTGGGCGAAGGTTCGGGTGGCTGCCGTCGTGCCGGCCAGGGCGCTGCTCGCCGCGGCCAGGGAGGGTCCGCACAGCAGCGGGTCGCTCGACCCCGTTCCCCTCTCGTCGAAACTGACCAGGGTGAAGTCGTCGAACACGACAGGGGGAACGAACTCGGCCAGCAGGGGGAGGATGAGGACCCCGCTCTCACCCGGACCCCCGGGATTGAAGATGACGACGCCCCGACTGTGGGCGACCCGATGTTCGATCACGGCCAGCCGGAGCGACCCCCGGCCCGGATGCTGGTAGTCGAGCGGCACCGGGAGTGTGCCGCACCGGTAACCCGCCGTCTTCGGGCAGGGCGACCAGGCGATACGGGGGGTGGGACCGGTGGAGGCCGAGGCACCGGCGTCACCGACGAGCGGCGGGGCGAGCAGGGCGCCGACGAGCACGCTGACGGCCACCATTACCACCGGAGATCGGATCCACCCCCGCACGGTGGCCGACGCTAACCGAGTCTCCCGGCGCCGGACCTGCGAAGGAGAACGGGCCGGACGCCCGGGGTCGCCACTCAGAAGCGGTAGAGGTAGGCGACCCCGTGATCGGTGTTCGTCTCCCAGGCCCCGGCGATGGCCGTGTTCCCGGACATGCCCAGGGTCTCGCCGTAGCCGTCGTAGCCGGCATTGTCGGGATCACCGGTCTCGACGCTGGGGATGGTGGGCCAGCCCCCCGACCTCTCGGCGTAGACGTAGAGGGCCGTGGGCCCGACGTAGGCGCCGGGGGCACCGACGACCGCCACCCGGCCGTTGGTGGCGATGGCGTACCCGAAATAGTGCTGCAGGTCCTCACTGGGGTCGCGGCCGAGGACGGCACCGGGCGTCGTGGGCCAGCCCTTCCGTGTCTCGGTGTATTCGTAGGCGGCGCCCGGATAGTCGGGGCCGATGGCACCGCGGGCGCCGACGACCAGGGTGCGGCCCGAGATGGCCACGGCCGAGCCGTAGCCGTCGTTGTCGGTGGCCAGGGGATCGTCGAGTGTGACGGTGGGTTCCGTCGGCCACCCGCCCTTACCGGCGACATAGAGAAAGGCCGATCCCGGTGAGGCCTTCGGGCCTGCTGTCCCGGGCGTGCCGTCCGCCCCCACCGCCAGCGTGCGTCCCGCCAGGGAGACCGCTATCCCGAAGTCGTCCACGTCGGTCGGGGTGGGGTCCCCGAGCACGGCAGTCGGTGTCGTCGGCCACCTGCCCCCGTTCTGGACGTACACATAGGTGCCACCCATCCCCCCGTCTTCCCGGGGGGCGCCCACGACCACCTCTCCACCGGCGACCGCCACCGACCAGCCGAAGCCGTCGGTGTTGTCGGCACCCGGATCGGGGAGGGAGGCCGTCGGGCTCGTCGGCCAACCGTCGTTACCTTTCACGTAGATGTAGGCCGCACCCGGCGGCGCGTCGCCCGACCCCGATATGCCGTAGGCGCCGACGACGACGGTCGAGCCGGAGACGGCCACGGCATTGCCGAAGTAGGGGACGCCGTCGGGGTTCTGGAGGGTGACGGCCGGCGTCGTCGACCAACCCGAGGGGCCCTTCTCGAAGATGTACGCCTCTCCCCAGCCGGTGGAGCCGGGTGCCCCCACGACGGCGGTCGAACCGGAGATGGCCACCGAGTAACCGAACTGGTCGAAGTAGGTGTCACCGGGATCGGCCAGGGTGGCCAGCAACGTCCGGGCCGGTCGGGCCTGCCCGGCCACCGGCACGGGACGGGCCTGGGCCGTCTCCGTCACGCCCGACAGGATGAGCAACGATCCGAAGACGACCGCAGCCGATGGTACGAACCGAACGTGCAAGACAACCCCCGATGACTAACGCTTGACCTTGAATTTTCCGGCCGAGCGCGCTGTCCCGCCGGGCGTCGTCACCTTGATCACGCCGGACTTGGCCCCCGGGGGGACCGTGGCGGTGATCGTCGTGGCCGTGTCCGTCACGATCGGCAATTGCTTGCGCCCGATGATGACCGCGGTCGCCGACCCGAGACCGGTCCCACTGATGGTGATGACGCTACCGACCTTGCCGGTGGGTGGGGAGAAGGAGGAGATCACGGGAGCCGAAACCACGGCGTAGGTGGTGGCGGCTGTGGTGCTCTGGCCGTCGCTGTCCTGGCCTTCGACGCTGAACTGGTGGATCCCGACATCCGCCGCCGCCGTCGCGATGGCCGCACCCGAGGTCACCGGTCCGTGGCAGGAGGAGAGGGTGGTGCCCGAAGCCGCCTGGCAGCTGTAATCAGCGTGCACGGCAGTGCCCACGCCGTAGACGGCGCCTTCGGCAGGGGTGACGATCGTCACGGTGGGCGGAGCGACAGCGCTTCCGACCAGAAGTTGGGACGTGGCCGCACTGGCGGCGTGATAGATGTCGCCACTGTACTGAGCGCTCACGGTGTCCTGGCCCCGGGGTGCCGCACTCGATGTGCAGGTCGCCGTGTCCCCGGCGATGGTGGCGGTGCACAGGGATGCGGATCCGACGGCGAAGTCGATCTGACCGGTGGGGCCGGCCACGACGTCCGAAGCCGGAGCGCTCACCGTGGCCGAGTAGGTGACGGTCTGGTCCACCGAGGCCGAGTCGACCGTGGCTCCGCCCGAGGTCGTGGTGGCGTCGGGATAGAGATACTGGACGATGCCGGCGCCATCCATCCCCACGCAGAACGAGGTCGTGGGACACGAAATGCTGTGGCCGGAGTCGAGACCGAAAATGTCAGATCCCATAGGAGCGATCTGGGACCACTGGGAATTCTCGTAGACGACGGTCGTTCCTCCCGCACTGATGGCTACGCAGAACGTGGCCGTGGCGCACGATACCGACGACAGTGCCTGGGGGAAGCCGTCCTCCTCGGCCCCGATGGGCGTCACCGACCAGCTGCCGTCTTGATAGGAGGCGGCCTCCCCGAAGGTGTCGACGGCCATGCAGAACCCGACCGAAGGACAGGAAACGGAGCTCGCGTAATTCGTCTCCGGATGGGTGGGGAGGACACCCGTCTGTTCAGACCAGGAACTACCGTCGAATGTGAACAGGCCGCCGTTCTCGTCGGTGGCGCCACAGAAGCTCATGGACGCGCAGGACAGCGTGATCGGGTCGTCCGCGGTGGTGGCACCCGACTCCGTCCACGATCCCCCACTGTAGAGGTAGGTGTTTCTGTCGCCCATGCCCACGCAGGATCCCGCCGTCGGACACGAGATGAGGAAGATGCCCGCACCCGACAGAGCGGACGAGGCCGTCCAGCTCTGACCGTCATAGATGAGCCCGTAATCACTGCCGTCCACTTCCATGCAGAAGTTCGAGTTCGGGGCACAGGACACATTGCCCCAGGCACCGAGGGCCAGGGGCGAGGGGCCCGACCAGGTGGTGGCGTTCAAGGTGACGGCCTCCCCGGCCGTGTCGGCCCCCACGCAGAAGGTCGGCGAGGCGCAGGAGAATTGGGGGTCGTTCCCGTCGTACGTGGTCGTGTCGTTGCTCGTCCACGTGCCGCCATTGTTGTAGAAGACATTCTGATCCTCGTCGATCACCACACAGAACGTCGACGAGGTGCAGGAAATGTGTTCCAGGGCCGGGGCGGCGCCGTAACTCCGTGATTCGACGACCGGTCCAATCGTCCAGCTCGTTCCGTTGTATTGGACGACGTTCCCGGATTGATCCACCGCCGCGCAATAGGAGGTGCCGCTGCACGAGACGTCGATGATCGGATTTCCGGGATCGATGACGCCATCGTCGGTCCAACCCGATCCGTCGAAGACCTGCATATCGTTGCCGATGTTCACTGCGGCGCAGAGGGTGGCGCTCCCGCATGAGACGGTGTCAGCACTGACGGGATCGCTTGTCCACGTGTTGCCGTCGAACGTGGCGAGGAAGCCCCCGCCGGCCACGGCACACAGTGACGGCCCGGCGCAGGATACTGAGTTCTCCCCGGTGGTGCCCTTGACCGACGGCACCAGCGACCACGTGCTCCCGTTGTAGGTATAGACGGTGCCTTCGACGATGCTGGTGGCCACACAGAGGAGAGGGGAGGCGCACGAGACACTGGTCGTCCCGTTCAGAGGAAGGCTCGGAGGCGGCAAGATCGGGTTCGACCCGGACCAGGTGGAACCGTCGAAGGTGAGGTAGTTCCCGCCGTAGCCGCTGGCCATGCAGAATGTCTCGGAGGTACACGACAGCGAGGTCAGACCATCGGTCGTGAGGGCGCTCGAAGGCTGCGACCAACTGTTGCCGTCGAATGTCGTCACATCGGTGCCGTCACCACCGGCCGACCAGTTCCCTATGGCCATGCAGAAGGTGGGCGAGACACACGACACAGCGTTGACCGTGAAGCCGTCGTTGATGGCCGGTGGCCCCGACCACTGGAGACCGACGTCGGTCCCGACCGCCGCGACCGTCGTCGTCGGTAGGGCTCCGGCACCCGCATAGACGCAGGTGGCAGCGACAAAGACCAGAGCTCCCAGGAAGAACACCCACCGCCGCATAACCCCGCCCCCCGAACCGACCACGGGAGACGTGACCGGATCCTTCCAGATTACTTTCGCCCGACCGGTTACGGGCCTTTGTTGTTCTCAAATCACCGTTGTTTTTTGCCCAACACGCCGCGGTCCATTTCCCCGAGCACCGCGGTTTCCTTTTTCGGCAATCCCGGTACTCAACAGTCACACCCGGCCCATTGGCCACACATGACGCCGGTCATGGTTCGAGAGGGTGCGTCACGGTCTCAGTTGTGGCGACGGCGCTGCTGCGGGCGATGGCCCGCTCGTCGGTGCCCAGGTACGAGGCGATCACGAGCGAATTGGACCGGATCTCGGCCGGCGTCCCTTCGGCGATCACGGCACCGGCTTCGAGGCAGTAGAGGCGGTCGCTGATGGTCAGGATCAGCGGCAGGTCGTGCTCGACGATGATCAGGGTGGCATCGAGTTCGCTCTGCACCCGTGTGATCAGCGGGCCGAAGGCCTCCGCCTCGCGTTGGGCCACCCCCGCCGTGGGTTCGTCCAGGCAGATGACCGAGGGGGCGGCGGCCAGGAGAGCGGCCAGTTCGACGATCCGTCGCGTACCGGTCGAGAGCTCGGCCACGAAGCGGTCGGCGTAGCGACCGAGGCCCAGGAAGTCGATGAGCTCGGCCGCATCCGTCGCCCGCCGCCTCTCGAGCCGGGTGGAGCGGGGGAGGAAGAGCAGGGTGCCCCAGAACGATGTGGCCGCCCTCGCCTCGAGGGCCAACTCGACGACTTCGCGGACGGAGAGCTCGGGGAAGAGCTTGGCCGCCTGGAAGCTCCTCCCGAGGCCCAGGCGGGCCCTTTGATGGGCCTTCCTGCGGCTCACGTCGTGCCCGAGCAGCTCGACCCGGCCCCGGGCGGGTACGAAGCCGCCGATGGCGTTGAGCAGGGTGGACTTCCCGGCACCGTTGGCCCCGATCAGTCCCACCACCTCTCCGGGAAGGGCCCGGAAACTGACGCCGTTCACGGCGACGAGGCCGGTGAAGGCCACGGTGAGATCCACCGTGCGCAGAACCGAACCGTCGTCGTTGGTCCGCAGCGGGCCACCGGCGACGGCGCGGGTCAGTGACGTCGGGGGTTCGACCGACGTTTTCGCCGGCACCGCCGGACGACGCTTCTCGATGAAGCGCAGCGCCTCGTCCCGGAACCAGTACCCGATCTGGCTGAACCCGCCGGGGATGTACAGGAGGATGATCAGCAGGCCGATGCTCGAGGTGAGGAGGGGGACGAGGTTGTTGTCCGGCCAGAAGGCGGGCAGACCGATGACCCACAGGGCGCCGATGACGGCACCGGCCCTGCCCCCGAGACCCCCGATGACGGCCATGGCCACCAGGGCCAGAGAGTCGTCCACGGTGAAGAAGGACTCGGTGTAGCCGATGGTCACGGCCAGTCCGCCCAGGATGGCGCCCCCCAGCCCGGCGATGAAGCCACTGACCGAGTAGGCGGTGAGCTTGGCCTTGATCGGTGAGACGGTGAGGGCGGCCGCCGCGTTCTCGTTCTCCCGCACCCCCACGATGGTGCGACCGATGCCGCTGCGCCGGAGCCGTCCGAGCAGCACCAGCACGACGGCCAGCACGATGAGCGTGCCGTAGTAGTAGCCCCGGTTGTTGAGATTGACGTTGAACGGCCCGATGTTCCCCCGGGGCAGCTGCACCGTCTCCTGGCCCAGCGAGAAGAAGTTCAGCGGGAAGATGTAGTCCTGGGCGGCGATGGCGAAGGCCAGCGTGCTCACGGCCAGCAGAAGGCCCCGGACCCGCAGTGCCCCCGCCCCGACGAGGGAGGCCAGCAGGCAGGCCACGGCGGCGCCGGCCAGCAGGGCGAAGCCGAAGGGGATGCGCGGCAGCGAGCCCTTGACCAGGTGCACACTCCCCCAGCCGATGTCGACCGACGCGCCCCGCACGAAGGCGGCGGCGCTCAAGGCCCCGATGCCGGCGAAGCCCATCTGCCCGAGCGACAGCTGCCCGGCCCACCCGGTGAGGACAGTGACCGAGGTGGCGCACAGGGCGAAGGCCAGGATCTCGGCGTAGGTCTGCTGCTGCGACGACTCGGTCAGCACCAGGGGCAGGGCCACGGCGCACAGGAGTGCCAGCGCCGCGCCCAACTGGGGCAGACGGCGCACATACCAGATCTCCTTCAGCCGCTCGGGCACGGCACGGATACGGGGAGCGAACTGGAACCCTGCCGTGTCGGGCTCGGCCTTGCGGCTCACCCGCCCCACGAGCAGGACCACCACCACGAAGAGGATGAACTGCAGAAGGCCGGTCTGGGCCGGGAAGTTGAAGATGAGGACCTGCTCGAGCAGCCCGATGGCGATCGAGGCGCCGAAGGCGACGGGGAAGGACACCATCCCGCCGATCATGGCCGCCACCATGCCCCGCAACAGCGTGTCGGGGCCGATGGCCACCAGGTCGGTGGAGGTCGAGCCGGTGGCGATGAGGATCACGGCCAGGGCCGACAGGAACCCGGACAGGGTCCACACATAGGTGGACACCGTCTTGGGATTGATCCCGGTGAGACGGGCCAGGTCCGCGTTCGACACCGAGGCCCGGACCGACTCTCCGAACCGGGTGCGGTTGAGGAGCCACCACAGTCCGAGCGTGGTCACCGGGACGGCGATGACGGCCAGGAGCTGGGCGCCGCTCACGGTGATGCCGGCGCCGATGTTCCACTGGCCGTTGATGGGACTGGGGAAGCTGGTCTGCAGTGACCCGGTGGCGTAGTTGGGCAGCGCCCGGGCCACGGCCTGGGCCAGCTCGGCCACGCCGATGGTGGCCACCAGCACGATGACGCGCGGCGCGTGGAACAGCCGGCGGATCACGGCCAGCTCGACGACAGTACCCGAGAGAGCGCCCACGGCCAGGGCGGCCACCAGGCCGATCCAGTAGGGCCAGTGGTGGAGCCCGACCGTAATGGCCAGCAGGGCGGTGGCCGGGACCCCGAGGTCGCCGACGGCGAAATTGATGACCCGGCTGGACCGGTACACGAGCACGATGCCCATGGCCACCAGGGCCGAGATCATCCCCTGCACGACGCCGATGAACAGCAGGTTCGAGGTGAAGATGGCCCCGAGCACTTGGCTAGCCGCCTTCGACGCCGAAGAAGACGGCCCGGACCAGGTCGTCGCGCTCGAGGAGGTCGCGGGCCGGGCCTTCGAAGCGGACCGAGCCTTTGTCCAAGAAGATGGCCCGGTCGGCGATGGACAGGGCCACGTTCAGCGACTGCTCGACGATGACCATCGTCTGCCCCTCGCTCTTCAGGCGTTCGACGATGGCCAGCAGCCGTTCGACCACGATGGGGGCCAGGCCCAACGACAGCTCGTCGATGAGCAGGATGTCCGGCTCCTGCAGCAGCACGCGGGCCAGGGCCAGCATCTGCTGCTGGCCGCCCGACAGCTTGGCCGCCAGCTGGTCGGCGTGGGACTCGAGTTCGGGCAGGAGCTCGTAGACGTGGCGCAGCCGCCGTTCGGTCTCGGGACTGGGCCGACCGAGCAGCCGGGCGCTGGTGGCCAGGTTCTGGCCCACGGTGAGGCTCGGGAACACCCCCTTGCCGCCCGGCAGCTCGATGATCCCCAGGCGGGCCCGGGCCTCGGGCGTCACATAGGTGATGTTCTGCCCGTTGAGCCGCACGACACCGCGCTCGGGGACCTCGAGCCCGCTGATGACGCGCAGGATGGTCGATTTGCCGGCGCCGTTGGTGCCGAGGAGAGCGAGGGTCTCGCCCCGGTGCACCTCGAAGTTCACGTCGAACAGCACCTGGACGGGGCCGTAGGAGAAGTCGATGTCGGCCACCTGGAGGACGGGAACGGTGGCCCCCTCCTCGGCCCGCTTGCGTTGTTCCTCCTGTTCCTCCAGGAGCTCGGACACGACGAGTGAGAGGTCGTGGCGGATGAAGCGGGCCCCGTTCATGAGCAGGAGCCCACCGATGATGCTGGTGGGAACACCGAGCACGATGACCGTGTCGCGGATGCCGAAGGCGTTGGTGAAGAAGCCGGCGATGATCCCGCCGGCGAATCCACCGATGAAGAAGATGTACATGGTGGTGAGGGCCGTGCCCATGCCCCGCAGCCGGTAGGGGACCACGGCGTACAGGACCGGACCCACCATGGCGAAGGCCGAGGTGGTGAGGACGGCCTGGGGGATGCCAAGAATGACAAACCAGGTGTCGCTGTGGATCGAAAATTGCAGGGGCGTGAAGATGGCCGAGGGCAGGATGAGCAGGCCCACCACGGCCAGGGCCTTGGCCGGGTTCTTGCGGTAGGCGCGGTCGAAGTACTTCCCTATGAAGGGCAGCAGGGGCAGGGCGCCCACCCCGCTCAGGGTCAGGATGATGCCCCGGTGGAGCACGTTGGTCACGTGCAGGTCATTGTTCAGGTAGAGCGAGGCCAGCGTGGCCTGGCTGAACAGGCCGAAGCCGAGGGCGCAGAAGGCCACCAGGACGGTGCGGATGGTGGCGATCTTCTTCAGCCGGGCGAAGGCCGCCTCCATCGAGATCGGGGCCGGGTGCTCCTCCTCGACCACCTCGTGCAGCACGTGGTCCTTC
>Ga0302326_10020802_pt1 | contig 13483 bp, 7 predicted proteins | sample Palsa_T0_3_FD_202264 | JGI IMG/M metagenome (GOLD analysis project Ga0302326, IMG submission 202264) | Peat permafrost microbial communities from Stordalen Mire near Abisko, Sweden - Palsa_T0_3 | ecosystem: Environmental > Terrestrial > Soil > Palsa > Peat permafrost | place: Sweden: Abisko... | reverse complement strand
CTTCCTGGACTTTACGACCGTTCGGGCGAACTTAGGAAAGAAAGCACCCCTTGTGCTGGGCAGCGTCACGGGCACGTGGCATCCGCTCAGTGTCACTGCTCGCGTTTCAATCGCACTTAATCGTTTAAACTGTGGTTTACTCATCGTTAGTTGAAGGCGCGGTGATGGGCCGGACCCAGCCTGGACGCTCTATCATCGGGGGGCCGATAGGGCGAATAGGTCTTGGCGCCGCGGATAAAGCCGTTGACCTATTTGCAGTAAAGATGAAATTGATCCGTTTACTTATGCTCATCCTTTGGAGCGCGCTGGTAGCCATGTCCATTGCCGCCGGCTCCCAAGACCTTTCTCCTCGGGAGCATCTCTCACTTGACAACAACTGGAGATTTCACCTGGGGGACGATTGGCCAGGTGCAATCCGGCTGGATCAGGTCAACGTTAGTTCCGGACCTCCCTCGGAGGTCTTCAACGACGACTCTTGGCGCTCGGTTAACTTGCCTCACGACTGGGCAATCGAACTACCGTTCGACCGCACGGCGGACGCAAATCACGGGTTTAAACCGATCGGGCCCGGCTTTGTACAAAACAGCGTCGGCTGGTATCGGCGCACTTTCGACCTTCTAACATCGGACGTGGGAAAGCGGATTGGGCTGACGTTCGACGGCTCCTTCCGAGACACCACCGTCTGGGTGAACGGGTGGATGGTGTGTCGGCACGAGGGAGGCTACGACCCGTTTTATGAAGACATTACGGACGTCGTCCGGTTCGGGGCAAAGAACACCGTCGTAGTGCGGGTGGACGCAGCAAGGTTCGAAGGGTGGTTCTACGAAGGGGCCGGGCTCTATCGCCACGTTTGGCTTGAAAAGACTTCGCCGGTTGCCGTGGCGCCCGACGGGCTCTTTGTGTATACCAAGTTCAAACACAACGTTCCTGCCCGGTCAGGCATCGTTTGCGTCGAAGCGAACATCCTCAACTCGAGTCAAAGGCAGACCCATGCCGTCGTCCTCTGCGAAATCCGGTCCCCCGAGGGCAGATTTGTCACCTCATTTCAGGCAGCCGCCAAGATTCTGGCGAACTCGCACGCGAATGTTTCGTTGTGGACAACGCTTACCGATCCCGTTTTTTGGTCGCCCGAGTCGCCGCATCTCTATACGCTGACGACGCAGATCAAGGTCGACGGGATGCCGGCCGATGAGGTTCGGAATTCATTTGGAGTCCGGACGGTCGCGTTCGACCCAGAAGCGGGTTTCTTACTTAACGGGAAACGGTATGAGATTCACGGGACGTGCAACCACCAAGACCACGCCGGTGTCGGAGTTGCGCTTCCCGACGCACTTCAATACTTCCGAGTTGCAAAGCTAAAGGAGTTCGGCTCAAATGCGATCCGTACCTCGCACAACCCGCCCGCTCCGGAGCTTCTCGACGCCTGCGATCGTCTCGGCATGTTGGTCATGGATGAGATCCGGCTGCCGGGGAGTAACTCACAAAACATGGCCAAGTGGGACGAACAGATATGCCGCGACCGCTCTCATCCATGCGTGGTTCTCTGGAGCATTGGTAACGAAGAGAGGGCGGTCGAAGACACACCCCAGGCGGCCAACGTCGCGGCTGCCATGCAGCGGCAAGCTAATCGCCTTGACCCGACGCGGCCTGTGACCTACGCCGCCCCCGAGGGCGACATTTTCAAGGGGATCAACTCGGTAATCGAAGTTCGCGGCTGGAACTACAACTACGGGCCCGACATGGACTCATACCATACCAAGCATCCCAATCAACCCTGCATCGGCTCGGAGCAGGCCAGCGTTGTCGGCACGCGAGGCGTCTACGAAAACGAATATCAAAAGGGGTATGTCGGCGCCTATGATGATGTCTGGCCTGGATGGTCGACGACGGCAGAAAGTTGGTGGAGCTTCTTTGCGGCGCGCCCTTGGCTTTCGGGAGGATTCGTTTGGACCGGCTTTGATTATCGGGGCGAACCCACGCCCTATCAATGGCCTTGCATCAGCTCTCACTTCGGAATCCTTGACACCTGCGGGTTTCCGAAGGACGCGTTCTATTACTACAAGTCCTGTTGGACCAAGAGCCCTGTGCTGCATCTGCTGCCCCATTGGAATTGGCCCGGCAAGGAGGGCCAGGTGGTCCGCGTCGATGCTTACAGCAACTGCCGGCAAGTCGAGCTGTTCTTGAATGGCAGATCTCTGGGTCGGCAGGCCACGAAACCGAACTCGAAGTTGACCTGGTCGGTGAAGTATGAGGCTGGGACACTCGTGGCGAAGGGCTTCGATGAGGCAGGGAGGCTCGCGATCGAGACGAAGGAGGAGACTACCGGCGAGCCGGTGCGCGTCCAACTGAAGCCGGATCGATCTTTGATCTCTGCCGACGGGTCGGATGTATGTGTGTTTACAGTGTCGGCGTTGGATGCGGAGGGACGCCCGGTGCCGACCGCCTCCAATAAAATTGAGTTCGCCATCCAGGGTGAGGGCAAGATTTTGGGCGTGGGGAACGGCGATCCCACTTGCCATGATCCGGACACCTTTGTAGCTGAAGCAAAGCCAATTTGGTCACGCGGTCTGTTCAACGGGTTGGCCGAGCTCATCGTTCAATCGACCCGGCGGGCTGGAACCATCCGATTGACGGCTACTTCACAGGGCCTGGCTTCCGCCGAAGCGGTGGTGCAAACCCGAGCGTCTGAAAGATCGCGCTGAACAAGGCCCCGCGATGTTCCGCCACTGAAATGAGACCCGGGTGAGGCTCGGCGCACACCAGCCATAGGTCTCTGTTCGACTCGGCCGCTCGCCGGAACCCCTTCAAACAGCGCCCTTCCCCAAACCAGACTCTATTGGATGCATAATCTAATTTAAACGTTTAAATGGCTACTTCTGTTAATCCGCACGGCACAACGTTTCTCAAGCGGCTGCCTCGCAAAAACCTTCCTCCAAGCATCGGCTGCCACCAGACACGCCGCATCGCCGCATCCGTAAACCGGCTCTGTACACTGGCCTCAGCCGTGCTGGGATTAGCCGCCGTTGCCGCATCAAATCCTGTCGAGATTCCCATGAGCGCGCAGTCTCAAAGAAACGAAGCCTTTCCTCCCAACATCGGCCACCCAGCTCCCAACCTCCCAGGCCCCGGTGAATTGTTTGTCGGGACTTGCTACCAGCCGATCGACCGGACCGAGGAGCAAATCAAAGCCGACATCGCGATCATGAAGTCAGCGGGTTTCAATGTGGTGCGGATGGGTGACCTCTCCTGGGATTCGTTCGAACCAGCCGATGGCAAGTTCGACTTTGGCTGGTTTGACCGACTACTGGACCAGATGCGGGAGGCGGGTATTCGAGTCGTGATGGACATTCCGGGCAGTCCCGCCCCCATTTGGCTGCACCGAGCCCATCCGGGCGTCGATATCGTGAATCAGGATGGCGTCCGGCTTCCGCCGGCGGAACGGTACATGGACGACATCAGCGATCCCGACTACCGCAGATGCGTCCACCGGCTCGCCGAGACGATGCTCAAGCGCTACGCCAAGAACCCCGCGATCTTAGCCATCGGCTACGACAACGAGATCGGCAATGGATTCATGTCGTATTCCAAAGCCGACCACCGCCGCTTCATCGTCTGGCTTCGCAAGAAGTACACGACCATAGAAAACCTCAATCGCGCCTGGGCTACCCAGCGCTGGTCTCGGAGATTGAGCAGCTTCGACGACGCGGAGATTCCGCTTCAAAACGGATCCGGCCCGGCGGAGCGATACCTCGATCTGCACCGCTACTGGTCCGACGTCACGATCGAGAACCTCATGGACCTGGAGCGCTTGCGCCGCCAATACATGCCAGACACGCCTACCCTCTCCAACCTATGGGACTATGCCTGGCGGCGCGGATTTGATTATCTGTCCAGCTACAAGGAGTACGCTTCGTATGGCGCCATGGGGTTCTATGCCGGAGGGGCCATCGACGGCACGTTCCAGATCATGATGACCAAGGGCGCCCTGCCGACTCCGGTGTGGCTAAACGAGTTCACGGCCGGTGGCGGCGGCTGGTATGGAGATCCCGGGCGAAGCCGAATGTTGGCCTACGTGACCCTTCTTGCAGGCGCCCAAGGCATTATGGCCTGGACCTTTAACAGCCACGCCGGCGGCGAGGAGCAGGCCCTCTTCGGGCTAGTCGATCACGACGGACTTCCTTCGTGGAAAGTCAAAGAGTGGGGGCAGATCGCGGCGGATTTCAAGACCCTGTCAGGCTACGGCTTCCCCCGCTACTACCGGCCGGAAGTGGCCATCGCCTACTCATTCGAGAGCGCCATAGCTTCCGCCCCCAACGGGCCATCCAGCACCACCCGCCAGTATTTCAAAACCGGATACAGCGACCAGGTTCAGGCCGCCTTCGAGCCACTCTATAAGAAGAACATTGACGCTGCCGTCATCAACATTGCCCACGAAGACCTCGGCAAGTACAGGCTCGTCGTGGTCCCTGCACTCTATCTGATGGATCCCGCGAGCGCCCACGCGATCCGCGACTATGTGGAGAACGGAGGAACCGTGCTCATGACGGGATACTCGGCGAAAGTTGATGAACACGCCCAGTGGTTCCAAACAACGCTGCCCGGCGGCCTGAGTGACGTGTTCGGCCTCCGAACCGCCGCCTTCTACCGCAACGATTCGGGAGTACAGTTTAATCTTCAAGGTGAGCCGGTCAAATCGACCGCAACTTACTACGAGCAGCTCGAGCCCCGCACCGCGAAAGTGCTGGGTGAGATCACGAACTCATACCTGCCGGACTCCTTCCCCGCTCTTACCGTCAACCAGTTCGGGAAGGGACGAGCGTTCTACCTGGCCACCGAGTCCAACGCGACCGCCATCGGACCGGCGCTGGAACTGGTCAAGAAGGCAGCCGGAATTCAGGATGGACCGCAAACCCCAGAGGGTGTGTACGCGCGGGAAATCGAGGGGCGCACTTTCTACGTGAACACCAACTACCAGAGCGTGACCTTTCCCATACGAGGTACGAAGCGGGGTCTGTTGTCCGGAAAGAGCTTCACTGGCACGCTCACATTGCCCGCGAGAGGCGCGGACTTGATTGAATGAGGTCCTGGCCGTGAAGACCGCCGATGTCAAGTCGCACTGACCAGATCCTCATCGAAACCGGGGTCCGCCAGTGAGCCGGCCACACGGTGTACAGCCCGAATTGCAAAAAGAATCTTCTCATTACTCCCATAATCCGGCGAACTGATTGTACAATTTAAACGATTAAATGGCGACCCTCAAGGATATTGCCAAGAAGTGTGGAGTCTCTACCGCGACCGTGTCTTATGTGGTGAACAACGGGCCTCAGCGGGTCTTGCCGGCGACCCGCGATCGCGTACTCAAGGCAGTCGAGGAAATGGGCTATCAGCCCAACGCCTATGCCCGCGCCCTCAAAGGATTCCGAACACCGGTGATCGGGGTGGTCTTTCCGCACATTACGGTGCCGTTTACGAACGTCTATTTCGGGCCGGCGCTGGAGGGAATCGTAGCCAACGCGACACAGCGTCGCATGGCGACCATGCTGTTGACAGGCTTCACCTGGGAAGAGACGGAGCAGGGCCTAGAACGAGAATTCAGTGGGATCTGCGACGGCTTCCTCTTGGTTGCGCCCCGGAGAGACAGCCGGTTCATCCGCGATCTTGCGAACAGTGGCGTCCCGCTTGTGAGCGTAGGGACGCAAGTTGCAGTCGCAAGCGTGTCGTCGATCGACGCTGACAACCGAATGGGCGGCAAATTAGCGGCCGAGCATCTACTCGCACTGGGCCACAGACGGATCGCGATTGTGCTCTGTGAGGAGAGTCCCGCTCCGTTAGGATCCAGTGAACTCGACGGGGTCACCGGCTTTTCGCTGGAACGTCAGCACGGTTACTGGGACGCCCTTCGGGCCTCGGGCTTGGAACCGAACCCGAATCTGACCGCGACGATCTCGGATGATCCGATTTCCTCCCGGTCGGCGATACGACGGCTCCTTAACCAAGGAAAACCCACCGCCGTCTTCGGCTGCAACGATGGAGCCGCGTATCGGACTGTCGAGGTCTGCCGGGAATTGGGGATTCGGATCCCCGACGATCTCTCCGTGATCGGCTTTGACGACATTGCCAGCACGGCCACTTTTGATCCTCCGTTGACAACCGTTCGGCAGCCCATTTCTGAGATTGGCTCGAGTGCCGTCGAAATGCTTTGCGCTCAAATTGAGGGTCAGCCGCGACAAGTCGAACACCGTTTGATGCCCGTGGAACTGATCCAGAGGAGGTCCACCGCACCGATTTAACCTCGTTTTCTTAGATGGGCCGGCGCGCCGTTGAGATACTTGTCAGGGCATTCAACACGCGGCGCAACCGACCTCTTCGCCCTCGTCATACCGTGTGGCCTCGAAGCTCGAGGTGACACCCCGGCAATACATAGAAGGTACACAAATTATGAGACATAGAGGTTTCACCCTCATCGAGCTTCTTGTCGTTATTGCGATTATCGCAATCCTCGCGGCAATCCTTTTCCCCGTGTTCGCGCAAGCCAAGCTCGCCGCGAAGAAGACCACCTCGCTCTCGAACGTCAAGCAGCAGGCTCTCGCCAGCCTTATGTACGAGAATGATTACGACGACCTCTATCCGTGGCAGGATACGGTCAACAATAATGACGCCGGCGCCGGCGATCCGCTCGGCTGGCGGGATCCGGCTGCCGGAAGCAACTGGTGCCAAGACATCTACCCATACGTAAAGAATCTCGGACTCTTTGTGTCTACCGCGCCAGATCAGAACAGCAACGGTGCTTATAACTACGATCCCGCTTCCGGCGCCGGAAACGCTAGCTATGAATTCAATGGCGCCGTGATTGGCGTGTCGCAGACGACCACGTCCTCCCCTGCCAATCTGATCGAACTGACCGGCGAATGGTGGACGCAGGACTGCGCTTCGGTCAAACCGGAGATCGCAGATTGGTGGGGCCCCACGGGTTTGTATGAGATGTCGATCCAAGAGTTGGGAAGCACCTTCCCAGGACCATCGAGCACCCAGAACGATGGCGACGTCTACGCTTTCGTTGATGGTCACGCCAAGTTCCTCGTCCGCACGAACGTTCAACCCTATAACTACGGTTGTGACGGCGACCTAGCGCAGTGGGGTACAGACATGCCCCTGCACCAGGGCATTATCCCCGGCAACTACTGGTGGTTACAGTGCCCGTTTAATATCTCCTCGATGTAATTCGGGCGATTTGTCAGATCTCGCCGTCCGCCGTTAGGGGGACGGCGAGAGTCTCCTGGTCAAATTCAATCCATTATGAAAGAAATTCAATTGTTGACGGTCGTAGCCTTGTCGGTCGTTGTGCTTTGCGGGTGCGGCGACGGTCGCGATACGGTTCAACCAGGTAGCCCGCAGTGGCAGTCGTTGCATGACACCACGGGCGCCGATATTCGCGCAGGCAAGAAAGTCGTTATCCACGTTCCGGCGTCAATATACAAGCCAGGCGCAGGCGGTTCGCCGCCACCAAACGTAACTATTGTTCCCGACGCCGGCAAGTGAGGAGTTTCCAGCGGCTCTTTGATGACTCTAAAAGAACACGTTCGCGCTTAACTTCCCGGTGGTGAAGATGGGAAGGCGGGCATCCAACGCCCAATGAGCAGGAACCACCCTGGGTTCCTTCTTTTTCATCACAAGAGCTAGACTCCTGGCACTGACCTTTACATATCCAATGCTTTACATATTGCTACCCTCTTCCTTCGTCCCAGGGATACCCTCGGTTCGACCGCCCTTACCGATCGCCACCGGGCCTTTCAAGCCAACGATGAACTCGCTTACCCAGTACAAGTACCCCAAGTGGTTCCGGGACGCCAAGTTTGGAATCTGGGCCCACTGGGGGCCGCAGTCGGTTCCGATGGATGGTGACTGGTATGCCAGAGGGATGTACGAGCAAGGTAGCGGGCATTATAACTACCATATCGCCCACTACGGCCATCCTTCCAGCTTTGGTTACAAGGACATCATCCCTCTCTGGAAGGCGGAAAAGTGGGACCCCGCCCGGCTCATGAAGCTCTACAAGAGTGCCGGCGCCAAGTACTTCGTCAGCATGGGCTCCCACCACGATAACTTCTTCCTCTGGAACAGCAAGCTCCATCGGTGGAATGCCGTGCAGATGGGGCCACACAAGGACGTGGTTGGGACGTGGCAGAAAGAGGCCAAGAGAAATGGACTCCGCTTTGGAGTCTCGGAGCACCTCGGCGCCAGTTTCACGTGGTTCCAAGGCAGCCACGGCTCGGACAATACGGGCCCGAAAGCCGGCGTCCCATATGACGGCGCGGATCCCAAGTACGTCGATCTCTACCACGAGAAGGCCGAACCGGGTGACACCGCCTGGTATAGCAACAACCCAAAGTGGCAACGGGAGTGGTACTCAGAGATTAAGGAACTGGTGGACAACTACCACCCAGATCTGCTTTATAGCGATGGCTCCGTTCCGTTCGGCAACGAGGTGGGGTTGAGCATGATCGCTCACTTCTATAACCAGGATGCGACCCGCCATGGCGGACATGTGGGGGTGGTCTATAACTGCAAACAGGCCTCGGATGGACGCTGGGTTCAAGACTTGGAGCGAGGCGTCATGGGCAAAGTCAATCCCTTCCCATGGCAGACGGACACTTCGATCGGGGACTGGTTTTACAATCGCAATTGGAAGTATCGACCGATCAGTTGGGTTGTCGACACTTTAGTCGATGTCGTCAGCAAGAACGGCAACCTGCTGTTGAACGTCGTCCAGCGCCCCGATGGCTCGATCGATCCCGAAGTCGAACAGATGCTTAGCCAGATGGCCAACTGGACCGCGATTCACAAGAAGGCAATCTATGGTTCACGACCGTGGGGTGTCTACGGGGAAGGAGACATCAGCGCGAGGGGGGGCAGCTTTAATGAGGACATGGCCTACACTGCCCGTGATATCCGATTCACGACCCAGGGTCGATCACTGTATGCCATCACGCTTGCATACCCCCAGGACGGAATCATCTTGATCCGGTCCTTGGCAAAGACACCCAACCCGAAGCAGAACACGGTGTCGAGTGTGAGCCTGCTTGGCTACAAGGGCAAAGTCGCTTGGAGCCAAGATCGTAACGGGCTGTTGGTCAAAGTGCCTAAACTAGGCCCCTCGCCGCTGACCGCCGGCCTTCGGATAGAAGGCAGCCGTCTCAAGCCGGTGCCGATCCCCAAGGTGATCCCCAAAGTATCGCCGACCGCCGGGGGTGTCTTATCGCTCGACGCATTGCTTGCGGAGTTGCATGGAGAAGGGCTTCAGATCGAGTCCAAGGGTGGAAGGCCCGACATTGGATATTGGTTCACCGCGGACGAGTCCGCATCTTGGATAGTGAAAGTGCTGACTCCCGGCTCCTACTCCGTAACTGCGTACATCGCGACTATCAACGACGGTGCGGACTTCGTCATCGAAAGCGGTAGTCAGTCTTTGCCGGGCGTCGCTCCAAACACGGGCGCCTGGGACAACTTCCAAGCGGTGGCGGTGGGCGCTTTGTCCTTCGACAAAGCCGGCGAGTACAGGGTAACGATTCATCCGAAGAACGCTGCGAGTTGGCATGCAATTAACCTTCGCTCGATCGTGCTTCGCCCGCAGGGGCCAGGGTAAGAAAGGGGTACATCCATCCCAGGTAACTCCGTGACGCTGGTTAATAAGGACCCATCCGAAGCCCCCTCGCGCGCTAATCGGCGATTCCGCTTGCGCGCCTCCGAGAAATCACGGTTCCAAACATAGCGATGCTCAAGCAAAATCGAAGACGGATTCCGTCAGAACTTGTGCCAAGTCCTGCAACGGCCGCTCACTCCAGCTAATCCATAGGATTCCGGTCACACCTCTCGGATAATATCGCGACCCGACCGCTTTGCCGGCCAGCATCTGATCGCTCCAGGCGTAATAGCCGTTCTTTTGGTCTTGGAGCCAGGATCGATGGGTCGCATCCGCAGCGACATCACAAGGTTGCTGTAAGATGCGCTCCGCTACAAACTGGCAAAGGTAGATCTTGCTGAGCCATGAGTTCTGACTTGTGGAGGACAGTTTCCACCCCCCGCCCGTAAACAGGCAGACCCCCGGCTTGAGTATCGCCTTGAAATGCCTGGTCAGGGCCGCCCTAAGCTGTGGATCGATTGGCAAGCCCAGGACGTAAGGGTAGGCGAGGGCTTCGATGGCTGGAATAATCCGGGCCTCCACACCCTCTCCAATAAGAGCAGGCAAAAGACCCTCTTCGTCTGCCGCCAAGACAACGGACTTTATCGCCTTCGCTGCTTGGACGTCGGCTTCGGCCGCAGCGCCCGTCTCACCGTGCCGACTCAGGAGGCTGGCTAGCGCAACATAGCATGCCCAAGCCTTCACCCCGAGATACAGGTTGTTTCTGGCCTGACCAAGCGAGGCATCCAGGCTGTCATAAGTCGTGATCTCCGAGCCGCTCCTGCATCTGGCGCCATCCAGCCCGACCAGTCCATTGCGCCGGTCAGGTTCGGGGTCGTCTCGAGCAATGAGGCTTCGCAGGCAGGCCAGGAACATCTCCCGGTGCGCGACCGCCCAGGCCAAGTCTTTGGAATGAGCCTCATACATAGCCCCGGTGAGGATCCAGTTCATAAGCTCCTCGGCACTCATGTAGGAGAAGCAGCCTTTCAGGTCCGATTGTTCGTAGCCTGAGTGGCCGGGGCGGGCGAACGCATTTGCCACCCCCATATCGTGGGTAAAGGCAATCCCACCAGGGTAGACCGCGGCGGAACCCGGCCGGCGCAGACTATCCGTGTATGAGTAGCGCTCGGCGTACTGGTCCAGAACATTCCGGACCGTCCAAGGATTCAGCGCCAACTCAAAGAATGCCTGGTCGACGGTGAGGTCGAACGTGTTCATCATGCGGTATTCGCCCTCGTTAACCACCCAGATCGGATGGCCGTCCTCCGATTCCAGGAGCTGGGTGGACCCGAAATAGGAACGAATCGCATGCGCAAGCATCCAGTATCGGTCTGGCGAAAGCCTGGATCTGAGACGTCGATCGAAATCCGCTGATTCCCGGCTGACCGCGTCGAAGCGGTCCAAGCCATGCCTCATCACGCGTTCCAGCCGATCAAAGTACCGCCGGTAGAGGTATCTCGTGCGAACGCCGGTGGTCGCGGTTCCCTCTCGGAAGAAGCAAACCGCGAATCGGAATGTCCGAACGGATCCCGCCGCGACGGTTCCGACCAGGAGGCCGAGGTTCCCCACCAGGAAGTTTAGATTTTTGGGACTCGCCGGCGTCAGGATTCGTTCGGGTTGAAAAGCGATTCCGGCGTAGACGCCGGGATCGAGCGTGGCGATCCCTGCCGAAACCCCTTGGGCGATTCCAACCAACCCGTCCTCGCCGATAGTGCGCATCCCCGCATCTCGAGCGGAGCCTTGGTAGCCGAAGAACGCCTTACGTGGGCTAGTTCCAGCCGAATTATCGACGGTGAGATCAACATAAACGGCCGGGGTGAGGGCGTCGCGTAACTCGGCCTCGCCGGACGTATCCGGGTCCGGCACTCCCCGCACCGGCGAGATGATTCGAAACGTGAGATCGCCGGCCCGCCAAACGTCGACCGAAGGTCCCAGCGTTCTTTCGATATCCGAGTCGGCAAAGGGCACGACGGCCCGCTCGGCCTTGAAGCCGGACGCATGTTCGGCGTCGTAAATTTCGGCTGCGTTATCCTGCGGCTCGACGAACGGAAGAACTCTAAAGCACCCGGGTGAATCTTGGTCCTCTACCCCAACGTAGACGTTCTCGTTGGCGGGTCCCCCTAACTCCAAGCCCAGGCCGCCGCGGTTTCCCTTGCACCCTAGCGTAAAGCTGGCGAACGCGCCAATCGGAGCGTGGTGGGCATTGAAGAAGGGTGAATACATAAGGGCCTTGCAAAGACGGGTCGTTCCCGATTCATCGGTCAGCGCCCTCCCCAGCAACGTCGCGAATGCAGACGCTCGCGGTTATATATACCCATATATAAGGCGCTGGCTTCAGTATCCATCATCCCTGACCCACAAGCCAAGCTCTTTTTTGGCAGATCGTCAGACATCAGTCTCAATTGCAGACTCCCTGAATGCGGCTTAAGCGAACAATCTGACAAGAAAGCAGGTCGTTTTTGCCCACGCCTGGCCTGCGTTTCATTTAAGGGTATATGTGGAACCAACGGCTAGGATGTTCCGCTCGCTCATGGTGTGCGTGTCCGGTCTTGTTTCCATCGCGTCGGCGGCCAGTCCAATCAGTCCGCAAGCTCTAGCGCCAGGATCCGGATGCCGGACTCTTGCGGGAGGGTGATCGACTTCACTTCCTTTGCCTGCAGCGGAAATCCGTAAGCGTAGACGTTGAAAGCCCGATTATCTCGGCTGCCGTCCGCCATGTCGCGGTAGGCCGTAGTCGCGGCGATAACCTCGCCCGGAAAGCTCTCGGGCTGAAACCAGTCGCTGAAATTCTGATGGAGCTTGTCCGTCGTCCCGTCCGCGTACGTTACGGTCAACTCCTGGTTCCGGTAGGGCCCGTTCTCGGCGGCGGCCAAAAGCCAGACCGACTTGTGAGTGCCGGAAAGCGCGATCGACTGCCCGATCGAGGAAAGGATGTTCTTGCTGCCCGGCGCTTGAAGCGAGAATTTCACGCCGTGCGATACCACCGGACTTTGCAGAAGTGCGCCGGAATAGGCGGCCCCCTCGCCGTCGAAACCGCTCCCGAACGTGGCCCCGTCCGCCACGATGCCCACCCCGTCGAACGGCAAGGCAACATCCGTTGAAGATCCGGAGACGGTCGGCACATCTCTCGGCTGCATCGCCGGAGGCAACGGCAGCGTGAACAAGTGCGCCCGGTCGGTCTGATAGGCGATCAGGAACTCCTTCCACAGGACGTCGATAGGCTTGCCGCAATACTTCTCGAAGAGTCCGTCTTGGTAGTTCCCGAACCTGGTCGCCTCGTTCAGCTTTGTGACGATTCGGCTGTCGTAGTGCAGCGCGATCCATCCCAGGAAAGCCGCTCCGGTTCGGTAGGGATCGTGCGGAGTCGCCCTTGCCGGGTCGATTGAAAACGTGAAGTTCTGAGGCTCGAACTTGATCCACCTCACATAGTCGGCGACTGCCTCGATGAGCCATCCCGGGCTCCCACCCGACTGCACTACGTGAGTCGTCTCGTGGACCGTCAAGCCCGTGTCTTTCGGGAATCTGCGAGCGTACGCTGAGTTGACCGTCATCACGCCTCCTCCGGTTGCGGCCACTCCCGTAACGCGGGGCCCCGTCCGGTAAACCACGTTCACGGCGTTAGGTGGAATGAACTTGTCGGTGTAGAGCATGGCGTCGGTATCGGCCCAAAACGACTCCATTTGGCTCTCCGCCCGCGCTGCCCAGTCCGCCAAATCAGGGGCTTGGGAGATGTCCACGAACCCGCGGCCGGGGCCCTCCTGAACATGCGAGATGGCCACTGGAGAGTCGATCTTGATCTCGCTA
>Ga0302326_10020801_pt1 | contig 13484 bp, 14 predicted proteins | sample Palsa_T0_3_FD_202264 | JGI IMG/M metagenome (GOLD analysis project Ga0302326, IMG submission 202264) | Peat permafrost microbial communities from Stordalen Mire near Abisko, Sweden - Palsa_T0_3 | ecosystem: Environmental > Terrestrial > Soil > Palsa > Peat permafrost | place: Sweden: Abisko... | reverse complement strand
GACAACGTCAACATCGCCGGCGCAAGTTGACAACGTCAACCGGAGCCGAGCCATGACCTACAACCACCCGTCCAAGCTTACGACGACCTTCCAGCGCCTCGCGGACAAGGTGGTGCTGGTCACCGGCGCCTCGAGCGGCATCGGCGAGGCGTCCGTGCGGTTGTTCGCGGCCGAGGGGGCGAAGGTGGTCTGCGCCGCGCGGCGCACGGAACGGCTGTCGGCGATCGTGCGCGAACTGAAGGGCCACGGCCTCGAAGCCACGGCGGTGACCTGCGACGTCACGGACGAAGTCTCGGTCGAGGCCGCCGTCGCCGCGGCTGTCGACGCCTACGGACGGCTCGACGCGGCGTTCAACAACGCCGGCCACGGCGGCATCCGCGGGGCGATCCACACGCTCGATGTGGACGCGTTCGACCGGGTCATGAACGTCAACCTGCGCGGCGTCTTTCTGTGCCTGAAGCACGAGGCCGCGGCGATGGTCGCCCAGGGCCTCGGCGGCTCGATCGTCAACACCTCGTCCATCGGCGGGCTGGTCGGCGGCGCCGGCAACAGCATCTACGCCGCCAGCAAGTGGGGCCTGGCGGGCCTGACCAAATGCGCGGCGCTCGACTACGCCGCGGGCGGCATCCGCGTGAACGCGATCGCGCCAGGCCCGACTCGCTCGGAGATGTTCGACCGCTGGATCCGCACCGACGAGGCGCGCGAGCAGATGGCCGCGGCGACGCCGATGAACTACATCGCCGATCCGGACGACATGGCCCGCGCCGCCCTGTTCCTGCTGTCCGACGACGCGCGCTGGACCACCGGCGCAATCCTGCCCTGCGAAGGCGGCATCAGCGCGAGATAGCTCCGCCGAGGCTCAGCTGAGCTTGTAGCGGATCGGCAGGCGCTTGGGGCCGCCGACGAAGCTGCCCACCGACAGTCTCGGCTCGCCGGCCAATTCCAGCGATTGCAGGCGCGGGATCAGCTCCTCCCAGAGGATGCGCATCTCCATCTTGGCCAGGTGCTGACCGAGACACAGGTGCGCGCCGTAGCCGAACGCCAAATGGCGGTTGGGATTGCGGTCGATGTGGAAGGCGTTGGGATCGTCGAACACCTCCTCGTCGCGGTTGCCCGACGGATAGGCGAGCCAGAGCCAGTCGCCTGCCTTGATCGTTCGCCCGCGCAGTTCGTAGTCCGCCGTCGCCGAGCGCATGAAGTGCTTCACCGGCGTGGTCCAACGGATCGACTCGTCGACCAGGCCCGGGATCAGCGACGGAGTGGCCTTCAGCTTGGCGAACTCATCCGGCGCCTGGCACAGGCCCCAGATCGCGCCGGCGGTGGAGGACGAGGTGGTGTCATGGCCGGCGGTGGCGACGATCACGTAGTAGCTCATCGCCTCGAAGTCGCTGATCGGAGCGCCGTCGATCTGGCCGTTGGCGATCACGCTGGCCAGGTCGTTCTTCGGCGCGGCCTTGCGGTCGTCGGTGATCTTTTTGAAGTACATGAAGAAGTCGGCGATGATCGCCTGCAGGTCGGCCATCGGGTCGGAATTTTCGCCGGCCGCCGCGCCGGAGCGGTTGAGCTCCGGGTCGGCCGCGCCGAACAGTTCCTGCGTCAGCCGCAGCATGCGCGGCTCGTCCTCCGGCGGCACGCCCAGCACCTCCATGATCACCCGCAGCGGATAGGTGAGCGCGATATCGCGGGCGAAATCGCATTCGCCGCCCATCTCGGCCATGCGCTCGACGTGCTCGCGGGCGATCTTGCGGATACGCTCTTCGAGCGGCCGGATGTTCTGCGGCAGGAACCAAGACTGGGTGAGCAGGCGATGCTTCGGATGGTCGGGCGCGTCCATCTGCACCAGGGTGCGCACCAGGTGCGGGCTGCCGCCGGTCATTTGCCGCACGCGCGCATCACCCTCGATTGTGGTGAAGGTGGTCGACCTGTCGCCCGAGCGGAACAGATCGTTCTGGCGGGATATTTCCAGGATGTCGGCGTGCTTGGTGACAACCCAGAATGGAAAATTGCCCTCGAGCTCGGCTTTGCCGAGCGGATTGTGCGCCCGCAGCCAGGCGAACGCGTCGCGCGCTGTGACGCCGTCCGCGTAGGCCTTGGGGTCGATCACCGCCCAGGCGGTTGATTCCGGAATCGTCTCGCTGACAGGCATGGACCGTCTCGGGGTTTGACAGTATGGATAGCTACCGGTGTTAACCTAGAGTCGGTCGCCGCTAGGGCAGTCAAGCTCGCGAAGCGCACGCGAGGCGCGAGTTTTCTCCGTTGAAGCGAGCAACGTCACCATAACAACAGTGCTTTCGCTCGCCTTACGCTGAGTAACTCCGGTCTTTCGGTCGGGTGAAGCTGAATTCTTTGCACCGACGAAATATGGTAACTGGCTTATTAGCGGGTGAGTCGCGCGGCGTTCCTGTTAGCGTACCTGCGGCGAATGTTCGCGACCTCACTGACACACTAGCTTCACAACAAGAATGGCGTTAGTGCACCCTAGCGTTCAGCATGAGGAGACTCAATCAGATGGCTATGACGCGCCAAGGCCCTGACCCGATCGACGTCGCTGTCGGCGCGCGTGTCCGGATTCGTCGTCGCTGGCTGGGATTCAGCCAGACCCAGCTCGCCACCGCGCTCGGAATCACCTTCCAGCAGGTGCAGAAGTATGAACGCGGCGCGAACCGCGTGTCAGCCTCCATGCTGGTCAAGATCGCCGCTAAGTTGGAAACCACCGTCGCCGCCTTGGTCGGCGAAGACGGCCAGGCCCCGGTCGAAGCGATCATCTATGCGCAACTGGCGACGCCGGGCGCGACGGAACTGCTGGCGGCCTTCGCCCAGATCTCCGACGGCGAGTCGCGGCGTGCGCTGCTGACCGTCGCCGAGGGCTTGGTCCCGGCCCGCAAGGCTCGCGCGGCGGCCTAGGTTCTCTCGGCGAGGGCCGCCGTCACCCGCCGCTTTCAGCCCAAGGCTGACTGCAGCAGCTTCAGCGCGGCCTCCGCGAACGCTTCCATGTTGGCCGCGCGGTCGGGACTACCGGTCTCGAGCGTGAAGGCCATTTCCCTCGGTCCTGAGACTGCGAGGCAGGTGTGACCGGCCGCATCGCCGTATGGGTTGCCTGTCGGCCCCGCCGCGCCGGTCTCGGACAGTCCCCAGTCGGCGCCGTGGTTCTCGCGCACGGTCTTGGCCAGCAGGATGGCGTAGGGCTCGCTGGAGGACCGGACGCCGGCGACATCCTCGCGGCGAAGGCCCAGCAGCGCCATCCGCGCCTTGGCGGTGTAAATCACGCCGCCGCCGACGAAATAGGCGGATGCGCCGGGCACGGCGAGCAGCGCCGCCGAGATCAGGCCGCCGGCGGAGGATTCGGCGACCGCGACGGTCTGCCCCCGCGCCTTCAACTCGGCGGCAAGCGCCTCGGCGAGCGGGGCGAGGGTCGGCGTCATCGTTCATCTCCCATCTGGCGTTCGATCCGACCTGCCTATAGTCAAGGCGTCGACATGGCGAGCCGGCCCTTTTTCGCTCTCGCGGCGATTCTTCTCTTTGGACTTAGCCTGACGGCCTGCCAGCCGCAAAAGGTGGCCAGACAGCCGTGCCCCGCCGGCAAGCTCTGCCTGGAATACGGCAACACCGCCGAATCGAACTCGCTCGATCCGCAGATGGCGACGACGGTCAGCGAGGCGGCGATCCTGCGCGAGGTGTTCGAGGGGATGTACACCGACGGGCAGGATGGCAGCCCGGTCCTCGGCGTCGCCGAACGCGCCCCGGAGATTAGCCCCAACGGCCTGGTCTGGACCTTCCGCCTGCGGTCGGAAATGTGGTCAGACGGCGTGCCGGTCACGGCGAACGACTTCGTCTACGCCTACCAGCGGATGCTCAACCCGAAGACCGGCTCGTCCTACGCCTATCTGCTGTACGTGCTGAAGAACGCCCAGGCCGTCAACGCCGGCAAGATGCCGCTGGCGGCGGTAGGGGCGCGGGCGCTGGACGAGCACACCTTGCAGCTAACATTGGAGCACCCAGCCTCGTACTTGCCGCAGCTGTTGAAGCACCAAGCGTTCTTCCCGATCCCCGCGCATTCAGTGCAGGTGCTGAAGGACCACTGGGTCGATCCCGGCAAGATGGTCAGCAACGGCGCCTACACGTTCAAGGAATGGCGGCTTGGCGACTATGTGAGGCTGCAGAAGAACCCGCTCTATCGCGATGCGGACAGGGTCTGCTTCGACCGCGTGGATTTCTCGCCCACCAACGATCCGATCGCGGCGGAGCGGCGCGTACTGCGCGGCGAGCTGGACATCAACAACTCCATCCAGTCGAACCGCGTCCCGAAGCTGCGCGCCGACCCGGCGTCAGCCCCATTCGTCCACACCTACCCCTACCTGATCACCGGCTACATGATCTTCAACATCCACGACGTGGCGGCGTTGAGGGACCGACGCGTGCGGCAGGCGATCTCGATGTCGATCGATCGCGCCTTCATCACCGACAAGCTCATGCGCGCCGGTCAGGTCCCGACCGTGTCCTACATTCCACATGGGATCGCGGGCTACCTGCCCAAGGACGGGCCGCATCCCCAGCCGGCATGGGGCGGGTGGACGATCGAGCGCCGTCAGGCGGCCGCGCGGCAGCTGCTCACCTGGGCCGGCTATGGTCCCGCCCATCCGCTGACGCTGGAACTGAAGACCACCAACAACGCCAGCAGCCTCGTCACCGCCCAGTCGGTGCAGGCCGATCTGAAGGCGGTCGGCGTCGACGTGACCTTCCGCCAGGAGGACGGCGCGGTGGTGTTCGAGTCGTTCAACCTGCGGGACTTCCAGCTCGGCGCCACCGGTTGGGTAGCCGACTACAACGACCCGATGACCTTCCTCAACCTGATGAAATCGGACACCGGCCAGCAGAACTACGGCGACTACAAGAGCCCCGCCTACGACGCCCTGCTGAAGGCGGCCGACAACGAGCCCGACGCCGCGAAGCGCGCCGGCTACATGGCGCGGGCCGAGCAGATGATCCTCGACGACGCCGTCATCGCCCCGATCGCCACCGGTGTGAGTCTCAGCCTGGTGAGCCCGCAGATCACCGGCTGGATCGAGAACAACGCCGACATCCACCCCGTCCGGCTGCTGTGTCGCAATGACGCAGCCGGGCGGCCGACCAAACCGGCGTCCTGAGTGTTTCCCGATACGCTAGCTTCACCATCTGAGGTTAGCCACGCCTCGCGAACCCTGGTAGGAACAATGGCGACCTCAGCCGAAGTGATGAGCCTCGACATCGCCGCGCCGTCAGCGGCCCAGGCGGCCGCCCCGCGCCCGGTGATCGCCCTGTCGTTCGCGCCGGAATCCTTCTTTCTCGGCAGGACCGAGGGCGCCGGCGTGGTCCGCGACCCGTTCGGCCGCATCCTGCGGCGTTGTCGCATCGCCACCGAGGGCGCTTACAGCGCTGCGCAGGGCGCCCTGCGCTTCGACGAGACCTTCACCTACGACGACGGCGAGATCGACGTCTGGCGCTGGGTCATGCAGGCCGGGCGTGAGGGCCGCTACGTGGCGGCCGAAGCCAAGGCCGGCGCCGGCATCGCCGGCGAACTGCGCGGGGGCGACTACGTGCTGGCGTTCCGCCGACCGGTGGGCCGAGCGGCCGGGGCGCTCTCACCGCACTTCCGTTCGCGCTTCACCCTGGTCGCCCCTGATCTGGCGCTGAAGCGGGCCGACGTCAGCCTGTTCGGCCTGCCGCTCGCGTGCCTGACCGCCGTACATCGGCGCGTCACGGATTAAAGCCGCCGCGATTCACCGCGTTTCTCAGCCAACGCTTAACCCCTGTTGATCAAAGCTTTCCACGTTCTGGCGTGAGGGCCCGGCGATGGGCGCGATCTGCGAGTTGCTCGGTTTCGAAGGTCGGATCAGCCGGCTGGGGTATTTCTGGCGCTCTATCGCCGTGGTGATCGGCATCGTCGCGCTGGCGCTGGGCGGCGCCTCGGCGGCCTTGTCCCTGATACGGCCGCTGGGCCTTGGCGACTACGAGGAAGCCAGCCGCTGGCTGGCGATCATGGTCGTTCTGCTGGTGCTTTGGTCCAGCTTCGCCCTGGCGAGCCGGCGGCTGCGCGACATGGGCGCGGAGCCCGTACACATCCTGCCGCTGTTCGCCGCGCTCTGGGTGGTGAACACCGTGCTGCTCGAGCCGCTGAGCCGGATGCATCCGGGCGGCTTCGGCATCCTGGAAGGAAGCTGGGCCATGCTGCAGACCGCGGCGGCGATTCCGCTGTTGTTCTGGCCGGGCCGTCCCACGCCGGCGCTGGTGCGCACCGGTTACGAGCCGACGGGCCCGACGGCCTACCTGGATTGGCGCGGGAGCGACTAGGGCTCGCGCCTTCCGGTCTTGACCTCGAGGCCGATCCCTCGCAACAGGGCGCGCCATGCCGACCCAAGCGCCGCCCGAACTTCTGGAAATCCGCCACTCCATCGACAACATCGATGCGGCGCTGATCCACCTGCTGGCCGAGCGATTCAAGCAGACCCGCAAGGTGGGCGAGTTGAAGGCGCGCGAGGGACTGCCGCCCGCGGATCCGGCGCGCGAGGCGCGGCAGATCGCCCGTCTGCGCGCCCTCGCCGCCGACGCCGACCTGGATCCCGAATTCGCCGAGAAGTTCCTCAACTTCCTGGTCACCGAGGTGATCCGTCACCACGAGATCATCGCCGCCGCCGCGCGGGCGTAACCGCGTTCACGCCTGGGCGTCGAAGAACTCGTCCGGGTCCTCGACCTCGACCAGCTTGCCGCGCCGGATCTCCAGGAACCGGGTGGCGGCGGTGCGGGTGAAGTAGCGGTCGTGTGAGACGAACACGCAGGAGACGTCGGCCTCCGCCAGCTGGTTCTCGAGGTCTTCCTGGCCCTCGATGTCGAGGTGGTTGGTAGGCTCGTCGAGCAGGTAGAAGTTCGGCCGCTCGGCCTTCAGCCGCAGGAACTTCAGCCGCGCGCGCTCGCCGAAGCTGAGCAGGCCGATCGCCTGCTCCATCCGCCGATGCGGGAAGCCGGCCTTGATCAGGGCCTGAATCGCCTCCCGTTCGCCGACCCCGGGCGCCTGCGACATGTACTCGATCAGGCTGGCGTCCAGCGGCAGGTCGGCCATCGCCTGGTCGAACACCGCCAGCCGCGCGCCCGGATTGAATCGCACCTGCGCCTTGCCGTCGTAATGGGCGTCCTTGGCGGCGAACTCGGCAGCGAGCGCGCCGAGCAAGGTCGACTTGCCCGCCCCATTCGCACCCAGCAGGGCGATGCGGTCGCCGGCGCGCACGGCCAGCCGCTCGACGTTGAACAACTGGCGCGCGTCAGGCGTCTTCACCGTGAGACCCTCGACGCGCAGTGCGACCTTGGCCTCCATCTCGCTTTCGCCGAGCTCTAGGCGGCGTTCGCGGGCGACGTAGACCTTGGTCTTGGCCCCTTCCATGCGCTCGATCCGCCGCTCGACGATCTTGCGCTTCTTGTCGAACTCGTCGTTCTTCTGGGCCCAGACCTTGTAGCGCGCGCAGGTCTCCTCCAGCCGCTTGATCTCCTTCTCCTCCAGCGACCGCCGGCGAGCGTCGGCGGCGTCGCGCGCCAGGAGCGACTGCCGGGCGACCGAGAACGGAGTCTTGAACGAATGAGCGCCGTCGGCGCGCAGGAACAAGGTGCGGCTCGTCACCCGGTTCAGGAACGCCCGGTCGTGCGAGACGATCAGCATCGGCTGCTTGATCACCTCGGTCAGCCAGCGCTCCAGCGTGGCGATGTTGGCCAAGTCGAGGTGGTTGGTCGGCTCGTCGAGCACCAGGATGTCGGGGTCTTCCAGCACCGCGGCGCAGGCCACCAGCACCAGCCGCTGCCAGCCGCCGGAGAGCGCGCTGAAGTCGCCCTGGGCCACCGACGCGTCCATGCCGATGTCCTCGAGCATGATGTCGATGCGCCAGTCTTCGCCCTCGGCGCCGCCCTTCGCCAGCGCCCGCTGCATCACCTGGAGCACGGTGAGCTCGAAGAAGTGGGCGGGGATCTCCTGCGGCACGTAGCCGACCTTGGTCGAGCGCGAGCGGACGATGTGGCCCTCGTCCAGCTCCAGTTCGCCTGAGAGGCACTTCAGCAGCGTCGACTTGCCGGCGCCGTTCTCGCCGACCAGCGCGGTCTTGGCCTCGTCCAAGAGGAAGGAGATGTGCCGAAACACATAGCCCTTGTTGTAGGCGAAACCGGCGTTCTCGACGCCCAGGACTGACCAACGGCCCGACATGGGCGGCAGTGGCCGCGCCTCGGGCCCGCCGTCAAGCCTCGAAGGTCGCCGTCACCGCCGTCTGGCCGTCGCAGCGGACCGCGACCACGCTGTTTGGCTCGTCGCCGTGGCGCAGCCGCACCGGTTGGTTCACGAACAGCGGCGCCAGCGCGCGGAAGCCGAACGCCTTTAGCGGCGCGCCGGCCGCGCGGGCCGCGAGGTCGCAGAGCCTGGCCGCGGTGAACGGGCCATGCACCACGAGGTCCGGGTAGCCTTCCTCGTTGCGGACGTAGGTCTGGTCGTAATGGATGCGGTGGCCGTTGTAGGTGGCGGCGGAGTAGCGGAACAGGTCGACCGTCCCGGGCAGCCATAGCTCCCCCTCGCCGCCCGCCCCGGTGTCGGGCACGGGCGGCGTGGCCTCGCCGGCCTCGCGGTAGACGATGGTCTGGGTCTCGGTGAGCTTCAGCGCGCCGTCTTGGCTGAGCCGCCGCTCGACATCGACCAGCACCAGCGAACCCGTGCGGCCGGAGCGCTGGCGCACGTCGGCGATGGTCTGGTCGAGCTGCGCCGGCTCGCCCAACGCCAGCGGGGCCTGGAATGCAAACGCCGCCGAAGCGAACATCCGCCGCGGCAGCTGCACCGGCGGCAGGAAGCGGCCGCGCTTGGGGTGGCCATCCGGTCCCAGTTCCGCGGGTTCAACCGCGTCGTTGAAATAGGCCCAGTGGCCGAGCGCGGGAAACTTCGCTCCAACATCAAGGTCGACACCCATCGCGGCGGCGTACCGACGCGCGAGCTCGGGATCGAGGATGGTGCTATCGACGCGGGAGCGGCCGATCCAGTCGGCGAGATCGGTCACTTTCCGTCGGCTCCCCGCACCAGCCCAGCGTCGTGCAGGCGGGCGATTTCACCGCTCGACATCCCGAGCAGGTCGGCCAGTACCTCATCGGTGTGGGTTCCCAGTTTCGGGGCCGGAGTCGGAGCTCCCCTCGCCTGCCCGGCTAGCGTCGCCGCCGGGCCAGGGACGGGATAGTCCAACCCGCTCGGCTGGGCGGCGCGGCCGAACACCGGATTGGCGGCAAACAGGCTGTCGTCCTTGGCGGCCTCCGACAGCGTGCGGTAGGCCGACCAGCACACCCCCTCGGCCTCGAACGCCGGCGCCAGTTCCGCCTCGGTCTTCCGCGCGAACGCGGCCTCGAACAGCGGATAGAGCCGGACGCGATGCTGGTAGCGCACCGCCTCATGGCCGGCGAACGAGACGCTGAGCTCGGTCTCCAGCGCGGCGACCGGCGCCTCCAGGTCAACGGTTTTCACTAGCACGCGCCATTGCCTGGGCGTGATCGCCACCACCATCAGCCGGCGGCCGTCCTTGATGGCGAAATCCCGCCCGAACGCGGCGTAGACGTCGTTGCCCTGGCGCGGCCGGTCGGCGCCGGTCTGCATCACCTCGGCCAGCATTCCGAAATTGGCGAGCGTGGTGGCGGCGATGTCGGAAAGCGGGATGCGCACCTCACAGCCGCCGCGCCCTTCGCGCCGGGCCCGCTCGGCCGAGACCAGCGACAGGGCGGCATAGGCGCCGGTGATGAAGTCCCACGCCGGGAAGGTGTGGTTGACCGGCCGCGGATCGTCCGCGAAGCCGGTCATCCACGGCACGCCGACCGCGGCGTTGATGGTGTAGTCCAGCGCCGGGCGGCCGTCGGACCAGCCCATCACCCGCACGCAGATCACGTCGTCGCGGATCGCCTTCAGCCGTTCGTAGGAGAGAAAGCCCTTGACCGGGAAGTTGGTGACGAAGAGGCCACGATCTTCGCCCGGCGCGGCGGCGAGGCGCTGGGCCAGCTCGCGGCCCTCAGTCTTGGCCAGGTCGATCATCACCGACTGCTTGGCCTTGTTGAGCCCCTCCCAGTAGAAGCTCTCGCCGTTGGGCGCGAGCGGCCAGCGGCGGAAGTCCGGCCCGCCGCCGAGCTGGTCGATGCGGATCACCCGCGCGCCGAACTGGGCCAGATAGAGCCCGCAGGTCGGCCCGGCGATGAACGCCGCCGCTTCGACGACGGTCAGACCCTTCAGAAGATCGTACATCCGGAAAAACTAGCACGGCTGCCGCAGCGGCGCGCAAGCGGTCCGGATTGACCTGACCCTGCCCCAACGTAGCGCCTCGACAAGCTCGCGCGGCTTGCCCATGAAGGTCGCGCATTGGCGACTTTCATGAGGGAACTTTCAAAGCGATGGATCGTGTTCTTCCGCAGCCTACGCCGGAGACCCAGCATTTCTGGGACGGCTGCAAGGCCGGTGAGCTGCTGCTGCAGCGCTGCACCGACTGTACCAAAAGCTATTTCCCGCCCCGCCCATTTTGCCCCAAGTGCGGCTCGCGCAAGGTCGAGGTCTACAAGGCCGCCGGCACGGGCAAGCTGTGGAGCTATGTGATCAACCACCGGCCCCGCCCTGACATCGGGACCGAACCGCACTCGATCGCCGTGGTGATGCTCGACGAAGGGCCGCAGATGATGACCAACATCGTCGATTGCCCGCAGACGCCCGAGGCGCTGCAGCTCGACATGCCGGTCGAGGTGAAGTTCCAGGACTTCGGCCAGATCACCCTGCCCTTCTTCAAGCCGGCGGGAGCCTGAAGCGCCATGAAGCAGAAAACCGTCGCGGCCGTCGGGGCCGCGGAAACCACCGAGCTTGGCAAGATCACAGACATGTCGGTGATCCAACTGCACGCGGACGCCGCGCTGAACGCCCTGGCCGACTGCGGCCTCAAGCCGTCGGATATCGACGGCGTCGCCACCGCGGGCCTCAGCCCGACCGAGCTGGCCTACTATCTCGGCATCACCCCCACCTGGGCCGACGGCACCAGCGTCGGTGGCTGCTCGTTCATGCTGCATGTCCGCCACGCGGCGGCGGCGATCAACGAGGGCCTCTGCAAGACGGTGCTCATCACTCATGGCGAGAGCGGACGCTCGCGCGTCGGCGCTGGCGGCGGCTTCCGGGGCGGCGGCGGCGGTTCCAGCCTGCCCGGCCAGTTCGAGGCCCCGTACGGCCCCGTCGGCCCACCCTCGATGTTCACCATTCCGGTGCTTCGCTACCTAAAGACTCGCGGCTACAGCATTGAAGATCTAGCCAATGTCGCCGTGATTCAGCGCGAATGGGCGGCCAAGAACCCGCGCGCCAGCATGAAGGACCCGATCACGGTCGACGACGTGATGAACGCGCGGATGATCGCCTATCCGTTCACGCTGCTGATGTGCTGCCTGGTCACCGACGGCGGCGGCGCGATCATCCTGACCAGCGCCGAGCGGGCCAAGGACTTCCCTAGAAAGCCCGTCTATGTGCTGGGCACGGGCGAGAGCGTCGAGACGCCGATGGTCAGCCAGATGGAGGACTTCAACTCCTCCAAGGCCTTCCGCGTCTCGGGCAAGAAGGCGTTCGACGAAGCCGGCATCCGCCCCGCCGACGTCGACCACCTGATGATCTACGACGCCTTCGCCCACCTGCCGCTCTATGGCCTGGAAGACCTCGGCTTCTGCAAGCCGGGCGAAGCGGCCGGGTTCATCCGCGAACGCAACACCGCGATCGGCGGCAAGCTGCCGCTGAACACCAACGGCGGCGGGCTCTCCTACATGCACTCCGGCATGTATGGCATGTACGCCATGCAAGAGAGCCTGCGGCAGCTGCGCGGCATCGCCCCGGCGCAGGTGCCGGGCGCGAAAATCTCAGTCAGCCACGGCGTCGGCGGCATGTTCGGCGCGTCGGGCACGATCATCTGGTCGAACGAAGCGCCGTAGGTTGTCCTTCACCCCCGCTCATTCCGGCGAAAGTCGGGATGCGCGGGACTAAGGGTGAGTTTCTGACCGTAAGGTCTTGTTGAAGAAACCGATCGCGTCGCGTTCGACCCGATCGTGCGTCGCCGCCCGGGATACGCCGGGCTGGTCGGCGCAGTAGGCCTTTGCGTTGGTAGGGCCAGCGGCGCCGCATCGGGACAGGAAGTCGTAGTGGCCGACGTTTGGCAGGATGTCGATCGTCGCGCCACGCACGAGCTTGGCGGCGAGTTCGCCGTTGGTCTTCGGCGGGGCGATCGGGTCGGCGTCACCAAGGGCGATCGCCACCGGGGCCTCGATGCGCCGCAGACTATCGAAAGCCAGCCCCTGGATCACCGCCGGCGCGATCAGGAAGGCGGCCTTGATGCGCGGGTCGCGGAAGTCGTCGTGCCGCCGGGCGATCAGCGCCGCCATGGCCGGCTCCGCCGCCGTCTGGTCGGCCTGTATGGGGTGCGGATATTCCAGCTGCGGATTGCAGATCGCGTCGCGGTCGGGGCCGCTGCAGAACGCCCGCAAATGCTCGAAATCGGCGCGCGCGCCGACTTCCAGCAATGAGGTGAAGCCGCCCAGCGAGAAGCCGGCGACGCCGATCCGGCGCTCATCGATGTGCGAGGCCAACTTCGGGTCGGCGAGCACGAAATCCAGCGCCGCCTTCAGGTCTCCAGCCCGCTCCCACGGCGCGGTGGCGCCCTCGGCGGTGACGCCGTCGAGGCCGTTGGTGCCCGGGTGATCGACCCCGACCACGACGTAGCCCGCGCGGGCCAGCGCCGTCGCCAGCCAGGTCATCTGCCGCGCCGTGCCGCCGAAGCCGTGCGAGACCAGGATCAGCGGATGGCGGACGTCATCGGCGAACGGCGCACCGGCGGCGGTGTGACCGCTGATGAAGATCGGGCTGCCTGGAGGCCCGATGTCCACCTCCTGCTCCGGCGCGGTCGCCGGATACCACAGCGTGATCCGTAGCTTGCCGTCGCCGTGATTGCGCACCGCGGCGCTAGCGGTGGTGGTGGCCAGATGGCGCTCCCCTGCTGTGAACGGCGTGGCGGCGCAGGCTAGCGAGTGGAATGCGAGGGTGGCGGCAAGGGCGATGAGCAGGCGCATGGCTCCGATATACCGCGCTGATGGCGAGCCGCTGCGTTAACTATTGGAATGCTTTCGGCTTGCGCGTACTCCAGTCGCGGGGCGTCTCTTCGGATTGGGATCAGGGAGGAAGCCCATATGCGTGCACAATTGATTGGCTGGACGGCTGCGGCGGTCCTGTTCACGGCGGGCGCGGTCAGCGCCGCGACACTGCACTTCACCACCACGCTCAAGGGCGCGGACGAGGTTCCGCCGCATGCGGTGCCAGGGATCGGCAAGGTGACCGCCAGCCTCGACACCAAGACCAAGCTGTTCAGCTACAAGGTGACCTATGCCCACCTGACCGGGCCGGCGACCATGGCTCACTTCCATGGCCCTGCCGGGCCGGGGGTCAA
>Ga0302326_10020799_pt1 | contig 13485 bp, 11 predicted proteins | sample Palsa_T0_3_FD_202264 | JGI IMG/M metagenome (GOLD analysis project Ga0302326, IMG submission 202264) | Peat permafrost microbial communities from Stordalen Mire near Abisko, Sweden - Palsa_T0_3 | ecosystem: Environmental > Terrestrial > Soil > Palsa > Peat permafrost | place: Sweden: Abisko... | reverse complement strand
CGCGGACGTCGATACCGCGGTGTTCACCGTCACCACCGACGACGTCCGCGCCGCGTGCGACGTCCTGACGCCGGTGCACGCGCAAACGGCCGGCCTGGACGGCTGCGTGTCCATCGAGGTCGACCCGCGGCTGAGCCGTGACGCTGCCGCCACCACCGAGATGGCACGGCTGCTGTGGACGACGGTGAACAGGGGCAATCTGTACATCAAGATCCCGGCGACCCAGGAGGGGCTGGCCGCGATCACGGAGGTGATCAGCCAGGGCATCAGCGTCAACGTGACCCTGATCTTCTCCCTGGACCGGTACCGCGCCGTCATGGACGCCTACCTCAGCGGCCTGGAGCAGGCTCACGCGGCCGGCCGCGATCTCACCTCGATCAGGTCGGTCGCCTCCTTCTTCATCTCCCGGGTGGACACGGAGGTCGATGCGCGCCTGGACCACCTCGGTACGCCCGAGGCCGCCGCGCTGAAGGGCTCGGCCGCGATAGCCAACGCCCGCCTGGCCTACCAGGCCCACGAGCGGCTGACCGCGGGGGAGCGCTGGCAGCGACTGGCCCTCCTCGGCGCACGTCCGCAGCGACCGCTGTGGGCCTCCACCGGGGTCAAGAACCCCGCCTATCCGGACACCAAGTACGTGGCCGGGCTGATCGCCCCCGGCACCGTCAACACCATGCCAGGCCCGACGCTGGAGGCCTTCGCCGATCACGGCCAGGTCAGCGGCGACACTATGACCGGAGGCGACGAGGACAGCCGCAGCGTCCGGCAACGGCTAGCGGCGGCGGGCATCGATTTCGATGACGTCACCGAGTACCTGGAACGCGACGGCCTGGCCAAGTTCGAGAAGAGCTGGAGCGAGCTCGGCGCCACCGTCGCGGCCGAGCTGGAACGCCAGCGCCACCGCGCCCGCGAGGGTTAGCGCCCGCGCGCGTAGGCAGGCGGGTCACCGCGAGCGGACGCCTACCTGATGGACCTGATGCGGTAGACCATGGTGGCGCCGAGGAACGTGAAGATGCCGGCGAACGCGAACAGCACGCGGTAGCCGCCGAGCTGGTCGATCACGAGCGCCGCGACCACCGGGGCCAGGGCCTGGGGCACGTTGGTGCCGATGTTCATGATGCCCAGGTCCTTGGCCCGGGTCTCCGCGTCGGGCAGCACCTGGGTCACCAGGGCCTGGTCGACCGACAGGAAGGCGCCGTACCCCGCGCCGAGGAAGGCGGCGGCGATCAGCGTGGTGGAGAAGCTCGGCCAGATCACCAGCAGCACGGCGGCGATGCCCTGCAGGACCGACGCCACCGCGACGAATATCCGGCGACGCCCGGACCGGTCCGACAGCACCCCGCCGCCGTAGGTGGTGAGCAGCGTGAACACCAGGTAGATGGCGGTGGTGATCAGCAGCGAGGTATCCGGGTCCTTCAAGTGCAGGTAGTTCTCGAAGAAATAGAGCAGGTACGTGGTGCCGAGCGCGTTCCCGATGTTGACCGCCACCCGCCCGCCGAACGCCCAGGCGAAGTCCGGGTAGGCCCGCGGTGACACCCACATCGCCTCGGTCAGCGTGCGCAGGGTGAGCGGCAGCTTGCCGCCGATGATGGCCGAGTCGCGGTACCGCAGCACGAACGGCACCGAGAGGATCACCACCGCGACCGCCAGCACCAGGTACCCGCTGGCGGTGCCGGTGATCACCTCGGCCAGCAGCGCCAGCCCGACCAGCAGGCCAAGCGCCTGCGGTCCGAAGATCGCCCCGGAGATGATCCCGCGCTGGGTCACCGGCACCTGGTCGGCGACGGCGGCGAACAGCCCGGCCGACGCGATGGAGAACCCCAGCGAGGCGAACATCCAGCAGAACATCACCCCGACCCAGGAGCGCTGCGGGCCGAGCGCGACCAGGGAAAGGGCCAGCACCACCACTCCGGCCGCCATCCATACCCGCCGCCTGCCCCAGCGCGACCGGGTGCGGTCGCACAGCGCGCCCGCCACCGGCAGCGCGATCAGCGCCACCACTCCGGCCGCCCCGTTGGTGATGCCGAAATCCCGCACCTTGTGCGCCGCGTCCAGCGCCGCGAACTGGTTCGGAAGCACCAGTTGGACCGGCACCAGCCAGGCCATCCAGAACCCGAACCAGAGCAGGGTGAACCGGCTGGTCCAGCCGGTGGATACCCGGACCGTCGGCTCGGCGGTGGTCTCGGCAAAAGTCATGCTGAGAATGTACAGGTCTGCCGCAACTGTCCAGGCATTTTTCCGCGCCGACGGCGGTTCCCGCCCACAGTGGTGCAGGGCCCCAGAACATGGCCCGATCGGGTGCGAGAACCTAGAAGCCGGGATTCAGAATTCGAGTAGTTGCCTCTGCTTACCGGGGGAGATCATGAAGCTGCCGGACTGGACGCAGAGCCGCACCGCACTGGCCGACAGCGTGGTCCTCGGCCTCGTCTGCGTGGTCACGTACCTACTGGCCACGAACCTGCTGTCCTGGGTGCACTCGGTGGCGCCCGCCGACGACCTGCTGGGCGGCATGTGGGCGGTGATCGCCGCCATCTTCGTCAACCGCAACAGCTACCGGGAGAACCTCAGCGCGGCCGTGTCGCGCCTGGCGGCCACCTTCGTGAGCTTCGCCTACTGCCTGGTCTATCTATCGTTCCAGCCCTTTCACCCGTGGGCCCTGGGGCTGCTGGTCGGCGTGAGCGCGCTGACGGCGACGCTGATCGGCCGACCCGGCGACGCGATCACCGCCGCCATCACCACCACCGTCGTCCTGGTGGTGGCCGAGGTCAGCCCGCGGGGCGCCTGGGAGCAGCCGATCCTCCGGCTCGCGGACACGGTCATCGGCGTCGCGGTGGGCCTCGCGTCGGCCTGGCTCGACCAGCGCCTGGTCCGACCCCGGATCAGTCGGTCGAAGACCTAATAGCTGCGACTGCGGCTCCAGCGTCACCTGGGCGGCGCGAGCCCTCGGCCCCCGAACCGGGTGGTACCTCGGAGGCTGGGGAACCATCGCCGCCGCGCTGCTCTCGATGGCCAGCTACTCGCAGATCACCGGCCAGTACCTGTTCCTGTTGGTCGGGGCCAAGGGCATCGGCGGCGACGCCACCAGCATCTGGGTCCTGCTGGTGGGCCTGCTCTTCATCGCCGGGCTCACCTACCTGTGCTACCGCGGTATCCAGGTGTCCGCCCGGATCCAGGTCGCGATGCTGGTCCTCGAGATCGTCCTGCTGACGCTGCTGTCGGTCGTCGCCCTGGTGAAGTACCTGACCGGGCACGCGCCCAAGGGCCACTCGACCTTCAGCTGGTCCTGGCTGAACTGGTCGCACTTCGCCTCGCCCAGCGTCTTCATGGCCGGCATGCTGCTGATGGTGTTCGTCTACTGGGGCTGGGACACGACCGTCTCGGTCAACGAGGAGACCGCCGACTTCGGTAGCAGCGGCATCGGCCTGTCCAACACGGCCAACCAGAACGACGTGCTCTCCCCGCTCGGATCGGCGATCTTCGGCGGCGGCGCGCTGGGGACGGTGCTTGCCCGGCTGCTGATCTTGATGGTCATGTCCTCCTCCGCCGCGACCGCGATGACCACGATCTTGCCCAATGCCCGGACCACCCTGTCGATGGCGTTCCACAAGGCACTGCCGCCGATCTTCGGGAAGGTGCACCCGCGCTACCTGACCCCGACCTTCTCCACGACCTCGTTCGCGGTCGTCGCGGCCGTCATGTACGTGGCCATCAACTGGGCGTCGGGCGGGAACGTGATCTCCGACTCGGTCACCGATCGGCGGCGTGCTGTCCATCGGCATCGTCACCGCGCTGGTCGGCCTCGCCTGGATGCTCTCGCTCCAACGCAAGTACCGCGAGTTCTTCAGCGGCGAGTCCATGCGCGAGGGCATCTCGTTCACCGACGACGACGAGATCGTCACGATCGCCAGCGCCGACTGACCCCTGCTGGCCGCCGCGCCGGCGTCCGGCGCACGGGTTCCGACCTGGCCTGCGACAATCGAGGGATGATCTCATCAGCGGTCGCGGGGCTCTCGCGCAGTGATCCGCGCAGCCCGGGAATCAGCCGGGTGCCGGTGGACTCAGGGTTCCGGTACCGCGACCCGGCCGGCGTGCAGGTCACCGACCCGGCGACGCTGCAGCGCATCCGGGCGCTGGTGCTGCCGCCCGCGTGGCGCGACGTCTGGATCAGCCCCGATCCGCTCGGCCACATCCAGGCCACCGGGGTGGACGGCCGGGGCCGGACCCAGTACCGGTACCACGATCAATGGCGCGCGCAGCGCGACGCCCAGAAGTTCGACCACATGCTGCGGTTCGCCGCCGCGCTGCCCGCGCTGCGGACCGCGACCGTTCGCGACCTGCGCAGGCGCAGGCTCGACCGGGACCGGGTGGCGGCCGGCGCGGTGCGGCTGATCGACCTCGGCCTGTTCCGGATCGGCGGTGAGCGCTACGCCGAACTCGACCACCACTACGGCGTCGCCACCCTGGAGAAACGGCACGTCACCGTCCGCCGTGGCGGCGCGGTGTTCGACTACGTCGGCAAGGAGGGCAAGCGGCGGGAGGTCACCGTGGCCGACCCGGCCGTGCTCGGCACGCTGCGCACGCTGGCCGGCAGCGATAACGGCCTGGACGCGCTGTTGGCCTGGCAGGACGAGTCAGGATGGCATCGGCTGCACTCCCACGACGTGAGCGCCTACATCGCCACCCGCGCCGACGGCCATTTCACCGCCAAGGAATTCCGGACCTGGAACGCCACCGTGCTGATGGCGCTGCACCTGGCCGGCACCGGCCCGGCCGCCTCGCCCCGCGCCGCCAAAACGGACATCGCGGTGGGCGTGCGGGTCGTGGCCGAATGGCTGGGCGACACCCCCACGGTCGCGCGCAGCTCTTACATCGACCCCCGGCTGATCAGCCGGTACGAGGCCGACGGGCGGCTGGCCGCCGTGCCCGCCCTGCCGCCGGTGCTGCCGGTCGGCCCGGAGGCCGAGGCGGCGGTGGCCGAGCTGCTCGGCGGGCAGTCACGAGCCTGAGGCTGAACGTACGGTGGCTCCGCCCCTCCGGCCACGGGATTCCTCGGGGCGGTCGGAACGTGGACAGGCACCCTAGGGGGGTGGTCTAGGGTGCCTGTCCGGCTAACGGGTTGCCACGGGTCGGCGGGGTCTCCGCGTCCGCTGGGGGTTGTCGGGGTTCAGGTGTTGGTCAGGGGAGGGTCCAGGATTGGTTGTCGTTGCCGGTGCAGCTCCAGATCTGCACCTGGGTGCCGGATCCGCCGGAGCCGGTGTCATCGAGGCAGGAGCCCGATTGCGGGTTGACCAGGGCGCCGTCGGACTGGGGCTGCCAGACCTGGGCGCCGGTGCCGTTGCAGGCGTACAGGTCGACCAGCGTCCCGTTGGCGGTGCCGCCGCCGACCACGTCGAGGCACTTGCCGAGCGCCTGCAGCGTCCCGTTCGACTCCACCGTCCACTGCTGGGCGTTGGTCCCGTTGCACGTGTAGACCTGGACCGGCGTCCCGTTGGCGGTGTTGGCGCTGCGCACGTCCAGGCACAGGCCCTCGTACCCGGTGACGGCGCCGGTCGCGCCCGCCGACGGCGCCGCGTCGGCCGGCACCCAGGACTGGTTGGAGCCACCGGTGCAGGTTCCGATCTCCACCTGGGTGCCGAGGGTGGTGGAGGAGCCGGGGTCTTCGAGGCAGTTGCTCGATTGCGGGTTGAGGAGGGCGCCGTCGGACTGGGCTTGCCAGACCTGGGCGCCGGTGCCGTTGCAGGCGTACAGGTCGACCAGCGTCCCGTTGGCGGTGCCGCCGCCGACCACGTCCAGGCACTTGCCGTCGGCCTGGATGGTGCCGTTGGGCTCCTCGGTCCACTGCTGGCCGTCGGTGCCGTTGCACGTGTAGACGTCCACCGCGGTCCCGTTGGTGTTGTTGTCGCTGGTGACGTCGAGGCACAGGCCGTCGTAGCCGACCAGCGGCGCGCTGGCGACGTCGTCGGTCGACGGCACCACCGTCCAGACGAAGGTGGTGCTGGCCTGGGCGCCGGTGCTGTCCTGGGCGGTGACGGTGACGGTGGAGGTCCCCGCCGTGGTCGGCGTGCCGGTGATCGTGCCCGCCGACGAGATCGACGTCCCGGTCGGCAGCCCGGTGGCGGTGAACGTCGGCGTCTGCCCGCTGTCGCTGTCGCTCGCGGTCACCGCGACGGACACGGCGGTGCCGGCCGGCCCTTCCTGTGAGCCGGGGCTGGTGATCGTCACCGGCTGGCCGAGCTCGGCCGAGGTCACGTTCAGCGTGCCGGCCAGCGGCAGGTTGGCGTCGGAATCTCCGACGTCGATGCCGTAGCTGCCAGTGCTGGTCGCCCAGCCGTTGCTGGTCGAGTTCCAGTACTGCAGGTTCCGCTGGGTGAGCGGGAACGTGACGGTCTGGCTCGCACCGGGGGCGAGGTTGACCCGCTGGAAGCCCTCCAGCTGCAGGGGCGGCTGGCCCGACGCGGCCGGATCGGACACGTACAGCTGGGCGACGTCGGCGCCCGCTCTGGTGCCGGTGTTGGTCACCGTCGCGGTGACGGTCGCGGCCCCGCCGTCGGTAAGCGCCCCGACCTTGAGGTTGCTGAACGCGAAGGTCGTGTAGGACAAGCCGTAACCGAAGGGGAACAGCGGGGTCAGGCTCTGGGAGTTGTACCAGCGGTAGCCGACGTCGATCCCCTCGGAGTACTGCACGGTGCCGTTCTCGCCCGGCCACTGCGCGGTCGTGGACGCCGGGACCTGCGACAGCGACGTCGGGAAGGTCACGGTCAGGTGACCCGACGGGTCCGTGTTGCCGAACAGCAGTGACGCGATCGCGGTGCCGTCCTCCTGGCCCGGGTACCACGCCTCGAGCACGCCCTTGACCGCCGACAGCCACGGCATCGTGACCGCCGACCCGGTGTTCAGGACCACGATCGTGTTGGGGTTCGCGGCCGCCACCGCCGAGATCAGGTTGTCGTCCGCGGTGCCGAGGTCGATGCTGGTCAGGTCGCTGCCTTCGCTCTCGTCGTAGCTGGCGAACACGATCGCGACGCTGGCGGACGCGGCCGCGGCGGCGGCCGAGCTGTCGGAAGTGCCGGCGTTGTAGCTGACGGTCACGCCGCTCGGCGCGGCGGCGGTGATGCCCTGCAGCGGAGTGACGGTCCCGCTCGAGTTGACCGAGGCGCTGCCGCCGCCGGCCGTCTGCGGGCTGGTCGACGCGTCGGCGCCGATGACCGCGATCGAGCTGTCAGAAGATCCCAGCGGCAGCACGTTGCCGCTGTTCTTCAGCAGCACGGTGCCTTCCTCGGCGATCTGCAGCGCGTCGTTCTGGTCGGCGGTGCTGGTGGCGGTCTCGGCCGGCGATCCGGTGGCGGGCCGGTCGAACAGGCCGAACGCGAACATCTCGGTCAGCACGTCCGATGCCATCGAGCTCAGCGTCGCCGCCGGCACCGAGCCGGACGACACCGCGCTGGCCAGCGCGCTGCCGTAGTACCCGTCGCTGCCCGGCATGTCCATCGTCAGGCCCGCGTTGGCCGAGGCGGCGGTGGAGTGGGTGGCGCCCCAGTCCGAGGTCACGAACCCGGTGAAGCCGAATTGCTGCCGCAGCACGGTGGTCAGCAGGTAGGGGTTCTGGCACGCGTAGGTGCCGTTGATCGTGGAGTAGGAGCACATCACCGAGGAGGCCGCGCCCTGCTGCACCGCGTCCTGGAACGCGGGGAGGTAGATCTCCTGCTCCGCCTCGGTGCTGACGATCGCGTCGTCGGACGGCGTGTTGCGGTTCGTCTCCTGGTTGTACACCGCGAAGTGCTTGACCTGGGCCATCGTCCCGGTTGACTGGACGCCCTGGATTTCGGCGGCGCCCATCGTGCCGTTCAGCAGCGGGTCCTCGCCGATTGACTCGAAGGCGCGTCCCCAGCGCGGGTCGCGGACGATGTTAATCGTCGGTCCGAGGTCAATGGTGGTGCCCTTATCCGCCTGCTCGGTGCCGATTACCTGGCCGTACAGCTTTTCGGCGGAGGTGTCCCAGGTCGCGGCGGCATCGACCGGCGCGGGCAGCTGGGTCACGTTGGTCATCCCGTCGCCGACCCCGGCCGGGCCGTCCTCCAGGTTCAGCGCCGGGATGCAGAGCGACCCGATGGCCGGGATGAAGCCGACGTAGCTGGAGCCGCTGGCGCCGGTCACCAGGTCGACCTCCTGCGCCTGCGTCATCTTGGCGAGGACCTCGCTGACCCGCGTGGGTATAGGCGCGCTCGACCCGACCCACGGGCAGGCGGCGGAGGCCGCCTGCGCGGTCTGCGCGGTCTGCGCACCAGCGGTCTGCGCGCCGGCCACCGCCATCAGCGACGCCGAGGCGGCCACCAGCGTCAGGCCCGCGATCAGCGACCGTCTCACCGTGGGTTTCCCCGGTTTTCCCGGTCGCGGGCTTCCCGACCCGGGGTCAGCGTACGTGGCTCTCGCCGCGCGTGATCTTCTCAGAATCGGTCTTTTCAGCATGTCGGCTCCTGACACGAGAAGCTTTGCCCCCGAAGCTAAAGTGACCAGAACAGACCGTCAACGTTAATATGTGTTAATAAAAGTACGAGCGCGCTGTAACTTGATGTAACAAGACCTGACGTCGTGTTTTAAGCCGATCGGCTCGAAGCGATTGTCAGCCCGGCCTCGCCAAGGCTGCCGGACTGCCCGACTGTTACCAGCGGCTCGGCCCTCCCGCCCCCGCCGGGCGGGCAGCACGGCACGCTTCCCGAGTACGACATGCTGGCAGAGGCGAACGGCACCAACTCCGATGACCGCCCTCGATAACAGCAAGAAATGACCGGGAGCCATCCGGCTTCCAGTCATTCGGGCGGCAGCCTCGCGATCAGGTTGCCGAGTTCCTGGCGCAGTGCCCTCGCCTCCTCGAGGGTGGCGCCGAGCCGGGTCGAGAATTCCCAGTCATCGACGGCTGCGATGGCCTCATTCACGCTTCCGGCGAGCAGCAGCAGCTCTGCGCGTGTGAGGTGGAGGACGATGTCATCGGATCGGCCGTGCTGTGCAAATTCGCCGCGCATCAGTGCAACCCCAGGAAGTAGTCGTAGCCTTCGGGCGGACGGAAGGTCGTGCCGCCGTCCGGCGTGCTCGGATCTCGAATCACGACGGTGCCTTCGCTCCAGTAGGCTGTCCGGCTGCGACTTAGGACCCGGGATTCACCATTCATTACAGCATCCTCGATCAGGTTGGCGAACTGTTTGCGTGTTGTGATGCCGGGGAACTCGCCTCGCTCGACGACGTGCTTGTCGAACGCGTGGCCGCTTGAGATTTCATCGGCGATCGGTTTGGCGTACGCCTTATCTGCCGCTACCCGAGCGTGCCGGTGCGCTTCGATGCGCTCGGCCGCGGATGGCAGTTGCATCTCCGCTCGCACCTGCGGAATCTCGGCCTGCTGCTCTGCGGGCAGGTCGGTTGTCGGCCGCCGCCCGGAGTCGTCAACGGATGCATGGGAGGCGTCGATAGCCATGTTCAGGACTCCGCCTGGCATGAGCGTCGTGCCATCCGCAAGCCCTTCTCGGCCCGAACGGGCAATGAGCTACCGCTGCTCCCCAGCGAGGATCGCCGTATCGACCATTATAGCTATATGTCATCATGTGAATGCAAATAGTGATGATTGCGCGACGCGCTTAGGGTCGCCGCGGCTTGGGGTTGAGACTCCTCAAAGCGCAGGCGCACGACCGCAGAACCGGACGGAAATCCATGGCCGATGCGTCGCTTCCCATCAGTTCGGCCCGCAGCAATTCGGAATGGTCCCAAGTGATGGGAAGCCGCGGACCCCAAGCGCCCCAGGAACCACAGCCGACGCCTGCCTTAGCACGTTACGCGGATCGGGATCCATGCCTCGGCGCGGCAGGCGAAGAACAGGATCTCGTGGCCGAACCCGAAGCCGGTATTCACCCGCCAAGACAGTGAGTAAGACCGCAAAACAGACGGAACAAGGACGAAGAACCTACCGGTAGATAGGTAAATAACAAGTTCAGACGCTGCCCAGGATGCACAGGATGACAACGCGGTCGGCCTTGTCGGCCGCCTCCACCAGGACGGCGAGCTCGTCTTCGCGCAGTTCCTCCGCTACCTCTACCACCACGACGGGCGGCTCGCTGCCGTCATCCGGGCGGATCTCCTGCCTGACCTGGTCCGGCTGGCGGCGCAGGGCCTCGGGCGACGGGAAGGACAGCACCACCTGGCCGGCTTCGGGCGGCTGGATCGTGCCCTCCACGTCGGCGGTGACTCGCTCGATCACCGCGCGGCCGCTGGCAACGCTCGGCGGCGGATCGAGTTCGAGCTGCCGGTCGACCACGCTGCCGGCGGGCAGTTGGATGATGAGGGCCACGTCATCAGTCATCGCGCCAGCATAACGCGGCGCTTCGCCGGCTGTGCCGCGGCACCGCCGTACGCCCCGCGGACGGGACGCGTCGTCCCGCGACTGGCTCACGGCGCGACGGCGCGCTGCCCGCAGTCGCGCAGCAGGGCCCGGCGCCGCTCGTTCTCATCGTTCTCGACAAGCAGGGCCGGATGAGCCTGAGCGACCTGGCCGCGGCCGCGAAGGTCACGCTCGGATCGATGAGTCAGACGGTTCGGCGGCTCGAGCAACTCGCCTACATCACCAAGTCCCGCGGAACCGAGGACCGGCGCAAAGTCTTGTTCGCGTTGACCGGAGAGGGCCGGGAAGCGGCCGCGGCATCGCGTCGCCACCGGCAGGACTGGCTCAACGGTCGGCTGGCCGAGCTCACCGCCGCCGAACGCGACGACCTCCTCCGGGTCGCTCCACTCCTCCTCCGCATCGCCGACTCTTGAACAGGAACACCATGCACCCGGTAGAAGCCCTTCTCGTTCCCGTCGGCTGGCTGCTGCGCAACCGACGCCCCGACGAAGCCGCGAGCATCGCCAACGCCCCCGAACTCGCGACCGGTAACGGCATCACGCTGACCTCACCCGCCTTCGGCGACGGGCAAGTCGTGCCCGCCAAGCACTGCGGGCAGTTCATCGGCGACGACGTCTCACCCGCGCTCACGTGGAGTGCCCTGCCCGGGGGAACGAAGGGCCTGGTCTTCGTGCTCGAAGACCTCGACAACCCCGGTGCCGTACCCGGCATCCACACGATCGCCGCGTTCGCGCCGACCGAAGGCGGTCTTCCGGAAGGCGCCCTGACACCGGACGACCGGCGCTTCCAATTCCTCCCCCACCGTCGTCGCCAGGCCAAGTACTCCGGACCCAGGCTGCTCCCCGGCCATGGCACTCACCGCTACCACCTCTACGCCCTCGACACCGACATCGACCTCACCAAGGTCGCCGGCATGCAAGCCGTGCCGTCAACGCTCGCGGGACACGTCCTGGCCGCCGGGACGCTCACCGGCACGCGGACGACCTAATCGGCCGGATGGCATGCTACGTCCATGGCACTGAGGATCCGGCGTTACCAGGACGAGGACCACGACGCGGTATATGACATCTGCGTGCGCACCGCCGACGCGGGCGGCGACGCGCGCGGGAAATACAGCAGCGACGACCTCATGCCGGACCTGTTCGCCGGCCCCTACGTTTTCCTCGAGCCGCGGTTCGCCTTCGTGCTCGACGACGGCGACGGGGCTGTTGGCTACGTGATCGGCACCCCGGACACCGCGGCGTTCGCCCGCGCGTACCGCGAGCGGTGGATCCCCCATCTGGCCGACCGCTATCAGGTCCCGCCGAGCCCGCCGGTGACGCCGGAGCACCATATGCTCGCCCTCCACTACCAGCCCGAGCGCCTGCTGTGGTCGAGACTGCCGCAGTACCCGGCCCATCTGCATATCGACCTGCTGCCGGCCTTCCAGGGCAACGGGCACGGCCGCAAGCTCATCGACACCTTCTGCGCTGCCGTGGCGGACGCGGGCGCGGCCGGGGTGCACGTGTGCGTGGTCAGTGCGAACACCAAGGCGCTCGGCTTCTACGAGCGAATCGGCTGGACCTGCATCAAGGTCGACGAGCCCGGCCAGGTGACCTACCAAGCCCGCGCCTTGTGACCGCTCAGCCGCGCGTGTCGCTGGACCGACACGGACCTTACGTACATGATCAACATCACCCTGACCGCAGAGTTTATGCTTGCCCCTGTTCATCAAAAATAGGTCAGGCCGTAATCCTATTCAATTCTATCACTTGGCTAGGCTGGACGCGAGGTTGATTGACATCGCGATGATAACGGAGACCAGCGGGAACGACATCCACGCGTGCCGTAGCACCGTCTGCCGGATTTGCCTGGACTGGATGTTGGTATCGGAGACCTGGAATGTCATCCCAATGGTGAAGGCCAGGTAGGCGAAGTCACGATAGTCGGGTGCGCCTGTATCGTTGAAATTGATTCCTCCGGCCGTACCCGAATAGTAGAGCCGGGCGTATTTCAGGGTGAATATCGTGTGGACGAGAGTCCAGGACACGAATACGGAGACGAGAGCGAGACCTGCGTCCAGGTACTTCGTGCTTCCGCTGGCCCCGCCGGCCCCGAATAGGACGACTCCGACGGCGATCAGGCTGGCGATCGCAGCGCCAAGCACCACCAGGTCAGCCAAGTCACGGCTGGGATCTTCCCGCTTGGCCTCGGCCTCGGCCGAGGCCGGGTCGAGACCCCACACGGTGGACCACACCCAGGCGCCGTACACGAGGGCCAGGATGTCCCATCCGATCAGCGGCGCCGCGCGGCCCGCACCCGCCAGTGCGGCGGCCGCGGTCCCTGCGAGCCCCGCGCCCATCGACACGAGCAGCTTCGTGCGAGCCGATGTCACTGCCCGGGAGGCGGAGGACTGCTGGCGTGCAGGTTCGGAAGGCATGCCGCAATAATGGCAGCGCTATCGCGCCATCACGCTGCTATCCGGCGACGCCGACCTCAGCCGGGACACCTGCTGCGCGGCCACCTGAAGAAGATCGGCTCCCGGTGGCGCAAGCTGCCGCCCGGCAAGATCACGCTCATCGTGCTGGCCGCGCTGCGCCACGACCACCGGCTGGCCGACATGGCCGCCGGCAACGGCGTCTCGGCCTCTACCATCCACCGGTGGACCTGGAAGATCAGCGCAGCGGGCAGACCCTCGGGCGAGCTCGCCTCCAGGACGCACCGATCGAGCAGGTCGCGGAGCGTTACCTCCCCACTGCGGCAGGCGAGCGCCCGCAGGTCCTCATTGCACGGGATCCTGCACACCAGCGCGTAGCCGTTCGCCTGCACCGCCAGCGGCGGAACGGGACCTGCTGTGACCGGCGGCTCCAGTTCGTCAAGGGCAAGGGTCAGCTCCACCTCGGTCCGGCACGCCGGGCACGTCGCCACCATCTCGAGCATCTCGCCGAACATCGCCCGGCGCAGCTCGAAAAGCCTCGCGTCGCACTGGCCGACGGTCAGTTCGTCGGTCCGGACGATCGCGGGGATGGCTCCGAGTGAGTGCAGCAATGATGGCGCGCGGTCCGGTGGAGCCACGGCGGCTCCGGACTCCCACGCTCGGAGCAAGATCGCGGCGGTCGGGGTCA
>Ga0302326_10020798_pt1 | contig 13485 bp, 7 predicted proteins | sample Palsa_T0_3_FD_202264 | JGI IMG/M metagenome (GOLD analysis project Ga0302326, IMG submission 202264) | Peat permafrost microbial communities from Stordalen Mire near Abisko, Sweden - Palsa_T0_3 | ecosystem: Environmental > Terrestrial > Soil > Palsa > Peat permafrost | place: Sweden: Abisko... | reverse complement strand
CCATTCGACGCGGACGAGGTACAGGTGACTACGTAGGGATTTGGAGCGCCGCTCGATGTGCTGAAATCGAGATAGCTGTTACCGGACCCGGCTTCTACGAACTGATGGGCCGCGTTTATTCCACAGCCGCTCGTGAGAGCGTTCGTGAAAGTCGGTTGCGCGACGGCGGCGCAGGTGACGGTGCAGACGCCTCCATTGACGCACCCCGCACTCGTAATCTGACCGGGCGGCGACGATGAAATCGACTGCCATGAACCACCCTGGATTGGCTGAAGGTAATTAGCGGAAACCTCGTCGGTGAACCCGGCGGCGAGGGCTGGAAGAGTGCTTGCGACCAAACCCATCTCCACGGCCAGTGCGGGTTGAGTCCAGGGCGTCGTACCGTTTCCTCCGGGAGTGTTCGATAGCAATGTGAGCGCATTGTCGCCCGCGAGCGGCGAGGTCATTTGGATTTCCCACTGCATCCCGGCGGGAGTGATAAAACTGGAGACGGCGCAGAGCGCATTGGTGATGGCGGTTGTGAAGGTCGATTGAGACTCGGGCAGCGCCGCAGTCAAACCGGGCAGGGAGATTTCGGCGGTGTTGAATCCCGATGCAACACTGTCGCCCGCGTAGGTAAAGGCGGACGGGTAATACGGGTCGTTGTAATTCGTCCCGCCGCCAGCGCCGCCGCAAGCGGTCACGCCTTGTCCCGCCCCGGAGCTAGCCGCAAACACGGCGTTGGGGAAGATCGAGGTCGATTGGTAGTCGGTGTTGAATGCCGCGCCAGGAACCGAGGAAAAATTGTACGTGTGATTCGCGGTGTTCACGTGAACCCAGACGGGGCGCGAGACTTTGCCGCCCGATTCAGTGAAGGTCACATAGGCGCTCCCGACTACGCCATTTTGCGTCAACGTGATCGAGGAACAGGATGAACATGAGCCAGACGTAACGACGGGCGCGGTCGGGTAGTTGGGCGTGGTTGAAATAGACACTGAGGACAGGGACGGAAACACCGCCGCCACGTAATCGGCAGGAGCTGTATTGATGTCGGTGTTCACAACCTTGCCGCTGAAGGTGATGCTCGTCGGACAACCAGGCTGCGCGGTGGTGCATAGAAATACTTCGTACCCAGGCGACATCCAGAGCGCCATGGCGGTCGAGGAGTTGCTGAAGTTGATTACCTGCTCCCACTCGGCGACGAGTTGGTTGTCGGCCAGTTGTCCATAGGTCGAGGTATTGCAGTCGCGAGCCGTGACCCGGACGATATGATTACCGTTCTCGAATTTAGCGGTGTTGAAGGCTTGAGGATTGGTGGCCCCTGCCGGGCAGTAGTTAATAACCCCCGTAAAAGTATTGACGTTATAACCGTCAACGTAACTAAAATACGGTGCGGCGGCGTAGGAAGCGTCCGTGCCCGATGCCGAAGCCGACACGCTTTTGCTTCCCGACCAGGGGGAAGCCGGCGCTGTGACGGTCCACGAGAACACCGAGGGCGGAACCGGGAACGCGTTTCCTACCGTCACGGTCACCGCCGCGCTGGTGGCTAAGACATTGTTGAGCGCGTCGCGTGCGACGGCTTGGAGGGTCAGGTAGGGCGAGTTCCAAGCATAGTTGGTGTTCCAGTTGACCGTGTACGGAGCGACCCGAGAGATCCCGGCGGTATGAGTGGAGTCCTGGATCACCGTGCCGCCGTTCGAAGCGGTGAAGTAGTACGTGACAGAGTAGGTGGCTGAGGGAACGCTCGACACGGCGAGCCTGTAGGATGTGCCCGAAATTGTCGCGCCGGATGTTGGCGACGTGATCGAGATCGACTGCGCAAAAACGGTCCCGTTTACGCCCGCCAGAAGTAGGCCTAATCTCAGGAACAAGTTAGAGACTTGGTGCTGCCCGAAAACACGCATACCTGTTTCTCTCACGCGCCACCAGCCACTTTGCGCGGGAAGACTCACTCAATCTTATGAATCTTTGGGAGATTTATCCACTCCTCGGTTTGTGATTGCCCTTGGCGGCCACTTCAAATCGAGCGTGATAACATCAGACTCGTGAACGTCCTCGTCACCGGCGGCGCCGGCTACATCGGGAGCCACACCGCTAAATTCGTGGCGCAAAGCGGCTGGAATCCGATCGTACTTGACAATTTGCGAAGAGGACATCGGGAAGCAGTCCAGTGGGGACCGTTGATCGAAGCCGATATCGCCGACCGCGCCGCACTGGACAAGGTGTTCGAGCAGTATTCCATTCAAGCCGTATTGCATTTTGCGGCGTTCGCCTACGTTGGCGAATCGATGCAAGCTCCCGAGATGTACTTTCGCAATAACACGGCCGGCACCTTGAACCTGCTCGAAGCCATGCGCGCGAATGGCGTGCAGACAATCGTTTTTTCTTCCACGTGCGCGACCTATGGCGACCCCATCGCCATTCCGATTTCCGAGGACCACCCTCAGCAGCCCGTGAATCCCTACGGAGAATCCAAGCTGATGGTGGAACGCCTGCTGTATTGGTATGGAATCGCCTACGGGTTGCGCTGGGTTGCGCTCCGATATTTCAACGCGGCCGGCGCGGATCCGGAAGGCCTGCTCGGCGAGGACCATAACCCGGAGCCGCATCTGATCCCGCGCGCGATCTCAGCCGCACTGGGCTCGGGCGACGTCTTGGAAATCTACGGAACCGACTATCCGACACCCGACGGGACCGCGGTTCGCGACTATTTGCACGTCGCCGACTTGGCGGAAGCGCACCTGACCGCGCTCGCCTATCTCGATAAGGGAGGCGAAAGCACGGCCTTCAATCTGGGTACTGGACAAGGCCACTCGGTTCGCGAGGTGGCGGCCATGGTGGAGCGCGTTTCCGGTCGCAAAGTCCCCGCGCGCGAGACCGGAAGAAGAACCGGTGATCCTCCGAGCCTGGTCGCGGACGCCAGAAAATCGCAAGAGCGAATGGGCTGGCGTCCTCACCATTCGTCGCTTGAAGAGATCGTCCAAACCGCCTGGAATTGGAAGCTGAAATCGCTGCCCGCCGCAGTCGCGCCCGCAGCCGACACACGGGCCTGAATTGGGGATCGTCTGCCGCCGTTACCATGAGTACTAAGTTCCCATTGCCCTCCTCCCATGAGGATGGCAACATGAGAGATATGCCTTCCGGGGAACAACAAACGTTGGACTCTGCCGGCGTAGATTCGGGCAAGATTAAGGGACACGCGGAAGGCTCGAAGCTGAACCAGCAAGGGGGCGGAAGGCACTCGGAGTATCGGCCCGATATCGACGGGCTGCGAGCCGTGGCGGTTCTTCTTGTTGTTTTTTACCACCTAAAAACGGCTAAATGCACTGGCGGCTTCATTGGCGTGGACGCGTTTTTTGTCATCTCCGGATACCTATTAAGCTCGATTATCATTGCTGACCTGGACGGAGGACGTTTCTCACTGTCGGACTTCTACGAGAGGCGTATCCGGCGCATCTTTCCCGCGCTCTTGGTGCTACTCTCCGCCGTTACGGTCTTCGGCTGCGTGATGCTTCTTCCAGCGGAACTGAAAAGGTGCGCGGAATCGCTACTCGCCGCGACATTTTCCGTTTCGAACTTCTATTTTTGGCGCCACACAGGATATTTCGACGCGACGAACGGCCTGAGCCCCTTGATCCACACCTGGTCGCTGGCCGTGGAAGAGCAGTTTTATTTGATTCTGCCCTTAGTATTGAGGTTGCTCCGCCCCCTGTCGCGCTCCAAGCGGGTGCAGGTTCTGTCCCTGATAGCGCTAGCCTCACTGGTCGGCAGCGCAATCGGCGCCGAAAAGAACGATTCCGCCGCATTCTATCTCTTGCCTGCGAGGGCTTGGGAACTGCTTCTTGGAACGCTCTTGGCCCTGTACCCTGCTCGCCACCAATTGTCATCTGGTCTCAGAAATTTTGCTTCGTTTCTTGGCCTCGCTCTGATCATTGCGCCGGGCTTTGCGTACTCCGACAACACGCCGTTCCCTGGGTTGGCGGCCATTCCGCCCTGTCTAGGAACAGCGCTCGTAATCTTTGCGGGAGGGGGACCATCACACAGCATTACGATCGCAAGTCGACTCCTGTCAGTCCAGCCGTTGCGATGGATCGGACTCATTTCTTATTCGCTCTACTTATGGCACTGGCCGCTCATTGTTCTCTCTCACACAGACACGGATGTCGGCAACAGTATTCCACCGCGGCTTCTCAAACTGTGCCTGCTGGCGCTGTCGCTGGGCGTTGCGTTCTTGTCCTGGCGCTTCGTCGAACTACCCTTCCGATATGGCCGCTTTCGGCCATCCCGCAGACTGGTCTTCCGTTTTGCGGTTGTGGGAACGGCCGTGCTCGGCGCCGTCGCCTTTAGTTTGATGCGCTTCAATGGAATTCCCGGAAGATGGTCGGGAGAGGCAGTACGCGTTGCGGATTATTTGGATTACAACCCAGATGACCAATTCCGTCAAGGCGCTTGCTTCATCGATGGCGACCGCGGCCAGAGATTCAATGCCGCGGTCTGTTTAAAAGAGAACCCCGCTCAAAAGAGCTACCTGCTCGTAGGCGACAGTCATGCCGCGTCCCTGTGGTATGGGTTGTCAAAAACGTTGGCGGACCGAAATCTCATGCAGGCCACTGCGGCGGGCTGCAAACCGCTTGTTGAAGATGGTACCGTTCCGCGGATATTCGATCGCATCAGCCAGCGACAGTCCCAATGTCAACATCTGATGGCGTACATTTTCAAGGATTACTTACCTTCACATCCTCCCGATACATTGTTGATCTCCGCTCGTTGGGTCCCAGAGGACTTAACCGGACTCCGCCGTACGATTAAATGGGCAGCGCGGTTTGGCATCAAGGTTGTTGTGTTCGGTCCGATGGTGGAATATGATACTCCGCTGCCGCGGTTGCTGGCCGTATCCCTTCAAAGGAACGATATGTCCATCCCGCATCGCCACATGCTGCTGGCGAATTGGCTTCTTGATGCACAGATGGCTCGGCTGGCCGACAGCGAAACTGGCGCGAAGTATATTTCGCTTATTGCGCCGGTTTGCGAACGATATAACTGCGCTTCGTACGCCGGCGAAGGAGTCCCGCTCGAGTTTGATTCGAATCACTTCACGAAACAAGGATCGCTGCTCATCGCGCAACGGGTTGTAGCGGCGGGCGGCCTGTGATACAAGCCCGAGCGGCGCGCCAGCGCCCCACGCCTTGACACGCGCGCCTGAATCCCACGCCTGATCGGGAACCTGCGCTAACATGCTTTAGTGCAACCCGCCCAGAAGTCGCCACCGGAGATGACCCTAAAAGCGGTCGCACTCGGGCTTTTCCTGGCTTTCGTCTTCGGCTCCGCCAACGCCTACCTGGGGATGCGCGCCGGCCAAACCGTGGCGGCGACCATTCCCGCTGCCGTGATCGCGATGGCGCTGTTTCGCATCCCGGCGTTCCGCGGCAATCTGCTCGAGCAGAACATCACTCGCACGGCAGCGTCAGTGGGCGAGGCTTTGGTGGCCGGCGCTATCTTCACCATACCGGCCTTCATGATGGTGGAGCTCAACGGTCAGAGACTTTGGACCGACCTGCGGTCACACTATTGGGAGGCCACGCTGGTGTTGTTGGTGGGCGGGCTAATCGGAGTATTCTTCATCATTCTCTTGCGCAGGCCTTTGTGCGTGGACGCTCCGCTGCCGTGGCCGGAAAGCGTGGCTAGTTACGAGATCGTTAAATCCGGCGAGGCCGCGGAAAACCAAGCTCCGCGTTACATCTTCGGTGCGATGGGGTTCGGCGCTTTTATCGAGTTTCTTAAGTCGGACCACGGCCTGCAGATCTTTCGCGATTATTCCGAAGGCTTTCTGAGGTTTCCTAAATCGATCATCCAGCACTTCAATTTCGAAAAGCAGCCCATCGGCGACGTCACGCACGCTGGCGGAATTCCGTGGTCGACTCCCAGCCTCTCTCCGGCCTTGATCGGCATCGGCTACATCATTGGCCCGCAACTGGCTTCCATCAACGTCGCCGGCGGAGTGATCGCCTGGTGGATTCTTATCCCGCTGCTGCTGTTCTTCGATCCCGATCTTCCGCGCCGCATCGGGACCAACGACCCCGCTATCGCCGCTTACACGGTTTGGTACAACATCGTTCGGCCGATCGCCGTCGGCACCATGTTGGTGGGCGCGTGCAGCACTATGTTTTCGATGCGCGAGTCCCTGGTGAGTTCGCTCAAGGGCATGTTCACCGCATCCGCCGCTGCCGCGCATGAGGGCCGAGTGACGGAACGAACCGAGCGGGACATCCCGCCGCGTTGGGTGGTCCTGTGCACACTGGCGCTCCTGATTCCGATCACCGCTATCTACTATTACTTCACCCATGGCCTGTTTACAGCGATCGTCGCGGCCTTGATCATGACCGTGGCCGGATTCCTGCTCTCGGCCATCGGCGGATATCTGGTGGGCTTAGTCGGCAGTTCCAACCAGCCATTGTCCGGGCTGACGCTGGCGGCATTGATTCTCGCCGCGCTCGTGATGCTGGCGATCGGCGTCAAGGGACTGGCGGGAGTGGCGGCGGTGTTGGGAGTCGCGTCCGTGGTCGCGGTGGCTTGCTCGGTGTCCGGCTCGCTGATCCAAGATCTGAAAGCCGGTCATTTGCTCGGCGGCACGCCGTGGAAGATGGAACTGGTCGAGATCATCTCGGTAATCCTGCTCGCCTTCTTCCTCATGGGCCCGATCATCGCTCTGCACGAAGCCAACCTCAACACGGGCGGAATCGGAGGCCGCGCCCTTCCCGCGCCGCAAGCCGGACTCATGGCTCAGCTAGCCAAAGGCATTATGGGCGGGCAAATGGCTTGGGGATTGCTCGCCATCGGAGCCGCGTTCGGAATCGCTTTGCTCTTGTGCGGAGCCCGCTCTCCCATGCTGGTCGCCGTCGGAATGTATCTCCCGTTCGATACCTCGTCGGCCATCTTCGTCGGCGGCCTCATCAAGTGGGTGGTGGACCGGATGACCGCGCCACGAACCGTTCCCCAGAAGTTGCGCATCGAGGAGCGGGGCACTCTCGTAGCCTCCGGCCTCATCGCCGGCGGGGCCATCATGGAGATCGTGGCCGCTGTAATTTTCCTCGCCGGAGTGCATATCGGCACACCTTCGTTCTATGAGTCGTGGGGCGGTTGGCTGTCGCTCATCGGTTTCGCGAGCATCGCGTATGCGCTGATCCGCATCCCCGTCACGGCGAAGTAGCGCCGGCTATTCGTCTTCGACGATGATGGCGTACACTCCGCCCGGCCCGTGAACGCCCCGAACCAGAATCTGCTCGATGTCCGCAGTCCGGCTGGGCCCGGTGATCAGAACCATCGAACTCGTCTCGTCGGCGGGCTTCGGAACCACGCTAAGCAGCTCATCCAGATTCGTGAGAATCCGCGATTGCGGGAATACCGCCACGTGGACAGGCGGCAGCAACGAGATCATGCGCGCATCTTGGGGACTCGCTAACATGACAAACGTGCCGGTTTCGGCCAGCGCGTAATCCACGCTCGTAATCCCGACATCGGCCGTCGCGCACGCTTCCCGTAACGCCTCCCGATCGGTGAAACCCGATTGCACCTCGGGAAGGCCGGCGATGCCGCAGGTTTCCAGAAACGGCGCGTTGGACGCAACCGCGCGCTTGCCTTGGAGCAAATCGCGGAGCAGCGGAATAACAGAGGACGCATCCCGCACAACCGAACATTTTCCCGCCAGCTTTTCCAAATTCTGGACGAAGAGGGAGGTATACAGATTGCGAGCCAACTGAGGTATCCGCAGCAGCGGGGCGGCCAGAGGGGCCGGGGGCTGGGAATGGGCACGGCCCAACGCCCTGCGTATGTCATCCAGGATCTGTTGGCGAGAGGTCATTGGGGATGTGGCTTGGCGCGTTCCCGCCGAGCCCACCATTGATGGAAGCTCCGCGACGCGATGCGGGGGACCTCGCGTTCGCGCGCCCAATTCCGAAGCGGGCCAATGTTGGGCGCCAGCGGCGCCAGTTTGGAACCGATCCGCGCCAGCGCCAGATAAAGCTTGGGGTGCGTCATTATCCAGGCCCAGACAACGAAAGTGAACCGTTCCAACCCGCCGCGACCCTCGCGCCTCTCAGCTTGCGTCACCTCGGCCCGCAGCTTCAGCAGCACTTTGGGAATCTCGATCTTCACCGGACACACTTCCGCGCACGCGCCGCACAGGCTGGACGCAAAGGGCAGCCACGAATCCTCGCTCACGCCGTGAAACTGCGGCGTGATGATGGCCCCGATCGGCCCCGAATAAATCCACGGATAATTATGTCCCCCGATCTTGCGGTAAACCGGACAATGATTGAGACAAGCGCCGCAGCGAATACAATACAGTGACTGCCGCTTCTCGGGATCGGCCAGGAGCTTCGTCCGGCCGTTATCGAGCAGCACCAGATAAAACTCGTCGGGGCCGTCGATTTCGCTGGCGCGGCGCGGTCCGGAAAGAAACGACGTATAGACCGTGAGCGGCTGCCCGGTGGCGCTTCGGCCCAGCAAATTGAGAAACACGCCCAAATCCTGCGCGCGCGGAATCACCTTTTCGATGCCCGCGACGGCGATGTGAATCTTCGGCGCCGACGTCGTCAGCCGCGCGTTGCCCTCGTTTTCCACCAGCACCACGGCGCCGGAATCCGCTATTAGGAAATTCGCTCCCGTCACCCCGATATCGGCCTTTAGGAACTTCTCCCGCAGCACCGCGCGAGCGATCTTGGTCTGATTTTCGATGACCACTTCGTTCGGCACTCCGAGATTCTTCGCGAAGATTTCAGCCACGTCGTAACGAGTCATGTGCAGCGCGGGCGCCACGATGTGATACGGGTGCTGGTGCGCCAGTTGCAAGATGTACTCGCCCAGATCGGTTTCCACCGTCTCCACTCGGCCACGCTCTAGCCCATCGTTCAAGTCGATCTCCTCGGTGGTCATCGACTTGGACTTGACGATCAGCCGCGCATCGCGATCACGAGCCACCCCCAGCACGAAGTCCGCCACCTCGGCGCCGTCGCGGCAATACACCACCTTGCCGCCGTGCGCGATCAGGTTCGTCTCGAGCTGTTCGAGATAGTAGTCCAGATGCTCGATGGTGTGTTTCTTGATGTGGTTGGCGTGATCGCGCAGTTGTTGATAATCCGGTAGCCGGCTTGGTTCGATCGCGTTGGCCCGGTGGTCCATGAGCCGCTTCGTAGCCGAATAAATGGCGAGCTGGAGCCTGGGATCATCTAGCGTCTTATTGAAGCCTTCCGTGGGCCTGTCGGACATTTTCTATCTCGACGCCAGAATTTCTGCCAGATGCAGGGTGCGAATCGGAACGCCTGCGCGCCGCATCACGCCTTGAAGCTGCATCAGGCAACTCGAATCCACTGAAACCACCGCATCCGCTTCCGTCTTCCGGATGGATTCAATCTTGGTCCGCGCCATTCCGCCCGACACCTCCGGAAACTTCACCGAAAAAGTGCCGCCGAAACCGCAACATTCTTCCGCGGCTTCCATTTCGCGCAACGTGAGCCCTTCGACGTTCGCCAGCAGCCGCCTCGGGCCCGCCTTGAGCCCCAGTTCTCTGAGCCCGTGGCAACTATCGTGATACGTGACGACGCCTTTGAACCGCGCGCCCACGCTTTCCACGCGCGCCACTTCCAGCAGGAATCGGGAAAACTCCCAGACGCGCGGCGTCAAGCGGCGAATCTGCTCCGCCCGCTCGGCGTCGTGCTCAAAGATCTCTTCGTAATGGTGAGTGATCATCGAAGCGCACGACCCGGATGGAACCACGACGTATTCGGCATCCCGGAAAATGTCCAGAAAATGCCGAGCCACTCGTGCAGCTTCGTCGGGATAGCCGCTGTTCAACGCGGGCTGCCCGCAGCAGGTTTGAGCGGCGGGAAAATCCACCTCATAGCCGAGCCGCTCCAGCACCTCGGTCACGGCGATGCCAACTTCGGGGAACACCTGATCGACGATACAGGTTACAAACAGAGATACTCGCTTCACTTACCTCGATTGTGACTTATTCAGTTGGCAACCGTAACAAAGGCTCCGCTGGGAGACGCGAATCCACCGATGGTTACGACGATGGATTGATCGCCATCTGGCGTATTGTCGGGAAGCTGGATGTTGAGCTGATACAGCCCCGCGTACGATGAAAGCCCTGAGTAGAGTATGTGGGCCGCATCCAGCTGGATTCCGCCGACGGTCACGGTGATCGCGTTGGTTAGCGCTGTGGAGACATTGGGAAGCTCGCCCGCTGCGAACGACGGAGTGGTTGGACCGAACCCGGTGGCGAAGAGCGTCAAGTAGTCATTAGATTTGGCAGGAGTCGTGGTGAGTCCGGCGATTAACCCGGGCGCTCCGATGTACGCGCCCGTTACCGCGTTGATGGCGGCAATCGGATCGTGACCGTTTGCGTTCTGGACGAAGTAGAAGAACTCGGGCGAGGCCGCTTGAATCGTAATTGGCGCTGAGGAGCTATCCTCCTGTTGCGGAGTTCCGCACTGGTTGGACACGATCACCGCTGCGTTGCCCGCGGGCACATCCGGAACCTGAAAATTGATTTGGTTCGGATAAACGCTGAAGATGGGCGCAGGCAACCCGCCCACTGTGATACACGCCCCCGCGAACTGAGTCGGGAGACTGCCGTTCACCAGGTCGCCGGAGCCGGCTTGGCGCGAGGTGCCCGGAGGGGCGAAGTTGGCGCCGAAAACCGAGGCGATCGAATTGTCGGCCAGGCTCGTGACCGGCGGCGCGCTCAACCCCGCGCTGACCACGCCATTTGGCGTGATCTGAGGTGCTGTCGGCGATATCGCCGCTACCGAAGTCACGTTGAACACCACGGAATTTAAACCGGCGGCCGACGCGGTCAAAGCGAACGGCCCGCTAGCCGCGCCCAGGGTTACAGCGATGCTCGCGGTCCCGTCGCCCACGCTCACCGCCTCCGGATAAGAGAGCGTTGCCGCGGAGGCCGGCGAGACAGCAAATTGGACCGTGACGCCCGGCAGGGCATTCCCGGATGTGTCGGAAACCGTCACTACCAGCGGATTTGCGAGCGCGTTGCCGGCGGTGGCCACCTGATTGTTTCCGCTCGCGATGGTGAGGCTCCCGGCCGTGGCTGCCTGGGGCGTCAACGCTCGCACCCGATCATTATCGAAATCCGACACGTAAACGATTCCCGTCGTATCCACAAAAAGCTTCCAGGGGTCGATCTGCGCGGCGAGGGCCGGCCCTCCGTCCCCGGACTCCGGATAGTTCGTGCCGCTCCCCGCGATGGTCCAGATCAAACCCGCTGGGTTCACTCGCCGAACCACTGCGTTGTAGTTGTCGGCGATATAGAGGTTCCCAGCCGCGTCCACCGCCACACCAGAGGGCGCGTTCAGTTGCGCGTTGACCGCCGGGCCTCCATCGCCGGTATAGCCCGGTAATCCTGTGCCGGCCACGGTCGTAATGATGCCGGCGGGAGTAATCATCCGCACGCGATTGTTGGCAAAATCGGCGACGAACAGATTGCCTTTCGTGTCGAATGCCAGGTCCAGCGGATCGATGCCCGCTGACTTCGCCGGCCCTTTGTCCCCGCTGGCCTTGATATTCCCGTTCCCCGCGAACGTCGTAATCACTTGGGTGGCCGCATTCACTACTCGCACTCTTTCATTGCCGAAGTCGGCGATATAGAGGTTCCCCGCAGCGTCTAACGCAAGCCCGCTGGGCTCATTGAGCGACGCCGATGTCGCCTGTTGGCCGTCGCCTGCAAACGTGGCGATGCTATTCCCCGCTACGATCATGGTCTCTCCGGCGGGAGTGATCTTTAACACTAGCGGCTCGTCGTCGGAAACGTATAAATTCCCGGACGAATCGAACACGACGCCGCTCGGTTCCCCATTGATTTGGCCTGCGGCGTTAATGTTGCCTCCGAGCATGAATTCACGAACCTCGGCGTTTGAGCTGTCCGCCACCGCGAACACGCCGGAACTGTTCCTGGTAATTCCGTCGGGATTGTCGAGGAACGCCTGCAGCGCCGGGCCTCCGTCATGAGGGTCGGTCCCCGCGATCGTGTTGATCGTGCTCAAGCCGTCGGTTACCTCGCGAATGCGCCGGTTCCCTTCGTCGTCGATGTAGAGATTGCCCGAAGAGTCGAAAGCCAGGGCGTTGGGAATATAAAGGGATGCCTGGATGGCCGGACCCTTGTCGCCGGTGAAGCCCGGCAGTTCGTTACCGACCACCGTGTTCGCGATCAGCGACGTATTGATCTGAATCACTCGATTGAGATTAACGTCGGAAATGTACAGGTTGCCTTGCGAGTCGAACGCCAAACCGGTCGGCACCATCAGTTCATTCGTGGCCGGTTCCCCATTGTCGGTATAGCCCAACTGGCCGGCTCCGGCGAATGTCGACATCGAGCCGGATGTGTTCACTATCCAAACGATGGCGTTGTCGGTGTCGGAAAAGTAAACGTTCCCCGTCGAGTCCACCGCGATCCCGAGCGTCTTCCCAATCGGCGTGCTTGCGGCGGGGGCGTTCGTGGCGCCGCTGAATCCCGCCTGCCCGGTTCCAGCGTAGGTAGTGATGTTGTTCTGTCCGTCGATCTTGCGGATGCGATAGTTGCTCGAATCGTCCACATAGATGTTCCCTGCTGCGTCCACCGCGACGGCGTAGGGCTGCATTCGCGCGGAAAGCGCCGGGCCTCCCTCCCCCGAAAAACCGGGGGAGCCAGTGCCTGCGATGGTGTTGATAGTTTGATCGGGCGCTATGCGTCGGATGACGTAGTTGCCGCGGTCGGCGAACAGCAAATTGCCGGACGAATCAAACGCCAGGCCGGCCGGAGAGTTGAGCTGTGCATTGGCGGCGGGTCCGCGATCGCCGGTGTAACCGGGCACTCCCGTCCCGGCGACAGTTGTAATGATGCCGGAGGCGCTGACCTTCCGGATGCGATTGTCGTCCATGTCGGCGATATATACGTTGCCGGCGGCGTCCACCGCAACAGAAATAGGATTGCGAAGAGGCACGGTATTAGCCGGCTTCCCATCCATTAGCCGGTCAGTTCCGGCAATAACGCCGATCGTGTACACCTGACTTAATGCATTAACGGGAATGTAAAGCAGAATGAGGACAACGTTGGCGAGTAAGTCGAGTTTGCGCACCATACGGAAACAGAAAGTATGGCGCGAATTGATTCCAATAGCAACTGGCTTTTATCCTTTGTCGCTCCTTTAAGTATCTGAGCAGTTCTGGTTCGCAGCGCCGAGCGAGCTACCAGTGTCGGCGTGTTGTCGCTCCCATTTGGCTTCGAGTAACATAAAGGACGCTATGATCTCTCCGAAGTTCGGCCGTCGGCTCATCGGCCGCATCTCGACTAGAACGCTGTGGTTGCTGGCGCTGCTGCCCGCCGCCGGATACAGCCAGTTTCATATAGTAAATCGCCCATCGCCGCCGCCCGATGCGGTCGCGCGCGGCAGAGCGGCGTTCGTTTCCACCTGCGGCTTCTGTCACGGTACTAATGCCAAGGGCGGCAGCGGCGGC
>Ga0302326_10020794_pt1 | contig 13488 bp, 10 predicted proteins | sample Palsa_T0_3_FD_202264 | JGI IMG/M metagenome (GOLD analysis project Ga0302326, IMG submission 202264) | Peat permafrost microbial communities from Stordalen Mire near Abisko, Sweden - Palsa_T0_3 | ecosystem: Environmental > Terrestrial > Soil > Palsa > Peat permafrost | place: Sweden: Abisko... | reverse complement strand
GCGTGTCAGCACTCGGGTTCGCTGCCGCTTTCGTGGAACTTCCTCGTCAGCGATCCCCTGTTTTACTTATTCACTCTCGCTCAAATCGAGTTCACTTTCTCTTTTGGCGGACAGCGTGTGGGGCGCATCGTGCGGGCTTACGAGATTCTGCTCCTGACCCCGATGCTGTTGATTTGGCCTACCTGGCAGGGCCTGTTCGCGGGACGGATTTACGTCATTGTCGAGGCTGCGGCGTTCCTTCCTTCCGCCGTGATGCTCCCCGTGTTGCTCCTAATCTGGTACAAGCGGGGAAACCGCGAGGCAGGGTGGCTGATCTTGCCCAGTCTCTTTCCTGGCGCGGTTGCATCTCTTTACGACATCGGTACCATGTCGATCTTCTTCGGATTGCATTTCGCTGACTTCCTGAATAACTCCATCAACATCGGGCCCGTATCTTTCTATTCGCAGGATCTGAGCGACCTGGCATTCCTGCTGGCCATCGGGGTCGTCATGTTTTTCCGTTTCACGCGCGTCAGCCGCGAGCAGGCCCGTTCGGCGGCGGAACTGGGCGCAGCCCGCGAAATTCAGCAGCGCCTCGTGCCCGCATTTCTTCCCGCGCTCGCCGGATTTCACTTCGAAGCAGCCTATCTCCCCGCCCAGGAAGTCGGCGGAGATTTTTACCAGGTCATCGCGCAACAGGATGGGTTCGCGCTCGTCGTTGTTGGTGATGTCAGCGGCAAAGGCCTGAAGGCCGCCATGACCGGCGCCTTGGCCATCGGCGCGCTACGCACTCTCGCGGCCGAAAACCATTCACCAGTTACCCTGCTCGCGCGCCTCAACCGCCAGATGCTCGCCACCCAGGAGAGCGGCTTCATCACCTGTCTCTGTCTTCGCATCTCTTCGCGAGGCTCCGTTGCGATGGCCAATGCCGGCCATCTCTCGCCCTATCGCCGCGGCGAAGAAGTCGAGCTCGACTCAGGTCTGCCGCTTGGTCTCGCCGCCGAAGCGGAATATTCCGAGAGAGTCCTGCAACTTGAGCCCGGCGACACGCTCACACTGCTCTCTGACGGCGTGGTGGAAGCCATGAATTCCGAAGGTCAACTCTACGGCTTCGAGCGCACTCGCGCCATCAGCGTGAACTCCGCGCACGACATCGCCGCCGCCGCGCAGGCCTTCGGTCTGGAAGACGACATCACCGTGCTCACTGTCGAGCGCCTGGCGACTATCCGAAGCGCATGACTGATTTGCTAATTTGCTGACTCCGAGAACTCCGCTCCGCTCACATCAGCCGCAGCGCATCCACATCCACCACAAGATTTCGCCGCGGCACACCCGCTTCATCGGCGTGCCCCAGCATTCCCCGCAGTGCCGCATTCAGCGCCTTGCGCGAGCCGCCCTTCAAAATCATGTGAAACCGGTACGTCCCCTTGATGCGCGCAATCGGCGCGGTACATGGCCCCAGCACTCGAACCCCTTCCGGCGCAGCTTTCTGAAACCACTTCCCCAGCACCGCCGCCCACCCCGCCGCCTCTTCCAGCTTTTGCGACTGCACCAGCACATTGGCCAGCACTCCAAACGGCGGATAGTGCATCCAGCGCCGATACTTCAGCTCCCGCTCAACAAAGCTCGCGTAGTCGTGCTTGCTGGCCGCCAGAATTGCGTAGTGGTCGGGATAGTACGTCTGCACCACCACGCGCCCCGGCAGCTCGCCTCGTCCCGCGCGCCCTGAAACCTGCGTCATCAACTGGAACACCCGCTCGGCCGCGCGAAAATCCGGCATCGAAAGCGCGTGGTCGCAGCCCACCACCCCCACCAGCGTGATGCCGTGAATGTCGTGTCCCTTGGCAATCATCTGCGTCCCCACCAGCAAATTGATCTCGCCCGAGTGCAACCGCGCCAGCAGCCGTTCCAGGTCATAGCGGCCACGCACCGTATCGCGGTCCATGCGCCCGATCCGCGCTCCCGGAAATATCTCTCCCAGCCGTTCTTCGCCCTGCTCCGAGCCCGCGCCCAGGTAGTACAGGTGCTCGCTCTCGCACTTCGGGCACCGCGCCGGAACCGCTCGCCGGAACCCGCAATAATGGCACTCCAGCCGCTGCCCCTCGCGCGCCACGCCGCCATCTTCCGCGGGAGGCCTGTGATGCGTCAGCGAAATTGCGCAGTTCTCGCACTCCAGCTTTTCTCCGCACGCCCGGCAGATCACGGCAGACGAGTAACCGCGCCGGTTCAGCAGGATCAGCGCCTGCTCCCCGCGCTCCAGCGCAGTTCTGGTCTCTTCCACCAGCGTGCGCGAAAAAAGCTGTTCCTGCCCCGTCTCCTGAAACTCGCGCCGCATATCGATCAACTCCACCTCGGGCAGCGGCCGGTTCATCACCCGGTCTCGCATCTCAATCCGCGCGTATTTCCCCGTCGCCGAATTCTGCCAGCTCTCCAGGCTTGGCGTAGCCGACCCCAGCACCACCACCGCGCCCGCCAACTTGGCCCGCATCACGGCCACGTCGCGAGCGTTGTAGCGCGGCGTCTCCTCTTGTTTGTAGCTTTGGTCGTGCTCCTCATCCACAATGATCAAGCCCAGGTTGGGCGCTGGCGCAAAGATGGCCGACCGCGTCCCCACCACAATTGGCGCCTCACCCCGCCGTATCCGCCGCCACTGCTCGCTCCGCTCCTCCGGCGTCAGCGCCGAGTGCAGCAGCGCCACCTTCTGCCCGAAAGCCGCGTCGAGCAAGCCCGCTGTCTGCGGCGTAAGCCCAATCTCCGGAACCAGCAGGATCGACGCCATCCCCAGCTCCAGCGCCCGCTGCATGGCCGCCAGGTAGACAGCCGTCTTTCCCGAACCCGTCACCCCATGCAACAGAAAAGGTTGAAATCCCCCCAGCGCCGTCACCACCCCGGCCAGCGCATCCGTCTGAGCCTCGTTCAGCCGGAACGGCTCCGCAGTCGGCCGTAGCCCGCCTAACCGGAAGGCTGCCGGCCGTTCGTCAATCCGCACCAGCCCCCGCCGCACCAGCGTTTGCAGCGTGGAAGAAGGCAGATCCTTCCGTCGCAGCTCGGCCAGCGCCAATTCACCGCCGCACGCAGCCAGCTCCGCCAGGATCGCCTGCTGTTTCTGGGTCAGCGCCGGCAGCCGCCCTTCCGGAACCAGCGCCGCAAACCTCTCCATCCGCCGCGAATCCCGCTCGAAAGCAGCCGTCTCGCGCGCAATCCACTTCTTGCGTACCAGCCCGGCCAGCAACGGAAGCGTAGCCGCGGTAGCCGTGCGCAGCGTAGAAACCTTCACCGCGTCGCCCTCTGCCAGCCGCACAAGCACCCGCCGCTCCAAATCCTGCTCCTCAGCGGAGAGTTTGCCTTTGCGCTTTCCACCGCGCTTTAAAGGCGAAGGAAATTGTTGCTTTGTATCAGGGCTCGACTTTAGCGGTGCCGTAAACGCCTCAAAATCGCTTTGGGCTTCAGCCCCTGAGGAATGCTCTTCTCGGGGTGCCTCAGCCCTCGTCCGCCGCGGCGCAGAGACCTGGGATCTCCCCGAATCCCCATCCATACTCTCCGCCAAAACATCCCGCCCCAGGTCGGTAATCCGGTAATAAACCGTCCGCCGCACATCCGCCATCAGCGGCAGCATCCCGCGTAATACTTCGCCCAGTGGCGCCAGGTAATACTGGGCCATCCATTCCGCCAGTTCCAGCAGGCTGTCGCTCAGCAGCGGTTCCTGGTCCAGCACCGTCTCCAGGAACCGAACCTCGAAATCCTCCGGAGCCTTCGCGCTCACGCCGGTCACCACCCCGATCAGCTTTTCGTTGCGAAAAGGGACAATCACCCGCGCCCCGCGTTGCGGATTCTGGCCCTCCCGCACCGCGTAGGTAAACCCGTGCTCCAGAGGCACCGGCAACGCGACTTCGCAATAATCGGGCATCAAGCATCAGTGTAGGAGATTCCACCCAGACCCAGTGCCTTGCTCGGCGCATCCTTCGATTCAGCCCTTGCAATCCCGCCCGCGCGCAGTACAATCCTGCTGATGACACCCAAAACAGCTTCGACCACAACTCCCTCGTCCGGCGCTTCGCCCAGCGTCAAGTCCACCACCCCCGGCCCCATCACCATGGCCATTGACATCGGCGGATCGGGCCTCAAGGCCATTCTGCTGGATGCCAAGGGAAAGCCCGTAAGCGAACGCCAGCGCGTGGTCACCCCGGCCATCCCCACACCCAATGCGGTGCTGAAGGGCCTGGATCAACTGCGCAAGCTGATGCCGGCCTTCGATCGCGTTTCGGTAGGATTTCCCGGCGTAGTGAAGCACGGCTGCACCTACCTCGGTTTCAACTTGCATCCCCTGTGGGCCAAGGGCTTCCCCTTGCAGGCGGAACTCGAGAAGCGCTGGAAGAGGCCCGTCCGCGTAGGCAACGACGCCGATGTCGCCGGTTACGGGGCCATCAAGGGCCACGGCGTTGAGTTGGTGCTGACCCTGGGCACTGGCCTCGGCGCGGCGCTCTTTACCAGCGGTCATCTTTGCCCTGGCCTCGAACTCGGCCACCATCCCTGGCGCAAAAAGACCTACGAAGACTACATCGGACGCCGCGGCCTCGATCAACTCGGCAAGAAAAAATGGAATGAATTGCTCCTGGCCGCCATTGCGCAGACTGAAGCCCTGTTCAACTGGGACCACCTCTACCTCGGCGGTGGCAACACCAAGAAGATCATCGTCGCCCTTCCCAAAAACGTAACCATCGTCTCCAACGAGACGGGCCTCCTCGGCGGCGTCGCCCTGTGGCGCGATCAGGCGTAGGGGAGGCGAAAAAGTCAGCGGACCTCCTCCTGCCTGTGGAGTCGGAGGAACTGGAACACCGGGCCGAGATTACGACCGAACGCTGTCCCCACGGATGAAGGAGGGACGTCTTGCTCGACGTGCTGATTACAATCGACACCGAAGCTCACGCCATTCATCGGGATTGGAAGTTTGACAATCTCCAGCGAGATATCCGCAGGGACATCGAGGGGTTGGTCGATGGGCGTTGCGTCGGGCTCGAATACCAACTCGATGTCTTGGCTAAGAACACACTTAAAGCCACCTTCATGGTTGAAAGTCTGTTCTCCGCTGTCCCTGAAGTCGGACCTGATCCGTTGAAGAGCGTCATCCGCAGAATCCAGGATGGCAGACACGACATCCAACTCCATCTTCATTGTGAATGGATTCCCTACTGCCCTGCCCTCTGCGTCCCGTATCGCGGTTACCTTCAGCATTACTACAATAGCTCCGAGCAGGAGCAGCTAATTTCCTTTGCCTCCGAAAGGCTGCAAGAGTGTGGCGCATCGCGGCCAATTGCATTCAGGGCAGGCGGGTTTGCGGCGGACGAAGCGACCATCCACGCTCTGCAAAGAGCTGGCTTCAAGTACGACACAAGTTTCAATATCGATTTCCCCGGGAAGTGCAAACTGCCTGCGCCTCCTTCTTTCGGGGTGTCACATAAAATGTTCGGTATTGAGGAATTCCCTGTGGCGGCTTTTCAGGATTTCCCAGGGCACTTTCGCCCCGCGCAGATATGCGCCTGTAGCGAAAACGAGATGACCCACGCGCTTGAGCACGCTGAACAGTCCGCTTGGAGGCATTTTGTCATCGTCTGCCACTCGTTTGAGGCACTCACCGGCCGCTGGGAAGGTAAGCTCAGAATTCGCAACGAAGTTGTAACTCGATTCGAGAAGCTCTGCGCCTACCTGGGAAGCCACAGCGACAGGTTCCGAACCATTGGATTCGACGATCTTGAAGCTGTGCATCAGGATCGCGAAGACCTTCCACCGGCAATCAAGGGAAATCCCCTCAACACGGTCTCGAGAATGTCTCAGCAGGCGCTGAATCGGATAAGGAGTCTCGCGCTGTGACTTTGGATTTTGAACCCAAGCGAGTGCGGCTTCCGATCCGTTTCGGCCCGAAGACCCTTTTCAAATTCAGCTTTAGCGGTGCCGTTTGCAGCACCCATCTCACTGACATGGCCGAACCTGTCTCTCTACCCGCACAGCAGGCGGACGTCGTCGTCTTTGGAAGCATGCCCGTCAGTTTTGGACCCAAAAAGACTCTGTCCATTCAACATGGAAGGCTGTACTATTCGCCCAAGCGATTTCCCAGGTACCTGGTCGATCTCGAATCGGACTATGAAACATATCTGAATAGCTTTTCAAGCAAGACCAGGTCAACGATGAAAAGAAAGGTCCGAAAATTCCAAGAGGCCGCCGGAGAGCGTGAGATTTTCAAGGAATACAAGAACCCCAATGAGCTATTGGACTTTTACTTGACCGCCGGCGAACTCTCGAAACGAACCTACCAGGAAAAGGTGATCGGGACTGGACTTCCCAAGGGGGAAGAATTCAAGCAGGAAATGCTTCGGCTTGGAGCGGAAGATAACGTTCGTGCCTACACCCTCCATCTTGACGGAAAGACCGTCGCGTATCTCTATTCGCCGGCGAAACGAGGCATCCTCTATTACGATTTTTTGGGATATGACCCGGACTTCGCGCACCTTTCCCCGGGATCGGTTCTGCAGTGGCTTGCAATCCAAAGCATATTCAATGAGAGGAAGTTTCGCATTTACGACTTCGAAGAAGGGGAAGGCCAGCATAAGCAATTGTTCGCGACCAGCCGCACCGAGTGCGCAAATCTACTCGTCTTCACGCCCACTCCAAAAAGCATCCTGTTTATTCTTCTGGACGTCCTTTTGCTTAAATCGACCGAAGCAGTTCTGGCTGTCATCAGAAAGCTGAATGCGCGCGCCCTGGTCAGGAGGCTCTATCGGTGAATCGCATAATCAAGGAACTCGTCCGCAAAACTGTCGGAGAATATGAGTTGTATAGGGTCTATCGATACGCTCCAAACAGCCACGTGCAACTTCCCGACGAGTTCAAGTTCCAGGAATGCCGCTCGCAAAGGGAGTTTGAGTTCGTCACGGATTCCTCTCTGAGGGTGCTTGCGAATTACATGGGCACTGAAGCACGCGTATTCTCAATCACCCACAAGAATGCCATCATTGCCGCATGTGCATATTGGTGGGGAGACAAATATCGGAAAGAGCGCCACATCTGGGACCTGAAGAACAACGAAGCAAAGCTTGTGCAGATTTACACCGCACCAGACTTCAGAGGACTCGGGTTAGCGCGTGCCCTCATAAGTCTCTCAGCGGAAGAAATGCTGAAGTCGGGAGTTTCGGGACTGTTTGCTAGGATCTGGCGCAGCAACATCTCTTCGATTAAGGCTTTCAAGAGGGCTGGATGGCTGTACACCGCATTTGTTGTGAGGTTGACATTCTCTAACGGCAAAGGTCGCAGGTTTACCCTGCCAACCTCCGCATTCGCGGTTCGGCGACACCGAAGCTATCTCTAACTCGCGTGTGTGATTCTAACCGCGCGCCTGATGACCAATGAAACCGCGGCGACTCATTCCCGGTTCGCCGTCTTCAACCCCAGCTCCCGCATCGCAATCTGCAAATCGGCCCAAGCTTCTTTCTTCTGCCGCGGATCGCGCAGCAAGTATGCCGGATGGTAAGTCACAATAAGCTGCATTCCACGGAACGCGTGAACCCGCCCGCGCAGCCCGGCCAGCGGCTGCCGTTGGCCCAGAAGACAAGTGGCCGCCGTCGCTCCAAGCGCCACCAGCACCTGCGGACGAATTGCTTCAATCTGCCGGAAGAGGAACGGTGAGCATGTGTTCATTTCGTCCGGCTCCGGCGTTCGGTTTCCTGGCGGCCTGCACTTGACCACGTTGGCAATGTAAACTTCCTCACGCTTCAGGCCCATCGCGGCAATCATGTTATTCAAAAGCTGCCCCGCCTTGCCCACAAACGGAAGCCCCTGCGCATCTTCATCCGCGCCCGGTCCCTCGCCCACAAACATCAGGCGCGCCGTGGCCGAGCCGTCTCCGAATACCAGCTTGTTGCGGCCCTTGTGGAGCGCGCAGCGGGTGCAATCGCCAATCTCCTCGCGGATAAGTTGCAGCGCCGCCGCCGGATCGGTGGCAGCAACGGCGTCGGCTGTTTGCGGCGGGGCGGAGGGCGTCTTGCGTGGCGAAATCGGCTGTTCCTCCTGGGAAGCGGTTGGCTGGGAACCGGCGGCTTTGGCCACAAGCAAAGCGGGGTCCACCGGCCTTCGATAGAACTCCGTCAGGCCCAGGTCCCGGTAAAAGCGGACGCGCTCCACCAGCGCTTCACGGGTTCCAGTATCCAGATGTCGCGCCAATTCTCTCACTCCACAATCAGTTGCCGGCGCGCGGCTGCATCGGGAGCGGCCTCGTTCCGCACCTGCTCCTGCCGCAATCGCTCGTCCTGGCTCCCTTCCAGTTCCAGAACCAGCGAGCGCGGCCTGCGCAGGGTGAGTATCTCGTCGAGAATCCGGTCGGCGAGCTGGCGCTTGGGCATCTCGTGCAGTTCTGTAGCCGTGGTCAGCGTCAGGAAAGTAGCGGCGTTCAGGTCGGCGTCGATGCCTACCCCGTCGCCTGTTACATCGTTCACCACAATGGCGTCCGCGCCCTTGCGCAACAGCTTGGCGCGCCCATTCTCCATCCGGTTTTCTGTCTCCGCGGCAAACCCGACAATGAGCTGCCCAGGACGCCGCCTGCGCACCACCTCGGCCAGAATGTCTTCCGTCGGCGCCAGTTCAATCGTGATTGGCCCGCTGCGTTTCAGCTTCTGCTCGGAAACCGTCACCGGCCTGTAATCGGCCACCGCCGCGGCCTTGATGATGAGTGTGGATTCCTCCATGCGCGAAAGCACAGAGTGCCGCATCTGGTCCGCCGTTGTAACCTTTACCAACTCGCAGTGTGCCGGTGCGTGCAAGGCCGACGGACCGCTGATCAGAATCACCTTTGCCCCCCGGCTCTGAGCCGCTTCAGCCAGCGCATAGCCCATCTTGCCGCTGGAGCGATTGCCCAAGTAACGCACCGGGTCAAGCGCCTCGCGCGTGCCCCCGGCAGTCACCAGCACAATCTCGCCCGCCAGGTCGTGCCGCCTGCCCAGGGCGCTCAGCACCGCGTCCGCAATGGCTTCCGGCTCGGCCATCCGTCCCGCGCCCACCATGCCGCAGGCCAGTTCCCCCGTGCCCGGATCAATCACCCGCACGCCTCGCCCCCGCAGCGTTTCCAGATTGGCTTGCGTGGCCGGATGCTCCCACATATTCACGTTCATGGCCGGAGCCACGAGCACCGGCGCCTGCGTGGCCAGGAACATGGTGGTCAGAAAATCGTCCGCGATGCCGTGCGCAAATTTGGCCAGTATGTTGGCTGTGGCCGGGGCCACGACCAGCGCATCAGCCCATTGCGCCTCGCCAATATGCTCAATCCCGCTTTGATCGCTCGCCCCAGAGCCTTCACCCGCGTCCGCGCCGCTGCCCCACACATCCCACAGGCTCGTGATTACCTTGTGCCCGGTGAGCGCAGCGAAGGTCAGCGGCTGGACAAACCTGCATGCTGCCGCTGTCATCACCACATGGACCTCCAGCGCCTGGCGCTGCAAGGCGCGCACCAACTCCGCCGCCTTGTACGCGGCAATTCCGCCAGAAACGCCCACGGTCACTCGCATGGATCGATTGTAGCCGGTTTGGATTATTGAAGAACGGAAGGTCAGCTCAACAGAATAGGAACAGCCGGGCCTTCGATAAGCGGTTTAACCACCGCCGCCTCCGTCTTGACGTAGGCAATCTTGCCTGCATCGATTTCATCCTGGGCGATGCGGCAGGCCTTGGTAGACTGCGTGTGGACAAGAGCGTGGGAGCCGCTCTGGATCTGGCGGGCGCGCCGCGCGGCTACCAGAACCTTTCGGTAATTCGAATCGAAGCTGGTCTCAATCATCATGGGGATCCTTCTTATCCTTGTCTGAATCTTCCTCTTCGGAGTCTTCCTCGTCGGAGTCTTCCTCAAAGATCAACTGTTGCTGTCCGTTCGAATCAAGCAGGCCAAATGCCTCCAGCACCGGCCCGAGCCGCTCCTGCGAGTTGAATTGCAGGCAGGCCGCGGCAACCTCCAACACCCGGCGCGAACGGTAGGCGATCGACTCGCCATTGCGGTAATACCGCTCGGCCAGCACAATTGCCTCCAGTTGCGCTACCGCCCGGTCCAGAATGTCGTTGACCAAAATATAACCGTACTCGCGATAATTCTCAATCTCCTTGCGCGCCGCGCCCAGACGGCGGAAGACCTCCGCTTCGTCCACCACGCCCTCGGCACGGCTGCGATTGCGCAGCCGGGTGCGCAAAACTCTCGGGTTCGGAGGCATCACAAATATGCTCACCGCCTCAGGCATTTTAGCCCGCACCTGCGCGGCCCCCTGCACGTCGATGTCCAGCACCAGGTCGTGACCGGCGCTCAGCGCGTCCTTCAGCGACTGCCGCGCCGTTCCGTAGAAGCTGCCAAAGACCTCAGCGTGCTCCATGAACACGCCTTCGGCCAACATCCGCTGGAACTCCTCCCGGGTGGTGAAGTTGTACTCGCGCCCGTTCTCCTCTGAGCCGCGCGGAGCCCGCGTGGTCCATGAAACGGCAAAGTCCACCCCGCTGACCTGCTTGCGCAATTCGCTCACCAGCGTGCTCTTGCCGGAGCCCGAAGGCGCCGAAATGATGAAAAGAATTCCCGCCACGATTCGCTTGCCCCTTAGCTCTTAGCCTCTAGCTCCTAACTCCTGGCTCTTCTTTTGCGAAGTTAGAATACTGCCTCCAGCAGAATAAGAGCTGACAACTGAAAGCTGATAGCTGAAAGCTGTCTTATTCCACGTTCTGAATCTGTTCCCGGGCCTTTTCGATCTCCGCTTTCATCGCCAGCCCCAGTTCCGTAATTCGAGTTCCTTTGCCGGCCACGCCGCCGGTCTTCGACAACAGCGTATTCGCCTCCCGGTTCATCTCCTGGAGCAGAAAATCCAGCTTCTTGCCCAATTCGCCCCCGGCGGTCAGCAGCTCGCGGAAGTGCCCGATGTGCGTGTGCATGCGAGTTAGTTCCTCCGCAATGTCGCTGCGCTCCACCAGCACGGCAACCTCCTCGAGCAGCCTCTGGCGGTTGAACTCCGGCCCGGTGGCCGCAAGCAGCCGTTGCGTCAACCGCTCCTGGTAGCGCTCTTCGACCTCCGAACGCAGCGCCGCAACTCCATCGGTAGCTTCGGCCAGGCGGTCCAGCGTGCCATTGAGGATCGACTCCAACGCCTCGCCCTCGCGCGCGCGCATGGTCTTCAACTGGTCGAGCAGCGGCACAATCTCTTTCAGCACGCTATCGGCAAGGGCCACCATGTCCGCGTCGTCCCGGTTGTCGCTCTGCAAGGCGCCGGGCAATCGCAGAATGACGTTCAGATCCGCCTCGCCAGTCAGGCCAAAATCGTGGTGCGCCGCGGCAAAGGCCGCAAGGTAGCCGGCCACAAGCTGGCGATTGTACCCCGCCGTCTGCTGCGCGTTTCGATCGACCGATAAGGCCAGCTCCACGTGGCCGCGCACGAGATTGTCTTTGAGCGCCTTGCGAAGTTCGGGCTCCAGCGCGTCCAGCCCCTGCGGCAGGCGCAACTGCAGGTCCAGGAAGCGGTGATTGACGCTCTTCAGGGTGAGCGTGTAACTGAGCTGGCCCTGATCTCGAACGGGCACTTGAACCTGAACTCGCGCAAACCCGGTCATGGAATAAATCGGCATTCGTGCTACTCCCCTGGCCCGGTGGTCAGGGCCAGTTCTAATTGAGGCGGGTCTGGAGACGTTGGGTCCGGCGTCTCAGGCACGTCCATAAACTGCAGTTGATAAAGCCGCTGGTACGTGGGCGAGGTGGTAAGGAGCTCCTCGTGGGAGCCGATGGCGGTAATGCGCCCATCCTCCAGAACGGCGATGCGGTTGGCCCGGCGAATGGTGGAAAGCCGGTGCGCAATTACCAGCACCGTTCGTCCCTGCATCAGGTTGGCAAGCGCAGCCTGCACCAGCGATTCGCTTTCCGCATCGAGCGCCGAAGTAGCCTCGTCGAGAATCAGGATCGGCGCATCTTTCAGGATGGCACGCGCAATGGCCAGCCTCTGGCGCTCGCCGCCGGAGAGCCGGAAGCCCTTCTCGCCGATCACCGTGTTGTAGGCTTGCGGCATGTGCAGGATGAATTCGTGTGCCAGTGCATTGCGCGCCGCCTCTTCTACAAGTTTGGCCTGCACTTCCGGCCGCCCGTAGGCAATGTTGTTGCGCACGGTGTCGTTAAAGAGGATTGTCTCCTGCGTCACCTGCGCCACCTGTCGGCGCAGCGAACCGAGTGTCAAATCGCGCAGATCGTGGCCGTCGATGAGAATGCGCCCTGAAGTCACGTCGAAGAACCGTGGAATCAGGTTCACCAGCGTCGACTTTCCCGCCCCGCTGGGGCCCACCAGCGCGAGCACCTCTCCGGCGCGCACCTCCAGGTTCACGTTGTGCAGAATCTGGTGCTCCCCTTTTTCAGTGCTGTAGGAGAATCCCATGTTTTCAAACCGGACCAACTGCGAAAAACCTCTCAGCGTAGTCGCGTGCGCGCGCTCCTTCACGTCGTCCTTGGTGTCGAAAAAGCCGAAGATCGACATCGATGCGCCCATCGCCTGCTGGAAGCTGTTGTAGAAGTAGGCGAACTTGCGCACCGGATCGTAGAGCTTGAAGAGCAGGATGATAAATGCGGCGAACATGCCCATGGTCATGCGGCCGTGCAGAATCTCGTTGCGCCCGATGAACAGAAACATCGCAATGGCGATCGCGCCAATGGTGTCCATCAACGGCGAACTGATGGACTGAATGCGCACGCTGCGCAGGTTGGCGCGGAACAGCCTGCGCGCCGCAGTCTTGAAGCGCAGAATCTCCCACAACTCGGTGCTGAAGGCCTTCACAATACGGTGGCCGGTAACGGTCTCATGCAAAATGTTCTGAATCTCAGCCAGCTTGTCCTGGCCGGAACGGGTGCGGGTCCGCACTTCGCCACCAATCTTGCGCGAGGAGGTCACCACTACGGGCACAAACAACAGCAGCGCCCAACTCAGGTAGCCGCCGAGCTTAACCACGAAGAACAATCCCACCAGGAAGGTGAAGAGTTGCTGCAGGAACTCCCCCATCACGGAGCTCACCGCATTCTGCACGCGGTCCACATCGTTGATGAGCGTCGATAAAATGGTGCCCGTGGCATGCTTGTGAAAGAAGCTAGAGGACCGCCTTAGCGTGACTTCATAGAGGTGGTTGCGCAGGTCGGTGATGGTGCCGAAGCCGGCGTAGTTCACCAGATAGGTGCCCGTATAATCGCAGACTCCCTTCAGCAGCGTGGCGATCACCAACGCGAAGGCCACCACATTCCAGGCATTGTGCATGTGTATGAAATGCGGAACCAGAAGCCTCAGATCAAAGTGCCACGGGCCCTTGGCGAGTCCAAGGGTGATGGGGCCCTCGGGCGCGTCAGGCCTCAGGACCTCGTCAAAGATGGGCTGCAGGAGCAGAACGCGAAATGTCTCAAGCACGCCGACCACGGCCAGCAGCAGCACGCCCGGCAGCCACTGGAACCAGTAGGGCAACCCATAGCGCAGGAGG
>Ga0302326_10020793_pt1 | contig 13488 bp, 13 predicted proteins | sample Palsa_T0_3_FD_202264 | JGI IMG/M metagenome (GOLD analysis project Ga0302326, IMG submission 202264) | Peat permafrost microbial communities from Stordalen Mire near Abisko, Sweden - Palsa_T0_3 | ecosystem: Environmental > Terrestrial > Soil > Palsa > Peat permafrost | place: Sweden: Abisko... | reverse complement strand
GTCTGATGAAGCGCATCAGAAAATCAGGGCGGCCTCTCGTCCTGACCGTGAATGGAAAGGCGGAAGCGGTGGTGCTGGACGCCGCTTCTTACCAGGAAGTTGCGCACCATCTCGACGAGATAGCTGGCATCCGCCACGGCCTCGCCGAAGTGAAGAACGGAATGGGACGACCGGTCGATGAGGTTTTTGATGACCTCCAAGGTGAAGCCGCCTCGGAAGGATGAAGTATCGAGTCCTCATCACCCCCAAAGCGGAGACTGACCGCCTTGAAAGCATGGGGATTTCCGCCTAAGCGCCACAAACTGAGAGACGCATATCCGCCGCGGGCTCAATGGTCGTCAGGCACGGCATTTCGTCGTAGGTTCTCCCGTGTAGTTGTCGTCCAGTCATATCCTTCCGTACGCCACCCCACTGCTTGAAAAAGAAAGGGACGCCGCCGCGCTGGCATTGGCGGTGGATCGATTCAACCCATTGCCCATTCATGGGGCGCGCCCCCGGTCCGGATTCTCCCCCGACTATCACCCAATGGATACCGTCCAGAGGAAGGTTCTCTAAGGGGCCGATGAGTGGCTCACACGACAGAAAACGCACTCGTGCCGGTACCGCAGCTAGATCGCGAATCCTACCTGTGACTCGTGAGTCCTCAACGCTGACCCCCATCCAGACGTTGCTCGGCCACGGCAGACCTCCCCCGATCTTCCGTAGCCTTTCGCTGCGCTTCGTAAGAATCTGGAAAGTGTGCTGTGGGCATTCCTCCATGGTTGCGAATACGCGCCGAATGAAGTCGTCCGGAACTGCCTCCTGAAAGAGATCGCTCATCGAGTTTACGAAAATAAGCCGCGATTTTTTCCAGCGCTTCGGTAAATCAACGAGGTCATCGTGCAGAGTTGGTTTGAATCCGTCTTGATACCGCTCTGAACCCATAGCGTGCAACCGCTTGGCCATACGCTCGGCATAGCAGTGTTTGCACCCCTGGCTGACCTTAATACAGCCAGTCACCGGGTTCCACGTCATCTCTGTCCATTCAATAGTAGATGTGGTCGCCATGTTCCCTCCGTTTCCCCGCGCGCTTCACTCATCCAAGATATCTTGGGCGATTCTCAATGCCGTCGGCGCGCCGCGTTCGTTGGCGGCGGCAAAGCATAACAAATAAAGAGGACTCGATTTCGAATTCCTTAAAACCAATCCCTCTGCGACTCTGGCAAAGCAGCCTGCAAGGCGTTCATTGACGAACTCCCTAATTTTTTCGACAGGCGCCGTTCGCTCAACGGTCTCATGATCTCCAAATAAGTCCCGCTTCGTCTGAATCCCGTAAAAGCGAGACCGCCAGTCGCTGGTTCCAAACAGCAAATCCAACCGGTTCTGCCAGGATTCTTCGATGTTGCCGTCCCGCTTGAGAAGGCGCGCGACGCCGACGCCGAGTGGAAAGAGATACCAGAGGTCGATCGCCTTCGTTGCCGCGAGCGCCTGAACTGTCGTCCATTCCACTTGCATACCATAGGGGTCCAAGAACACCACGGCGCGTTCCTTGCGCCAGTCCCGCTCTCCACACCAAGTCTTCAAGACGTCATTGGCATCGCCATGCCTGAAATCACAGCGGGGAAAAAGTTTGGCGTGATCCGTTTCGATTGTTGTTCTTAGTGTCTCCACGCGACTCTTGGATTTTTCGATGAAAAGATAATGGTCGAACGGGCTCGATAGCCCTAGCGCGATCTGCGCGCTCCCGTCGAGATATTCCTTGGTTTCCGCGTCTTCATAAACGTCCGCAAAAAGATCAGCCGATTTCGACGCAACATCTGGCACCGACCTGGAACCTGTCCCAGCAAAGGCATCGACGTACCAAGTTTTGAAATGCCGCGCGCGTTCATTCTTTGCAAAGATCGTGCGGTAAGCCATGAGGTATTTGGCTAGCCGCGCGAGCTTGATTTCTGTCCAGTTACCGCCGAATGTGTGTTGAGCCATGTTCTGACCGCCATTTGAAGCCGACGACCGAAGTGTACCGTATTCGCCTTTTATTCGCCATCCGAACGCTGCGGGAAATCATGCCGCGAGCTTCGGGTGATGAGTCACGATCCATTGCTCCACCAGGTCAAGAAACGATCGCGCCTCGACAATCACTTCCGCTGCCTCTGTCTCAGTAGCCACGGAAGCTTGGTCATAATCGATCACATTCCGTTTACGCCGACACGCTTCAAAGAAGTCGAGAGAACGGGCAGCGGAGGCACCAAGTGCTAAACGCGCCGCATCGAATGTTAGACGATGATGACCCGGCGCGCTCGCCAGTCGGTATCCGGAGCAACAAATGGCCATCGTCGCAGTTTGCAGCGCAGCGTTGTAGGCGGTTGCGAATTGGCGATCTGAAGACAAGCCCTTGACTGCTGCGTCAGCCAGGTCGCGCGCGATAAGTCTCCGCAGTCCATCCAACTCCTGCTTACTGGTGCTGTGGGTATGGGCTTTGTGTTCTGCGAGTAGCTGTTTCCAGTTCATCAGGTGAGCCTATGAGTGATACGACCTTATCTCTGACGACCGATTTTAGAAAATGATCGCCTCCGCGCAGCTTATCTCGAAACTCTTTTTCCGAATAGCGCTTAACATTGACTTCGCGGCCAAAGCGGCTTTCTAAACGTCGAAGAACGGGAACCAGGTCGCCCGTCGCAATGTCGCCCACAACAAGAAGATCGACATCGCTTTGCGCGACCTCTTTGCCGCGGGCGATTGAACCATATATCGCGGCCCAACGTATCTTGTCACTGAATCTGGTTAGCTCAGATTGCAGTGCGGGCACAATTCCGGCCGTTTTCAGCAGCAGATCGCGAAGATCGCTAAAAACGGGAGAGTCCTTGTCGGCCTTGTAATACGTCCTGCGGCCGTCCTGTTTACGCTCCAAGATCCCGCTGGCGTTAAGGGAATTTAATTCGCGCTGTAGGCTCGATAGCGAAGTCTTCAAATGGGCGGCAAGCTCAGACATATACCACCACTTACCAGGGGATAGCAGCGTGGCGGCCAGAAGCTCCTGGCGGACCAAGGGGAAAAGCGCGTCCAAGATCGGTGATCTACGCATAATGCGTAATAATGTACGCAAACAGCGTAACATGTCAAGAGCCGTTGCCGGCTGAATCTTCGTCAGGGGATCAAGAATTAAAGCGGATGAATTTGATGATTGATCCGAGCGGCATCTAAGAGACCTCTAACGCGGTCCCAATTTGCGGCTGGCACGGCAATGACGCAAAGCTTCTTGGCCCGAGTGATTCCAACGTAGATCACTCGTTTGGGTTCGTCATCCGTGCGGTTCTGCCATGAGACCATAAGCTGCTCCGTACGCCGAGGCTCCCTGAGATCCGGGGGAATGACGATGCAGACGGCCTCGTATTCCTTGCCCTTCGCTTCATGAATAGTTGTGCTGCGAATCTGCGGCTCGGTCCCCGTGACCAGAAGCCGCTGCCAATTTGCATCCGCCCGGTTTTGGAAGTATTGCCGCTCCGAGGTGCGGGGACCGTAGGTGAGTCCCAGCCGCAGAACTTCCCCACGCAAGACTGTAATCCAACTGGTACGAGCAGCATTCGTATCAGTGCAAGTTCGTGGAAGCCGACTAATGAGTTCGAGGGCGCTGCGCCGTAACCATCGTGCGTTGATTCCGCGCCGCTCCGCTGCGCGTGACGGCACCTCGCCATCGTCGATTTGCCCCATGAGATCAAGGATGGCCCGTTCAATGACGCGCAAGGCCGACTCGCGCGCACGGTTCGATACGGAAGAAGACCAAAACGTGCCGACTGCACGCGCAACTCCGGCCGTGTTGGAGTTTCCCGATTCTTCCTCGCAGCCCATGCCGCAAGCGCGGAGGGAATTCTTTCGCGCGTGCGCGAGGACGATACCGTCTTTCATGGTGATGCCGGACGCCCGCATCAACTCGCAAAACTGCCGTCCGATTGCATCGGACACAGCTCCCCGATAGGTAACAATGTGAAGTGGCTCTGTGATCGCCGCCGCCTCGCCGAGGGACGTATCAGGAACGGCGCGGGTGCGCAACGTGGCTGCAACGCCACAGATGGACGGACCGCTGCGAAAATTGCCCGTGAGCGGTAGACGGTCTTGGGCATCGTAGGTGTTAGCAATTGCCCGTAGGTCCGCTGGGCTGCCGTGCCGGAATCCATAAATCGCCTGATCAAGATCGGTAACGACAGAGACGGTGACACCATGCTCTCGCAGCCAGCGGACGATCTGACAGTCGAGGGGATTGCAATCTTGCGCTTCGTCGACGATCACTTCTTGAAATCGCGCCGCGAGCGCCCGACCGAGGGCCGCTGACCACTGAGCCTGCTGGAGACGACGCACAACCTCAACCCTGACATCGGCTGCGCTGAGATAGCCTCGCTGGCGCAAGGCGCGCCGTCGCTGCGAAGCCGCCTGTTGATACGCAGCCTGATTCCGCTGAACGTGCGCGCGAAGCCCAGCGTGCCCGATAGAGGCCGGGTCAATTTGGTCATTTTCGGCGTTAAAGAGGTCGAGTCCAACTCCGTCGCCTCGGAACGCGCTGGCGCCACGCAGTCGAATATCGACACCAAGCGTCTCCCAGCTATCGACGACGGTCGGACGAATGATGACGCCTTCGATTCCACCGGGTGCGAAGAAAAATTGTCGTAGGAACCCATCGAACGTCCCGACGAACCCTGGATGGCAGAGCGCGCTGTCCAGGCCGAGAGTATGGCAACGGGCGATGAATTCCTCGATCGCCGAGTTCGTAAACGATAGGATGGCCAGCCCACGGCGCATCGGCAGGGTCGGCGAAATGCGCGCAATCCGCGCCACAATCGCCCGCGTCTTTCCTGCACCAGGGCACGCTTCGACGAAGGCCCCTGGAGCATGGTTGGCAAATGTGCGCTGCTCATCGGTCAGCTCCATTATTGTTCCGCGGCTCTCTGAATAGCCTGCGCCAAATAAGCAGGAACCTGGAAAGGTTCACCCGCTTCAATCAGGTCGGCTACTCTCTGCGCAAAGTCGCCTTTGCGCGTCTGCTTTGCCTTCAGCAGACCGACGAAGGCTGCCGCCCGATCCTGCGGCTGGGCCACGTCGACTTCATCTGTCCAACGCCCTTCGGATTGTGGATAGAGCGCGAGAAAGGCCGTCCTAAGTAGCGCTTGATTTCCCGCGTCGAAAAGCTCCTGCTCCAAGGTCACAGCGTTGGTGAAGACACTGAGTTTATCGGCCGTGCCCCAGCCTGTTGCTTGCGCCTCAAGATCCGCTTCGCGGTTTCCTGGCACGCTCGGATCGGCATCTGTCACCACTACAACTCGGTCGGCGACCGTTGCTCCGCCGGACGGGCGAAGCAGTATCTCGACATACGGAGCGAAATCGACACCGTCGATTGGTACAAGGACAGTCCCCCTGAAGCGCTGCCACCCATGCGCATCGTCTCGCAGCACATGTCTTTCCGCGATTGCGGGTAGCAGAAGCGCCTCGGCGATACCTTCGACGAGCAGCGCCCGGCTTCCGAATAAGAGCGCGGAACGCGTCACATCGAGATACCGGCTGATCTTTCGCAACACAGGGGCGCTCAGCCCGAGTGTCGCGATAGGGATCGATACCGTGCGATGGATGGGAGGAGTGACGGCATCATCGCGAACTGATCGGACGACAACAATATGCTCAGGCGACACCCAAGCAGTCAGATTCGGCGAGTGTGTGGTCACGACAACCTGAATGCGTCCTTCGGGCTGACCGGCAGGGACAATTTCTGTTGCGGACTTCTTTGCCTGGCCGAGCAAGAAGTCGAGGACAAGCATTTGAAGTTGCGGGTGGAGGTGCGCTTCTGGCTCCTCCACCAGAAATAGGGTTAGGTCCGCTTCCCGTGCCTTCGCGAGTTCGACAACGACCGTCGCCATATAAAGGAGATTAGCGTAGCCGAGCCCCGAAAAACGGATGTCCTCTGGTGGAATTCCTGCATCTGCCAGCCGAAATCGAAGGTCGCGAGCAACGTCCGCCAGAACTTCTGTCGAAAATCCGAGCGAGGCGTTCTGCGGGCGAACGCCGCGCGTCAAACCGCCGAGCGCGGTATCGATCTCTGTGTTGACGGCGCTGACCACTCTGTGCGGAGCCTGAGCGCGCCTTACATGGTCAAGAAAGCCTGCTTCTTCGCCGTCAACCAGAAAATGCTGTAGAAGCGTCGCAATTCGGGTTGTTCCGCCAGAGCCGAGCGCTTGGCGCGCATCCCTTAGTGGCGGCAAGAAAACGTGCCGGATCAGATCGGTGGAGCCGGGTTCTGGTTCCGCAGTATCGAATTTTCCTGCCCAGAAGGTCGTCTTGCCGCGAGAGTTGCCCGATGTTTTGCACTGGTACCGCATCCCGAGGATAGCCACGTCGGTTGTAGGGTCTGGTACGGCGCTAATCAGAAGCCCCTTGACCGTATCGCTCAAACCAGAAAACCGACCCTCAAGAGCGAACGTCTTTTCGGTACTACCACGTCGGAGATCTTCGTCCTCCGGATATCTCTCTCTGCGTCCGTTCAGGGGAAGGGTCAGTAGACGAAGGCCGTCGATAATGTTGGATTTTCCACCGTTATTTTCGCCGACAAGGACGGTCAGATCAGACCGAAGATTGATTGTGACGTTGGGACAGGAGCGAAAGCGTTCGAGTCTTAGAAAATCAAGATGCATTGGCGCCGCCCAACTGTATGATTATTCTGCGAGGTAAGTGCTTAAATTACTCTAGCTCTCGCGAGGAAGCCAGGACAAGCATTTGTCCTTGAATTGCTGAGGTCAAGCTGTGCATAAGCATCATGTAAGCAACTGAAACAACAACTCCGGCCGGCGCTCACGCTGTGCTGTACAGCCCAGGGAGGTCATGATCGCCGATGTTGAGGCTCACGGTCATTAGTTTCCGTCGTACCGCGAAAATCTGGTTGCTGAAACTTTGCGGGCGGTCAGCGGCCTCGCGACCGATGACCGTTTTGCCACCCACTACGAGGAGTTCGTGCGGGACATGGTCTATCGCGATGCCCCTGATTTTACGGCGGCACTTGCCACAGCCTTGACCTTGGCTGATGCCTTGACGGTCTAGGCTTTCGTGCATGGTGAACACGCTGTTGCAATAGCAATTGTTCCAGGTCCACGGTGTCGGCGGCCAAGGGAAAGCGCTCCCGACGGCTTTCCGCTAGCCTACATAACCGACGTCAAAGCCCTAAAAATAAACCTGCCTCAGTTTATCGTCATCCAAAGCTGCCGGTAGTCCTTCAAACGTAACGCGACCAGTGCGAAGAACGTAGACGCGGTGCGCAACCTTTAGGACTTCGCGGACTTTCTGCTCAACTATGAGGACTGTCGCCCCGGAACTCCGACTGATTTCCCGGATGCGTTCTAGAGCACTGACTACCAGGGGGGGAGCGAGACCCAGGGAAGGCTCATCCAGCAAAAGCAGGCGTGGTGAGATAATGATCGCGTTCGCGAGGGCGAGCATTTGTTTTTCACCTCCCGAGAGCGTCCCAGCGCGTTGTGACAAACGTGCTCTTAAAGCCGGAAATGCTAGCAGCGCATACTGGAATCCTTGGTCCGAGCGGGTCTTGTCAGACAGGGTTGTCCCCGCGACCTCTAGGTTCTCACGCACCGTCAAGTCTCCGAAGACTCGATTTCCCTGCGGAATCAACGACATTCCTTCATGAAGCATACGCCGAGGGCTCACCGACTCTAGGATGTTGCCGTCAAGGCTAATCTGGCCTCGCCAAATCGGAAGCAGGCCAAAGAGGACTTTGAGCAAGGTTGACTTGCCGGCGCCATTGTGGCCGATATGGTGTTAAGGTATTGTGCTTGGGTCTTTGGTCCAGTAGTCGAAATCTTGTTTGCATGTCCCGAACGGTCTGATAGTTGTGCGAGAAGTAGATCCTCAGAACCCCAGTCAAGGCCCCGAATTCCCGGTCGCAGTCCTGTGCGAAATCTGCATCTTCTGTTTGTAGCAAAGCAAAGTCCGAATTTAGTTTGTCGGAGAGCCCGCTAGTATCGATAAACCAGACCGTGTACCCCTGTCGCGGGGGGGCCGGCAGATATTTTGTCCTCACCGACTCAACAACCCGACGGTATTCCGCATCGCGACGGAATAGGTCAAAATTTACAAGCAGATAGCGGTCCACGGATACACGCTCGTCTGACTTCAGTACATCGAGCCAACCCTTAAAGCACTCCGCATCTTTCTCGCTTTCTTTCACTAGACGCCAAGTAATCTTGACTTTAAGATGCTCGCCTACACTATTGCAAATCTGAAGCGATGTATGATTAAACCACCTCAAAATAGCGTCTCTCCAGTGAATTCGGACCATTTCGTCGTCAATAGGGGGGAACACGGGCTCAAACCAACCCTTCTCGAGGGGCCGTAAATATGTGCGGATCGTGTCGCTCACTACCACTACATTGTCAGCTTGCGCCCATCTGTTAATCGGCGGTGCCAATTCTTTAATGATTGGTGGCATCGCGACTGGTGAACCATTCGCGCGAAGGGCGCGACCGAAGGGGCCTTGGTTTCCGAAGATAGTCAACGAGTGCGTTTTGCCCGTTCTGTCCTGAGTAAAAAGAAAGTCGCTAGCTTGAACAAAAAAATAATGCCGAAAGTTAAATAGATCGTTTTCGCGGTCGAGCTCGATCAACTTTTCTACCAAATGCTTGCACGCGGGATTGGTGTACACACTAGGGTCTGTGTTGTAAATATCAACAGCAACGTCCCTCTTCATGGGTTTGTTATTTTGCGCCCGCTCCCAGAACGCCTTGAATGACTCTAGCTTCTGGGCGTCCAAGGCACCCAGATAGGTCACATGGGTTGCTCCAGAAACCAATGCTTCGAAATTACCACGAACCGCGCTGCTGCCCTCGATCAGCGCTACTTGCTGGAACCTACGAAGTATTCTCGGAAGACATTCCCATATGCCACACACCACACAGCCGCCGACGTAAGCTGCGATTCCAATCAACTTCCAGTGACTCTTCCAATTCTCGGACAGGAATGGCGTTGCCGCCCACGCCAAAGTGAGAAAGATAGCGCCGGTTCCAAGAATGCGAGCGGTTATGTTGATTCGCGTTGTCACAGTGCATCTCCGCCGGTTTACATGCTATTCGGTGCTAACGGGCGCATCCACTACCTTTTCGTTCTCGATCCTGCGGAATATGAATTGGCGGGTCACGTCGCCGTGACTGTCGAAGGTCGTGGGGCCCGCGGCTCCCGGGAAGTTCTTGAGACTCAGAAGCTTGTCTCGGATTTCCGGGCCCGTGGATGCTCCCTGTTCAAAAGCCCACGCTATAATCCTAAGTGCATCATACCCGGTATCGCTACAGACGCCTGGCTGCTTCCCGTACGCTTTACTATAGGCGGAGCGGAAGTTCGCCACGACCGGATCGGAAGGATCTGGCGGCTTTGGTATCGAATAGACGACTCCATCCGCCGCGTTGCCGGCCAGCTTTATGATTTCAGGGTCATCAAAGGCTTGAACAGACAAGATGGGTACGCTGACACCGGTCTCCTTCATTTGCTTGAGAGCCACGGCCATTTCTGGGGGGTAGCCCGGCATGTAGATGCCGTCTGGCTTCGCAGCAGCAACACTGGCAATTTGTGCGCGCACATCAGTTGTCCCCTGCGGGAACGGCGCTTCGTCCACGATTTCTCCGCCTAGACCTTTGAAAGTATCGGCGAAGACCTTTTCGAGGCCAGCTCCGTAAGCGTTGTTAACGTACAGGCATGCAACCCGCTTCCACCTCAACGCAGAGGAAGCATATCGGGCATCAAGCTGACCTTCCAAAGCATCCGACTGCCAGTTGCGGAAAATGTAACTTCCGGCGTTAGAAATCTCAGGATTGGATGCACCTGGAGAAAGAAGAAGGACCTGGTTCCGATCTGCAATCGGCGCCATTGCGAGAACGGAGGAGCTGGCGATATCACCGATGACAGCTTGGATATGCTGCGCCGTGATCAGTTCCTGGAGCGCCGAAGTCGCCGTTTGCGGGTCCGACTGACTATCCTGATAAAGAACGTCGACGTTTCTTCCGTTAATCCCACCGTCCGCATTGATTTCCTGGACGGCAAGGTCCATCCCCATCTTGGCGTTCTGGCCCCAAACCGCCGCCGATCCGGTGAGAGGCAGGACCGCGCCAATTCGAACGGCGGATGAGGTTGAATGGCAGCCAGACATGCCGAGGATGCTCATCCATACCACTAGTAAGCACACCAAGCTTCCTGTCAATTTCGTGCGGAGGATAGACGGCATCTCAGCGATCATCGCAAGGTCAAAGTGTCGAGTCTCATTTGACAGCATCGAGCACGTCCGTCGATATTTGTAGTATGGCGTCATGGTGGAGGTCGATCAGCGCAGCATTATGCTCACCCTTGGCCAAAAGTGTACCGCAAGGTCTCTCACCCTAGATTCTTATTCCTCCCGCGTTTCTGGCGCGGATATCCGTATTGCCCTTCAGGACGTGAGCTATCCTACATCAAACCGCCTTCGGTTGGGCTGTTTCCTGTCCTAATCAATCTCGGGCAACTTCGGTGACCAAAGAAATCGGCCAGCGCTGCCTCGTCTGGTTAGGAAGGGATACTTTTCAAACGGTACCCTCAGTTTCTTGTCCTTCATTCGGCGTGTGTAATTGCGGAGCGTCGCTGCTATTCCCTCGCCGATGGAACCCGAGCGCAATCGTTCGCTTAACTCACAGACCAGAATCGGACCACAGCAATCGGTCAGTCGCAAATCACGGAATCTGACTTTCAGGGAAGTGTTGAAGGAAAACCGAAATCCCCCGTTTTGTTCGGCGCCCGCTGGGTATCGTTCTTCGGAGCGCGTTCATTGTGCCGACACTCACACAGAGTTCGATGTCGACCAACATTCGAAAAGTCGCAACTGCGGCCAAGATTGGGACCGTGCTCTAGGGCGTGCCTTTCTGCGCGCGTGACGGCGCGACGCGGAATCTTGCAACTCCGCAGACCCGGATGTTGGTCGCCACGCGACGCCAGGAAAGGCGTTTCAAACCGCGTGTAAATTAGACGTAATCAACTCGAACCGCAATTCCGGCCACCGCCCGCGCATCCGCACGATCGCAAGCCAGGGCGGCCAGTCCTCGCTCAGAAATCGGAACACCGCGCGCGGCTTGCCACCACTCGCGTCAGCGCGCGCGCGCTCGATCGTGAAGGTGACACGCCGGATGGGCCAGCGCACGCCCCAATTCCTCCACATCCATTCCTGCCCGGCCTCAACGAACCCTTTACGCAGCACGGAGCGGGGAATTGGCATCAACGCATTGAGATCGAGCGGCACGCGATGCGAATCCAGATCGGCGCGCGTCCGCTCCTCTTCGTGCCGGCGCCAGAGGATATCGCGCAATTTCCGGGCGAGGTTTTCGACCGCTTCGCGCGTCGGCGCCCCTCCCCTCGCCGCCCCGAAGTAAATCTGCTCGTAGACGCCGTGCCACTGCGGCCTCCAATCGACAAAGCCAGGCCCCGATGCCGCGCCGATAAAATCGTGGAGATGTTCATCCGGCCCAGAAACCTCAAGCCGATTGAAAATAAAGTCCGGTCCAGCATCATGCCAAACAGCATTCCCCGCAGGAGTAATTTTGGCGACGGCCACGCCCGTCGGTCTGCCCCCCACGGCTAGTGGGCGGCTAGCGGTCATAGGCCGAGGCTCAGGGAGCTGTTGTCTAAGGCGGGATCGGCTTCGCGGTCGTAGCGATCGAGCATGGCGTCGCTGGCATGGCCGGTCTGGCGCTTGACGCCCGCTCGCCGCGCGCCGCGCGCCAGTGATTCGGTCACATGCCCGGCGCGCAGACTGTGGGCGGAGTACGATTCCGTGAGTTCTGCCGCGTGGCAGGCCTCTTTGACGATGAGATCGACCGCGCGATCCGAAAGACGGTTCAGCTCGACGCCTGAATGGCGGTTGACCGGGCGGAAGATCGGATCGGCGCCCTCATCCTTGAGATCGGCGGCTTCGAGCCAGACGCGCAGAGCAGCGATCGGACAGGTCTTCGGATTTTCGCCGGGAAAGATGACAACGATTCGCCCCCTCCCCTCCTGATCCGTCTTCGATCGCCGCACCGTGACACGAAGAATTTTGTTTTTGAACTCCAGATCCTCGGCGTTGAGGCCGACGATTTCCGAACGGCGGAAGCCGCCGGCGAATCCGAGCAGAATGATTGCTTTGTTCCGCTGCGACCGGATGTCCCGGCCCAACGTCTGGCACATGGCAATAATGTCCGCAGTGCGAAGCGCTAAGGCGCCCTTCTGACTTCTGTCGAAGGTGCGCCGGATGCCGTCGAGAGTTTTGGCAAGCGCCGGATAGTGACGGTCGAAGGTGAGTCCTTCGGCGCAGTGCGTTGTGGCGATCGCCGCCAGATGGCGCTCTGCCGTGCGCGGCCGCAGCGTTTTGCCCTTGACGCCGAATTCGGTCGTGAGCTGCACGAGGTAAAGCTTGACGTGCTCCGGATCGGCTGGAAGTGGAACGAACTTATGCGCCGCACAAAACTCTTCCCAACTGGCCCAATCCGACTCATAGGCGCGGCGCGTGTTCGGCGCCTTCGAGTTTTCCGCCAGACCTGCCGAGACCGTTTCCAACTTACTGGCCGCGACGGCGGGCATACCCGCCTCTCCGGCGAACGGCACGAGTGCGCGTCCCTGTTTTTCCATCTACTGCCTCGCTGTTCTGCGTTCGGAGATCGGAATTCCACGCGAAGGTAATTCACCGCTCGGGTTTGCTCCACTTCTTCACTAAGCGCTTGTGGCCCTCCAGGGCTTCTTCTTCGGTCGAATAGCGTACGCGGTCCAGCTCGTCGCCAAAACTATTCTCGGAGCGAAAGACCATGGTTTCAAAAATCAGCGGCGGACCTCGGCCAAAGGAGCCGTCCAACCCCACCCAAAGCGTCGACACCCGTTTCCCATCCGGTAGTTTTGTCGAAGCGACATTTGGGTAATTCGGGTCCCGCCACTTCGCCTCCCATGCTGCCCGGCGCTTCAGCAGTTTGCCTTGCCGATCGTAATATTTGGCGTTAGGCGCCAGACACGCTGTCGCCGCCCACACGAGCCGCCCAAAATCGTTCAGAAGTGCTTTCGCACTCACCGTCGGATTCCTTAAATCGTTCAGAAGTGCTTTCGCGTGCACCGCCGGATTCCTTGTACTCTTCCGCGATGGCGGCTTTGGCTTTGCTTCGCGCGTCGCTTTTCGTGGCATCGCTCATCCTTCCTCAGTTCGATCTACTCGTAAGAGCATGCCGCCGCGGCACACCAATGCCGTGTACCGTGCGGGCTGGAGACGTAAGAATTGCCCGCCACGGCTAGTGGCTTCCTTCAACGTCTTTGAGCGCGCTGCGGAGCGCCTCGGCGACGGCCTTCCGGTGTTCCTCGGGAATCGGCGGGACGCCGCGAATCCAGTCGCCGTTCAAGTCCACAGCGACAATAATCTCGTAGACGGTCTGGCCGTCTCCGGGCCGGTGTTTCTTTGGCATGCTCAACCTTTCGACAAGTTCGATTAGACGGATG
>Ga0302326_10020791_pt1 | contig 13488 bp, 13 predicted proteins | sample Palsa_T0_3_FD_202264 | JGI IMG/M metagenome (GOLD analysis project Ga0302326, IMG submission 202264) | Peat permafrost microbial communities from Stordalen Mire near Abisko, Sweden - Palsa_T0_3 | ecosystem: Environmental > Terrestrial > Soil > Palsa > Peat permafrost | place: Sweden: Abisko... | reverse complement strand
GGAGACCCGCCGATCGGCTCGCTCATCGACTTCGCCGCCTTTTTCATCGCAGAAGGCGTCGTGTCAATCTCGATGATCGTCACAGTTCTGCACGGCTACCACATCGAAATCTCCAAGAAAAAGAACGGCACCCCGTCCGACTAGGCACTGTGACGAAACACTACCGGGGAGAGTCGATTTCATAGGTGCCGTTGTCATCTGAAACCAAGACGATGACGTGGCGCTGGACGCCGTTGACGATGGCATCGCAGGTGAAGGTGGTGCCCTTGTCGGCGTTGGGATTGCGACCGTTGTTACAGCTGACGTCGCTGACGGTGTTAGCGCCGTAGCCACCCGCCGGGTCGGACAGCGTCTGTAGAACTCCGGCTTGGATCTTGGCGACGTCGAGGACTTTGCCGCCGGTACCAACGAGTTTCGATACCTCGCCGAGGAGTACCGCTGCGGCGATCAGCACCGCCACGATGCATGCGCCGATCAGCATCGGGCGGGTGCGCCGCCGACGCGCTGCTGTGTCATCGCGATTCTGCGGTGCCGGCGGCTCCGGTGGTGTCGGCGGTGGGTATCGGCGCGGCGGCGCCGGGCGTGGCGGATTTGGCCGCGGACGGATGATGCCGGTCTGGTCGTCGGATGTCGGGCGGCGGAGATACCACGGAGTATCCGCGTCGGGGTCATGGCCGGAGCCCGGCCCTGGCGGCCGGTTCATGGGAACCGTCCGTAGCACTGGTCGGCGTCACCGACCAGCCCGGAGCGGAACGCGAAGATCCGGGTGAAGCCGGCGGGCACGGTCTCGCCGTCGACGTCGCTGGCAACGAGATGGTTTGTCAGCAAACCCGATATCGCCTCGTCGAGGTCACCGGCAGAAAGGATCAGGGTGCGACCGGACGGCAACGCAACGTGTTCGGACATGTCGCGCTGAGCGACGCCGGTCAGGCATGCGGTGCGCAGCGCGGCGCGCTCCCCGGTCAGCGAAACGCCGTGTTGGCGTTGCACGGCAAGCAGGTAGCGCGAAGTGACGGCCGAGAAAGCGGTGTCGTCGCCCTGTAGCAGTTGGCGGCTTGCCTTGTCGGTGTAGGCGCCGATCTTTTGCAGGTCGGGTAGGTCGACGTTGATGGTGTTGGTGGCCGGGCAGTAGGAGGCCGGCGGGCTGGGTCGGGCATCCGCACATGCGGTGTTGCCGCCGACGGTCAGGGTGGGAGCGTTGTCGGGGTGGAAGATCTGGTTGAGAGTTTCAATCAACAGCCCTAACGAGTCCTCGGTGATGGGCATCTCGCCGCGGTCGGCGTCGCTGGACGAGTAGCCCTGAAATGCTTTTGGCAGGCCCGCGCGCCGACGGGCGATCTCATCTTTGTCGATGGCGCCGCACGTGGTGGGGTCGCCGTCGAACCCTTCTTGGAACGCGCCGATACGGTCGAGTGCCGAGCCGTGGGCGCCGGGAGCGTTTCCAGGTTCGTCGACCGGATCACGCAACGTGATCCCGCCGGCGAGGACGTGGTCGAGGCCGTCGGTGGTGTTCATCGTGAACCGCGTCGAGCGGCCCTGGGCCACCCAACGCAGATACACCCCGGCGAAGCAGTCGGCTTGCTGTTCGCGGACGATGGTGCGAGTCAGCAACTTAACGAGATGTGCTTGACGTTGCACGGCGTGACCGAATTCGTGGGCGAGTAACCCGGCCACGGTGATGTCTCCGAAGTACTTGCGCGCGTCGGGGATCAGAACACCGCGATCCCATGACACCGAGTCATCCCGCGGACAGTAGCCCGCGTTGGGCTCGCCGTAGGTGGCGTTTTTGCCGCACACGCGAGGACTCCGTGGATTTGTCGAATCGTAGGACCGCAGAGACGAGACAGGTGCGTACTGACCTTGGAAAGATTCGGGGAAGGCCGCCGCCCAGAAGCTCTGAATATCGTTGACTGCCAACAATGCCAGCCGGTCGTTGCTGCCGCCATCGCTGCCTTCGACGTTGCCTGCGGGCGCGGGAGCATCGGGTCGGACCCCGGTGGGACCGTCGCTGGCCGGTAGCCCCCCGACGCGGTCCGGGTCGTACATCATGGAGGCGGCGCGGCCCTCCATCACGGTGGTAGCGCATCCCGTGGTCATCGGTGTCATGCATGCCAGCGCGAGCGCCGCGGCGGCCAGGGCACCCCGACGTGGCCGGTGCTTCATGCGATCCCTCCCGGCGGCCAAATGCGCTGCTCCGCTGCGATCCGCAAGTAACCGCTGGCCCTGTCGGCGAGGTTAGTCCAAACGGCTGTGCCTCGCCCGCGAAATCCGAACGACCAACGATCAGGGGAAGGCTGAGTGTCAATCGATCCGGTAGTCCGTCAGCGGAAAACTCGATGCCTCTGCGATCGCGGTCGAGGTGGCCATCGGACGCAACAGCGAGGGCTCGCCGCTGGGATTGAAGTAGTAGGAGCGTGACGTGGCGCAGTTACCCAGCTTCCACAGTGAATCGCCCAGCAGTTCGGTCATCCGGTCCAGATAGCGCGCGTTGGCGTCCTCGGTCACTTCGAACGTATCTGCGCCGCGGAGCCTGAGCTCGGTGAAAAGCCTTTCCATCAAACGCATCTGGTACTCCATGGTGTTGAAGAAGTTCAACCCCAAGAACGCGAACGGGCTGGCCAAGCTCAGATAGTTCGGGAAGTAAGGCATCGACACGCCCTGATACGCCTGGAATCGAGTGTCGCGCCACCACTTTCCGAGGTTGCGCCCGTCGCGGCCGATCACCTCGATGGCCGGAAAGTTGGCCTCCCACAGGTCGAATCCGGTCGCCAGCACCAGCGTGTCGATGTGAGTCTTCGAGCCGTCGGCGTTGAGGATTCCGTCGGCCTCGACGCGCTCGATTCCGTCGGCCTGTAGATGCACATGCGGTTTGGTGAAGCTGCGGAAATAGCTGTTGGAGAACGTCGGCCGTTTGCACCCGAGGTCGTAGTCGGGAGTGAGCTTGCGTCGCAGTTCTTTGTCGCGGATCGCCACGAACTGGTTGATCTTGCACAAGTCCATCGCGGAGATGTTGAGCCGTCGGAACAGCGGAACCCGGTATCGCACAAGGCCGATTGTGATCATCAATTCGTAGATGGTGTCGGTGATCGTCCGGATCAATCGCTGCGTCCACGGTATCCGGGCGAAGAGCCGTTTGGCCCGATCCGAGAACCGCAGGTCGATCTTCGGTGCCACCCAGATCGGGGTGCGCTGGTAGACGGTGAGATCGGCGGCCTTGTCCGCGAGTTTCGGAATCAGCTGCACGGCGGTTGCGCCGGTCCCGATGATCCCGATCCGCCTGCCGGCCGGATCGAAGTCATCGTCCCACTCGGTGGTGTGGATGACTCTGCCCTCAAACGTGGTGATCCCCGGGATGTCGGGTGTCTTCGGCTGGGACAGGAACCCGGTGGCGGTGATCAGGTAGCGCGCCGACAGCACATCGCCACCGGCCAGCGTCACTTGCCAGCGGCGGCCTTCTTCGTCCCAGCGGGCGCCTTCCACGATGGTGTTGAACCGCATGTGCCGGCGCACGTCGTACTTGTCGGCGACCCCCACGGCGTACTGCTTGATCTCCGGTCCCGGGGTGAACAACCGCGACCAGTTCGGGTTCGGCTCGAAGAAATACGAATATGTCGTGGTGGGGACGTCGACGGCCAGGCCGGGATAGTGGTTCACGTGCCAGGTGCCGCCGAGGTCGTCTTCCCGGTCGAGGATGACGAAGTCGTCGATGTCCAGGCGCTTGAGCTGGACAGCAGCACCGATTCCACCGAAGCCGGCGCCCACGATCACCACGTCAAAACGCTCCGTACTCATGATCGAACGGTACCGGAGGTACCGGCAACTGACACATTGCTACAGCTGCGAAGAAAAATTATACAGACTTGTATCAAAAACCTTCACAAGTGAAGCGTTCTGTTCTATGGTTCCAGCCATGGCCACAGCCACCAGGCCGCAGGTCCTGGATGCACGCCTTGAACGTCGTCTCAAACTAGCCACCCCAAGGATGAATGGATTTCACCGATGACCACGAAACACCCACCCGCGCATCAGGACTACGGATTTTTCGGCCCCGACTCGGTGACCTGGAAGGTTTGGGGTTACCCCACCTCACTGGTCATCGGGTTCCAGCGGGCCGTGGTTATCGAGGAACTCGACCCCAACCTCGTCGCGGCGGTCGATAAAACCCACGACATCTACAAGCGGCCCCGGACCCGCTATGACCGTACGTTGCACTATTTCGCGCTGGTGGCCTTCGGCGGATCGCGTGAAACCTCCACCGCTGCTGACGTTCTGGTGAAGATCCACTCGAAGGCGATCGGCACCGAACCGTACGGCGGCAAGCGCTACGACGCCAACGACCCGGCCTCCCAGCTGTGGATCCACCTGACCGCGTGGCATTCGATCCTCTACGCCTACGAGAAGTATGGCCCCGGCCCCTTGCCGCCCCAGGAGGAGGCGCGGTACTGGCAGGAATGCGCGATTGCCGCCGAATTGCAGACCTGTTCACCGCACGACGTGCCCCTCACCCGAGACGGCATCCGGCGCTACTTCGAATGGATGCGCCCGCAGCTGGCCGCCAGCGAGATCGCCGTGGAGGCGATGAACCACCTGCTCGACGCCAAGGTCATGTTGCCGCGCTTGCCGCGCGCGCTGCGGCCGGGAGCCCGATTGGCCGCGCAGGTGTTGCGCGCCGGCACCATCGCCACCATGCCCCGATGGATGCGGGAACAAAGCGGTATCAATCAGCCCAGGATCGTCGACGTCCTGGTCCGCCCGATTCTGTGGACGGCCTTCCGGATAGTCAACGAAAGCCCGCGCGTAGAACTGGCGCTGCTCAAGGTGCTCTCTCCCATGACGCATCCCGTTGTGGCGCCGATCAAACTTGGCGTGCGGCCGCTCACCGCCGAAGTTGTCTCCCCCACAGAAGCCCGGCACCGCTACGGCTTTGAAGCGCCCGCGGTGGCACATCAGGAGCTGCGGGCCCGTCAAGCGGCACGCGTGTTTGGTGAAGGCATCGAACCCAGCGACGAAGGACTCATCGAATCTGAGCCAATCCTCGGCGCCATGAACTGAGCAAGGCCGGCGTCCCGGCGATATGTGCCTAGGCCGTACTGAAGGCGGTGTAGATCATCCGCCCGTATAATTCCCCGAGATCGTCTGCGCCCCAAGGGTTTGACGTGTCCAACAAGGAACGGACCGCTGCCTCACACGATGAGATGAAGAACTCGATCAGTACGGGCAGTTTGGCGTCGGCGTCGGTGATCTCCCACCAGCGGGTCAGCACCGGGCCGATCATTGCCGCCGTCGTCTCGGCCATTTGCGTGCGGACCCGCAAAAATCGGCCGGCCACCGCCGGGTCAGGCCCAGCCGAGAACACCACCCGCCAGGAGTCCGGCCGTTCGGCCACCGCTCGCAGCAGCGATTGGAAGCCAGTGATAAACGCCGACTCGCGCTTCTCGCCGCGGCCGGCATTCAACGCCGTGATCAGCGCGTCGCGCAAGGCTGCGGTCTCACGCTCCAGCAGCGCGGTAATGATCTCGACCCGATCGGCGAAGCATGCGTAGATCACCGGACGCGTGACCTGGAGCCGATCAGCGATCGAACCGACGGTTACCTGACCCACGCCCTGTTCGACGGTGATCGCCAACGCGGCATCGAGCACCTGCGGCCGCCGCCGCTCCGGGCCCAGATGGCGCGCGCGGCCCCGAGACGTCCTGGTAGCGCCGGCGTTGGGCATAACGCGGAATCTAACACGCCAAACTTCTGCTTTGTAGGAAATTACTTCACAACTGTAGGGTTCCGGTGATGTCAGCGGAAGCGGACGTTCAACGTCGCCAGGCCGAAGATCTTCTTGCCGTCGGACTTCGCGGCGACGATGACGACACCGCTGCGGGTCGCCGGGTCCAGCGATTTGATCCGGCCGCTGAACTCGATCACAGCACCCTCGGAGGCCGACACGATAGCGGGCGCAGACAGCCGCACCGCGTAGCGAGTGACCGCGCCGGGGTCGCCCGACCATGCGGAGGCGAATCCGGCACCCACACCCATGGTGAGCATTCCGTGGGCGATCACATCTGGCAGCCCGGCCAGCTTGGCGATGCCCTCGTCCCAGTGAATCGGGTTCGCGTCGCCGGCCACGCCGGCGTAGTTCACCAGGTCGCCGCGGGACAGTCTGGCGTTATGCGCCGGTAGCTCGTCGCCGACCTTCACGTCATCGAAGGATGGCGTCCCCGGCGTGCGGGTGGTACCTCCGTCGGCGATCCGAACTGCGGCCTCCGGGCGCACTGTCTTGTGGTACTCCTGTTCGCCGACTCCGAAGATGTCCACGTCGTGCATCGTCGTGTTCTGCACGGCCGTCTTGACCGCCGGATTGATGTCGTCGGCGGTGAGGCCGACGACGGTGGTGTGCAGGGTGTGCACCCGCTCGCCGGCGGTGTCGGTGAAGGTGTTCGTCACGGTGATGAGGTCTCTGCCGGCGATCCTGCGCACCGACGAGAGTTCGACGTCGACGCGCAGTTCGTCGCCGGCGACGATCGGACGGTGTTGCTCGAAGACTTCTTCGGTCTGCATATAGGTGTCGTAGCCGACGACCACCTGCTCGAACATGTGGCGATTGCAGGTCATGCCCGGGGTCGACGTGAAGGTCAGCGGCGCCACCAGACCCGAGTAGCCCAGCTCCGCGGCGGCGGTGACGTCCCAGTGCGCGGGGTGATAGTCCTGCACTGCGCGGGCGTACTCGCGCACCTTCTCGCGGCCGACCAGGTAGGTGCCGTCCATCTGGTAGTAATGGCCGACCCGCGATTCGAGCGCCGATACTTCTGCTGCTGCGGTCATGAATGTGCTCAACTTTTCTGTCGGCTTGCTCGCCGAACCGACCAAAACACCCTAACGCGCCGACGCCGTTCGCGATCCGGCGAGGCTTGGTCAGCAAGATTTATGAACCCGACTCAATTCACTAGCATTCCCGTCTATGAACGGACGGGTGACCGCCACGGTGGTGGCGGCGATGCTAACGCTGGCCGGATGTCGGTCCACGCAACCGGTGCCCGGTCGGCTCGCGGAAGCTCCGCCGAACGAAGTGTCCGGAGTGCACATCCCGGACGGCCGAGTTGACGACGCCGTGTCGAAGCTCGACGGTCTGGCCGCTGACTTGATGAAGGAAACCGGCATCCCCGGGATGGCTGTGGCGGTCGTTCATGGTGGAAAGCCGATATATGTCAAAGGTTTTGGTGTCCGCGACGTCCGTTCAGGCGCGCAAGTCGGCCCTGACACCGTCTTTCAACTCGCGTCGGTTTCCAAATCGCTGGGCGCGACGGTGGTCGCCCACGAGGTGAGCGAGAATGTCGTCAGCTGGGATACGCCAGTGGTGGAAAAGCTGCCCTGGTTCGCGTTGTCAGATCCTTATGTCACGCAACACGTCACCATCGCCGACCTCTACGCGCATCGCTCGGGGCTACCTGACCATGCCGGTGATGAACTGGAGGACTTAGGCTACGATCGTCGCCAAGTGCTGGAACGGTTGAAGTACCCCAAGCTATCACCATTTCGAAATAGCTACTCGTACACCAATTTTGGATTGACCGCAGCGGCCGAAGCGGTTGGTGTCGCCGCGGGCAGGTCATGGGAGGACCTCTCCAGGGACGTGTTGTACCGCCCACTGGGCATGACCTCCACCAGTTCCACGTACGCCGATTTCACTGCCCGGCCCGACCATGCCGTGAACCATGTCAAGGTCGGGGGTAAATACGAGCCGCGCTATCAACGCAATCCGGACGCCCAGTCGGCGGCCGGCGGGGCGAGCTCGTCGGCAAATGACATGGCCCACTGGCTGATTATGATGCTGGCCAACGGCAGCTACGCCGGAAGACAGATCGCGTCGCCGCAGGCTTTACTGCCCGCAGTGACGCCACAGGTGATCTCCGGACCAGCCGCGGCGCCGAAGGCGCGGTCTGGGTTCTACGGCTACGGTTTCAATGCGTCGGTCACCTCTTCGGGACGAACCGAGTACAGCCACTCCGGCGCGTTCGCGCTTGGCGCCGCGACCGCCTTCGCCGCGCTGCCCTCCGAATATGTCGCCATCGTGGTTCTGACCAACGCGGCGCCGATTGGTGTGCCCGAAACGGTGACTGCCGAATTCCTCGACTTGGTGCAGTACGGGCAGGTCCGGGAAAACTGGTCGAGCTTGTACCGGCAGGCGTTCGAGTCGATGGACAAACCGCGCGGATCCCTGGTGGGCAAGCAACCCCCGGAGCATCCCGTTTCGGCCCGACCACTTGATGAGTACACCGGCCAGTACGCCAATGACTATTGGGGTCCGGCCGCGGTCACCGCACGCGGCGGAGCACTCGAACTGTCCTTGGGTCCCGGCAACCAGGTATTCCCGCTGAGGCACTGGGACGGTGACACGTTCGTATTCTCGTTGTCAGGCGAAAATGCCCCGCCTGGAACGATTTCGAAGGCCACGTTCGCAGGGGATGCGCTGGTCTTGGAGTACTACGACCAGGACGGGCTCGGAACGTTCACACGGTGATCCGCGCGGCGCAGCCGGTCAGTCCGCCCGGTGAGCGGCGAACCAGTCGAGCAGCAAGTCGGCCAGCTTGTCAGGATGTTCGTCGGGGATCCAGTGCGAGACACCGGGCAGCACTTCGAACCGGTATTCCCCGTTGACGTATCGAGCGGTGTCATGGGCAGCTTTGGCGAGCAACGTGGTGTCCTGGTCACTCCACACGTACATCGTTGGCACAGAAACTTTTTCAGCGAATCCACGCGGATTGGCCAGTGGCAACGCGCGGTACCAGTTGATCGCTGCTGTCAAGGCTCCGGGTTCACTCATAGCCTGAGCATCTCGCGCGGCCGTGGCCGGGGTTTGTCCGGTGCGCTGTAGCAATTCGGACACCATGGCGCCGTTGCGGCGAGTGAGCAGCCACTCCGGTATCCGCGGCAACTGGAATAAGTACATGTACCAGGACGCCAGGCTCTGACGACTGGTGGCGAAGGATTTGATGAACGCGGAGGGGTGCGGCACCGATACCGGGGACACGGTCGTCAGCCGCTCGGGTATGTGGGCAGCGGCGGCCCACGCGACCGCGGCGCCCCAGTCGTGTCCGACGAGGTGCACCCGCTGTGCACCGCTGGCGTCGATCAGTGCGCCGACATCGGCGACGAGTTCGAACATCCGGTAGCCGCGGCGGCGGGATGGCCGGGCGCCGGGTGAATAGCCGCGTTGGTTGGGCGCCAGACAGCGGTAGCCCTGCTCGGTGAGCCGGTCGATGACGGCGTTCCAGCTGTCGTTGTGTTGCGGGAAGCCGTGCAGCAGCACCACAACCGCTCCGTCAGGGGGTCCGGCGTCGCGGACGTCGAAGACCAGGTTGTCGCGGCGGAACTGTTCCATCGGTCAAGCATCCAGCATGCCGGCCGTCGACTTTCCCGGCAAGGACGTCTAGTGACTCACGGCGCCCGCACGATCCGTCGCAATCACCGGGACGCTTGACCCATAGAAACGTCGATGACGACGCGTGCGGCGTCCAACATGGGGGTGTCGATGTGATGACGCCGCGCCAGGTTGGCCAGCTCGGTGAGCACGCTGACCTCGACGCGGCGATGTGCGGTCAAATCGCGGTACATCGACGGCGCAAAGACGGAGGTCGGATCGGTGAGCGCGGCGACGAGTCGACCGCGCGCAGCATCGCTGAGGGCGTAGCCCTCTGCGGCCGCGACGTTCGACACTTCATCGGCGATGCGGCGACCCAGCGCCGGGCCGCCCGCCGTTCGGGCGACCACTCCGATGACGTCCCCAGCCAGACAGGTCAACACGGCAGTCGCGGTGATGAACGTGAACTTCTCCCACATCGCCTCGACCATGTCCGCGCGCACCCGCACCGTGACGTCGTCGACCCGGAACTGCTGGACCACCGCGTCGAACAGTGCCGACGTCTTCCCGTCCAGTTGCCCCAGCTCGAGGTCGATACCGGGGGCGACTTCGTCGATCGTGCCGTCCGCCAGCATCGACGTCGCGAGCCGCTCCGCGCCGCCGAGGACGACCTCGTCGCCGAATGCGGCGCTTAGCAGCGACAGGTGCGCCACCCCGTTGACCAACGGCACGATCCGAGTGTCAGCGCCGACCACGCCTCGGATGTCGTTGATCGCTGACTCGACCACGTCGCTGCGAACTGCCAACACAATCACGTCAAAGCTGCCTTCGAGCGTCGCCGCAGTGACGGCACGCACCGGTTGCGCGGAGACCCCGGCGTTCCGGCGGATGCGCAACCCCTGGGTATTCAGGCGGTCGCACGTGTGCTGGTGGGCGAGGAATCGCACCTCGCGCCCCGCCCTAATAAGTTGGGCTCCTAGATAACCGCCGGCCGCTCCGGCGCCCACGACCAACACCGTCATGGCGTGACACTATGAGAGCAACGTCCATGTCGTCGAACGCCGGCACCGGGATTGGGTCAAGTTAAGCCCGCTGTGCGCGGGTCCACCGCTGTACTGGTAACGCGTGTGCGATAACCCCGATGCCGCCGCCGAGGATGGGCCAAATCGGCCAGAAATACCAGGCATCGACGGTGAGCGCGATCGCAGTCCAGATCCCGATGCAGAGGATCGCCGCAGCGAGGTAGATGCCAAGGTGGAGGTGTACTCCCCGGCGCGCGGCGGTGATTCGTGCGGCGCGGCGGCGTGGATCGCCGCGTTTGAGCGCTTCGGTGGGAAGGTCGGCGAGCAGCTGCTCGACAGCGCCGGCGGTCGTGGCGTCGAAGGCCTGCTGAAGCCGACTCTGGTACTCGTCAACCGCGAGATATCCCTGTGTGAATGCCAGTCCGAGTGTGTCGGCGGCCCGCTGGCGGTCGGCGTTCCCGATGCGCGTGCCGAGGTCGCGTGTTGGTCGGTGTCCGCGGCCGGCGGACTGAATGGTGGCAATGCAATTCATGACGATTCCTCCGAGGGTTTCTGATCGTTGGGGATGTCAGCTCACGATCGGCGCGGCGAGTGCTTCGTCGATACCGTGGTCGGCAAACACGCGCAGCGCTTCGGCGACGATCTGGGAGTCCTCGTTCGCGTCGATGTCGAGGACTTTTCCCCAGCGCATGGTCAACACATGGACACCGTGGTTTTCATACGGTGCCCCGTCGGGCAATGTTTGCGTGGCGGTCCAGCGAATGATGACGGTGGTGTCATGGGGCCAGCCCTTGACCCATACGTCGCGCACGGAGAGCTTCAACGTGGGCGCGAGCCGGCCAAGCCGCTCGAACCAGTGCCGCAACGCTTCGCGATCGTGGCGTTCTCCGCCGAGAGCGTGGTGGCCGCCGAACCTGTGGTGGATGTCGGGCGCGCAGTCCTCGAGCACTGCGTCGTATTCGTGATCGTTGACTCGCTCGAAGTTTTTGACGGCGATGCGCTTGACGATGGCGTGGTACATGGTGCGACCTTTCGGAACGGAGATGTTTGACACTGTCAAACCGACGGGAAAAGCTTGGCACTCATGTTTGACACTGTCAAGCGGTGCGGTCAGACTGCTTCGCATGAGTCCTGCTGCAGCACCGTTCGACGTGCGCGAGGCGCTGTTGGCCGCCGCGCGAGTCGAGCTCGTCGAGCACGGTCGTTCGGCGATCAGTTTGCGTGCCGTCGCCCGTCGGGCAGGGGTGTCGCATGCGGCACCGAAGTACCACTTCGGTGACCGGGCCGGGCTGTTGACGGCGATCGCGACCGAGGGATTTCAGTCGCTGACTCGCGCTCTCGAGCAGATAACGGAGCCCGACCCCCGGCACCAACTCGCCGCGTTGGGTGACTCGTATATCAATTTCGGCCTGGCGCATCCAGCCTTGTTCGAGCTGATGTTTCAGCCGAACGAATTGCAAACGGCGAACGCGGATCTCATCCGTGCGCAAGGTGAGGCGATCGAAGCGCTCAGTGTGGCAGTCGGCCAACCCGCCATCGGCGAAGGCACGTCACCGGGAACTCCGCCGCTGGCCCTGATCAGTTGGGCATTTGTGCATGGGCTGACCATCCTCGGCCGCGACGGCGCGCTGAGCAACGCCGCCGGTACGGGCAGCGGTGCCGCCGCCGACGTCGCCCGCACTCTCGTCGATCTCTTTGCCGAGCGGATGGCCCCACCCCGCCTTGGCTAGCTGGGTACGCTCGAATAGGCACAAGGAGAGGCACCGCGATGCTGGCAGCGTTCGGATTCGAGACCATGGGTGTAGTGGTCGGGGACATGTACTTCGTCGACCCGACGCCGAACCCCGGTCAGGAAACACCGGAACGGGGGGTCAGGCTGGAACTCCGCCTCGTCGACCGGGCCGAGCCCCAAGGGTCGATTTACGCGGGCGTCCCAATCGCCTTTACCCGCCCGGTGTGGCGGGTCGACCTTTTCGGATCTACCGAGAGCCCGCCGGGAACGCTGGACCGGGCGCACCACCACCCGCGCTTCCACGGTTGGGAGCCGGGACGTCGTAACTTCGTCGACGAGCTGTCCGCCGACCCGTTGGCGTGGCTGGCCGACCAGCTGGCCGACCCGGCCGCGGTCCTGGCTCGGTCGGGCGTCGAGGCCGGCGAGGTCACCGAGGCCGATAAGACCGGCCTGGCTGCGGCGGCTCCCGAGATCGTCGCCGCCGTGGAGCGGATGCTCGACGGCGTGCGAAACGGCGATCTGGCCCCATTTCCTGCCGAGCCGGTCGCCGCCGCCCGCACCGGTTGGCTTTGACCGGCCGGCGACACAGCGCCGCCGTGCGGAAATGATCGGGTCGATCGAAATGCTGGACGACGACCGGTTCTGCTGGCACGGTGGTCGCTTGTGCGGGTGTGGCTGAGCGGCTAGGCAGCGGCCTGCAAAGCCGTATACACGGGTTCGAGTCCCGTCACTCGCTCCGCAAACGCTGAGCAGCTGGTCGGAAGTTTCAGACTTCCGCCGGTCGGTTCTGCTGGTATAGACGGGCCCATTCCTTGCGGGCCCGGATCGACACATCGACGTCGGCGCCGTTGGCGCGCAGCGCCCGCACGGATGCCTGCTCCTTGGGGGTGTGGGCGAAGGGATCCCAGCTGAAGAACCGCGAGGAGTTCTGCCAGGTGATCTTCTCGATGTCGGAGTCGCTGGCGCCTGCGGCGTTCAGTTCGGCCAGCACCTGCTCGGGGGCATCAGGCCAGAAGCAGTCGGAGTGCGGGTAGTCGCACTCCCACGCGATGATGTCGATACCGATCTCGTGGCGCAGCTTCAACGACGTCTTGTCGGTGACGTAGCAAGCCAGGGAGTGCTCGCGGAACACGTCGCTGGGCAACTTGTCTCCGAAGTCGCGGCGCAGCCACTTCTGGTTGGTGTAGTGCCGGTCGCTGCGGTCGAGGTAGAACGGGATCCAGCCGATGCCGCCCTCGGAGAAGGCGAACTTGAGGTCCGGGTAGTTGCGCATGGCCGGACCCCACAGCAGGTCCTGCGCGCACATCGCCGATATCTGGGTGGCCAGGATGATCAGGTTGTCGATGGGCGCGTTCGGGGCCATGCTGATCGCCCCGAATCCGGTG
>Ga0302326_10020789_pt1 | contig 13488 bp, 13 predicted proteins | sample Palsa_T0_3_FD_202264 | JGI IMG/M metagenome (GOLD analysis project Ga0302326, IMG submission 202264) | Peat permafrost microbial communities from Stordalen Mire near Abisko, Sweden - Palsa_T0_3 | ecosystem: Environmental > Terrestrial > Soil > Palsa > Peat permafrost | place: Sweden: Abisko... | reverse complement strand
GGACCTGCCGTTCCTGGCCGGGGCGGCCGGCGACGCGCCGCTGCGCCGGCTCGAGCTCGGCCCGCTGGCGGACAGCGACATCATCGCCATCGCCCATGACCAGCTCGGCGTCCTGCCCGGGACCGCGACCCGGCAGATGCTGGAGCAGGCGGGCGGTAACCCGTTCCTGGCGGTTCAGCTGATCGGCGGGCTGCGGCACGCCCAGGCTCGCGGCACCGATCCGGATGGCCTGCCGGGCGAGCTGGTCCGCGCGGTCCAGCGCCAGCTGCGGACACTGCCGTCGCGGGCGGTCAAGCTGGTCAAGGTGGCCGCGGTGTTCGGCGAGCCGCTGCCCCTCGATGACGCGAGCGAACTGCTCGACGGGCTGTCCGCGCAGGCTGTCGCCGAGGCCGCGGATGAGGCGATCGACGCCGGGATGCTCAGCAGCGAGCACGGCGCGCTGCTATTCCGCCATGGCCTGGTCCGCGAGTCGGTGTACGCCGGCCTGCCGGAGCGGACCCGCCAGTTCATCCACCTCACCTGCGCCCGGCACCTGCGCGAGGCAGGTTCCGGCGCGCTGTCCGTCGCGGCGCACGCCCGGGAGGCCATCAGGCCAGGCGACGAGGCGGTCGCGCTGCTCCTCGCCGATGCGGCCGGCGAAGCGGTGACCTCGATGCCCAAGACCGCCGCCGAGCTGATGCTCACCGCCTTCGGGGCGCTTCGGCCTGGTCAGCCGAACTGGCTCGCGCTCGGCGAGCGCTGCGTGGAGCTGCTCAGCCTGGTCCAGCGGTGCACGGACGCGCTGGCCGTCGCGGACAAGCTGATGGCCTACCTGGACGACGACGAGTCCGCCGGCCGTCTCGAGGTCGCCCTGTCCCGTGCGCTGTGGCTGACCGGCCGGTGGCAGGAATCGGAGGAACGCAGCCGGCTCGCGCTGGAACGGCCCGGGCTGTCGCCGCCGCTGCGCGCACGGACCGAGGCCCTGCACGCGCTCGCGCTGTCCCGGGTCGGCTCCCCGGCCGTGGCGCAGCCCGCGGCCGAGCACGCCCTGGCGGTCTCCAGTACCGCCGCCGACCGTACCGGCCGCCTGTTCGCCTGGCACGCGCTCGCCGAGATCGCCCGCAACGCCGGTGACCACCGCACGTCGCTGTCGTATTTCCGGCAGCTGCGCACCGAATCCGAGCCGGCCTACGTCGCTCAGGAGATCATGGCCCTGCAGCACCTGGACCGGTACCCGCATGCCGCCACCATGCTCGGCCAGGCCTGGCAGCAGGCAGGCCACGACACCGCGGCCATCTTGCCGTCCCTGCTGTACGCGCAGATCTGGCAGGACTACAACCTGGCCAGCCTCGACGGCGCGGAGGCGACCGCCCGCACGCTGCTCCGGCTCGGCAGCGAGCTCGGCAGCCGCGTCTGCCAGCTGGAGTCGGCCGCGATCCTCAGCGCCGCCGCGCTGCTGCGCGGTGACGTGCCGCAGGCCCGTGACCGGCTCGCCCTCGGCGGCCGGCCCGACCGCAAGGAACTGTCCCACATCCCGGTCCTGGTGCTGGTCCGCGGCTGGCTGATGGCCTCCGAAGGCGAACCCGCGATGGCGGTGGGGTTGCTGACGCCGCTGGTCAAGGCCGCGCTGGACGACCTGGACCCGTGGCCGTGGAAACCCGGCTGGATGCGCTTGCTGGCCCGCATCGGGCTCGCGGCGGGCGACGTTGACTTCGCCGTGCGCGCGGTCGAGCTGGCCGAGGAGGGAGCACGGCGCAACCCGGGGGTGGCGACGTTCGAGGGCATCGCCCTTGGCCTGCGCGGCCTGCTCGAGGCTGACCTCGGCCGGCTGGCGCGCGCGGCCGAGGTGATAGCAGCCAGTCCGCGCCCGCTGGTTCGCGCCGGCGTGTACTGCGACCACGGCCGGGTGCTGCTGCAGGCCGGTGAGCTGACCGCCGGCGGGGCCCGGCTGGACCAGGCGTGGGCGATCTACGACGAGGCGGGCGCGCACGCGGCCCGGGCCGGGGTGCAGCGGGAGATGCGCGCCGCCGGCCTGCGCCGGGCCTGGTGGCCGGCCACGCCGCCGCGGCAGGCCACCGGCTGGGCCGCGCTGACCGAGGCCGAGCTGCGGGTGGCCAGGCTGATCGCCGAGGGTCACACCAACAAGTCAGCGGCCGCCCAGCTCGGCGTGTCCCCCAACACCGTCGGCGCGCACCTGCGCACGGTTTTCGGCAAGCTCGGCGTCCGATCCAGAGTGCAGCTCACCAATTTCATGAATCAGAACGACACTGGCTGATCGTCCTGGCCGGCAGGCTACCCGCACGCGAAGGCCGCCTCAGTCACTCCGATCAGCTGGCCAGGGCTTTCATGATGAACCCGGTGACGCGGACCGGCTGGGCGATGAACGCTGAGTGCGAGCCGCGGACCGATTCGGTGACCGCCTTCATCCGCTCGGCCATGAACCGCTCCGCGTCCGGCGAAATCGCCTTATCGTCCTCGGAGACGCAGAACCAGCTCGGCCGGTCCTGCCAGCCGGCCGCCGTCGCCTTCTCGGTGTGGGCCGCCAGCGACAGCGGCCGCTGCGTGGCGTACATGACGTCGGCCAGGTCGGCCACGACATCGGCACACAATGTCTCCCTGAACCGCTCCTTGCCGATGAACAGATCGGGTCCGGTGGACGCGCCCGGTGCGTCATAGAACGTCAGGGACGCGGTGGACGCGAGCAGCGGCGGCGGGAACGGCTCCTGCACGCTCGCGCAGCTCTCTCCCACGGCCAGGCCGAACGCCGCCAGGTACACCAGCCCGGTCACGTGGGCGAGCCCGGCCGACGCCTGGCTGATCACCGCCCCGCCGTAGCCATGCCCGATCAGGACCACCGGACCGTCGATGGCCGCGGCCACCGCGCCGATGGCCGCGGCATCGCAGGCCAGGCCGCGCAGCGGGTTGGGCGGAGCCATCGCGTCATACCCCGCCCTGGTCAGCTCCCGGAGCACGCCGCCGAACCCGGACGCGTCCGCGAACGCCCCGTGGACCAGAACCGCCGTCGGCCGCTTCACGCTCATGCTCCTTTCAGGATCTCCTCCAGCCTCGCGCGCAGGACGCCGCCAGGCCCTACCCCGTTCAGGTGAGGCACCGTCTGGCGTGGGCTCATGCGTCCGCGTGATGGCCCGGCCGACGCGGCCGCGGTTACCTGAGCGCATGTCTTCGTTGAGACTGCATCCCGCAGGAAAGGAACCATCGGCATGAATGCCCGACCCAACATCGTCCTCGTCCACGGCGCCTGGGCGGACGGCTCGTCCTGGAGCGGCGTGATCGAGCGCCTGCAGGCGGCCGGCTACCACGTGACGGCCCCGCAGTTCCCGATGTCCTCGCTCGCCGCCGACGTGGGCAGGCTCCGGCAGGTGCTGGACTTCCAGGACGGCTCGGTCATCGTGGCCGGGCACTCCTACGGTGGTCAGATCATCACCGCGCTTGGCACCGACGCGCCCAACGTGGCCGGCCTGGTCTACATCGCCGCGTTCGGCATCGATCAGGGAGAATCGCTCGGCGCGCTGCTGGCCGCCGGACCGCCGACGCCGGCGCTTGAGCACCTGTTCACCGACAAGCTGGGCTTCGGCTGGCTGTCCCACGACGACTTCGTGCACCACTTCGCGGCCGACGTCGACCCGGTCCGCGCCAACGTCATGTACGCCGTGCAGCAGGCACTGGCCGGCTCGGCGTTCACCGACGTCATGGGAGTCCCGGCGTGGAAATCGCTGCCGTCGTGGTACCTGGTCGCCACCCAGGACGAGGCGATCCCGCCGGACGCCGAGCGGATGTTCGCCAGCCGGATGGGGGCGACCACCATCGAGGTCGCCTCCAGCCACGTGGCGATGGTGTCCCACCCGGACGAGGTGACGCAACTGATCACGGCGGCCGCCGACAGCTGCGCCGCGGCGGGACGATGAGGAGGACACCATGAAGCCGTCATCACCAACGCCGCCACCGGCGACAAGCAGGTCAAGGCGCTGGTCTACGTGGATGCCTTCGCCCCGGCGCAGGGCCAGACCATCGGGCAGCTCGTCTCTGCCTGCCCCGGATCGTGCGTGCTGCCGCCAGCGAACGTGACCTCGCAGCCCTACCCCGGCGCACCCGCAGGCGCCGTCGACGTCTACATCAAGCAGGACGTGTTCCCGTCCTGCATGGCCAACGGCCTGCCCGCCAGCGAAGCCAGCGAGCTCGCGGCCACCCAGCGGCCTCTCACCTCTCTCGCGCTGGCCCAGCCCTCGGGCGTCCCGGCCTGGAAGACGATCCCGTCCTGGGCCCGGCAGGCCCACGCCCACATCACCACCATCTCAGGTGCCCCGCACCTGTCGATGATCTCCAACCCTGGGATCGTCACCAAGGTTATCCTCGCGGCCGTCCACGCGACTTCCTGACCCGGTCACGCTGGTGCCGGCGCCGAGGGCGGCCGGCACCAGCGCTGACTTCCGGCCGCGTGCAGTCAAGATGCGGATACCCAGGCGGACGCCCCGCTATAACCGTCACCAATGAAGGAGATGCCGTGATGACTTCCTATTCAAGCCTTCCGAACAAGCTGATCAGCGCGCCCAACGGCGTCGACTACGCGTACCGCGACACCGGCGGCCGCGCGCCGCTGGTCCTGCTCCAGCACTTCCGCGGCAACCTCGACAGCTGGGATCCCGCGCTGATCGACGCGCTGACCTCGGCCCGGCGGGTCGTCACATTCGACAACGCCGGAGTCGGCGGCTCCACCGGGACAACACCGGACACCGTGGAGCAGATGGCACACGACGCTATCGCGTTCCTCGCCGCCATGGACCTCGGTCAGGTCGATCTGCTGGGGTTCTCTATCGGCAGCTTCGTCGCGCAGCAGATCGCGCTGAGACGGCCGGCCATCGTGCGTCGACTGGTCCTGGCGTCCGCAGCGCCGCAGGGCGCCGCCGGCCTGCACGGCTGGGCCCCTGACGTCATCGGCGCCATCGGCACCCCGGAAACCAGTCCGGAGGAATACCTCGGCGTCTTCTTCGCCCAGTCCTCGTCAAGCCGGCAGGCCGGCAAGGAAGCCCTGCAGCGCATGTACGTTCGGACCGAGGACCGGGACACGGCCACAAACTGGGCGACTCGTCAAGCGCAGTACGACGCGGTCTGCGCGTGGGGGATCCCCGATCATGCGCTGCTCCAGCGGCTCAGCTGCCTGCAGCTGCCGGTGTTCGTGGCGAACGGCGACAGCGACCCGATGATCCTGCCGCACTACTCCCACCTGCTCGCGGGCCTGATCCCGCAGGCCCGGCTGAAGATCTACTCCGACTCGGCGCACGGGTTCCTGTTCCAGCACCATGCTGACTTTGCCGCCGACGTCGAGGCCTTCCTCGTTAACACGTAATGCGCGAAATGTCCGAGCCGTTTCATGACCGATTCCTGCGCGCCCTCGAATCCGGGTGGTGGTAGCTGGTGACCAGCGAGCCCTCTGTTCAGGAACGTTATTCGCAGGCATTCCGGGATGACACCGGAGAGGCCTTCGCCGTGATCACCGAGCCGGACATCGTGCTGTCCGGCAGCATCTTCGCCCGGCCCATCGCCGGGCGCGCCCAGGTGTGGCTGACGCTGCGCACCGCCGCGGGCATCTACGACCAGCTGACGTTCACCAGCGCTGCCGAAGCGCCCGGCCGGGCCTACCTGGACTGGACAGCCCGTGCCCTCGGGCTGGACATCGACGGGATCACCGGGCTGACCGTCGGCCCGGCAGGCACCTTCACCGGTATCGCCATTCACCACCGGCCGTTCGGCGCCGTGCTGGCCTTCTCCCGCGAGATGGGACGACGGCTCGACGGGCTGATCGAGCCCGGCCACTTCGCTGCGGCTGACCGCCGCGGCACGACAGGAAGGACTATGTAATGCCCATGATCGACGTGTACGCCACGGCGGGCACCTTCACCGACAAGCACCAGCTCGCCGCGGATCTCGCGGCGACCCTGATGGCCATCGAGAAGGTCCCGGACATCCCGATGTTCCGCCAGAACACGGCCGGCTTCGTCCACGAGCTGCCGGCCGGCGACCTGTCCAATGTCGACGGTGCGTCCAACTACGTCCGGGTGCAGGTGCTGACCAACGCGGGTGCTCTGGACCGCGACAAGCAGCTCGCGGTGGTGAGCCAGTTCACTCACATCGTCGCGGACGCCGCGGGCGACCCGGCGCTCGCCGACCGCACCTGGGTGCTCCTGACCGAGGCCGTGCCCGGGGGGTGGGGGCTGAGCGGTCACGCGAACACCAACGACGAACTTGTCGCCGCGGCCCGCAAGCAGATCGCGGAGCTGCAGGCCAAGGCCAGGGGCCCTGCCTCCTAGGTCGCTGCGTTACTGCTGCCTCAGCCCCCGCCGGGAACCAGCATGGTCCCTGCGGGGCTGGGAGGTGATCCCGAGTCTGGGAGCGAACTGATCCCGTTCTGCCCGGCACGGATGGATGTGCTATTTCTCAACTCCCGGTTGGGGTCAGCACGATGGCGAGCTGTGCGCAGGCCGCCTGGACCAGCTCCTGGTTTGTGCTGGCGTGGCCGGCCAGGCCCCATCCGCCGTCCAACGCCTCAGTGAGCAGGACCCAGGTTCGGCCGGCCATTGACGGGTCCCCGGCGGCGGCAGCCACGATGACGGTGAGTCGTGCGACGACGGCCAGCTGCTTGTCACGGTCAAGAGCGTCGGAGTTGGTGGGGACCTGGATCCGGACACTGGTGCCGTCGGCGTCCACGTTGGCCAGGCAGTGGGCAGGCAGCAGGTGGATGAAGGCCGCGGTGTTTGCCCGGAACCGGGGTACCTGCTCGACTTTCCTCATCGCGCTCGCCAGGTCAGCAGCGAGCTGGTGCTCGTCGGCGAAGGTTCCTGGGGCGGCGTTTAGGTCGATTATCGGCATCAGTCGGACCTCCTCTTGACCCGCTTCCCCGAATCGGGGTTCTCAGACGACGATGACCGGACGCACCCGTCCCCGCACGACACGTTCGTGTCATTCCTCGGCGAATTGCCGCTTCGTGGGTGCCACCACCAAGACCCTTTCGCCGTTCGCCGTGACATCGGATCGGCGTCGCGGTAGGCAGCGGCGTCACGCCAGCTCATGAGCACATCGCGCTGGGTTCTCGCGGTCCGGGTCAGCAGACGATGCGCAGGGCCAACTGCGGCGGGCAGCCGCGCCCTACCAGCCGGGCAATCTGATGCCAGTCGATCCGGTCGGCGTAGGCTTCGGCCAGCGCCTGGGGGATGCCCAGGCGGGTGAGTTGCGAAACGCGCCAGTCATGCACAGGCGGCTCGTAAGGCCCGATGATGTTGTCGCTGATAGCGGGCGGTTCCATCGCTCCTCCTTCTAGCTTCAATCGTTCAGGGCTTCTGAGGTCCGGTTACTGATTGTGCTGGTGCCCGGTTTCGGGTCTGGTGTCGGGTTTGCTGTCGGCGGTGGGACGGGCGGCGGCCCCCGGGATGCCCGGGTGCGCACCGGCTCCGACCGCGCCGGGGTAGTCCTCCTCTCGTGCTGGCGGGATGGCTCCTGCTGGTCAGCCGGGTGCCCGCAGAGCGCACAGCCTGTGCCAGCAGGTGAGGAACGCGTCCTTCCAGGGCCAGCTGGGGCTGATCTTGAGGATGCGCTCCCGGGCGTGCCGGGCGTGCCGGGCGGGGATGTGCCAGATCCGTAGCGGAGCGAACCGGGGTCCGCGTCATACAGGTCCGGGTCGTCACCGAAGCCGAGGAGGCGGGTCCAGGCGGTCAGGTCGGCGGCGATGTTCGCGGCGATGACCCAGCCGCGGTTGACCTGCCAGGTGGGAGGTTCCGCAGGCCCATGGCCTTGGCCGTGCGGACGCCGGCGGTCTCCACGACGGCGTGCTCGCGGTGCACGGTGTCGATGTACTGCGCATGATGGCTGCCCGGGACGCCGGCGATCCCGGTACCGGGGATGTTCGTGCAGGTGATGGAGTACTTCCAGCCGGTCTTCTTCTCGTAGTCCGTCAGGTTCCTCAGGTGACGGCGGGACGGCTTCACCCGGCGGGCGATCCGGCGCGGATCTTCAGATGATGGCGGGGACAACAGCCTCGATCAGGTGGGGTCCGGGCTCGGTCAGCGCTCGTGTCAGGTGCTCGGCGAGTTCTTCGGATGTGGCGGCGTGCGCCGCGGGGACGCCCATGGATCGGGCCAGTCCGGTGAAGTCGAGCGGTGCTCCGCCGAGGTTGATCAGGGGGCTGTCGTGCAGCTCGTTCTGGCCTGGTTCCCGGAGGTGTTCCCATTCCTCGCGCAGGATGCCGTAGGAACTGTTCTTGAGGATGACCGTGGTGATGTTCAGGTGCTCGCGGGCGTGTGTCCACAGGGCGGAGATCGTGTACATCGCGGATCCGTCGCCGTCGAGGAGGATGACCGGCCGATCTGGTGCGGCGATCGCGGCGCCGGCCGCCAGGGGCAGCCCCATTCCCATCGCGGTTCCGGTCAGGGCGAGCAGGTCGTGGCGCGGGGCGCCCGCGGTCGCGGCGGGGACCTCCTGGCCGGAGCTGATCGACTCATCGACGATAATGGCGTCCTCCGGCAGGAGCGCTCCCAGTACCTGTGGCCACGAGTGCAAGGTGAGCGGCCCGGATGGCATCGCGGGACGCGCAGCGGCCGCCACCGTCGCGGCCGTGCCGGGCGCGACGATCGCGGCCAGGTCGGTGAGCGCGCGGGCGGTGTCTTCGCCGGGGGCCGCGAGCGTGACCGTGGTGGCGTCAGCGGGTACCGGTGAGCTCGGCTGGCCCAAGTAGGCGAAGCCCGTCACCACCGGCTCGTGCACCCCGGCCAGCAGGACGTGGCTGGCGCCCTTGAGCTGTGCCGCGGCCTGCTCGGGATAGAACCCCAGCCGCGGGAAGCCGGGCAGGCCAGCGCCGTGCTCGAGCCGGGCCGGGGACGTCTCGGTGAAAACCGGGATTCCGGTGGCCGCAGCGATGCGGCTCGCCGCCCGCAGACCCTCCTCACGGCAGGCGGCCCCGCCGAGCAGCAGCACTGTCTGCGCGGCCCGGCCGGCCAGGGCGGCGATCCGCTCAATGCGCTCCCCGGGCACGGTACTGGCCGGTGATGGCGGCACCGGGGCCGCCATCGTCTCGGTCGGCGACCAGGACACGTCCGCGGGCATGATGACAGTGGAGATGCGCCCGGGTGCCGACGCCGCGTCGGCCACCGCCGACGCGGCGCAGGAACTGACCTGCTCGGCGATCCGCGGCGTGCGGACTGCGCTGTCGAGCGCGCGCGCGACGGCGGCGATGTCGGACTCCAGCGGCGGATCGAAACGCTTGTGGTAGGTGGCGTGGTCACCGATCAGGCTGACGATCGGCGTGCGCGCCCGGCGGGCGTTGTGAAAGTTGGCCCAGGCATTGCCCTGACCGGGGCCCAGATGCACCAGCGTGGCGGCGGGCCGCCCGGCGATGCGGCCGTAGCCGTCGGCGGCGCCGCTCACCACTCCTTCGAACAGGCCCAGGACTGACCTCAGGCCGGGAGTCGCCTCCGCTGCCTCTACCAGGTGCAGCTCGGTCGTTCCCGGGTTCGTGAACAAGGTGGTGATCCCCGATTCGACTAGCGTGCGCATCAGAGCGCTTGCACCATCCATGGCCATTGGTCCTTTCAGGAGGTCCGTGCGGTCGCCGAGCTGTTAGCTTCTCTGCTCGCGATTTCAGTCGTTAACTCTCGCCGAGGAAGCCGGCCAGGGCCTTAAGGACCAGGTCTGGTGCTTCCTCGGGCGGGAAGTGGCCGGCGGGCAGGGCGGTGCCGCGGTAGTCCGCGCGCGAGGCCGCGATCGTGCTGGCTGGCCGGTGATCTCGGTCCACGAGGCCACGATCTGCTTGATCAGTTTCTGCTTTTGCTCCAGGGCCCGTCCGGCGCGGATCGACCCGGTGATCCCGGAGATCTTGGGGTCGGGTCGTTCGGCACTGAAGGCGATGCCTAGCGGCAGTTCGTTAAGAATGTGTGGACGAAGATCCGCGGTGCTCCGGTGGCGTCCACGTGGGCGTCGGTGATGGCGGCGGCCATCTTCGTCTTCATTTCCTCGGTGAGAAGTCCGCGTTGGAATGAGCATTGGTAGACGGGCATGGGATTCCTCCTAGATGGCCGGATAGATATACGCGGGAATGACGTATGTCCACTGATCAGCCAACGCCGCACGGGGATTTCGAGCCATCACGTGAATCGGTAATCCGCTGCCTGGCGAGGGCTCACCTGAATACATGAGAGACAGGCAGCACCGGGCCGCGGTAAAGGTGGACTGGTGGCCGACGGGAACCAGGTGCCGGTACTCAGTCTTGGCGTCTGGCAGGTGCCAGACGGGAGTGCGTGCCTCGACGCCGTGCGCTGGGCGCTCGAGGAAGCCCCTGAGAACGGGCCCGGCCCTGATGCTCGGTGTATTACTCGGGCGGGGCCAATGCCAGCGGCTTTAGGGCGAAGTGATTCGAGGGGCTCATGGTCACTGGTCACGCTGGGTCATTGTCCCTGGCTGGGGACGTGTTGTGCCGACGTCCGGCGGGATGGGCGAGGCTCCTGGTAGAAGGGGGATTCTCGACGTCGCCCTTCCAGCCAGGAGCCTCTTGTGAATGTCTACCGTGTTCCGCCGCGTGCCGCCAGCGAAGGCGCTGATGACAGGGAGGTTCCGGGAGGCGGGCTGACGGTCGCGTTCCGGCTGGCGGACGTGGTATCGCCGCTGCGGAATGGCAGGCCGGCCGGGGACGGCGGCCGTTCGGCGCTCGTGATCGGGGGGACGGAGCGGATCCGCACGGGTGAGGTGACGGTGTTCTGCAAGGTCGTGGCGGTCGCGCCGGCCCGGGTCCGGCGGGACGGGCAGGTCCAGGCGCAGGGCAGCCCCGCCGAGCGCGCCACGCTCGGCCCGGCGGAGGAATGGCTGGACCGCCAGGCGGGGCGGGGGGTGATCGACCGGGTCGCGGAGCGGGCCGTGCTGCGGGAGAAGTACGTGAAAGGGGAACGGAAACGGCTGCTGACCAGGGCGTTCATGATCCGTGTCATCGTTTTGATGACGCTGGTGCCGGACGCTGACGTCCGCGAGGCGCTCATCGCGGTGGCCGGGGACCTGGCCATGGTGCCGTGGGCGCGGGCCTGGGTGCCGGCGTCGGCGCGGGCGTGCGGGGACTGGCGGAACGCGCTCGGCCCGGAGCCGCTGGAGGAACTGCAGGCCATCGTGCTCCGCGCCTCCTGGGCCGAGCACGAGGACCGGGACTGGCGGGCGGTCATCATCGGGCGGACGCGGCCGCTGAAGACGGGGTCGCTGGACGGGACGCTGATCCGGGTCCCGGACACCCCCGCGAACCGGGGCGCGTTCGGCTCCGTCGGCACCGGCGACGACTCGTCCCCATTCCCGCAGGTCAGAGCACTGCCCTTGAACGACGCCTCGACCCGGGCGCTGCTGGGGATGCCGCACGGCCCCGCCGGGACGGACAAGGCCGCCGCCGAGCAGAAGCTCCTGGACACCGCCCTGCGGGACTACCCGCACCTGTTCACCAAGGACCGGCTGTGGCTGATGGACCGCAACTACCACGGCGCGGCCCGGATCGCGCGGCTCATCGCCTGCACCCACGTGCTGATCCGCCTGAAAAGCGACATCCCGCTGCAGCGGACCTCGCCGGTCCTGGCGGACGGTTCCTATCTCGCGGAGCTGTCCGGCGACGGCGTCACCGTGGCCGTCCGCGTCATCGAGTACTACGCCGACGTCGAGGGCCAGGACGTGCCGGAGATGTTCTGCCTGGTCACCGACCTCATGGACATCACGGAACACCCGGGCCCGGAGCTGGCCGCGCTCTATAAGCGGCGGTGGGACGGGTCGGAGACCGCGCTGCGCGAGGCCAGGGCATCCCTGGACGGCGCCGGCCCGGGAACCGGCCCGATGCTCCGCTCCGGCAGCCCGGACCTGGGTCCGGCAGGAACTCGCCGCATGGGCCGCCGGCACCGAGATGACCCGCGGCGTCGCCGCAAGTCGAAATCGCCCAGCAGCTTCGGCCACGCCACCGCCAAGGACACCCTCACCCGCATCGCCCCCGCCGTCATCACCATGGCCAACCAGACCGCCTGACCAGCGCAAACACTGACAGGCAATCCCGGCCAGGCATCCGCCGGCCCGTGGAGCCGACCGTCACCCGGCACGACACGCCGGCCTCCGGCATGCCCGCACCCAGAAACTACCCACCGTTACCAAACCCCGGAAACCGGCACTGACACCCAATACCTAAACCCCATGGCATTGCGGGCGGGGCGCTCGCTTCGCTGTGGGCCGCTGGTGTGTTGCCTTTCGCTGAACCATCAAACCGGGACCGTTTGGTCAAGGTTCAAGGAGCGTCTCCAATTGGTTAATGCTGCGGTTGAAAAGACTCTAACCCAATTGATCGTCACGTACAGCGCCCTGGCAGCACCGTCGAACGTCGCCGCGGGCCTGGAACCGGACAACGCCGATACGACCCTGCTTGAGACGATTGTCCATCTCGTGTCCGAGGGAAGTATGCAGCTGGCGGCGCGCGATTATCAGGGGGCCTTGGCAAAGTACGCGACCGCAGAGTCCCTGATATATGCCCATATCGATCCGCAGTGGGATCCGGGCCTCGGCGCCGTACTGGGTGTCGACCCACCGCGGGATCCGGTGCTGTTCGACTCGCTTCTGTCTGCCAGTTTCTCAATGGCTCAACATCCTGCCTGTCCCGGTCCCGACGAGTCCGGTCAGACCTTCCGTGGAGCCTGCGGCGCAGGTGCCGCTCAACGTGTCGGCGCTGCACGGCGCCGGTTTGACCTTGGTGAGCAGCAATCCGGCGGCAACGGCCGAGTCTGTGGCCGACATGCGCTTGGCGAGTATCTACGACTCGCAGGGGAATGCTGCCGCGGGCGCGGTGGCCGCCGCCCGTGCTGAGACGCTCGACGCGGCGACGGCTTCAAAGCTCAGGACGGCCATCGGCATCTCAGTGGCAGTTGAGCGACCCTAGGGCACCGAAGGTGCCCTAGTGGCCTCAATTCGTTCCAGAACAGCATGCCAGAGCCGGACGGCCAGAGATCAATCACCTGAAGCGGATGGCCCGTAACAAAGTCCCTGCGAGCCGGCGGGTTGCGTTGCCTGATGGCCTCCAGCTCTGAAAAAGTTGCGAGCCGGCGAGCATGGAGGCAGTGAGTGCGCGAGATCGAGCTTAAGTACCGAGTCGAAGACCTGGAAGCACTGCTGGTCGCGCTGAAGTCCCGGGGCATTGAGCTGAGCGAGCCGGTCTTCCAGGACGACCAGGCATACGCGCTTGCCGGGTGGCAGTTCGGCGACAGCAAGCTCGGCGTCTCCTTCCTCCGCCTGCGCACGGTGCAGGGCCGTCACTACTTCACGCTGAAGCAGCCCGCCGGCAGCGCTCAGGATTGCCTGGAATACGAGACGCAGGTCACTGACCGCCAGGCCATGCACCATGCGGCCCTGCATATGGGCTATCGCCCGACCGTCCGGATCGCGAAAACCCGCCGCACGGCTATCCTGGATGACTGCTCGTTGTGCATCGACGACGTTGAGGGTGTT
>Ga0302326_10020785_pt1 | contig 13490 bp, 10 predicted proteins | sample Palsa_T0_3_FD_202264 | JGI IMG/M metagenome (GOLD analysis project Ga0302326, IMG submission 202264) | Peat permafrost microbial communities from Stordalen Mire near Abisko, Sweden - Palsa_T0_3 | ecosystem: Environmental > Terrestrial > Soil > Palsa > Peat permafrost | place: Sweden: Abisko... | reverse complement strand
CCGGCCAACTGCCGGTGCACAAAGCCGATAAAAGCCTCCTCGCTGGACCGCTGCGGGGGCTGCGAGGCTTGCTCATCCACCTGCCGCACCACCACAATGAGACTGGCATGAATATCCAGCCCGAGTTTAATTACCCTGGCGCGGGCGCCAGGCACTGTATCCGTGTTTTGATTAGACGTCATAGCGCGGACAGCCTGGCGCCTAGCGCCACGCTTGTCCGCCCCCATGTCATCTAGGCGTAGACGCCCCCGCCGACCAGCCGGTCCCCCTCGTACAGGGCGAGGACCTGGCCCGGGGCGAGGGCGCGCTGCGGCCGGCTGAAGCGGATGAGCGCCGCTCCGTCGCCCTCGGGCAGGAAGCGGAGAGGGACGCGCGGGTCGCGGTAGCGCACGCGACCCTCGAGTTCGCGCTCCCCGGGGACGGGCTGTCCGGTCCAGCTGAGCGAACGGACCCGCACCTCAGATTGGAACAGGCCCGGCGCTTCGGGACGCTCGAAGCCGACAAGGAGCGCCTGGTCGCCGGCCCGCTTGCCGACGACCACGTAGCGCTCGTTGTCCGCGTTGGACGGAACCCCGATCCCCCTGCGCTGGCCGAGTGTGAAGTAGTGCAGGCCCCGGTGCCGGCCGAGCTCGCGGCCGTCCGACGCTCGAAGGATGGGACCCGGCTTGTCCGGCACGTAGGCCCGGAGAAAGTCGCCCATCCGGACCTCGCCGATGAAGCAGATGCCCTGGCTGTCGCGCTTGGCCGCCGTGGCCAGCCCGGCGTCCCTCGCAATCCGGCGGACCTCGGGCTTCTCGAGGTCGCCCAGCGGGAAGCGCGCCCCTTGGAGCTGCGCCTGGCTGAGGAGGGCCAGGAAATACGTCTGGTCTTTGTTGCGGTCCGCGGCCTCGGCCAGCTCGGCGTCGCCGCCGGGGAGGACGGTGCGCCTCGCATAGTGGCCCGTGGCAACGGCCTGGAATCCGTGTTCCCCCGCCCAGTCCCTGAACACGCCGAACTTGATCTCGCGGTTGCACATGGTGTCCGGGTTCGGCGTAAGCCCGCTGCCGTAGCCGTCCAGGAGGTACTGGACGACCCTGTCCCGGTAGGCGCGCATCAGGTTGACCACCTGGAAGTCGATCCCGATCTGCCCGGCGACGCGGCGGGCGTCCTCCATGTCCTCCATCCAGGGGCAGTCGCCCACGACGCCGTCCTCGTTCATCCAGTTCTTCATGTAGGCGCCGGCCACGTCGAATCCCTGGCGCTTGAGGAGGAGCGCCGCGACCGAGCTGTCGACGCCGCCGGACATGGCGACTAGGATGCGTTCGCGTACTGGCACGGGACGCCAACGACGCTCCGTGGCGCTGTCCCTGTCAATCCAACGCTCTTGCCCCCTGCGTGCCGCCCCGCTCCTCCGCCAGGGCGGCCGATGCGACCGCCGCGGCGCCCCCGCGTTCGTCCTCGGGGACCCCCTCCTCCGGAAGCGGGAACTCCTTCAGGAACTTCGAGTACTCGATGAGCTCGTACCGGCCGTCCCAGTGCTCGACGACCGCGGTGAGCGACTCGATCCAGTCGCCGGAATTGAGGTAATGGACGTCGCCGAGCATCTTGTCGGCGGGGGTGTGGATGTGGCCGCACATGACGCCCTGGCAGCCGCGGGCCCGGGCGAGGTCGGCGATGTGCTCCTCGAAGTTGGAGACGTGGCTGACGGCGGACTTGACGCGCGCCTTGATCGCCCTGCTGAGGGACCAGTACTCGAGGCCCCGCCAGGACCGCCACACGTTGTAGGCGCGGTTGATCGCCAGAAGCGCATGGTAGCCCCAGTCGCCAAGGTGGGCGAGGAACACGAAGTTCTTCGTCACCGTGTCGAACACGTCGCCGTGGAGGACCAGGTAGCGTCCGCCCAGCCCCTCATGGAGGTACTCGTCGGCGATGAGGAGGTTCTCAAACTCGAGCGGCAGGAACTTCGAGAGGATGTCGTCGTGGTTGCCCCGCAGGTAGACGATCTGCGTGTCGCGCTTCTCGAGCATCTTGAGGACGATGCGGATGAAGTGGGTGTGGGCCTTCGTCCACTGGCCGTTGCGCTTCAGCTGCCACCCGTCGATGATGTCGCCGTTCAGGATGAGCTTCTCGCAGCGCACGTGGCGCAGGAAGTGGTTCACCTCGGCGACCTTCGAGTCGACGGTGCCCAGGTGGATGTCGGAGAGGATGACGGTGCGGACCCGGAGCCTTTTCATGGAAGCTGGAGCGCGAAGCCCATGAGGGCGCTGTCCTCGGCGGGGGTCACCGACATGCAGTCACCGTTGACGATGACCCGGAGGCTCCGGGGGCGCACCGCGACCTCGATCATCGCCGCCGCCATGTGGGTTTCCCCGTCGGTGTGGATGATCCCCGCCGCGGGCCGCTCGATCAGGAAGCGAGTGGCCCTCAGGCGGCGCACCCTCGTGCTCCGGTCCAGGTTTCCCATGAAGAGCCGGGCGCCGAGGACGCACGCCGAGAGAATCCCGACCGGGCGCACGGCGACCAGGTCGAGGACGCCGTCGTCCACTCGGGCGTGCGGGGCGATCTTGGCGTTGTTCCCGTACTGGTCGGAATTCGCGACCGCGATCAGCAGGGCGTCCACGGTCTCGCGGTGGCCGCCGACCGTGATGTGGCAATGCTCCGTCTTGCGGTTGAGGAACGCGGCAATGGCCGTCGCCGCATAGGCGGGCAGTCCCCGCTTGACGAGGCGGTTGAAGCGCCGGGCGACGTCCGCGTCCAGCCCGAGGCCCATGGCGTTCACGAAGGGCAGGCCGTTGACCGTCCCCGTGTCCAGCTCGGCCAGGCGCCCGGATGTCCCTGTCGCGAGCTCCAGGGCGCCGGAGAGGGACCTCGGAAGGCCGAGGTGGAGGGCTAGGCCGTTGCCGGAGCCGCAGGGAACGAGCCCCATCGCCGCCGGGGTGTGGATGAGGGCCTGCGCGACCTCGTTGACCGTCCCGTCGCCGCCGACGGCGATCACCCGGAGGCATCCCGCCGCTACGGCGTCGCGGGCGATCTCGGTCGCGTGGCCCGGGCCCTCCGTGCTCACGAGGTCCGCGTCAAGCGCCCGGGCCGAGATGAAGCTGCGCAGCAGGGGAAGCACGGGCGCGTTGCGCCGCGGCCGCCCCGATTTCGGATTGAAGACAAATCGCAGCTTCATCGCAGGGCCGCGGACAGCCCCGCGTTGGGTTCGCCCGCCCCCGGGCCCACATGGGCGAGCACGTGCGCCGCGATCGCGCGGGCGGCGTCGGGGCGCGCCAGGGGCCCCAGGGCCGAGTGCCACGCCTCCCATCCGCGCCCGCCCCCCTCGAACGCCGCCCGCAGCGTCGCGATGACGGCCGCCGGCGTGGTCGCGAGCGCCCCGGCCGAGTGCCTGAGCAGGAGCTCGCAGTTGCCCTCCTCCTGTCCCGGGACGACCTGGTTGACGACCATGGGGCAGCGCGCGGCGACCGCCTCCTGGGTCGTCGCCCCGCCCGCCTTGCTGACGACCACGTGATGGGACATGAGGAGCCTCGGGATCTGGTCCGTCCAGCCGAGGATGTCGGCCCTGAGGCGCCTCCCGGCGGCCGCGGCGGAGAGCTCGCGGCGCAGCGACTCGTCGCGCCCGACCGTGCAGGTGACCTCCCATTCCTCCTGTGCAAGCAGGAGGCGGGCCGTCGCCTCCGCGTTCCGCGTGCCCGAGTTGACGATGTAGAGAACCCTCGGCGCGGCTCCCGCGGAGAGGTCCGGGCGGTTCACGACGCCCTGGTTGTCCCTGAAGAAAGGGACCACGGGGAAGCCGGTCACGTGGATCCGGGCCGCGTCGACTCCGGCCTCCCGCATGGCCTCGGCGGAATCCTCGTTGGGGACAAACCATCCGTCGCAGCCCGGGCGCCACCAGACCGAGTTGATGCTGATCGAGTCGGTGACGATGTTGAAGTGCGGCGTGCCGAAGGAGCCCTCGCGGGCGAGCTTCCGGAAGATCGCGGCGTAGGCGGGGAACGTGCTGCAGATGGCCGCGGGGCGCTCGCGCGCGATGATCGCCTCGAGCATCCGCGACTGCGGCCCGAGCATGTGGACCCCCAGGCTCATGAAGCCGGGCCGGTCCATCATCGCATAAAGGAGTTTCCAGAGGCGCGGCGTGCCGTTTATGGCCGCCAGGTACGCCCAGCGGATGAACGAATTGAGCCGCGGGCGCGTGAGGGCGAAGATGTCGACAACAAGCGCGGTGTCCCGGGCGTCCTCGTTGAAGGCGGTCGCGAGGGACCGGGCCGCCGCGTTATGGCCTTCGCCATAACCCGCGGTCATGATGAGGATGCGGTGCTCCATTTTCAGGCGAGGACGGGCACGGGGCCCAGGGTCGTGGGCTCAACGCCCGCGACATCCTCGAGATCGCGCTCGAACCGCGCGATGACCTTCTCCCAGGACTGGGACTCGACCGCGGCTCGCGCGGCCTCGCGAAGGCGGCCGCGCAGCGCGGGATCGGTCGCGAGCCTGACCCCAGCGGCGATCAGCTCGTCGGGCCTGTCGCACGGGCAGGAGAGGCCCGTCTCCCCGTTCCTGATGAAGATCCGCGCCGCCGCGTAATCAAACCCGGCCGCCGCCAGGCCGCTCGCCATCGCCTCGGTGAGCACGTTGCCGAAGGTCTCCGTCAGGCTTGCGTGGATGTAGATGTCCGAGGAGGCAAAGTACCTGCCGATCTCGTCCCTGGAGAAGAAGCCGGCGAAAATGCATTCGGGGTGCTCCCGCATGAGCGATCGCTTGAGGGGGCCCTCTCCGGCGAGGACGAAGCGGCAGGCGGGATTGGCCGCTCTCATCGCGGCAAATGCCCGGAAGAGGAGGGGATAGTTCTTCTCCGCGGCCATCCGTCCCACGTGGATCACGACGGGATCGCCCGGGGCCGCGTTCCACTCGCGCCTCAGCGCCTGCGAGCGCCGCTCCGGGCGGAACTGGCGGGCGTCAACGCCCCGCGAGAGCACCCGAAGGTTGAGGAAGCCCAGCCCGGACAGCTCCGCGGACAGGTTCTCCGTGGGGACGAACGTCATTCTCGTTAGGTTGTGCACGCGGCGCAGCCAGCCCAGCGCGGCGCGCCTGAAGAGCGAGACCCTGTAGTGCCGGGTGTAGGCGTGGAAGTTCGTGTGGAAGCTGGACGTGACCGGGATGCCGAGCCCAAGGGCGGCACGGACCGCGGAAAGGCCGAGCGGCCCCTCCGTCGCCACGTGTACGAGGTCGGGGCGGTCGCTCTCCCAGGCGCGCGCCAGCTTGCGCCGGGCGGGCAGGCCGAGCCTCAGAAGCGAGTACCCGGGGATCGGCAGGCCCGCCATCGGGACCTGCGTGAACTCGGGGTGCGTCCTCGAATTGGGCAGGTCGCTCCGCCAGGGCCGGTAAACCGCAACTGAATGGCCGCGCCGCCCGAGCTCGGCGGCGATGACACCGAAGGTCATTGCCACCCCGTTGATCTCCGGGGGGAATGTCTCGGTGACGATTGCGAGTTTCACTGGGTGCGTGGTTTACGCTTCCCAATGTGCAGGCGTCATGTGCCGAATATGTGTCGAAGGGGTTACGATTTGGGCACATCCCCAGGAACAGGCTCGGGGGCCGGCGGCTTGGGCGGTGTCTCGAATGTGGCCGTTGGAGACGGCGTCACGGGCGGGCCGGGCGGGCTGGGCGGGGCCGGCGGCGGGGCGACAGGCGGCAGGGCGGCCACCCTGGAACGGCCGGCGCCCTTGGCCTCGTATAGACGGATGACGTGTCGGCGCTGGTCGAGGCTTATGATCTCGGCGTACCGCCCCCAGCTCAGGAGGGTGCGGAAGAGGGGCCTCGGCTTCTCGTGGGGAAGGGCAGCCGTCAGCTCGCGAACGAGCTCCTCGCTCGGCAGGCACTGGTTCTCCTGGACCCTGATCAGGCGCACGAGGAGCTCGAAGATTTTCAGCTTCATCAGCTGCTCGCGCACGATCCGCTTCTGGTCGGCCGTCGACGAGTTCGCGAGCTCCTTGCCGAGGGGGGTGACGAGCACGTCCTGGCCCGGGGTCTGGACAAAACCCATGAGCTCGGCGGCCTTCACCAGGCGGACGACGGATCCGAATTCCTTGCCGAACTTCTCGGACAGGTCGAAGAGGTCCTGCGGCTCCTCGCCGATCAGCGACATGAGGCCGAGCACCTCCGCGGGGGTCACGTAGGGCAGCGACACCGGGGCGATGCGCCTTCGGTTGTCGCCAAGGCCCGTCGTCACCACCTTGCTCGCGTCCGCGGAGACCGTGTCCGGCATGTTCGTGTGCGTGAGGATCCCGTGCAGCTGCTCGACAATCCTCTTGAACTCGGGGTGGTCCGTGTCCCGGGGGTAGGGAAGGGAATTGGGGACGATGACGTCGATCCTGCCCGGGCCGGCCGCCATGACGACGATCCGGGTGGCGAAGTAGACCGCCTCCACGATGTTGTGGGTCACCATCACCATCGTGCGCAGCGGGTGGTTGGGATCCGCGAGGAGCCTGCCGATCTCGTTGCGGAGCGTCTCGGCCGTCAGGACGTCCAGCGCGCTGAAGGGCTCGTCCATCGCCAGGACCTCGGGCTCGGCGACCAGCGCCCGGGCGATGCCCACCCTCTGCTTCATGCCGCCCGAGAGCTCGCGCGGGTAGGCGTACTCGTAGGCGCCGAGGCCCACCGTCTGGAGCACCTTTTCCAGGCGGGCCTGCTGCTCCTCCCCCGGCAGGTGCCCGATCGGGAGCAGCACGTTGCCCCTCACGGTCAGCCACGGGAAAAGCGCAAAGTTCTGGAACACCATCGAAACCCCCGGCGAGACCCCGATCAGCAGCTTGCCCTTGTAGAAGACCTCGCCGCGCGTCGGCGTGATGAGCCCGGCCATGATGCGCTCGAGCGTCGACTTCCCGCAGCCGGACGGGCCAAGGAGGACGACGGTCTCGTGCTCGGAGACCACCAGGTTGACGTCGCTGAGGACCAGGTCCTTCTCGTTCTTGCTGACGAAATACTCGTGGCTCACGTGCCTGAGCTCGATCAGCGGCTCTCCATCCTTGGTTTCCACGGGGTCCTTCGGGGTCAGGTCATGAACCGGCAGCGGTCGTTTGCCAGGTTCTGGAGGCGCTTCCAGAGAAGCCGGTTGATGGTCACGACGACGACGGCCATCACGATGACCGCCGCTGCCAGGTCCGAGAAGTCGTTGGCGTTGCTCGCCGTGGTGATGTAGGCGCCGAGGCCCGTGGCCGTGTAGGTGGTGCTGCCGATCTGGACGATCTCCGAGACGATGGTCGCGTTCCAGGCGCCGCCGGCGGCGGTGATCCAGCCCGTCACAAGGCCGGGCAGGATTGCGGGAAGCAGGAACTTGGTCCAGCGGCTCCATCCCGAAAGGTGGAGGATCTCCGAGCAGCTGATGATGTCGTTTGGGATGGCCGCAGCCGAGGCGGCGACGTTGAACAGGATGTACCACTGCGTCCCGAAGAGGATGAGGAGCACCGCGCCGAGCTGGAGCGTCCCGTGGAAAAACAGCATGATCCCGACCAGCCACGGGTAGAGCATCGGGGAGGGGAACGAGGCCGCGAACTGGATGAAGGGCTGCAGGCGGTTCGACAGCTTCGGATTGAGGCCGATCCAGACGCCGAGAGGCACGGTCCACAGGGTCCCGATGAGCACCGCCGCCATCACCCGCAGGAAGCTGTAGCCGGTGTCGGCGAAGATTTCCTCCCAGGACGAGAGCTTCACCCCCTTCAGGAGGACAAAAAGGGTGTAGGCCCCCCATGCAAACAGGGCGACCAGGCTCCAGGTGAAGATCCGGTAGACTGCGCGCCCGATCTTTGCCTCCTTCGGGGCCGCCGCGCCCGGTTCGACGAGGGAGGTCGCCTCCGAGGGCGGGATCGCGGGACCGACGAGCTTATCCGTCAGGGCCTGCCATCCGGATGCGAGCGTCTGGACGGCCAGCGAGCGCGCGAGCCACAGCTGCAGCGGGTTCTTCGCGGCGCGGTTGCCGCCAAAATCGTCCAGCTTGAACTTGCGCGACCAGACGACGAGCGGCCACCAGATGAGCCTGTCCACGACTACGATGACGATGCCCATGGCGAGCATCCCGAAGATTTTTGCCCGGGTGTCGCCGCTGTCCGTGGCCGCCTGGATGTAGGAGCCCAGGCCCGGGACCCTCTGAGAGACCCCGTTTACGGGAGGCGGAGCCTCGCACACGCTCAGAAAAAACCAGCCGGCCGCCATTGAGACCATGCTGTTATAGAGGAGCCCCTGGGCGCCAAACGGCAGCTCGAGCCGCCAGAAGCGCTGCCACCAGTTCAGGTTGTAGAGCTTGCCGAGCATCCGGAAGTCCCCGGGGGTCCCGCGCAGGGAGTCATAATAGCTGAAGACCATGTTCCAGACCTGCCCGGTGAAGATTGCCAGGATGCAGGCGAGCTCGAGCCCGGCGTTGCTGTGGGGAAAGAGCGCGACGAGCGTCAGCGTGAGGCCGGGCAGGAAGCCCAGGACGGGGATGCTCTGCAGGATGTCGAGCGCGGGCAGGATGTACCGGTGGGCGCGGACGTCGTAGAAGGCCCATGAGCCCACGAGCACCGTGAAGACAAACGAGAAAAAATACGCGATCCAGCCCCTCGTGAACGAGAAGAGCGCGTACTTCGGCAGCTCGGAGAGCGAAAGGTCGATCGGCGCCGAGTTCATCATCGGGTGGCGCCATTCCGACGTCACCTGCGCGACGCTGAAGAACAGCGCCACGAAACCCCCGAGGACGACCAGGTCGACCCAGACCCTGGGCTTTTCCCTCACTGCGGCTGATGGACGCGATTCGTTCACGGCTTGGGACTGCAACGCCAACCGCGCCCACGGGGGGTGCGCAAGCCGCAAACGCCTTCGTCAGCAAGATTTCACGCGACGAAAATACTGTTGCGCGCCCCTCCGGCGGGAGTCTACTTTCAACCTTTTAGGTAAATGCAAACCCACGGTCCGAAACGGGTCTACACGCCTCATTCGCTGGAATACTGGTTCGACATACTTGCGGACGACTGGGCGGAGACCTTTACCGCGAGCCAGCTCGACGAGGGCCGGCGCATCTACAAGAACGGGGAGGTCCGGGAGCTTGAGCTGACCGACCGGGACGCCATCATCCACCGGCGCATCGAGAAGAAGGACGAGTACGCCGTCATCGAGTGGAACTCGGGCAGCATTGCGGTGCGCTCCTCGACGACGGACCGCGAGATCGCCCATGCCCTTGCCGTGGCGGGACTTCACGAGATCGAGGAGCTTGTGGCTGACGAGATCTCGCCGCTTCCGGCCGAGGCGCACTCCAATGGCGATACGCCCGCGGGAAACGGCGGCAATGGCGGTTCCAAGGAGGCGGCCGCCGCCAATGGCGCACGGGGGCCGGCGGTCCCGCGCCTCAATGGGCCGTCCCGGCCGCTGCTCCTCGTTTTCAAGATCAAGTCCTCGGGCCTCTCGTTCCAGGCCTACTGGGTCGCGTCGGACCGCAAGACGCGCCATCCCGCGCTGGGGCCGGGTGTGCACTCGGGATCGAACGGCAACGGAAACGGCCACGTCTCCTCGGGCGAGCGCGCCAAGCTGATCGGTCTCGCGGCCTATGCGCGCAAGGCGCATTTCCAGTACAGTCAGGACTCTGGCGCGTACCTCATGGAGTCGCTGGTCGAGATCCCCAATTTCCTGAAGGTGACGCTCCCGCTGTGGAAGCGCGTGTTCGCGATCGAGCTCGACGACAAGACGGCGAACCTCCTGAAGGGCACTCGCGCTGTCGAGATCGAGGCCGTGGCCGAGCGGGCGGTCGGCGACGCCGGACTCAACCTGCGCTGGATATTCCGGGCCGGCGAAAGGATGCTGACGGACAGCGAGGTCTCGGTGCTCCTGCGGCGCGGGGGCCAGCCGGTCATCCTTCCCAACCTGGGAATCGTGGCGCTCTCGTCGGAGAAATGGGAGTCCTACAGCTCGTGGCGAAAGAACATCGAGGAGACCCAGGAGGGCGGGGCGGCGCTCCTGCAGTACCTGGTCTTCTCCCTCTTCAATGATTCCCGGCTGAAGCTGACGCTCTCGCCCGAGATGGAGGCCTGGCGCCAGAGGGTGCTTGCCGCCCCGTCGTCGCCGCCGGAGCTGGCCGCCATCCTGCGCCCCTACCAGCGGCGCGGCGTCGAATGGATGCACCACCTGTGCGAGGTCGACTGCCACGGGCTCCTCGCGGACGAGATGGGCCTCGGCAAGACGCTCCAGGTGCTCTCGCTCCTGGCGGCCAAGCCGATGCCGGACCGCCCGAGCCTCGTCGTCTGCCCGGCCAGCGTCGTCCCGGTCTGGCGGGAGGAGATGGCCAAGTTCTTCCCGGAGATGGCCGTCGACGTCCTGAAGACGGGCAACGACTTCACCACGCGAAAGGACCCGATCATCTGGCTGTGCAGCTACACGCAGCTGCGCAAGCACCGCGCGCTCCTGGACACCGTCGACTTCGGCTATGCCATCCTCGACGAGGGCCAGTTCATCAAGAACCCGGACGCGAAGGTGACACAGACGTGCTTTGCCGTCCGTGCGCGCCACAGGATCGTGCTCACGGGAACGCCGCTTGAGAACAGGCAGCTCGACCTCTGGAGCATCTTCCGATTCCTGCTCCCCGGGCTGCTCGGCTCCCGCTCGTCGTTCGAGGGGGCGCTCAGCGCCGACCGCGACAAGACGCTGGCCCGGCTGCGGGCGCAGCTCGCGCCCTTCATCCTGCGCAGGACCAAGAAGGAGGTCGCCCAGGAGCTTCCGCCGAAGGTCGAGATGGACCTCATCTGCCCGCTCACGGACGTCCAGCGCGCGGAATACGCCCGAATCTGCACCGAGGGCCTCGAACGCCTAGGCGACGACGTGGGCGCGGCCATGCGCGAGAAGTCCTTCGGGTTCCTGGCGCTCCTCACCCGCCTGCGGCAGACCTGCTGCGACCCCGACATGCTCCCCTGGCTCAAGGCGCCGCTCACGGACTCTGGCAAGATCAACCTCCTCGTCGAGAAGCTGGCCGAGATCGTGGGCAGCGGCCACAAGGTGGTCATCTTCTCCCAGTTCGTGATGCTGCTCGACCGCGTTCGCGCCGCGCTCATCCAGAATTTCCCCGAGCTTCCCCGGTTCGAGCTCACCGGGATGACGCTCGACCGGCAGAAGCCCGTGCAGGCCTTCCAGGGCGCCACCGGCGCCGCGGCCATGCTCGTTTCGCTCAAGGCTGCGGGGACGGGCATCACGCTGCACGCGGCTGACTACGTTTTCCTGCTCGATCCCTGGTGGAACCCGGCAGTCGAGGCGCAGGCCGTGGACCGCGTCCACCGGATCGGACAGACCAATACCGTGTTTGTCTACAGGATGGTGACCGCGGGCACTGTCGAGGAGAGGATCCAGGCCCTGAAGGCCTCGAAGAAGGACCTGTTTGACAAGCTGGTCGGCGGCCTCGGCGGAGACTTCGACCTCAGCCAGCACTTCTCCTCCATGAAGAGCCTCGTCCAGCTGACGGCCTCGGCGGAGCAGGAGCAGCCAGAGACGGCGGTCTGATTGCGCGGCCAGGGTTTCGTTCGTGACCCTTACGAATCCCCCCGGACGAATCCTATCTTGCGCGCGTGGCCGGGCTCCGGTGACGCCGGAAGCTGACGGATTGTCTCGAATGAAATGGACGGAAAGATTTTCGGATGTCCGCGGGGACCGTTAGGCCTCGGCGCCTGCGGGGCGAGTTGGCCGCCGCCGACTCCTTCGCACGCACGGCTCGGGAGATGCCTCGGCCGCCGAATCTGACGGCGAATCTCGCATCGAACCCTCCTCGGGCCGTTTGATTTTCAGGAACTGGACATTCTCCGCCACGACCTTCATGCGGCTTCGTTTCGCGCCGCTCTGCTTGTCCTGCCACTGGTCGACCTCCATACGGCCCTCCACGAGCACCATCGATCCCGCGGTCAGGAGGGTTGCGCACATCTCGCCGTTATGGCCCCAAACCTCAATGTCGTTGATGTAGGTCGTGCGGGTCGTCTTCTCGCCGTTCTCATCACGGCCAGTGCGGTTGATGGCGACATTTAGGATGCAGAGCGCCTGCTTCTCGGCCGTGGGCTGAAAGCGCAGGTCGGGCGCCTTTGTCAGGTTTCCAATGAACGAATATCGGTTGAGGTAGGCCATGTTGTCTTAGTTTTGAGGGCTGCTGGGCGGTTCGGAAGAAGGGGATCCGGGGGTTTGGTCTTCCCGTCTGTCCGCGGCGGGAGAAGCCGGCGCTGGCGTTCTTGCCGAATCGGCGGCGGTGCGGGCCTGTGCGGCGGCTAGCAGCGCGCCCAGCTTCTCGGCCTGCGCCTTGAGCTCGGCCGCCTGGTCGGAGAGCTCGCGGCTGCGCTGCATCACCGAGTCGAGCGCATTGTCCATCCGCGCGGAGCTTTCGCGGTTGGAAGCAACCTCCGCCGCTAGCTCCTGCGGCAGAAGGCCGGGCTGGTATGCGAGCTCGCCTCGGGATATCTCCCCTGTGATGACCCGCAGGGACGTGGGCCCCGTTTCGAGCGACTGGGAGTCGGTTTCGCGCACGAGCGCCAGGTGACCGTCGAGCAGCATCAGCCGGTAGGACGCAGGAAGGGTGATTTTCTCAGGCAACTGGATTGCCCCAGGATCCGGCGCCGCGACGTCTTGCCCTGGCGCCCCGGCGACGACCGACATATCGACGACACGCCCCGGGACTCCGACAGCCTGCGCGCCGGGTGCCGCCTGGGGCCGATTGGGCGACGCGCAGGCGCCGAGCAGCAGGCCGGCCGCAACCGGATAGAGGACGGCCTTCACCGCGCGGCCTCCCTTCCGGACGGCAGCCTGAGTCCAACGGCCGCCGCGCCAGGGTCGATCGTTTGCTCGACGAACAGATAGAAGGCCTTGCCTGCGGGAATTCGGACGTAGATGCCGCGCTTCGATATCTCGTCCCTGATCCGGGACGCCAGCTGCCCGAGGTAATCGGCGGCGCCCGTGCCGAACGAGGCGGTCAGCGCGTTGCCGAGCGTGGGCGCCGCCTGTGTCGCCCCGAGGACGCCCGATACCCCGGGCACAGGCTGCTGGCGCTCGGCGATGGGGGCGAGCCCTTGGACCATTCCTCCGATTGCCGCGGCGGCGAACAGCTTGATCTCCGTGTCGTCCAGGGTGGAGAGCGTGTAGCCGACAAGCCCGTCGGACCCGTCGTCAATGCCCCAAGAGCGCGCATCGCCCTTTTCGGAAACCGAAAGTTCCCTGCGGTCGACGGCGCGGGCCCTGAGGATCAGTTCCCTGCCGTTCTCGCGGTCGCCCCCGCCGGGCATGACGAGCGTCCATTCGCCGTCGTCGACAAGGCGACCCACGCCCGCCGCGTCGATGATGGGCTCCGGGCGCGCATAGCTGAACGCCTCGGTGCCGGCGGCAATGATGATGTTCCCGTTCCAGTCGAGGTCCTGGGTCACAAGGGCCACGATCGGCTCCGACCTGGCGGTGACGCTGTCGATCGTGTCGACGAGCTGGCACTTCACGAGCCGGCCGAAAGGGGCGAAGTCTCCGGCAATGTCCGGCGC
>Ga0302326_10020784_pt1 | contig 13491 bp, 12 predicted proteins | sample Palsa_T0_3_FD_202264 | JGI IMG/M metagenome (GOLD analysis project Ga0302326, IMG submission 202264) | Peat permafrost microbial communities from Stordalen Mire near Abisko, Sweden - Palsa_T0_3 | ecosystem: Environmental > Terrestrial > Soil > Palsa > Peat permafrost | place: Sweden: Abisko... | reverse complement strand
TGGTGATGGCGCCCGACCAGAGCAGTGCGTGGTCGAGTCGCCAGTCGGTGAACAGCAGGCCCAAGCCGCTGGGCACGGTGGCTTGGATCATCATCGCACCGGAGATGTTGGCCAGGGCGAGTTGGGTTTTGCCTTGTCGGACCCAGATGATCGCGTTCATGATCTCGGGCAGTTCGGTGGCGATCGGGGACAGCAGCAGGGCGGTGATGGCCCCGGACAGTCCGAGCATGGGGCCGATGGCGTCGAGTTGGTGGACGAATATCTGCGAGGCCACGAAGATGACGGCTAATGCGCCCAGCGTTTGCGCCAAGACGGCCGTGGTGGCCGGTCGCGGCGCGCGGCGTTGCAGCTTGAGCGGCGCCAACTCGTGCTCGTCCTGGTCGCCAGTGCTGCCGCCGCGGATTTCGCGCCAGAAGTAGACGCCGTAGGCGGCGAAAAACAGCAGACCCAGCCACGGCTTGATCGCAAACGCCACCAAGCCGAGAGCGACTTTGACCACGAACACCGCCATGAACCAGCGCTGGTCTTTGACCAGGCGCGCTGCGTGGGCGGGATCGGCCAACGTGGCGTCGGGCGCGTCGTCGCGCTCGCTAATGGGGCGCTCGACGAGGCGTGCCGCGCCCACTCCGACGAGGACCATCTCGCGCCTGCGGCTACGGCGGCGAAGAAGCAGCATGGCGCCGGTCACCCCGTAGGCGACGGTGGCCAGGACCAGAGGGCCGCCCATAGCCGCGCCAACACCGATGTTGCGGATCTCGGCGGTGGGGCCGGTCGTGACGGCGACGAGGGTGACCACCGACTCCGGTAGCGCGGTGCCGAAGGCGGCCAGGATGGTTCCCACTGCCATCGTCCCGATGTTGAGCCGCTGGCCAAGCCATTCCACGGCATTGACGAACCACTCGCAAGACAGATAAATCGCCACCGCACAGGCAATCAGCAACACGATATGCACCATGGGGCGTCTGCCTTCCTCGTCCGCACCCCGATGGGGAACGTTGGAACTAACTGTTCGGGGCGCCCCTTATGCTGCCGTCACTTCGCTATATTCGCAAGTGTTAAAATGTTTGATGAGGCGAACCCCGTCCTCACCCGCGCGTAAGAATGGATGCCGCTATGCCAAACCAAAAAGTACGGCGATCCGAAACCACCAACGCGGTCTCTCGCGCCGAACCGACCCGGCCGCAACTAGCCTCGGCCGCCGCTACGTTCACACTCCTGAGCAACCCGACACGGCTGCACGTGCTATGGCTCGCCGCCCAAGACGTGCACGATGTCACCGCCCTGGCAGAACGCACCAGCGTCGGCGTGGCCACCATGAGCCAGCACCTGAGCAAGCTGCGCCTGGCCGGCCTTATCAGCGCACGCCAAGAAGGCCGCCGCCACATCTACACCGTCGAAGACCCGCACGTCCTCACCTTGGTCCAGCAGATTTTCGCCCACATCGCCCCCGACGGCAGCCTCGCACCCGACCCACCGTTTAAACACTGAGCCGCCTGGGAGAACGCGCCGCCGGCGCGTTCTGGCGCCGGGCGCAGATCGACGAACTTGTGCTCGACGCCATCCGCGGCGAGGGTGTCAGGCACGGACAACACGACCACATGATCATCGGACGCAACGAGATTGGCGTTCAAAACATGATCAAAGTCTTCGCCCATGAACTGGGCGTCGCACTGGCTTAGTCACGATAACGAGGTGTCGGCGTTCCAAGACCGGACCCCTGTTGGAACGATGGGGTGAAGATGCGACGACCTGGGCGAAGGCGGCGCCTTGTTCGGGAGTAACGTCCGCGGACGTGGCGCGAGCATTGCACGCTCGCAACAGCGCGGCCGTGCTGGCCTTGCTGGTGCAAGGGTGCGCGCCGACGCAACCAAGCGAGTCGGCCCAGACTGGCGAGCCGGCGCGCTTCACATATGTCCACGGGTCGACGCAAGAAGTCTGTCAGTTGACGGGCGAGGCGAACCAGGACAATGCCGAACGCTTCGGCCTGATCGCGGCCGATCGTGGCTACTCGTTTCGGCACGAAGGAAAACTGTGGTTTCTATTCGGCGACTCGCAGCCGACCCGGTTCTTCCCGCAAAGAGGCCCGCACGATCCCAATACCAACAACACCCATAACCGTTGGGGCCCTGGCAGTAGCACCGCCAACCTCAACAATGACTCGATCGCGTTCGCCGCAACGACCGCGCCCGGTGTGTGCCCGAGCTTGCAGTTCGTCCCGCAGCAAACGCCCGCCGTCGGCGCGTTCACAAGCCCATCGCTCACCTATGAAGGTACGGCCATTCCGTTGCGTACCAACGAAAGCCCGTTCGCGGGTATCGACGTCAACGGCGAAACGTACGTGATCTTCGGAACCAACAATCCGAACGACACGAACACGCCCGAGACATGCCGGGACGAAAAGACGCAATTCTGTCTGGGGAGTCCGTTCACCACCGTCCTGGCAAGACTCGACGACCGCGACGGACTGCAGTTCACGGGACTCTATACATTCTCCGGTCCCGCGCCCGGACAAGCTCCGACGAGCGCCGGACGGTTCATCCAAGTCGCGATTGCGCCCGGGCCGGACGGCTACCTGTACTTCTTCGGGACGACCGGGGGAGGACAACGCCCTGGTGCGCGCCCATGCGGAACGGCCGACGAATGCTATCGGCACAGCTACGTGCGGCTGGCGCGCATGCTGCCGCAGGATATCGAGCGCGCGACGAACGACCGTCCGGCGTCGCTCGAGTTCTGGGCCCAATCCGCCGGCGCAACGGGAGATTGGGTCGACGGCGACGAATCGGCGGCGACCCCGCTCTTCCGCGACGACCCGCCGTGCATGGGCGAAGCCGGTGTCGAGTACAACCAGGGGCTACGTCAGTGGGTGATGCTCTACAACTGCCTGACCGCAAGTCCGAGCGGGATTCAGATGCGCACGGCCCCGAATCCGCAAGGGCCATGGACTACTCCGCAGGTGATCTTCAATCCGGAGCGCGATCGCGGTCTGTGCTACTTCATCCACTCGCAGGACGGCCGCAACTGCCCGCCGGGCGCACCGAACCCGCCGCAGGGGAAGCCGCACGCGCAGAACGGCGGCAATTACGGACCGTACTTCATCGACAGCTGGACGACGTCGTCGACCGCTGCTGACGGCGGCAGGACCTCGACGTTCTACTACACGATCGATACGTTCGTCCCTTACGGAGTGGTGATCGAGAAGTCGACGATCCACGTAAATCGGTGACCGGGAGGCTCAGGGCGCACGAACCTCGAAGAGCTGCGTTCAGCAGCTCAGTGCTTACATTGCGTGTGCGCGGGCAGCTGGGCGCTTGCCTGCTTGAGCACGTCGGTCATCGACGGGTTGTCGACGTCGGAAACGTAGACCTCCCAGAAGTCCACGCCGGCTGCCGTCACGTGATCCAGCGCACGGTCCAGCGGACCCTGATCCGCCGGATACTTGGTTGCTGACCTGGAATTTTGTAGTCCGGTGACGATCTCACCGCAGTGGTCCCGGACTGCGACGTACTCGTGGTCCGACGGCTGCTTCTCGCCGCCTTTAATGCCGTTTTCCTGCAGTGCGAACTGCTGCTGGTAACGCATACCGGCGGCGATAACCCTGTTCACGGTGTCGGGCCTTGTGCGCGGCTCCTCGCGGCCGTTGTTGCCGATCGGCAACCCTGGATACAGCGACAACGAGAGATACTGATGCGGGAACAGTTGGTGATACTGGTCGAAGGTCTCCGTCCAGGCGTTGACGTATTTATCCGGCGTGTAGCCCAGGGCCTTCCACTCCGCGATATCGGAGCCGTTGGTCGCCGGAGGTAGCGCGGTGTCTCCGGTCTTGTGGTCAGGCAACGACATTTCGGTCGACACCGACGTGGGACCGGCCACCTGAATCAAGCGGAATTCCGGGCTGTCGCCGTATCGCTGGGCGAGCGCGCCCAAGAAGGTGAACCAAGCGTGTAGATATGCCTCGTTCCAGGGCAGCGGCAACGCCTTGGCTTCGGTCTCTTTGTTGAAGTAGGCAAACTTGAAGCTCTGGGTCTGCACACCGGGCAGCTGCAGCACCCACGAGGGGCTGCGGAAGCCGGGGATCACCGCCAGCACGACGAATTTGTGGTTGGCGTCGGCTTGGGCGAACACACAATCCAGCGCCGACCAGTCGAACGTGTCAGGCGCCGGTTCAAGGTTGTCCCACTGAATATCCACGTCGACCCCGCTGGCACGCGCGTCGCTGAAGACCCGCTCGGGGAAGGGGACCTTGCCCTTCTCGTAGATGTCGAACGCGACCAGACCGGTAGGCCGCGCAGACATCCCTGACGCAGTTCCCGCCGGAACTGTGCATCCTGCGGCCGGCGCACCGCCGGGCGTTCGGGGCGGGCCGTGGCGGTTATGCGGGGCGCGGTTCGCCGGCGGCTGAGCGTTGGCCCCGGTTGTCGGGGCACCGCCCGGGGTCGCCGGACTCGGTGGCCGGTTGGACGAGCAGCCAAAGATGATGCCCAGCACTACCAGGGCCGCCGCTAATCGCGTAACAGTATGCCGAAGTTTCACCGCGCGACCCCCAAATCCGAAGTCAGTCGCCCCGTCATCGTAATGCCGGGGGCGAACAGGGACACCAAAAATGCGGGCAAGTTTTGATGCCCACTGCACGGCCGCGCCGACGACGACGCACGCGCGGCGCTCGCCGGCACGGACGGCTTGACTCGGACAAGAGCGGAGCCGCCGACAGCGCAGTGGGTACAGCTTCATGCCGCACTCGTCAAGCGGATCTTATTGAAATAGATTCCGTCGCAATAAATTTCGTGATTCGAGCCGCCTCCGAACACCGGACTACCCGGCTGGTAGCTTAACCACCTATGGGTGCTTTGGATGGACGCGTCGCTTTGATCACCGGCGGAGCTCGAGGGCAGGGCCGCGCTCATGCGGTGGCGTTGGCAGCCGAAGGGGCCGACATCGTGGTCGCCGACGCTCCCGAGGCGATGCCAGACCTGACGTACCCCCTCGGCACCGAGGACGACCTACGGGAGACGGCGAAGCTGGTCGAAGCGCTGGACCGGCGCTGCGTGCCGATAGCCCTGGACGTGCGCGACTCGGCCGCGGTCGACGCCGCGATCAAGCAGACGGTCGCCGACCTGGGCAGCCTCGACATCGTGGTGGCCAACGCCGGAATCGTCAGCACCGGGCTCCTGGAAGACGTCAGCGACGGGATTTGGCAGCAACTCCTCGACACCAATCTGACCGGCGCATTTCACACCCTGCGGGCGGCCATCCCGGTGATGCGACAGCAGCAGTTCGGACGGATCGTCGTGACCTCGTCGATGGGAGGCCGAATGGGCATTCCCGAACTGGCCGCCTACAACGCCACCAAGTGGGGTGTCATCGGCCTCGCTAAGTCTGCTGCCTTGGAGGTCGCCAAAGACGGCATCACGATCAACGTCGTCTGCCCGACCACCACGCAAACACCGATGGTGCAACCCACCGGCGGCGACGACATCCCCGACGATCTGGTGCGCCGGATGATGAGAGCCAATCCGATACCTCAACCATGGCTGCAACCCGAGGACGTCAGCCGCGGAGTGGTGTATCTGGTCACCGACCCCGGAGTGATCACCGGCAGTGTCCTCGAGATCGGCCTCGGCGGCAGCGCGCGCATGCACTGACGCGCACCCTCATCAAATCTCGTTGGTGACACAGCTTGCCGCCGCATTGGGCATCAGGCTTTCCGGAATCTCGCGGGTGGTGCTTCCCGACGCATTCTCGCGCGTCACGACGTAGGTGTAACGGTCAGCGCCGGGATCTCCGGTGAATGTTTCTTCGCTGTCGATGAGCTGCTCCAGTGTTTGGCGATCGTCAGGAGTCAGTGCGTCACCGTCGATGGCGCCGCTGGCCTTCAGGCCGGCGAAGCCGCCACGTCGTTCGATGATGTAGCGGTCTTGCATCTCTTTGCCTCGATCGTTCCGGTTCGACCACGGCTCAGAGCGAGATGTCGGCTTCTGGGATGCCGACTCGCGTCCAGGCGTCGTCCACCGCACGATATACGTTGGTATCTCGGGGGAATAGAGACTTCGCGGCAGCGCGGGTGAGCTTGGCGAAATCGCTGAAGCCAGTGGAGGGTCGGGCCTTGCCACCGGTCAGCGCGGCGTACCAGACTTTCCCGGCCTTCTGCCACGCTTGTCCGCCGATGGTCGTCGCCGCGAGGTAATAGGCGTGATTCGGAATGCCGCTGTTTTCATGCGGATCGCCTCCGGCAACGTAGTCGCTGTAGTTCGACGGTTGCGGCGACAGGCACTCACGGGAGCCGGGTTGGGCCATGTTGCGCAGGCAGGTGTACCCCTTCGCAAGCGCGACGGGGCCAAGGACTCCGGGGCCGATCAGCCAGTCCGCTTGTGCGACGGTCTGCTTCCGCCGCCACTGGTGAAACGTCGCGCCGAAAACATCGGAGACACTCTCGTTGAGAGCACCCGGCTCGTCGGAGTAGTCCAGGCCCGCGGTGAATTGCGTGACGCCGTGGGTCAACTCGTGGCCGATCACGTCATCCGACTTGGTGAAGTCGGTGAAGACTCTGCCGTCACCGTCCCCGTACGTCATCTGAGACCCGTTCCAGAAGGCGTTGTCGTAGCGGACGCCGTAGTGAATCGACGACATCAGCGTCATGCCGGCATCGTCAACCGAGTTCCGTCCGAAGCAATTCTGGTAAAAGTCGACGACGGCATGGGTCGTCTCGAAAGCACGTTTCGCTGTGTCGTCCGAGCTTTTATCGGGATCCGGAACTGGCGAGCCCGGCAACGACTGGGTGTTCTTGCAGTCGTAGACCGTCACCGCCGGAACCGGCGCGAGCACACCTGCCAAGCGAAGGCTGGCGATTCTCTTGGCCAGAAGACGGGCCTGCGTCGCCTCGGTATGAGCGTTCCGCAGTCCTCGCCACGCTTGCTCGATCGCGACACTGTCGAGCATCGCTTGTCGCGACTCCGCCGGGATCGACTCGTCGGCAGCGAGCCTGAGCAGGACAGCCGTTGGAATGATGAAGCGACCGCACATTAGGCGACTCCCTGAGCATGATTATCGAGAAAGAGGTTGGTGCCCCAGCGTTCTCGTAACCATACAAGCGGACGAGGCCGAAAGCGCGTATCGGCCGACAGGTATCAAGCCTTGACGAGGGCTTCGGCCTTCGTGGCCGGCGTCGGCGTCGGCCACCGCGACGGGACCGGCCGTTGCCGGACGATCTGCGGCCACCAGAACCACTTGCCCAGCAGCGCGGCAATGGCGGGCGTCATCAGCGACCGGACGATGAGCGTGTCGAAGAGCAGCCCGAGCCCGATGGTGGTGCCAACCTGGCCGATGACCGTCAGCTGACTGACCGCCATCGTCATCATTGTGAAGGCGAACACCAGTCCGGCCGAGGTGACAACCGATCCGGTGCCGCCCATCGATCGGATGATCCCGGTGTTGAGGCCGGCGTGGATCTCCTCTTTGAACCGCGATACCAGCAGCAAGTTGTAGTCGGCACCAACCGCAAGCAGGATGATGACCGACATCGCCAACACCATCCAATGCAACTCGATGCCGATGAGGTGCTGCCAGATCAGCACCGAAAGCCCGAACGACGCGCCCAATGAGATCAGCACGGTGCCCACGATCACCGCTGAGGCCACCACACTTCGGGTGATGATCAGCATGATGATGAAAATCAGGCAGAGCGAGGCGATTCCGGCGATTAGCAGGTCGTAGTTGCTGCCGTCCTGCATGTCCTTGAATGTTGCTGCCGTGCCGCCGAGGTAGATCTTCGAACCCTCCAGCGGGGTGCCCTTCAACGCCTCCTGCGCCGCATGCTTGATCCCGGCGATGTGCGAGATACCCTCTGGTGTCATCGGATCGCCCTGGTGGCTGATGATGAAGCGGACGGCATGTCCGTCCGGCGAAATGAAGTTCTTCATCCCCCGCTTGAATTCGGCGTTCTTGAACGTTTCCGGCGGAAGATAGAACGAGTCGTCGTTTTTGGACGCGTCGAATGCCTTACCCATCGCGGTCGAATTCTGTTGCGCCGCTATCTGCTGATCCAACAGGCCTTTTTGGCTCTGGTACATGGTCAGCATCGTCGTCTTCATGTCCGTCATGTTCGCGATCATCTCGGGCATCAACGCGGTCAATTGCGGCATGACCTTGTCGAGGTGGTCCATGATGGGCAGCAGACTCTGAATGTCGTCGGTCATCGTGTCGATGCCATCGAGGCCGTCGAAGACCGACCGCAACGACCAGCACACGGGGATGTCGAAGCAGTGCTTTTCCCAGTAGAAGTAGCTGCGAATGGGCCGGAAGAAGTCCTCGAAATCGGCCATGTGGTCGCGTAATTCGGCGACATCGATCGTCATCGAATGCATCTTCTGAACCATCTGGTGCATGTCGTCAGACATCTGCTGGGTCAGCCCCTGCATCTTCACCATGCTGTCGATGGTGGTTTGCATTTCGTTGGACTGCTTGAGCATGTCGCCCATTTGGTCTATCTGGTATTTCTGGTTCAGCTGCTGGGTGACGCCTTGCATGCTGATCTGAAACGGGATCGAGGTGTGCTCGATCGGGGTGCCCTGTGGCCGCGTGATGGCCTGCACGCGACCGATGCCGGACTCCCGGAAGATCGCTTTAGCGATTTTGTCGATGACCAAGAAGTCCGCGGAATTCCTTAGGTCGTGATCACTTTCGATCATCAGCAGCTCGGGGTTCATCCGCGCCTGGGAGAAGTGTCGATCGGCAGCGGCGTAGCCGGCGTTCGCCGGCAGGTCGGCGGGCAGGTAGTTGCGGTCGTTGTAGTTGGTCCGATAGCCGGGCAGGGTGAGCAGACCGACGAGCGCCAACGCGATCGTCGCGATCAGGATCGGTCCGGGCCAACGGACCACGAGAGCGCCGATCTTGCGCCAACCGCGGATACGCTGAGTTCGCTTCGGCTCGAGCACATTACGGAAATGCGATGCCACCGATATCACCGCGGGACCAAGCGTCAACGCCGCAGCCACGACCACCACCATGCCGATGGCCAATGGAACTCCCAGCGTCTGGAAGTAGGGCAAGTTGGTGAAGTGCAGGCAGAATGTCGCGCCGGCGATCGTCAGACCCGAACCGAGCACGACGTGCGCGGTGCCCCCGAACATAATGTAGTAGGCGTCTTCCCGCGATTCACCATTACCCCGGGCTTCCTGATATCGGCCAATCAAAAAGATTGCGTAGTCGGTGGCGGCCGCGATCGCCAGAGTTACCAACAGGTTGGTAGCGAACGTCGAGAGCAGGATGATCTTGTGATAGCCCAGGAACGCGACCATCCCCCGGGCGGCGGCGAGTTCAAGCACCACCATCGTCAACGTGAGCAGCACAGTGATGACGGATCGGTAGACCAAGAGCAGCATCGAGATGATCACCAGGAAAGTGACGGTTTCGATCACCTGCAGACTGCGGTCACCCGCGATGTTCTGGTCGGCTGTCAGCGCCGCGGGTCCGGTCACAAACGCCTTGACGCCGTCGGGCGCGGGCACGCTTGCGACGATCTTTTGAACCGCCTCGACGGACTCGTTGGCCAATGCTTCACCCTGGTTACCGACCAAGTAGACCTGGACGTAGGTCGCCTTGCCGTCGTTGCTTTGCGCACCCGCCCCGGTCAGCGGGTCACTCCACATATCCTGAACGTGCTCAACGTGTTTCGGGTCGGCGTCGAGTTTCTTGACCATCTGGTCGTAGTAGGCGTGAGCGTCGGCGCCGAGGGCCTTCTGACCCTCGAGAACGATCATGACCGAGCTGTTGGACTTGTACTCTCCGAACACCTCGCCGACGCGCTTCGTCGCGATCACCGACTGCGCGTCATCCGGGCTCATCGACACCGAGCGCATCTTGCCGACAGCTTCCAGCTGCGGGGCGACCACGTTGAGCAGTGCGATCAAAGCGATCCAGCCAAGGATGACGGGTACGGCAAACGTGCGAATGAGGCGTGGGAGTTTCGGCCGCGCAGCGTGTCTGGCGACCGGCAACTCGTCAGTGTGGGCGTCAGAAAAGGTTGTGCTCATACGGATTTCACCAGGCAAAAGGTCAGGGCGTGCACGCCGTTGGAGACTTTCTCGTCCTTGACTTCGTTATCGACGGTGATACGACACCCGATGAAGTCACCGTCGCTTTGCGCGACGATGTTCGGGAAGACCGACGGCGCGGTCGTACTGAGGACCACCGCCCACGGCAACGGCGCCACGTCCACCCGCTGTGGCTCGGCGCTGAGATCCAAGTAGTTCACGTTGGCGCTACTGGCCGCGCCGAAGATCTCGTATTTGACGACCTTGGGCTTGAACGGCTTGGAATCGTCCAGTCGCGGGGTCGTCATGACGCCGGTGTCGTGAGCGCCGAAGAACGACTTGACTCGGGTTACGGCGAAGCCACCAACCACCACCACCGCCGCGACCAACAGCGGCAACCAGGCGTTGCGAACAACCTTCGATATCTGCACCTAGTACATAATGTGCAAATTTTGCAGATTCTGCAACCAGGGCGGGTGGTGTTTCAGATCACCTCGTGAAAATGCTGTTGACCAGCGCAGCAGCGCGCTCGACATACGGCATCGGTGTGTCGTCGGCATCCTCGGGCTTGCCGTCGGTCCAGCGCTCGATGCCCGAACGGATCGCCGTCAGGGCCAGCGCGGAGATCACCGCCGGGATCTCCTCGTCAGCCCGCATCAGCTGGCGGCGGGAAACGATGTCGATCAGGTGATTCTGGAACCGCTCCAGATCGGCCAGGAACGCCGCCAACACCGCGGGTGTCGTCTTGGCGAGTTCGAGCATGGTTTCTGCCTGGGCGCGATCCGGGGGCACGTCACGGAGATGGTGGGCCGCCAAAGTGATGAGCTCGTCCAGCACCACCGAATACGGGGCGGGTCCGGCCGCGACGAACTCCTCGACCAGTTCCGGCGGTATGTCCGAGGGGCCGTAGGCGATCGCGGACTCTTTGTTCGGGAAGTAGTTGAAAAACGTGCGCGACGAGATGCCGGCCTCGATGCAAATCTCCTCGATCGTGACCCGGTCGAAGCCGCGTTCGCGCGCCAGGCGCACCGCCGCGCCGCGGATGTCCGCGCTGGTCTCGCGGCGACGTCGCTCGCGTAGACCCATCTGAGTCGCCATACCCCAATGGTTGCACGTGATGCAAACTTTGCAGTGGAAAGACGATCAGGTCGATGCAGCTCTAGGCCGGATGGTGGCGACCCGCTTCGCCCGGCTCCGCCGTCCTCGCGATCGCCACAGCCCGATGGTGGCGACCCGCTTCGCCCGGCTCCGCCGTCCTCGCGATCGCCACTATGCGGCTGACTTCTCCAGGATGTGGACGCCGCACGCGGAGCCCAGACCGATCACGTGGGCCAAGCCGACTTTCGCGTTGTCGATCTGGCGGTCGCCGGCTTCGCCGCGAAGGTGGTGGCAGATCTCCCAGATGTTGGCGATGCCGGTGGCCGCAATGGGATGGCCCTTCGACTGCAGCCCACCCGAGACGTTCACCGGGGTCGAGCCGTCGCGCCACGTCGCGCCCGAGTTGAAAAAGTCGGCCGCGCCGCCCTGCTCGCACAACATCAAGTTGTCGTAGTGAACCAATTCCGCGGTAGCGAAGCAGTCGTGTAATTCGACCAGGTTGAGGTCGCTCGGACCGATACCGGACTGCTCATACGCGATCTTGGCGGCGTTACGGGTCAGCGTGTTGACGTTCGGCAAGACCTGACACCCGTTCTCGTAGGGATCGCTGGTCAGTACCGACGCGGACACTTTCACCGCGCGCCGCTGCTGTTGCAGCGAAAGCGATTTCAACGTCTCGCCGTTGCACACGACCGCGGCCGCGGCCCCATCGCAGTTAGCCGAACACATCGGCCGGGTGTTCGGATAGGCGATCATCACGTCGTTCATGATCTGATCGAGGGTGAACTTCTTCTGGTAAGCGGCCAGCGGATTCAGCGTCGAGTGGGCGTGGTTTTTCTCGCTGATACGCGCGAAAAGCTCAAAGCTGGTTCCGCCGTATTTGTGGCCGTACTCGGTGCCGATCTGGGCGAACACCCCGGGCATGGCCTCGGTGCCGATCAGTCCGTCGATCGGCGCGACCGCGCCGTAGCGGCCCTTGGCCTCCCAGACATCGGCGCTGTCCTTCTTTTTGCCGCCCGCGCCGAGCAATCCCGCGCCGGACAGCTTCTCCACGCCGACCGCCATCCCGTACTTGGCTTCCCCGGCCTTCACGGCCATGATGGCGGTCCGCAGCGCGGTGGCCCCGGTGGCGCAGGCGTTGGCGACGTTGTACACCGGGATGCCGGTCTGGCCGATCTGCTTCTGCAGTTGCTGACCGATCCCCGCGTTGGCGGCCATCAGATTGCCGGCTGCCAGCACCCCGATGTCGGCCATGGTCACGCCCGCGTCGGCGAGCGCGCCGGTCGCAGCCTCGGCGGCCAGGTCAACGGTGTCTCGGTCGGCGTGCTTGCCGAATTTTGTCATCCGGATCCCAAGGATCCAGATGTCGTCGCTGGCGCTCATAGTTACTGCTCCTTCGTGAAGTGGATCGTCAGGTCGCGGGTTCGAAGCCGAACCCGATCGCCTCGGTGCCTGCCGAGTCGGTGCCGATCGAATACGTAGCCAGCCGCACTTTCATCCCGTCGCGGACGTGCTCAGGATCGGGCTCGACATTGACCAAATTGGCGCGCACCTGGGTGCCGTCACAGTCGACTACCGACGCGACGAACGGGGTGGGAATGCCGGGTGCGGCAAACGTGACGATGGTGAACGCCCGCAGCGTGCCCTCGGTCGCGACCGCAACGCTCGAAAATTCGGACGCGAAACAACTGGCGCAGGCATTGCGCCGATCGAAGAATCGGGCGCTGCAGCTTGTGCATTCCTGCGCGACGAGGTGGGGATCGCCGTCATCCAGCACCAGGTAGTCGACCAATGGGATCTGGCCCGTCATAACACCTCCGTCGTATTTACTGTTGACCGTAGCGACTGCGGCTCACCCACAGATGCCGAATATCAAGATCAGATGCACCAAAACGAGACTTCTGAACCCATGACCTATTCCCTGACAATCACCACTGCCGCACGGTCGGCCTCCGTTCGGATCGCCGGCGACCTCGACTACGAGACCGCCGACGACCTTGTCGAGTCGCATAACGACTGCTCGCTCGGCAGAACGCGATGTGCGATCTCCACCTCGACTTCTGCGAGTTGACGTTCCTGGACTCAACGGCCCTGCCCCGGTTGCTTATGCTGCACCGCCGCACCTCCCAGGCAGGGGTAGCGCTCCACCTCTACCATCGCCCGCAATTCCTTGACCGCGTCCTCCAGGTGACGGGGCTGTTCGAACACTTCGATCTGACCCGCAGCGATGCGGAGACCGGCGATCCCGGCTTGCTGGGCCAGGCAAGTTCGGGCGAATCAGGCGGTCGCTGAGCCCTGCGCCGGCGATTATCGCGAGACGTAGCCGAAACGTGACCAAGGCTTTACCGAATCGCTCAGGCGCGCTTAC
>Ga0302326_10020783_pt1 | contig 13491 bp, 15 predicted proteins | sample Palsa_T0_3_FD_202264 | JGI IMG/M metagenome (GOLD analysis project Ga0302326, IMG submission 202264) | Peat permafrost microbial communities from Stordalen Mire near Abisko, Sweden - Palsa_T0_3 | ecosystem: Environmental > Terrestrial > Soil > Palsa > Peat permafrost | place: Sweden: Abisko... | reverse complement strand
GCCGTCACGAACGCGTTGAACGGCCCGGCCAGGCCGCCGTCGGCGGTCGCCACCCGGTCACCGAGGTTATCGACGATGCCGTCCCACAGCTGCTGGCCCTCGGGCCTCAGCTCCTCACGCCGCACATAGGGAATCCGGGTCATAGCCCGAACAATAACCATCGCCAGGTCTTCGAGTAAAGGTTCCTTGACATGAAAGTGAGGTAAAGGTACCTTGACATCATGCGGAACCGGGTCCGGGAGCAGCGCACCCAGCGGGGCCTGTCGCAGGCCGAGCTGGCGGCGGCGCTGGGCGTGTCGCGCCAGACGGTGATCTCCATCGAGAGCGGCCGGTACCTGCCCTCGCTGCCGCTGGCGTTCACGATCGCGCGGTTCTTCGACCTGACGGTCGACAAGATGTTCGATCCGGACGATGAGGAGGCAGGCGCATGATGCCATTCATCCCCCCGCGGCTGCGCAAGCCCGCGGGAATCGCGCTGGCCGGGGCGGTGTTTGCGGCCGCGTGGCTGGTACGCGACGGCTCGCTGTGGTGGGTCGCGATCCTGGCCGTGATCGCCGCGGCCGCCCGCGCGGTCTCCTGGTACCGGATGGGCGGCAGGGACACCGACGAGGGCGCGCTGGCCGCTTCCCAGGCGGACGAGCGCCAGCAACTGGTGAGCCTGCAGTCACGGGCCCTGGCCTGCAATCTCGCTGCAGTCGCCGCGTTCATCGGCCTGACGGTCGCGATCGCGGTCAAGGCCGCCTGGTGGTGGCCGTTCCTGGTGATCCTCGCCGTCACCGGTTTCGGTTATCTGCTCGGCCTGTCCTCCTACGGCGAGCCGGATGCGGACGACGACGCCGACGCCGAGCAGCCCGAGCGATCCCCGATCCAGAGCTGATGATGGCAACGGAGATGATGATGATGCAGGACCTGAACCTGCTCGCCGTGGTCGGCCTCGTCGCGTGCTGGGGTGCCGTAGCGCTGGCCTGGCTGGTTGGCGCGATCTACTACGAGTCCCAGGCCTTGTCCGAACGGACCCGCGCGTGGTACGCCTCCCCGGTGCGGATCACCACGCTCGTCGTGGTCGCCGCGGCCGCCGCGGTGCCCCGGGCGGACTGGCGCTCGCTGACCTTCTACGCTCCCCCAGTCCGCATCCTGGGGCTGGCGATCTTGCTGGCCGCCACGGCGCTGACGATCTGGGCCAGGCTCACGCTCGGCGCGATGTGGAGCGCGGCGCCCACGGTCAAGCAGGAGCACAAGCTGCGCACCAGCGGGCCGTACGCCGTCACCAGGCATCCGATCTACACGGGGCTGCTGGGCATGATGCTCGGCTCCCTGCTGCTAGCCGGGGCCGGGCGGTGGATCGTGGCCTTCCCTGTGTACCTCGTGCTCGTGGAGTTCAAGATCCGCATCGAGGAACGCCTCATGCTGGCCGAGTTCCCCGACGACTACCCGCGCTACCGGCGGCAGGTATCCCAGCTGGTACCCGGCCTGCGCCCGATCAGCGAACGCACACTGGCCAGCAGTCGATGATCGACGGCCATCTTGCCTTACCCGCCGTGAATAGGCTCAGGTGGTCTGGCTAGCTCGCCTCGCTGCCACTGGCCCGGAGGCTGTCCGTGGTGTCGGCGGAACGCCGCGGCGAAGGCGTTCGGCGAGGCGTAGCCGGTCCGGCTGGCTACCTGGGTGAGGGTCAGCTCGCCGGTCCGCAGGTAGTCGCGGGCGAGGGTCATCCGCCAGTCCGTCAGGTACTGCATGGGCGCCTGGCCGAGTGATCGTTCGAAGTTGCGGGCGAAGGCCGGGCGGGACAACCCGCTCAGGGACGCTAGATCGGGCACGGTCCAGGGGTGGCCGGCATCGGCGTGGATCGCATGCAGAGCGGGACTTAGCCGGGGATCACCAGCGGCCTGATACCAGCGAGGGGTCGCCGGGTTCTGCTCAAAGCAAGCGCGCATGGCCAGCACCAGCAAGACATCGAGCAGGCGGTCAAGAACGGTCTGCTGCCCCGGGGCCGGGACGCTCAGCTCCCGTGCGAGCAGCGCGATGACGTCGTGCAGTGGGTCGTGGGCGGCGGTCCGCAGCAGCAGGGCCGGCGGCAGGCTCCGGATCAGGCCACGGCCGACATCACCGGAGAACCGGTAGGCGCCGCACAGGAACACGGTCGCTTCCCGGTGGCCGGTGTGCTCGTCATCGGCGTGCTGCTCGCGGAAGCGCTCGGCTGAGCTGCAGGCCGCATCCGGCTTGTGCGCGATGTGATGGTCCGGCCCTCCCGGCACGAGGGCCAGGTCACCCGGCGCAAGCTCGAGCGCGGCTCCCGGATCGTCGAGCCATAGCCAGGCACGGCCCTGGACGACGGTATGCAGAGCCAGCTGGATCGTCCCGGGCAGCCGCAGTCCCCAGGGGGGCCGCGCTACTGACCGGGCGAAGACGCCGCCCGATGCACGCGCTCTGGCGAGGTGATCCTGCAGTATGTCCACCCAGTGAGCGTATCTCGTAACTATTTGAGCGTATGGCGCATTGATTAGCTCGACCGCAGGGTCAGAAGATGGAGTCATGCCGACCTCAGCTTCTCTTACGCTCGTCCTCGGTGCTACCGGCAAGACGGGCTCACGCGTCGCGAACAGGCTGCTCTCGCGTGGCCTGCCGGTTCGCACCGCGGCCCGCTCTGGTGCCGACGCGCATTTCGACTGGGACGACCCCGGGACCTACGTTCCCGCGCTCCAGGGCGTCAACCAGGTCTATCTCCTCGGACCGGTCATGCGGACGGACTTCGCTGACCAGGTGTCGGTGTTCCTCGACGCTGCCGAGGCCGCCGGGGCCAGGCACGTCACCTATCTCAGTGCCCACGGTGTCGACTCGGCGCCACCCGGGACGGCCATGCGCAGCGTCGAACTCGACCTTCTCGGCCGGCCGGGCCTCACCCACGCAATCCTGCGACCGGCGTGGTTCATGCAGAACTTCAGCGAGACCTTCCTCAAGCCAGTCGACGGCGCGATCGTGGTTCCGGCTGGTGATGGCGCGGAGGCCTTCGTCGACGCGGAGGACATCGCCGCGGTCGCGAGCGCGACGCTGACCGATCCGGAGGCTCATGCCGGCGCCCAGTACGCACTCACCGGTCCCGAGGCACTCACGATCGAGGAGGCAGCCAAGGTTATCAGCGACGTCAGCGGCCAGGCTATTAACTACACCGACATTGACCGCGACGAATGGATCGCCGCTGCGGTGGCAGCAGGGGTGCCGGCCGCCTACGGGGCGGTTCTGCGCATGCTGACCGAAACCATCGCGTCCGGTCACGGCTCGCGACCCAGCAGTGACGTGGAGAAGGCGGCCGGCACGGCACCGGCCAGTTTCGCTGACTTCGCGCGGCGCACAGCCGCGGCCTGGGCCGTGCAGGAGGCCCGATGACGGCCGTCGGCAACCTCGCCGACTTCCGGGCGCTGGACCCGTTCTTCCGGATCATCGAGGAGGGCGTGGCCGGGTTGGTGGACGGTGCGCACTTCTTCGACCTGCTGGCCGAGAACATCATCGTCGAGTACGTCATTACGGTCCCGGGCTACCCGCGCCGGGTCGAAGGGCGCCAAGCCGTAGCCGAGCTGTATCGCCCGTATGGCGCCACATTCTCCCTCGATCGCTGTTATGACCTGGCCGTCCACCACGACCAGGCCACGGGCGTGGTCGTTCTCGAATACGCCTCGCAGGGCCGCGCCATCCGGACCGGAAACGCCTACCGCAACCGCTACATCTCGGTCCTGTCGATCGCCGACCGCAAGATCGCGCACTGGCGGGACTACCTCGACCCGCTGGCAGTCTTTGACGCGATCGGATGGCCCACCGCGGCAACAGGCGACTACTGACTACTCTCGGCAAGTCCCAGGCCAGCCACCAGCACCTGTCGCCGTCCCGCGGTCAGCTGCTTGGCTGCTTCCAGCCCCATGCCGGTGCCTGCCCCCGTGACGAGAACAGTCTTTCCTGTCAACCTCATCGGATTTCCTTGCTGAACAACGTGATCACGCCGGCTCACCCGCTTCATGGGCCGAGGCGTCGACCCAGTCGTCGCGGTCGGTGGACACGGAGACGGCTCGGTTAGCCTCGAATTCAGCCCGCCGCTGGGCGAGCGCCTCGGTTACCAGGGCGTAAGCGTCGAACCGAGCAGGAGCCGCCGCGGCGGCTCCGCCGCCTCGGCCGCCTCGATCATGGCGGTGACCATCTTGCGGGGATCGCCTGGCATGTCGCGTGCGTCGACGGCGGTCCCTCGCAGCCACTGCGTCATCTCCGTCCCCTCATAGGCGGCCAGATGCTTCGCCTGCAGAGGCAGCCCGCCGCCGTAGAAACTCGTCGCCGCCATGCCCGGCTCCACCAGGGTGGTGTGGATGCCGAACGGCGCGACCTCCGCCGCGTACGCCTCGAAGAACCCTTCGATCCCCCACTTGCTCAGGTGGTAGATCGACAGACCTGGATAGGCCACCTGCCCGCCCATACTCGAGATCTGCAGAATGCGTCCGCCCCCCTGCTCCCGGAAGTGCGGGGTGACCGCGCGGGCCAACTGCACAGCCCCGACGACATTGGTATTGATCTGCTGTTCGATCTGTTCGTCGCTCATCTCCTCGGCCGCGCCGAAGATGCCGATCCCGGCGTTGGAGATCACCACGTCGATGCGGCCCAGTTCCGCGAACGCCGTGTCCACGACCCGGCGCACCGCGGCCGTATCGGTCACATCCAGCTGGCGCACCCACAGCCGGTCGCCGTGCTCAGCGGCCAGATCATCCAGTCGGCTCGGAGACCGCAGCGTCGCCGCGACCGTGTCCCCGCGCCGCAGCAGCTGCTCGGTCAACTCACGCCCGAAACCACTCGAAGTCCCGGTGATAAACCAGGTCCTAGCCATGCTGCCTTCTGTTCTGCTGCATCCTTTGCATAATTGCTACGGTAGCATTTTTTGCTAACGATGCAATACTGCGTTCGTGGTAGAGTTGCCACATGACCGTGACGCCGACGCGCCAGGAACGGAAGAAGCAGCGCACCCGCACCCTGATCCGGGAGACTGCATGGGAGCTGTTCGCAGCTCACGGCTACGACGCCACGACCATCAAGGCGATCGCCGACGCCGCTGACGTCGCGGCGCGCACCGTCACGAGCCACTTCCCGGCCAAGGACGACCTGCTGTTCGCCGACGACGACTACTTCGGTGCCGACCGGCTCGAACACCGGCTGAACGCCCGTCCGCCCGGGCAACCGGCGCTGGAAACCCTCCGCCAGTGGATGATCGAGACCATCAACGACATCATCTCCAGCAAAGCCGACCGCGCCAGCCACTACTGGCACACTCGGGCACTGCGCGCCAGGCTGATCGACGACAACGACCGGCTCCGCGGAGTGGCGCGGGCGTCCTACACACCCGCGGAACGCATCCTCGCCGCCGCCATCGCCAACGACCTCCATGTCGAACCCGACACCCTCGCGCCGCGCCTGGCCGCCGTCACCGCCACAACCGGGCTGCGCGAGCTGTATGACAGCCGCGAAGCCCGGTCGCTCGGGCCGGAGCCGACCGCCGGCGATCTCATTCAGCTCGTCAACCAGGTCATCGACTTCACCATCGCGGGACTGGCGGCAGGCCATGCCGTCGCTTCCGCTGTTGAAGTTTGCTAAACGTTAAATCTGCAGGTGGGTGCCCCCGTTCAGGGCGCATCCGGGTGGTGGGGCGCCGGACCGCAGGATGGACTCCAGTGTTGCCTCGTCGGGAGCCCGGCGTTACCTCGGTGCCGGCGCGTCGGTGGCTGCGGTACGCAGGGCGTCGGCGAGGCGGGCGGCTGGCTCGGCGAGCGGGTGCGGGAGGCGGGCCAAGATGATGCGCCGCTGTTCTTGCGACCCGCCGCGCACGGCCAGGATCCGCACGCCCGGCGGCGCGATGGACGCGAATGAGGCGGGCACCGTGGTCAGGCCGCATCCTGCCGCGACGAGGTGCAGTTTGGTCAGCCAGTCCCGGGCGGTGTGGGCGATCTTGGGTCGCTCGTCCAGCCCAGGCCAGACCCCCATCAGTGTCTCATCCGCGGCGGAGGGGCTGACGATCCAGTGCTGACCGCGCAGGTCTGCGACGTCGGCTGCGTTCTGGCGGGCGAGCGGATGGGTGGCGGGGACCGCTAGGCACAGGCTGCGTTCGGCGAGCACCTGGAGGTCCAGCGGTGGTGTCTCCGCGTCGGGTGGGCGGAACGGCGGCGCCGAGGCCAGCAGGGCGAGATCCACGGTGCCGGCCCGCAGCGCGCGGACCAGCGCGGGGGTGCTGCCTTCCCGCGTGATGACGGTGATGGCGGGATCGGTGCGGCGCAGGGCCGCGAGGGCGCGGGGCAGCAGGCTGGCGCCCGCGCTGGTGAACCAGCCCAGGCGGACCGTGCCCGCCTCGGCGGGCAGGCCGGCGAGCTCCCGCGCGGCGGCGTCGATCTGATCGAGCACCGCCGCGGCGTGGCGCAGCACGACGTGCCCGGCGGCGGTCGGCCGCACCCCATCGTGGCGCCGTTCCAGCAAGGGTGCCCCGGCCGCGCGTTCCAGCGAGGCGACCTGCCGGGAGACCGCGGACTGGGTGTAGCCCAGCGCGGCCGCGGCCGAGGTGAGGGTGCCCCGCTCGGCCACCTCGCGGAAGACCCGCAGTGCTACCAGCGACACATCGGCGAAGTCCATGATCTTTACGCATACCACATATGCGTAACTTTCGTTAGACGCATGACCCGGGCCTGCCTAGCCTGGTGGTCATGTCAGCTGCACGCGTCGCCCTGGTCACCGGGGCCAACCAGGGGCTGGGGTTCGCCCTCGCCGCGGGCCTGGCCGCCCGCATGAACCCCGATGATCTGGTCCTGCTCACCGGGCGCGACGCCCGGCGGGTCGCCGACGCCGCCGCCGCGGTTAACACGCGCGCCGGGACGCGGAGCCGGGTGATCGGCCGGGTTCTCGACGTCGCCGATGCCTGCGCCGTGGCCGGGCTGGCCACAGAGCTGGCTGACCGCCACGGCGGGGTGGACATCGTGATCTCCAACGCGGTCGCCGCGCTCACCCCGGGCCGGCCGCAGTCCGAGCAGGCCGACGAATTCATCGACGTCGCCAACGGCGGCACCCACGCGGTCCTGCGCTCCTTTGGCCCCGTGCTCAGACCCGGGGGCCGGCTCATCGTCGTGGCCAGCTCGCTGGGCACACTCGGCCACCTGGACCCGCGCCTGCACCCGCTGTTCGACGGGGCCACGCTGGAGGAGGTCGAGGCGGCCGTGGAGTCCTGGCGGAAGGCTATCCACGACGGCACGGCCGAGGAACAGGGCTGGCCCCGCTGGATCAACGTGCCCTCCAAGGTGGCCCAGGTCGCCGCGGTCCGGGCGGTCGCCGCGCGGCGCCGGGCGGCAGACCTGGCCGACGGAACCCTCATCGCCGCGGTCTGCCCCGGAATGGTGGACACCCGGGCGTCCCGGCCCTGGTTCGACGACTACACCCACGCGCAGACCCCCGACCAGGCCGCCCGGGCCGTGCTCGACCTTATCCTCGCCGACCGGCTCGAACCAGGGACCTACGGCGAACTCGTCCGGTTCGGCCAGGTCGTGCCCTGGCCCAGCGGAACACCGTCCCTCCCCCAGGACCAGATGCTCAGCAGGTAGAACGGGACCAACCGCAGCCCTCGCCCTGGCCGGCCATCACGCCCGGTGAGAGCCTGCAGCGGGCTTGACCGTCCGACAACCTCAGGTGCCGGGGATGTCAGTCGTGGAATGACCTGGCATGTGGTCGTGGCTCGCGCAGGAGCCATTGCCGGAACGTCCGCCGCGGCGGGCGGGCGGTGACCCGGCCGCCGTGGTTCTCTCCCGAGACCTCCACGGCCAGGAGTACCGGCTCCTTCCAGCCGTTCCGCGGCTGGATCCTGACCGTTCCGCCGTGCACGGTTATCCCGTCGGCGTCCACCTCGATGCCGGGCCTGGTCACCAGGACCACTCCGCCGCCCCGCACATAGGCCTGGATCCGCAGCGCGGGCCGGGTGATCACCGCGTCCGTGAAGTCCAGCTTCACCGTCCCGCCGACCGCCCGGATCTCCATCCGCGCCGGGACCACCCACTGGCCCCGGCGCGTCGCATTCCCGCCCTGGTAGTCCAGCCGGACCACGTCCTTAGCCGGCCCGACGACCGAGCCAGCCTGGCCGGGCCCGGCCGGCAGGTCCGCGGTGAGCGCGGCCAGCTCGCCGCCGGTGCGGGCGGTCAGCGCCGCCTCTACCCGCTCGTCGAGCTCGGCTGCTGTCAGCCGGCCGTCACCGGCCGCCACCCGCAGGATCTCCACCGCCCGGTCGCGGTCTTCATGCGAGGCCCGCAGCTCCGGCCGGGCACCCGAACCAGCCCCGGCGTCCGGGGAAACCCCGCCTGTCATGCCCTCCATCTTGTAACTCACTGGACCAGGTAAGCCCGCAACAGCATTCCTGCCCTGGCAGTCGAGCCGGACAACGTCCCTGGCCTGCGCGGTGACCGAGCCAGCCTGGCCGGCCACGGGCCTCGGGCTCACGAAGCACGAGCCTCTCGGTCCGATCGGCCACGCGACGGGTCCCAGGTCTGCCATCCGCGCAGGCCAGCAGCGACGCGTAACGGATCGCGCGGCCCGGCCCCTTCGGCTGCTGAACCAAGCCGATGATGGCGAAACGAACTATGTTCCTCTATCAAACATGGTTCGCGCCACGTGTTGTTGCGATGTCACAGCTGGTAGGAGCGCTTATCAACGCAAACGAACAGTGTTCTTTTCTTGAACATCGTTCGTTATTGTGTTACTGTGGTGTCGTGACTAGCAGGAGCAGTTCGCGAGGCATCGTTTCCCGTGATCAGTGGGCGGCGCAGATCGCAGCGCTGGACGACACGCGAAGCGGGTCTCGGCCTCGCAAGGTACCCATTACGGTCGGCCGGATCGTGGACGCCGCTCTCCAGCTCGTCGAGGCCGAAGGGTTCGACGCTTTGACGATGCGCCGTGTCGCCGCTGCGCTGCAGACCGGCCCGGCGTCGCTGTACGCGCACGTCCGCGACAAGGCGGAGCTCGACGATCTGCTGATCGGAGAGCTCTGCTCAAGAGTGACGTTGCCCATGCCGGATCCCGAGCAGTGGAGGGCGCAGGCCATCGACGTCTGCCGGCAGTTGCGCGACCAATACCTTCGGTACCCAGGGATATCGCGCGCCGCGTTGGAGGCCACCCCACACAGCCTGGACACGCTCCGGATCAACGAAGGCATGCTCGCGATCCTCCTGGCCGGAGGGGTGTCGCCGCAACCCGCCGCGTGGGCGATCGATGCGGCGTTCCAATACGTCGGTTCATACAGCGTGGTATCGCTGCGGCGAAATCCCGAGGAGGACGCCGGCGGGCGAGGCATCGACCGGGCTGAGCTCATCGAGCGTTTCAGGATGCTGCCTCCGAACCGCTTCCCGATCACGGTCGCGTATGCGCAGGAGCTGACCTCCGGCGAGGGACACGAACGGTTCGACTTCACGCTCGGGCTGCTTTTCGGAGGACTCACCCAGGCCACGTCGTAGCAAGGCAGCGAGAGCCCCGTCCTTTGCCGGGGCCGCATCTACCACGGCCCAAAAGTCAGTAGGACAACACAGCGCGTGACCGTGCCGGTCACGGCGTTAGTCCGTCACGCCCTCACGCTAGGGAGATTGTCGTGTCCACCACACAACCAGACTCCGGGCACTTGCCTCGGGAGGTCAGTCACGCGGCGGCCTCAAACGCCGCCGTGACGCCGAGCTCAGGCCCGCCGCAGCGGCGGCTGGGCCTGGCTCTCGCCGTCATCGCGACGGCGCAGCTCATGGTCGTGCTCGACGCGACCATCGTCAACGTCGCCCTGCCGCACATCCAGACCGCACTCGGTTTCTCCGGCACCGGCCTGGAGTGGGTCGTCAACGCGTACGCGCTGGCGTTCGGCGGGCTGCTGCTGCTCGGCGGAAGATCCGGCGACCTCCTGGGGCGCCGCCGGATCTTCATCGCCGGCATCCTGGTGTTCACGCTGGCCTCGCTGCTCGGCGGGTTCGCCACCAGCCAGGCGTGGCTGCTCACCGCGCGCGTCGTGCAGGGCATCGGCGGCGCGTTCGCCGCACCCACGGCGCTGTCGCTGATCGCGGTCACGTTCCCGGAAGGCAAGCCGCGCAACCGCGCGATGGGCGTCTACGCCGCCATGAGCGTCTCCGGCGCGGCGGTCGGCCTGATCGCCGGCGGCCTGCTCGTCAACTACCTCAACTGGCGGTGGGTGTTCTTCGTCAACGTGCCGATCGGCCTGCTGGTCGCGTTCCTCGCGACGCGTGTGCTGCCCGAGTCAGAGCGGCGCCGGGGTCGCTTCGACCTGCCTGGTGCGATCACCGGCAGCCTCGGCCTGGCCCTGCTCGTCTACGGGCTGTCCAGCGCCGGGACCACCCCGAACGGAGTCTCGCACTGGGACGACACCAAGGTGATCGTGTCGCTGGTGGCCTCGGTGGTGCTGCTGGTGACGTTCGGGATCATCGAGGTGCGGAGCAAGCACGCGCTGGTGCCGATGCGGGTGCTGCGCAGCCGGAACCGTACCGGCGCCTACCTGATCAGCTTGTGCGTGGGGACCGCGCTGTTCGGCTTGTTCTTTTTCCTCACCGTCTTCCTGCAGGAGGTGTGGGGGTACAGCCCGCTGCGGACCGGCATCGCCTACTTGCCGATGGTCCTCACGATCATGGTGGCGTCCGGGATCGCCTCGCAGCTGGTGGCCCGGATCGGCGCCCGGCCGCTGATGATAGGCGGCAGCGCGATCGCGACCGGAGGGCTGTTCTGGCTGTCGCGGCTGACCGAGCAGAGCCACTACATCTCCGGGCTGATGGGGCCGATGATGGTCACCGCGCTCGGGCTGGGGCTGATCTTCGTGCCGCTCTCGCTGGTCGCGCTGGCCAAGGTGGCCGACAGCGACGCGGGCGTCGCCTCGTCGCTGCTGAACACGGGCCAGCAGGTCGGCGGCTCGATCGGGCTGGCGATCCTGGGCACGGTGGCCTGGACCGCGGTGGCGACCAGCATCCGGGCGCAGGCGGCCGCGGCGGCCGCGGCCGCGAAGCACCACGCCGCGGTGCACCTGTCAGCGGCCCAGGCCGCCGCGTTGCAGAAGGCGGTGACCGACCACGCCATATCGGCCGGCTTCGCCAAGGGATACGAGATCTCGGCCGGGATCGCGCTGCTCGCGCTGATCATCACCGTGGTCGCGATCCGGGTCAAGCGCGAAGACCTGGCCGGGATCAACCCAATGGCCGCGCCAGTCGACTGACGCTCTTCGCTGGCCCGGCCTCGATTCAGCGAATGGAGCATGCCGACCGCCTGGGACGCCTATCTCGCTCAACAGGAAACCGAAATGAACGGCGCACAGCTCGCGTCGAAAGTGAGGAACATGATGAAAGCAGCGCAATTCAGCCGGTTCGGAGGTCCCGAGGTCCTCGAGATCGTGGATCTTCCCGACCCGCATCCCGGTCCCGGACAGATCAGGATCGCCGTGCACGCGGCCGGCATCAATGCGACCGAGTGGAAGCTGCGCAAGGGCCTGCTGAACTTCGGCGCAGGGCTGCCGCAACCGACGGGTCGCGACGTAGCGGGCGTCGTCGACGAGGTCGGAGGAGGGGTGACAAATGCCGCTGTCGGCGACCGGGTATTCGGTGTCTCCAATGATGGCGCCGGCGCGGCCGAACTGGCGCTGCTTACCTATTGGGCGCCGATCCCGCCGTCCCTCGGTTTCATCGACGCCGCCGCCCTCCCCGTCGCGCTCGAAACGGCCACGCGCAGCCTGGACCAACTCAGCGTCGGCCGTGGAATGAGCCTGGTCATCAACGGCGCCGCAGGCGGGATCGGCAGCACCGCCGTTCAGCTCGCCGTCGCCCGCGGCGCGCGCGTGATCGGCACCGCCAGTACCGCCAACCACGACTACCTCCGGCTCCTCGGCGCGGAGCCCGTGACGTACGGCGAAGGCATGACGGAACGAGCACGTACCCTCGCGCCCGATGGCGTCGACGCCGCACTCGACGTCGCCGGAAGTGGCGTACTGCCCGAGTTGATCGATCTCGCCGGCGGCCCGAAAAACGTAGTGACACTCGCCGACATCGACGGAGCAAAACAGCACGAGGTACGCTTCAGCAACGGCTATCAAGGCCACGCCTTTCACGCGCTTACTGAAATAGGAGCGCTCATCGAAGCCGGGCGCTTCTGGCTTCCCGTCGAGCGAACCTACCCTCTCGACGAGATCTCAGAAGCGCACCGCCTCAGTGAGCACGGGCACGTTCGAGGCCGGCTAGTGCTGGTAATCGACCAAAGGCCGCGCTAATACGGCAGCCGCCATTCGGGCCGTGACCTGCGGCGGGGAAACGTAGCCGTGCCGGGTACCGGAGAGCCAGTCGCCGTCCTCGATGACCATGTTCACGCCCGCAGTGCGTGTCGCTGGTCTTGAAGATCGTCGCTGGCAGCGTCAGTAACCTGGCGGGTCCAGCAACTCGCAGGCAGCTTTACGGTCAAGAATGTCGCAACGGTCCGCGCTGCGTGCAGCATGGGTGGACGCATCGGTGATGACGGAGGTTAGTCCTATGTCTGCACTCATGTCTGAGGCCGGGCGCCCGCGCGGGGGCGAGGCGCGGGTCGGCGCCGACGTGGTCGTCATCGGCGCCGGGTTCGCGGGGCTCGTTGCCGCGCGCGAGCTGGGCCATGCGGGGCTCGGCGTGCTCGTGCTGGAGGCCCGCGACCGGGTGGGCGGGCGTACCTGGACCGACCGCAGACTCGGCCACGACCTGGAGCTCGGCGGCACCTGGGTGCACTGGGTGCAGCCGCACGTGTGGGCCGAGATAACCCGGTACGGGCGGGAGATCACGCGCAGCGCCGCGGTCGAGGAGGCGTACTGGCTCGGCGCGGGCGGCGCCCCGCGCGCGGGCACGCTGGATGAGTTCATGGCGCTCATCGCAGACGGGCAGCAGGCGATCGTAGATGACGTCCGCGCCGCCATCCCGCGTGGCATCGACCCGACGGCGGGCGGGATCGCCGGGCTGGACGCTCTCAGCATCCAGGACCGGTTCGACGCGCTCGGGCTCGACGACGAGGCGCGCAGCGCGAATGAGGCGGTGTGGACCGGGCACGTCAACGCCCCGCTCGACCAGGTCGGCCTGTCCAGCGCGCTGCGCTGGGCGGCCGCGGCGGGCGGCTACTGGGAGCTCATGCACGAGGCGTCGGCCACCTACCGGGTAGTCGGCGGCATGAGCGGATTCACTGCCGCGATCGCGGCGGACGTCGCGGGCGAGATCCGGCTGGGCACCACCGTGACCAGGGTCGTGCAGACGGCCGACGGCGCGGTAGTCACCTGCGCCGACGGCACCCAGGCGCGCGTCCGGCGGGTGATCTCGACGCTGCCGGTGAACGCGATCGCGGGCATCGAGTGGGATCCGGGGCTGCCGGGCGCCTGGCAGCGGGCGAGCGCCGAGACGGTCGCGTCGCAGGGCGTGAAGGTCTGGGTGAAGGCTCGCGGCCGGGTACCGCGGTTCT
>Ga0302326_10020780_pt1 | contig 13492 bp, 9 predicted proteins | sample Palsa_T0_3_FD_202264 | JGI IMG/M metagenome (GOLD analysis project Ga0302326, IMG submission 202264) | Peat permafrost microbial communities from Stordalen Mire near Abisko, Sweden - Palsa_T0_3 | ecosystem: Environmental > Terrestrial > Soil > Palsa > Peat permafrost | place: Sweden: Abisko... | reverse complement strand
CGCCTTCAGCACCCTGGCGCTGGCAACGCTGGCGGCCAAGCGCGGCATTGCGGTGCGCGAGAGCGCGGCGCTTGCGGAATGCGTCGGCCTGGTTGCGGGCCGCAGCGCCCAGGTGTGGCGTGCACTGATCTACGAGCAGCCGCAGTTCCTCGACTTTTTTCGCGCCGTCACGCCGATCGACGTCATCGAACGCATGCAGATCGGTTCCAGTCCCGTGCAGCGCAGCGAGCGCGGTGGCGTTGACGCCATACGGCCCGCGCTCTGGGTGCTCGCCTGGTCGCAGTCGCGTCACATGCTGCCAGCCTGGTTTGGAGCCGGCGCCGGCCTCGAATTCGCCAAGGCCGAGCGCGGCATCGAGCTGCTGCGGCGTTGCTACCGCGGCTGGCCGTTTTTTCGCAGCCTGATCGACGATATCGAGGCCATGCTGGCGCGCGCCGATCTGAACGTGGCGGCGCATTATGACCGGCTGGCGCCGCCGGACCTGCGCCCCTATGGCCCGCAGCTGCGCGCGGAATACGAGCGCAGCTGCGCGCTGGTCCTGGAAGTCAAGGAGTGCATGACCCTGCTGGACACCGATCGCACGCTGCAGCGGGGCATCATGGTGCGCAACCCCTACATCGACCCGATGCACTTCATGCAGGTCGATCTACTCGAGCGCTGGCGGGCCAGCGGCCGGCAGAACCGTGAACTGTTCGAAGCCCTGCAGGCGAGCGTCAGCGGCATCGCGCGCGGCCTGCAGACCACGGGCTAGCAGACCAACGGCCGCGGCGGCTCGACCGCGCTCGCCGGCCGCTCCGGCGGTCGATATAACAAGTGCAGGGGATGATCATAACCGGCACGGCGTTTATCCGGCAGCGCTGCAACATTAGAGTAGTCTGAAGCGGATCAGAGCGTGCACGTGTACCGATACGACCAAATCGATCAGACCCTGGTGAATGAGCGCGTGGCTCAGTTCCGCGACCAGACCCGTCGTTTTCTCGCCGGCGAGCTGAGCGAGGACGAGTTCCGCCCGCTACGGCTGCGCAATGGACTGTATATCCAGCGCTTCGCGCCGATGCTGCGGGTGTCGATACCGTACGGGCTGCTGTCCACCAGGCAGCTGCGCATGCTGGCGCACATCGCCCGCAGCTACGACCGCGGCTATGGGCATTTCACCACGCGCCAGAACATCCAGTACAACTGGCCGCAGCTCGAGCGGGTGCCCGATATCCTCGCCGATCTGGCGAGCGTGGAGATGCACGCCATCCAGACCAGCGGCAACTGCATCCGCAACATCACCGCCGATCATCTGGCCGGGGTGGCCCCGGATGAGATTGCCGATCCGCGGCCGTATTGCGAGATCATCCGCCAGTGGGCTGCGCTGCACCCGGAATTCAGCTACCTGCCGCGTAAATTCAAGATCGCCGTGACGGCATCGCCGGCCGACCGTGCCGCGGTCGAGATCCACGACGTCGGCGTGCGCCTCAAGCGTGGCCCGAACGCCGAGATCGGATTCGAGATTCTGGCCGGCGGCGGCCTCGGTCGCACGCCGATTATCGGCAAGGTCATCCGCCCGTATCTGCCGCAGACCGATCTGCTGGCATACCTCGAGGCGATCCTGCGCGTCTACAACCGCCACGGGCGGCGCGACAACATACACAAGGCCCGCATCAAGATACTGCTGCGCGCGCTGGGCGCGGAGGAGTTCACGCGCCAGGTGGAGCATGAGTTCGAAGCCAATCGCGAATTCGCCCCGCGGCTCGAAGCACATGAAGTCGCGCGCATGGCCGGCTTCTTCGCCCCGCCGCCGTACCAGCAGTTCGACGATCTCGCGGCCGTGGCCGTCGGTATCGCCGCCGGCGAGCCGGCCTACGAAGCCTGGCTGCGCTACAACACGCGGCGCCACAAGATGCACGGATATCGCGTGGTATTCGTTTCGCTGAAGAAGCACGGCGAGGCTCCGGGCGACATGACCGCCGCGCAGATGGACGCGCTCGCGCAGCTGGCCGATCGCGTGAGTTTCGGCATGGTACGTGCCACGCACGACCAGAACCTGGTGCTCGCCGACGTGCCCCAGGCGGTGCTGCCCGAAGTGTGGCGCGAGCTCGACGCGCTCGGGCTCGCGACGGCGAACATCGGCACGCTGACCGACATGATCTGCTGTCCCGGTCTGGATTTTTGCAGCCTCGCCAATGCCGGATCGATCGACGTGGCCAAGCAGATACATGCCCGCTTCGACGATATGGACTACCTGTACGATCTCGGTCCGATCGAGATCAAGATGTCGGGCTGTATGAATGCCTGCGGCCACCACCACATCGGCCACATCGGTATCCTCGGCGTGGATAAGCACGGCAAGGAGTGGTATCAGATCACGATTGGCGGCTCGTCCGCCGCTCCGGCGGCGCTCGGCGAGGTCATCGGCCCATCGGTTCCGAAGGACCAGGTGTCCGAGACCATTGCCCAGCTGCTCGAAGTCTATGTGCGCGAGCGGCACGGTGACGACGAGCGCTTTGTCGATGCCGTGCGGCGCATCGGTATCGAACCATTCCAGGAGCGCGTGTATGAGACGCATCATCTGCCGGCGTGAGCTGGTCACCGACGACGCGCGCTACGCGGGCGAGCCGCCCGGCCCGGACACCCGCGAGGTGCAGCCGCTGGCGCAGTTCATCGCCGTGCTGGGCGCGGGGCAGATGCCAGGTCCAGGCGCTGCCATCATGATCGCGCCTGCCGATGAGCTCGAAGCGCTGGCAGCGCATCTGGCGCTCGTGAGCCTCATCGTCGTGGATTTCCCCAAGATCGGCGAGGGCCGCGGCTATTCGCACGCGCGCATGCTGCGGCAGCGCTATCGTTACGCGGGCGAGCTGCGCGCTCGTGGCGCGCTCAAGCGCGATCAGCTGTTTTTCCTAGCGCGCTGCGGCTTCGATAGCTTCGATCTGGATCCCGCCGAGGACCTGCAGGCGGCGCTCGCCGCCTTCAACGATTTCAGCGTCGCCTACCAGGATGGCAGCGATGCGGTGGTAGCGGTCCGGCGGCGCGCCGCCGCCTCCTGATCCGCCGCCCCTGCGGCGCGACGCACGACCTCAGAGCTCGCGCCAATTGCGCGTTTGTCCGACGGCACTTGTCAGCCGGGCCGCAGGCCGGGGCCGCGGTGGAGTGCGCTATCATGGCGCGGCACACGGGATGTGAGTGCGCCACGCAGTCGTCGGGGTGATCGTGCAAGATGGAACAGGGTTGGTTACGGATCTTGAACGGCTGATCGGGTCCGCACCGCCGGACCCTGCGCTGCTGAGCGACCCGGAAGCAGTCAAGGCGCTGATCGAGGGCCGGCTCGGCGACCCGTTTGCGCTGCTCGGTCCGCACCCAGACGCCCACGGCACGGTGGTGCGCGCCTACCTGCCGCCGGCGGAGAGCGTCGCGGCGATCGATGGCGGCGGTGCCGTGCTTGCGCGGCTGCAGCCAGTGCAGACTCCGGGCCTGTTCGCCGGCATGATCCCCGCGGCTACGGCTTATCGGTTGCGCATCCACTGGCCCGGTGGGCTGGTGCAGGAAACCGAGGATCCGTATTCGTTCGGCCTGCTGCTCGGCGAGCTCGATATTTACCTGCTCGCCGAAGGCAGCCACCTGGAACTGGGCCGCTGCCTCGGTGCCCAGCCCATGAACCTCGATGGCGTACCGGGCGTGCGTTTTGCCGTCTGGGCGCCGAATGCTCAGCGCGTCTCCGTCGTGGGCGATTTCAATGGGTGGGATGGCCGGCGGCATCCGATGCGCAAACGCGTCGAGGCCGGCGTCTGGGAGCTGTTCATTCCGCGGCTGCCGAGCGGTACTCTTTACAAATACGAGATTCTCGGTCCCAACGGCCTGTTGCCCCTCAAGGCCGATCCGGTCGCACTGCAGGTGGAAGCACCGCCGCGCAGCGCCTCAGTCGTCCCCGATCCAACGCCGTTTCGCTGGAATGATGCGCGCTGGCTCGAGGCCCGCGCCGCCAACAACGCGCTGCTGCACGCGCCGCTATCTATCTACGAGGTGCATGCCGGATCCTGGCGACGCGTTGCCGGGCAGGGCTGGCGGGCGCTCAACTGGGATGAGCTCGGCGATCAGTTGATCGCCCACGTGACCGCCCTGGGCTTCACCCACATCGAGCTGCTGCCGGTCATGGGGCATCCGTTCAGCGGCTCTTGGGGTTACCAGGTACTCAGTCAATACGCCCCGCAGGCCACATTCGGCGAGCCGGCCGCATTCGCACGCTTCATCGATCGCTGTCACACCGCCGGCGTCGGGGTGATTCTCGACTGGGTGCCCGGGCACTTTCCCACCGACGCGCACGGCCTGGCATGGTTCGACGGCACTGCGCTGTACGAGCACACCGACCCGCGCGAGGGATTTCATCAGGAGTGGAATACCGCGATCTACAACCTCGGTCGGCGCGAGGTGCACGCCTTCCTGGTATCGAGCGCGCTGCACTGGATCGAGCGCTATCACGTCGACGGGCTGCGTGTCGACGCGGTCGCCTCGATGCTCTACCGCGACTATGCGCGGCGCGAAGGCGAGTGGATCCCGAACAAGTACGGCGGCCGCGAGAACATCGAAGCCATCGATTTCCTGCGGCATCTGAACGACGCCGTAGCGCAGCGCTTTCCCGGAGCGCTGATGATTGCCGAGGAATCCACCGCCTGGCCCGGCGTGACGCGCTCAACCCGCGATTGGGGCCTGGGATTCTCCTACAAATGGAACATGGGCTGGATGCACGACACGCTGCGTTACATGAAGCTCGATCCGGTGCACCGCTCCTACGACCACCACGACATGACCTTCGGGCTGCTGTACGCGTTTTCCGAGCGCTTCGTGCTGCCGCTCTCGCACGATGAAGTAGTACACGGCAAAGGCTCGCTGATCGGCCGCATGTCGGGGGATACCTGGCAGCGTTTCGCGAATCTGCGCGCCTACTTCGGCTTCATGTGGACGCAGCCGGGAAAAAAGCTGCTGTTCATGGGCGGTGAATTCGGCCAGGACTGGGAATGGAATCACGATGGCGAGCTCGACTGGGTGGCGCTCGATCATCCGTTGCATCGCGGCGTGCAGCTGCTGGTCGGCGATCTGAACCGGCTCTATCGCCAGGAAAGCGCCCTGCACGTGTTCGATTGCGACAGTGCCGGCTTTCGCTGGATCGTGGCCGACGACAACAGCAACAGCATCTTCGCCTACTACCGCCAGGGCCACGCCGACTCACCGCCCGTGATCGCGGTCTGCAATTTCACGCCGGTACCGCGCCTGCATTACCGGCTCGGTGCCCCGCGCGCCGGAGTCTGGCGCGAAATCCTGAATACCGACTCTGAACTCTACGGCGGCTCCAATCTCGGCAACGGCGGGCGGCTGGAAGCCAGCACCCTGCCTTCACACGGCCAGCCGTTTTCACTGGAACTAACGCTACCGCCCCTGGCCACGGTATTGTTGCGCCACGGGGGCTGATCGCCATCGAGGATCGCCGTGCATGCAGCCCAACCTGCCGAAAGCCGCGCTAGCCGGTGCCGCCTATCCGCTCGGGGCCACCTGCCAACCCGAAGGCTGCAATTTTGCCGTCTTTGCCGGTAGCGCCGAGAAAGTCGATCTGTGTCTGTTCGACGCCGGCGGGCGCCAGGAGCTGCGGCGGCTGGCGCTGCGCGAATGCACCGACGGGGTCTGGCATGGCTATGTGACCGGGGTCGCGCCCGGCCAACTGTACGGCTACCGCGCGCACGGAGCGTACCTGCCGGAGCAGGGCCACCGCTATAACGTCAACAAGCTGCTGCTCGATCCCTACGCGCGCAAGCTCGGCGGCTCGATTCGCTGGAGCGACGCGCTCTATGGCTACCGGCTCACCTCACCGCGCGCCGACCTGTCGTTCGATCGGCGCGACAGCGCCTTTGCCATGCCGAAGTCGGTGGTCGCGGTCGATCACTTCGACTGGGGCGATGACCGGCCGCCGCGCACCGCGTGGAACGATACGATCATCTATGAGACGCACCTGCGCGGCCTGACGATGCGGCTCGATGGCGTTCCGGAGCCGCTGCGTGGCACCGCCGCGGCGCTCGGACACGAGCGCACCATCGGCTACCTCAAGAGCCTCGGCATCACCGCCATCGAGCTTTTGCCCATCCACGCCTTCGTCAACGATCGGGCCCTGGTCGAGCGCGGGTTGGCCAATTACTGGGGCTACAACACGCTCGCCTTCTTCGCACCCGAACCGCGCTATCTGTCCGACGGCAGTCTCGATGAGCTCAAAATCGCCATCAAGGCGTTGCACGCCGCCGGCATCGAAGTGCTGCTCGACGTGGTCTACAACCATACCGGCGAGGGCAGCGAATTGGGTCCCACCCTGAGCATGCGCGGACTCGACAACGCCGCCTACTATCGGCTGGCGTCGGACAATATGCGCCACTGCATCAACGATACCGGCACCGGCAATACCATGAATTTCTCGCACTCGCGCGTGATACAGCTGACGCTCGATTCACTGCGCTACTGGGTCGAGGAATTCCACGTCGACGGTTTTCGCTTCGATCTGAGCGTGACCCTGGGGCGCGAACTGGGCGGCTACGATCCGGGATCCGGGTTCTTCGACGCCCTGTTGCAGGACCCGACGCTGGCGCGCGTCAAGTTGATCGGCGAGCCCTGGGACCTGGGCCCCGGCGGCTACCAGGTGGGCAACCATCCGGCCGGCATGGCCGAATGGAATGACAAGTTTCGCGATGACGTGCGCCGGTTCTGGCGCGGGGATTCAGGTCTGCGCGGTGCGCTGGCCGCGCGGCTGCAGGGCTCGGCCGATCTGTTCGATCACGACGGACGGCGTCCCTGGGCATCGTTGAATTTCGTTACCGCGCACGATGGTTTTACCCTGCAGGACTGGGTGAGCTACAACCAGAAACATAACGAGGCCAATGGCGAGGAGAACCGCGACGGCACCGACAACAATCTGAGCAATAACTGGGGCGTCGAAGGGCCGACGAACGACGCGGCGATCCAGGCGACGCGCGAGCGCGTCAAGCGGGCGATGCTCGCGACATTGCTGTTCTCGCACGGCACCCCGATGCTGCTCGGCGGCGATGAATGTGGCCGTACGCAGCATGGCAACAACAACCCGTACGCCCAGGACTCGGAGCTGTCCTGGTTCGATTGGGCACAGGCGCTGTCGTCGGCGGGAATCGAGCAGCGCGCCTACGTGACGCGGCTGATCCGGTTGCGCCGCGAATTTTCCAGCTTGCGCAGCGATTACTACCAGCACGGGCGCATCGAGCCGCTGCCGCAGGTACGGGACATCGAGTGGTTCGACGAGAGCGGCGACGTCATGCGGCCGGAAGACTGGCAGTACGGCGAGGGACGGTTGCTATCGGTGCGGCGCGCGCGCCGACTGGACGAGGCGCGCGTCGAGATCAGCCTGCTCCTGACCAATAACACGCCCGACTCGCACAGCTTTCAGTTGCCGGACCCGAGGTTTCGCTGGTCGCTGCGGCTGAACACCGCCGACCTGCAGAGCACCGACCAGGAGATCGAGCATCCGGCGATCGACGTGGCGGCGCACAGCGTGCAGCTGCTCACCGCGATCGTGGCGCCGACGGCAGCCGACAGCCTGTCGGCCACCGCGATCAACAAGGCGGCACCGTCCGAGCCGGCGCCGGCGCTCAAGGAAACCGAGGATGCCTCAGCCGCCGCCGTCGTCGCCGTCGCCGCGGACGACTGAAGCCCGGAGCGTGAGCAACGCCGCGGCCAGTGCATCGACGTGCGCTTCGGTATGCGCCGCGGATAGAAATCCGACCTCATAGGCGCTCGGCGGCAGATAAATCCCAAGTTCGAGCAGCGGATGAAACAGCGCCGCAAAGCTCTGGCCGGCATCGGCGGGCAAGCTGCGCAGCGAGCGCATCGGCGTGGCCGGAAAGCCGCCCCGGGAGCAGCAGATCCAGAACACCGAACCCGCGCGCTGCAGGGCGAGTCCGGGCACGCCGCTCAGCGCACGCTGCAATCTGGCCCCGAGCTCTTCGAGCCGCTGGTAGAGCCTGCCATCCTCGAGGCGTTGCAAGGTTGCGAGGCCGGCACACATCGCCAGCGGATTCGCGCTCAGGGTGCCGGCCTGGTAGACCGGGCCGGACGGTGCGACCAGTTCCATGAGGTCGCGGCGGCCGCCATAGGCGCCGACCGGGAAGCCGCCGCCGATCACTTTGCCATAGGTCACCAGGTCGGGGCGGATGCCGCTCACGCCCGCGCACCCCTGAAACGCAAGTCTGAAGCCGGAGATGACTTCGTCGAAGATCAGCAGTGCACCGTGCGCGCTCGCGACGCGTGCGATCGAGCGCAGGAACTCCGGCCGCTGCGGCAGCAGGCCATAGTTTGCCGGCAACGGTTCGATGATCACGGCCGCGATCTCGCGCCCGTGACGCGCGAACAGCGCCTCGAGTGCAGCCTCGTCATCGAGCGGCGAGATCAGTGTCTGCTGCACCACGTCGGCAGCCAGGCCCGCGCTGTCGGGCAGCGGCGCCTCGGCGAGGCCCGAACCGGCGCGCAGCAGCATCGAGTCGGTGTGCCCGTGATAACAACCCTCGAATTTCACGATCTTCGAACGGCCGGTCGCAGCGCGCGCCACGCGCAGCGCCGACATCACCGCCTCGGTTCCTGAATTGACGAACCGGATGCTCTCGACCCACGGAATACGGGCCGTGATCAACTCCGCGAGCTCCAGGCTGTAGGGTTCGGCCGTGCCGAGGCTCCAGCCGCGCGCCAGCGCCGCCTCGGCGGCGAGCCGCACCTGGGTGTCGGCGTGACCCAGGATCAGCGGCCCGAAGGCCATGCAGAAATCCAGGTAATCGCGGCCATCAACATCGCGCAGATAGGCGCCGCTGCCCCCAGTCATGAAGCGCGGCGTGCCGCCGACGCCGCGAAAGGCGCGCACCGGGGAATGCACGCCGCCCGGCGAGACGCGCCGGGCACGCGTGAACAGTTGCTCGGAGCGGCTGACGCCGGCGCTCACGCCGACAGCCAGTCGCGCGCAAAGCGCGCGCCGTAGGTGATGATCATGCTCGCGCCGGCGCGCCGGAATGCGATCAGAATCTCCCGATGCAGTGCCGCACGATTGGCCAGGCCCTGAGCCGCGAGCGCTTCGAGCGCCGCGAATTCGCCGCTGACGTGATACACCGCCCAGGGTTTGCGGATCGCGCGCGATAGCTCGCGCAATAGATCGAGATACGGCAGCCCCGGTTTGATCATGAGGATGTCGGCGCCCTGCGCGGCATCGCGTTCGGCACACAGCCAGGCGTCGTTTGGCCGCGCCGGATCGAGTTGATAGCTGGCTCGGTCTTGCAGCGCCGCGCCGGATTTGGGCGCCGAATCGGCCGCGATGCGAAATGGGCCGTACAGCGTTGAATGAAATTTGACCGCGTAACTCATGAGAATGGTGGGCTCGAGTCCGGCGCCGTCGAGCGCGCAGCGGATGGCGCCAACGCGCCCGTCCATCATATCGCTCGGGGCGACACAGTCGGCGCCGGCCTGGCTGTAGGCCAGGGCAGCCTGTACCAACTCGCCGACGCTGGCATCGTTATCGACATGGTCGCCTTCGGCATTGAGCACGCCGCAGTGGCCGTGCGGCGTCGATGAACACAGGCAGACGTCGGTGGCGAGCCAGATGTCGCGGCCAAAGCGCGCCTTGAGCGAGCGCACCTGGCCGGCGGTGAACGACCAGTCAATCTGCCGCTCGGCCCGTGCCCGTGGCACCCCGAACAGCAGGAACTTGCGTACCCCGGCCTTCAGGTCCTGCTCGACCTGTCGCAGCAGCGACTCACCACTTTCCTGGTGCACTCCGGTGAGACCGGGTATGACCTGTGGACGCGTCGCCTCCTCGGCGACGAACAGCGGCTGAATCAGCTGATCGAGCTGCACGTGGACTTCGCGCGTCAGGGCGCGGACATGCTCGTTTTGACGCAAGCGTCGCAGATCGAGTGAGCTCATGCTGTTTGGTTCGAATCGAAGTAAACGCCTGGCCTGACAGTGTGCCGCGAGGCACCGCGCCGCCGGTCACACATTGTCACACTGTCCGTGCCAGCTTCACATTGCCCGTGCCAGGCGCACGGCCGGCGATGCCTCCCGCCGCCGCGGATGGCTGCCTGGCGGCGCGCCCGGTGCGGCCGGGGAGACGAGGCAGCGCGCCTGGGCCTTAACTTATGAGCCAATGTTATGAGGCAGGCGGGCAGAATTGAACGATCATGCCTGCGGCCGCCGCTCAGCTCACAACCATTGATCCGGCGCTCGCCGCCCGGGTTGCGGTCAGCCTCGAGCTGCTGCGCCAGGGAGTGCGTGATTACGGCCGGGTGGTGTACGCGAGCAGCCTTGGCGCCGAGGCCATGGTTCTGACCGATCTGATCTGGACCCATGTGCCGGGCATCGATATCGTCAGCATCGATACCGGGCGGCTGCCGGAGGAGACCCTGGCGCTGCTCGAGCGCCTGGAGCGCCGCTATCACCGTCGAATCCAGCTTTACTACCCGGATGCGCAGGCGGTGCAGGCTTATGTGCGCGAGCACGGCGTCAATGGCTTTTATAACAGCCTGGGCGAGCGCCTGAGCTGCTGCCGCATTCGTAAGCTCGAACCCTTCCTTCGTGCCGTCGCCGGCTACGGTGCTTGGGTGACCGGCGTGCGCCGCGAGCAGTCGCAGCGGCGTGCCGAGGCGCAACCGATCGTTCGGGACGAGCAGTCCGGTATGCAAAAAATCAGCCCGCTGCTCGATTGGACACAAGGGCAGGTCTGGGCCTACATCCACGCCCACCAGCTCTATTACAGCCCGCTGCATGACCGCGGTTATCCGAGCATCGGCTGTGCGCCCTGCACCCGGGCCATCGAGCCCGGTCAGGAGCATCGCGCCGGCCGCTGGTGGTGGGAGAATCCCGACTCCCGCGAATGCGGGCTGCATCCTCGACAGCTCACTCGGGACACGCAGATCGGCTCCTGAGGGTTCTCCGGCGCACGCCGCCGGCCGGGCGGAGCTGAGGTTGCCGGGGTCAAGCGTCGCCCGATCCGCTAAAGTCCGTCCATGGATTATCTGCCGGTCTTCCTCAACCTGCGTGATCAGCTGGCACTGGTGGTCGGTGGCGGCGCCGTGGCGGCCCGCAAGGTCGAATTGCTGCTCAAGGCGCATGCACGCGTGCGGGTGGTGGCGCCGCGCCTGCATTCCGATCTGGCGCTGTATCGCGACGCCGGCCGGATCGAACACCTGGCCTGCGAGTTCGAACCGCGGCATTTCGAGGGCGCGATATTTGCCATCGCGGCCACCGATCGCGACCCGGTCAATCGGGCGGTGGCCGCGGCCGGCGCCGCGCGCGGCGTTTTCGTCAACGTCGTGGACGATGGTGCCGCTTCCTCCGCCGTCATGCCGGCCATTGTCGATCGCTCGCCGCTGCTGATCGCGATCTCGACCTCGGGACAATCCCCGACGCTGGCGCGGCGGGTGCGCGCCCAGCTCGAGGCGATGTTGCCCGAACGCCTCGGGGATCTGGCCCGACTGGCGGGCTCCGTACGCGATCGGGTCCAGCGCGCGCTGCCCGGTATCGAGCAGCGGCGGCGGTTCTGGGATGGCCTGTTCGCGGGCAGCATCGCCAGCAAGGTGTATGCAGGCGGCATGCGCGAGGCACAGGCACTGCTGGACGGTGAACTGCGCGCCGCCGCCGATGGCACGCGCCCGGTGCGCGGCGAGGTGTACCTGATCGGCGCCGGCCCCGGCGACCCGGATCTGCTCACCCTGCGCGCGCTGCAGCTGCTGCAACAGAGTGACGTCGTGCTCTACGATCGCCTGGTGAGCGAGGCGGTGCTCGCACGGGTGCGGCGTGACGCCGAGCGCATCTTCGTGGGCAAGGAGTCGGGCCGGCACCGGGTCACGCAGGAGCGCATTCATACGCTGTTGCTCGAGTATGCGGGTCGCGGATTGCGTGTGGCGCGTCTCAAAGGCGGCGATCCCTTCATTTTCGGACGCGGCGGCGAGGAGCTCGATGTTCTGCAGCGTGCCGGCATTCCCGTGATCGTGGTTCCCGGCATCACCGCCGCTCTGGGTGCGGCCGCGGCGGCGGCGCTGCCACTGACTCAGCGCGGCCTGGCACCGTCGGTCACGTTCGTCACGGCGACCGGTGAGGGCGCCGAGGGCCTCGACTGGCGCTCGCTGGCTGCGCCGCTGCAGACGGTCGTGTTCTACATGGGAGTGGCGCAGTTGCCTAGGATCGTCGAACTGCTGCGTGCATATGGGGCGCCGGCCAAGCGCCCGGTCGCGATCGTCGAGCAGGCTACGCTACCCGGGCAGCGGGTCACTCCCGGGTGCCTGGGCGATATCAGCGCGCGGGCCAAGCATGTGCAAGTGCTAGCGCCGGCGCTGCTGATCGTCGGCGAGGTGGCCGGCCGCGCCGCGCGCTCTGCAGAGCTGATTCGCGCATCGGTCGCAACCGGCACCGCCGACCCATGAATATCATCCGGGACTTCGTCGATGCGGTCGGTAACACGCCGCTGATCCGGCTGCGAGCGGTAAGCGACGCGACCGGTTGCGAGATTCTCGGCAAGGCGGAATTCATGAATCCGGGCGGTTCGGTCAAGGATCGTGCGGCGCGTGCGATCGTGCTCGATGCCGAACGACGCGGGCAGCTCAAGCCTGGGGGCACCGTGGTCGAAGGTACCGCCGGCAATACCGGGATCGGCCTGGCGCATGTGTGCAACGCGCGCGGATATCGCTGCGTGATCGTCATGCCGGACAACCAATCGCCGGAAAAATATGCGTTGATCGAAGCGCTCGGGGCCGAGGTGCGTCGCGTCAAGGCGGTGCCTTACAGCGACCCGAACCATTACCAGAAGACCGCCGGCAGACTGGCGCAGGAGCTGCCGAACGCGATCTGGAGCAATCAGTTCGACAATACCGCCAATCGCCGTGCCCACCTGGAGACTACCGGCCCGGAGATCTGGCGGCAGACCGACGGGCGCATCGACGCCTTCGTGGCCGCCAGCGGCACCGGCGGCACGGTGGCGGGTGTCTCCGAGTTCCTCAAGTCGCGCAACTCCAGGATCCGCACCGTGCTGGCCGATCCGCCCGGCAGCTCGCTGTATGAATTCATCCGCCACGGCGTCCTCAAAAGCACCGGCAGCGGCTCGATCACCGAGGGCATCGGCATCGGACGCATCACCGCCAATATGCAGGACGCGCCGATCGACGATGCAGTACACGTCGACGACGCCGAGACCGTGAGCTACGTATACCGCTTGTTGCGCGAGGAGGGCCTGTTCGTCAGCAGCACCAGCGGCATCAATGTCGCCGCGGCCGTGCGCGTCGCGCGCGAACTCGGGCCGGGTCATACCGTCGTCACGGTGCTGTGCGATACCGGTTCGAAATATCTGTCGCGATTGTTCAATCGAGACTGGCTGGCACAGAAGGGCCTGCTCCAGGCTGCCGGACTGGCGGGCGCGCCAACATGAGCCGATCCAGGTGTACGCTACTGCTGCTGAGCATGCTGGTAGCGGCGC
>Ga0302326_10020777_pt1 | contig 13493 bp, 9 predicted proteins | sample Palsa_T0_3_FD_202264 | JGI IMG/M metagenome (GOLD analysis project Ga0302326, IMG submission 202264) | Peat permafrost microbial communities from Stordalen Mire near Abisko, Sweden - Palsa_T0_3 | ecosystem: Environmental > Terrestrial > Soil > Palsa > Peat permafrost | place: Sweden: Abisko... | reverse complement strand
TCGAAGATCTCCGCGGCGCGCGCGTGCTCATTGTCGGTGGCCGCCAGAGCGCCTACGAATGGGCCGCGCTGATCGGCGAACAAGGGGCCGAACGGATCGACATCGTCCACCGCCATGATGTCCCCCTATTTGAGCGTGTCAGCTGGAAATTCGTGGACGACTATGTCGACTCCATGCTCGCCGTGCCAGGGTGGTGGCGAGTTTTGTCCCATTCGGAACGGGAGCGGATAGCCCGGCAGTTCTGGGAGGTTGGCCGCCTGACGCTGGAGTGGTGGCTCATCCCACGCCTCGCCACGGACCAGTTCCATCGTTGGCCGGGCACATCGGTCATCGACATCAGAGAAGACAATGGAGCCGTCGTAGCTGATCTGTCGAATGGTGAACGTCTATCCGTCGACCGCATCGTCTTCGCGACTGGCTACAAGGCCAACCTGCCCAACGTGCCATACCTCGGCGGTCTAGTCGACAAAGTCGACCTGGTCGACGGATTCCCTGTACTCGATCAGACGTTCCAGTCAAGCATCGCCGGCCTCTACATAACCGGCTTCGCTGCGACGAGGGACTTCGGCCCGTTCCTCGGGTTCACCAAGGCGTGCCCAGCCGCCGCCACGCTCATCGTCGAGAGCCTTCTCCGGCGTGCCTGACTGTCGGCTTGCCCATCGACTGAGGGAGGCATTGCAAAAAACCGTCCTGACATGGACGTGACTTGACTTCTACCCGGCGGACGGGGGCACCTTCGCCCTTGAAGTATCTGGTACGGATTCTGACGACTCACCTTGTGACATCTTCGCTCTGGCCGGGCCGACTGAGACGTGAGAACCTGATATCCATGGATTCTGAACCGCAGCCCTTGGGGAGCGTGCACCTCGGATCGGGTGATTTCCGCCTTGTCCGTTGGCCGGTCACTGGGGCGTTACTGCGTCCCTCGCTCATGCTTATGAACGAGGAGGGCTCGGGCGGCGGCGGCGAGTGCTCCGAACAATTGAAATGGGTGCTCGGACACAGCCACATGATGGGACCGACCCTAGACGGAGGTCCATTCCAGGTTCATGGCGAGGTCGCTGGCGGGTTCAGACGTGTCTTTCTGATCTGCTGGGATGGAACACAGGCCGATACGACCGTGCTTGATTGCTTGGACATCCTCGGGTTCAACGTCTACGTGGCGGAGGTTCTGAGCCAGCCTCTTCGGATCGTCGCCTCGAACGAGAATGGCCATAGCGTCTCAAAGCTCATGTGCCAGCCCTCGTTCTGGACTCACAAGACTCCCGAAGACGCGGCCCTAGATGGATGGCCAACGGCTTCTCAGGTACGAGTCCGATCAGTGGCGGTTCAAGGGGACCGGGCAGAAGTCGAGGTCGGCACGGATCCCGGCTGGCCCAACTGGGTGTACTGCGTCAGGACGCGAGACCGGTGGCACGAAGCCATTACTGAGAATGGTCCCACGGTCCAGTGGAATGACCCATGGCAGGACCCCGGAGGAGTGGTGCCGCCACCTGGCTAAGAGATCGTACCCTGGGGCCATTCTCAATCCGTCCGGGTCGAACTGCTCTACGTCCCGGCGTTCTGGGCGACCCCGGGATACCGCTGCAGTTGAGCTTATGGGGGCAGCCTTCGCTCGGAGAGACATCTGTGAACCTTGGCGACCTGTTGTTCTGTCACTGCAGTGAGTTCGTCAGCACTCCGAGTAGGACTTCCTTCATCCCTCTGTTTCGCGTCAATCAGCTTCGCATCTCGGTATGTCACTGACCCAGCCAGCTACTGTGAGCGCAGGAGTTGTCCCGGTTTGGTTCGCGCCGCCGCCACGGCTGGTCCGATGGCGATCAGGTTGGCCACCACGATGACACTCAGCGCCAGCACGCAAACAGCCCAGACGGGCACGACGGCCACAGACACAACTCCGAGTTGAGCGGCGAAAGCATTCCAGATCGCTTTTCCAGCAATCACGCCCAGTGGGACACCGATGACGATTCCCACCAGGGTCAATGTCGTAGCTTGCCAGCTCACAGCCGAAATCACCTGGCGGTTGGTGAACCCCAGCACCTTTAAAAGTCCGGTCTCCCTTTGGCGTCGCGACACACTGACAACCAGTAAATGGGCGAGCGTGGCTGCCCCGAAGATCGCCACGATGGCCCCAAAGATCAATGGGAAGTTGATCGCCTCGCCGAAGTTGATCAAGGACGTCGGAGTAACAGGGAGCGTGGCGTACAACGGATATGTATCCAGATAGTGGGTTACCGCCGCCTCTCCCCGCCGACCGGGCACCATCTTGGTAACGATGGCGCCGAGGTTGGTGCCGACGACTGCCTGTCGACACGCTTTCTGGTCCGGACCCGCAGGGCATGCGGCAGTCTCGAGGCCGGGGATGGTGACCACGGCGCCATTGCCCAGGCCCGCATACCCCTCGACGATCGGGAGGGGGACCTGAGATACAACCCGGAATGGCTCTGTGCGTTTGGCCCCCGATGGCGTGGACACGGTGACGTTGATCAGCGAACCCACATGGGCATCTATTTGGCGCATGGTTGCCGCACCCAGGCCAATCTGGCCATCGCCATTAGGTAAGTGCCCCTTGACCGTCACGAAGGGGAGTGCACCACGGAGTGCTTCTACCGCCATCACCCCCACGGTCGATTTGTCGATCGAGACCTGGAGGGCCACGGCGCGGGCGATGGCCTTGATCTTCTTGTCCTGCTCGAGAGTTCTGAACAGCGCCGGATCGGGCAGTCCGGGAATGACGGGGAAGGTGAGCTGATACGCGTCGCCGTACAGCGCGGGTGTCGCGGTGAGGTGGGAGAGGCTGGCCCCGAAAACCACCGTGCCGCATAGTGCGACGACCGCCAACACGGTGCCGAGGAAGGCAGTACCCACGGGGATGGCAGCGCCGCTTGCCCTTCGCTGCAACGTGTTCCGGACACCAACCAGGGTGCTCGGCGGTGCGCCCATGGCCGCGAGGCCAGCGACAACGCTCGAAGGTCGGATCACCACCCCGCGTTCGCTGCTTTGTAGAGGATAGGCAGCTCGTACGGCGGGCCAGATGCCGAGCGCGAGAACGACCAACACAATCGCCAGTGCCCCACATAACAGCACCAGTGCGTCGAAGGAAATTCCGGTAGACGCCTCGGCCAGTCGTGCTTCGCCTACCGGAGCCAAGGGGGACAATGCCGAGGCCAGCGCCACCGCCCCGACCGCGCCGACCAGTGCCACAACCAGGTTCCGCGCCATTCCGAGCAGGACAAGCTGGAGCCTGTCCGCGCCCAGTGCGGCCAATATGCGATAGTCCTCGCTCTCGACGTTGGACTGGCGAGCCAGCGCCTGACCAATGACCGCCAACCCCACCAATGCAGCCAGGGCGGCCAATATGAACCACCCGATGCCCTGGGGATGGATCGACGCCTCGATGGATGCGACCTCCCCATTGGTGTTTCCGACACCTTCGACCCCCGCCGTCTCCAGTCGATTGGCTTCAGCATTGAATCGGGGGAGGTCGGCAGCACCGCGCCGCAGTCGAACGGCGTATTCATAGCCGGTGGCCGCATGAGGGATCACCGTGCGCGTGAAGGCGGGGGTGGTGTACAGCTCCATGTCCGGAGTTTGCCCAGAGGGGAAATCGAACGGCGATGCCACGATCCCCACCACGTGCAGGGCCACCGTTGGACCGCGGGGCTTGAGCCCGTTTCCGGTGGCGCTGTTGGCGGCGGCGGCCTGCGCAGGTGAAAAGAGCGGCACGTGGATCACCGTCCCTACCTGCACTCCATCGTCTTGTTGAAGTGCGAGCGAGGCTAGGGCCTGGTCGGGAGCCGACGGGTCGGGTAAGCGGCCGGAGAGAAGTTTGAATATCGGCTTGCCGTGGGTGGGCTCGGCGAGCACGCTGAACTTTGATGGGTTGATCGGTTGGGCACAGTGACACGTCGGGTTCCCGTTCGACGGGCTGACCACGCCAATGGCAGAGGAGACGTCGGGGAGCTTGGCGAGCTCCGGTACGGGTCCGGTGGCATATACCGTGGCGTCGAAGCTGTAGGTGGCAGCGAACTGAGGGAACGCGGTATCGGTGCGGCGACCGGCGGCTATGGCGGCCAGTACGAACCCGCCCACCAAAGCGATCAGGAGGGCGATGACCAGCCATGATCGCCAACGCCTTCGCAACTCGGCGCGCAGGGCGAAACTGACGGCTTCCAACGCTCCCTCCTCAAATCAACAAGTTGCCTCAATTCTCACACCCCCCCGAGAGGCTGCAAAGGTGGTCAGCCTGCGAAAAAACCGGGTACTAGCACCACCACTGCCGAGTCAGTGACCTCAGGCTGAGTTCAACCTTGGCCACACCAGCGTACAGACCCTCCATCCTTGCGGACAGGGGGTTAGATGGCGAGACCCTGACGGACCCGTGCGACTCACCGGGGTCAGACCGGCCAGCTGGCCTGGGACCGGTGTCGGGTTCGGCTTTAGCTTTCAGAATTCTCTCGAGCTTCTGGCTCTCCACTTTTGGTAGGTGACCTTTACTCCAGGCTCGGGGATTTAAAAGGGCGATTAGCCCCAACGGATCCGTCGCGTTCAGCGGGTCGTCCCCGGTGAACACATGTGCCTGCCCTGTCTCGGCCAGGTCCGGATCGACGCTGAGGAACTGGTCCGTAGAGGGGTCGTAATCGCGGTCTACAATGACGAGCAGCTAGTGAGGTGCCCCACTTTGACGGACTTATATCCAAGTGGGGCATGCCTCCGATGTGCCGTACGGGGCGTAGCTGCGAGCGCTGACAGGCGGAGCCAGTTCCACCCCAGCTCCACGACCTCAAGTCCCGGATCGGCTCGCAAGAACTTCTGGCGTGTCGTGATCGTTGGAGCTTCGCCCTGCGGGCGAACCCGCCAGAATTTCTTGCTCGGCCTAGGGGCTTCCCTCTCCGGGACTTGACCCCGCTCCGCTGCGGTGGAAGTCGCGTACATCGAACGACGCAGTGGCGTCGTTCGCAAGAGCGAACGCTGCATTGTCGTAGCCACAAAACCGTCGATCCACACCGAGCCAGCGCCAACGCTCCCCACGCCGGATACCACTGTCCTCCACGCCCCTGTCGACCAGCGCCCCGTCAACGACAACCGCATCGAATTCCCCCAGACCACCATCCTTCAGCGCACACGTCTTGCACTGAGTTGGCCGAACGGGTCGATCGTGGCCGTCACTCCCCCATTGACCGAGGGACGAATGTCGCCCCGAGGACAGGGACGACAGGTGATCTCGCTGCGCAAGATGACCCTCGGGTCGGGCTATCGCTACCTGATGGAGTCGGTTGCGACCGGGGACGGTGGGCGCCGCCAGTCCACCGGATTGAGCGCGTACTACGCCGAGCCGGGCACCCCGCCGGGCCTATTTCTCGGTGCCGGCCTTGCTTCGCTCGACGACGGTCGGGGGGTGGAAAAGGGGTCGGCGGTCGGCGAGGAGCACTTGTTCAACATGCTCGGCATGTGCGCCGACCCGGTAAGTGGCCAGCCCTTGGGTCGCCAACCCAATCGCGCCCATCTGTCATTGGCCAAACGCCTGGCGGAACGGATGAAGACGGTCGGCTCCTCCCCCGGCACCGCCGATCGAGACGAGGCGCGGCGCCGGATGGAGGCCGCGGAGCGGGTGGCAGGGGGGCGATTCCGGGCGCCGGTGGCCGGGTTCGACCTGACCTTTTCACCCAGCAAGTCAGTGTCGACCGCCTGGGCCTTGGCCGACGCCGAGACCAAATCGGTCATCTATGACTGCCACCGCAGAGCGATCGAGGTGGTGCTCACCTACGCCGAGAAAGAGGTGTTCTGCTCGCGTTCGGGGACCGGCGGGGTGGTCCAAGAGGACATCGAGGGCGTCGTGGCCGCCGCGTTCACCCACTGGGATTCGAGGTCCGGAGACCCCCAGCTCCACGACCACGTGGTGGTCTCCAACCGGGCCAGATCGGTCTCCGATGGCACGTGGCGGACGCTCGACGGCCGAGCCCTGTTCAAGAACGTGGTCGCCCTTTCCGAGCTTCACCAAGGGGTGCTCAGTGACCTGTTGACCCAGTCGTTGGGGTGGGGCTGGGACGGCCGGACTCGCCGTCACTCTGACCAACTCCGCTATGAGGTGACCGGGATACCCGAGGCTTTGATGGCCGAGTTCTCGAGCCGATCGGCCGTCGTCGAGGTCCGAAAGAACGAACTGGTCGCCGCGTACGCCGGTGCTCACGGCCATCAGCCGAGCGACGTCGCCGTCCTCAAGTTGCGCCAACAAGCGACGCTGGAAACCCGTCCGGCCAAAGAACACCGGAGCTTGGACGAGCTGAGCAGGCAGTGGCGGGACCGGGCGGAGCGCTACGTCGGCACCGAACAGAGCTCGTGGGTGGCCGGGCTGGCGGGCCGAAATGATCTTCCCCTCCTGCACTTCGGCGACCTGGCCGACGAGATCCTCGACGACGCGGCCGGCGTCGCCGTGCGGACCGTGGCCGAGCGTCGGGCCACCTTTTCCCGGGCCAACCTCTTGGCCGAGGTCCACCGCCAGTTCCAAGGGGTCCGTTTCGCCTCGCCCGAGGACCGGATCGTCGTCGTCGAGCGCACCGCCGATCTCGCCACCGCACAGTCCTTGGTCATTTCGGCACCCGAGCTGCACTCCACCCCCCAGCGGCTCCGGCGGGCCGATGGGACCAGCCGGTTCCGGGCCAAGGGTCACGAGATCTACACGACCGCGACCCTGTCAGAGGCTGAGGCACGGTTGCTCGAGGCGGGTCAGAGAACGGACGGGCCCGCCACGGCACTTAACACGGTGGCTGCCATCTCGTGGTCAAACCTGCCCGGTCGGGACCACCTCCTCGGGCCCGACCAAGCCGCCGCATCCGTCAGATCGCCACGTCAGGTCGATCTCTCGATCTGCTCGTCGGCCCCGCCGGGACGGGCAAATCCACGACCATGGCGGGACTGCGGGCGGTCTGGGAGAGCGCATACGGCCCGGGTTCGGTGCGCGGGTTGGCCCCTTCCGCCGCCGCGGCCGACGTGTTGGCCGGCGAACTCGGGATCGAGACAGAGAACATCGCCAAGTGGCTTTTCGAGCATCGGCGGACTCTGGACTGCCAAGGAGCCACTGCCCCCGAGGTCGAGATGGTCCGTTGGCAGCTCCGAAAGGACCACCTCGTCATCGTCGATGAAGCCAGTTTGGCCGGCACGTTCTCCCTCGCTGAGCTCGTGACCGCCGCCGAATCCGCCGGGGCCAAAATTCTCCTCGTTGGAGATCACGCCCAACTCAGTGCAGTCGAAGCCGGCGGGATGTTTGCCGCTCTGGTCCGTGACCGCGGCGATCTGGTCACCGAACTCACCGACGTGCGCCGGTTCCATCACGACTGGGAAAAGACGGCAAGTGTCGCATTGAGAGCCGGCTCGTCCGACGCTATTGACGACTACCAGGCCCACGAAAGGATCGCTTCGGGCAACAGGGACGAGATGCTCGATGCCCTCTATGGGGCGTGGAAGGGTGACATCGAGGCCGGTGCGATCAGCATGATGATCGCCGGAGACCTCGTCACCGTGAGTGAACTCAATGCTCGAGCCCGGGCCGACCGGGTGGCCGCCGGCCACGTCACCGAAGACGGTGTGACCCTGGCCGGTGGCGCCACCGCCGGGGTCGGCGACCAGGTCGTGACCCGCCAGAACGACCGGCGCCTCAGCACCGGACGGCGTTGGGTTCGCAACGGCGACACGTGGATCGTGACGGCGACCGGTCCGGATGGATCGATGACTGTCAGCCGGTCCGAGGGCGGGAGCCATGTCGTCCTGCCGCCCGCCTACGTGGCCGAGCGTGTCGAGCTGGGGTACGCCTCGACGGCCCACCGGGCACAGGGTCGTACCGTCGACACCGCACACGCCATGGTGTCGCCGACGACCTCCCGCGAGGTGCTCTACGTCATGGCCACGAGGGGTCGCGAAGTCAACCGCCTCTATGTCGACACCCACTACGACCCCGATCCCGAGACGTCCCACGACCAGACACGTGAGCCACAGATGGCCCGGGACGTACTGATCGGCGCACTGCGCAACGAGGGCGTCGACGTCGCAGCGCACGACATGATGCGGCGCCAACAGGAGGATGCGGAGGGAATGGAGCGCCTGTCGGCCGAGTACTTTACCCTCGCCGCAGCTGCTCAAGCAGAGCGCTGGGACACCCTCCTAGCCTGCGCCGGATTCACCGAGCCAGAGCTGCAGTCGGTTCGTTCAAGTGATGCGCTCGGTCAGCTGACAGCGTCGTTGCGTCGGGCCGAAGCGCGTCGTCTCGACATCGATACTGCCCTACCAAAACTTGTCGGCGGCCGCGCCTTTGACGGCGCCGGAGACATCGCCGCAACCGTCACGGCGCGGGTGGACCGCTGGACCCAGGCCGCCGGAGGCAGGCGGAGAAGCTCCGACGACTACGTCGCCGGGCTCATTCCCCGGGCACGCGGCATCACCGATCCCGAGATGGCCCGTGCACTCGCCGAGCGTGACCACGCCATGCAAACGCGCGCCCGCGTCGTGGCCATCCAAGCAATCGAGAGCGGGCAACCCTGGACAAAGGCTCTCGGGGCGATCCCCGAAGATCCGGCCCGGCGAGCCCGTTGGGTGCGTGAAATCTCGACGGTGGCGGCCTATCGGGACCGCTGGCACATCACCGGAAACGAGACCATCGGCAGTGCAGTCGACGGCGTAAGCAGTGAGCAGGCCATCCAGCGGCGCCTGGCCGAGGGCGCCGCTGCACGCGCGCGGGCCGTGAGCGACGGGGCTCTCCGTGCACAACCACGCGATGACCTCGCTCCACAGATCGGCGTGGAGCGCGGGGTCGAGCTGTGAGTGGGCAGCCCTATGCCGCGCCAAGGAGGCTCCGCTCGAGCCGCTGCACACCCCGATCTTCTCGCCCCGGTGCCACACCCTGGTAGATGTCGAGGAACACTGACAACGTTCGGTGACCCGACCAGCGCTGGCAGACAACCGCATCGACTCCCTCCCGAAGCCACCACGAGCACGCCGCATGACGCAGGTCGTGACGGCGCAGCCGCGAGAGTTTGGACTGGCGGGGATCGTCCGATGCGAGGTCGGCCCGGCGGGGGAACAGCTTGGCGCAAGCAGGCTCCCACACGTTGAGGGCGAACCTGCTTTTGTCGAAGGCTCTGCCGTTGCGGTGGAAGACGAGCCCGCCCGGGCCCTCGCCGTAGAGCTCGCGGTGCTGGCGGAACTTGGCCACCAGGAGCGATGGCACCGGGACCCGGCGGCTCTCGGTGAGATCCCGGTCCTTGAGCGGTCCCCATTCGGGGTCCTCGTCAGGGTCGAGCCACCGGGCCTGGGTCGGTCGGTGGGTGCGCCTCACGACCAGCCACCCGGGCTCCTCGTCAGTCGGCAGTTCCAAGTCGTCGCTCACCAGCCCGGCCGCTTCCCCTGGACGGAGCCCGCACAGCGCCATGACCAGCACGAAGCACTCGACCACCCCGCCCCACGCCCCCTCGGTGACGCACGCCTCGGCCAGCGCCAGCGACTGGGACACGCTGAGCACCATGTCGGCGTCTACGGCCAGTCCGGCTCGGCCAGCCGCCAGGGTGGACTTGCCTTTCACCTTGCGCCGGCCACGGACCACCACCCATGGGCTGCGGTCGATGGGGAGGTCATCCCGGGCGATGGCCCAGTTCCAGGCCGCCCGCAGCGGTTGCAGGTAGCGGGTCAGTGTCGCCGCTGATATCCGCGTCCCGGGTTTGCGTTCACTCATCTCGATACGGGAGACGAACTCCTCAATCTCTCTCGACGTCAGCTCGTCGGCGGGAGCCGAGTGGGTCTCCAGCCAGCGCTGCCCGGCCCGCTGCCGTTCGGTGATCTGCCCGGCCAGATGAGCCGGCAAGAAGCTGGCGTGGTCGAGATAGTCCTCCACGGCCACGAGATCGTCCCCGCTCAGCTCAGCGCCGGGCACCAGGAGCCAGCGCCGAGCCCGGTTGTAGGAGCGGGCCGCGGCCTCTTTGGTCGCCGGCTCCCATTCGGGGTGCTGGTTGAAATAGAGCTCTGTCAGGGCGAACACCGAGGGCGCCACGGGCCCGGCGGGGGCCTGCCATTCGACGAACTGCTTCGTTTTGAGATCGAAGGGCAGGCCCCGGATGAAGTCCCGCTCGGCCCGCTCCCTCCACGTCTCGGCCAATCCCGCCTTGCGGAAACGCTTGGACCACTGGACGCCGTCGCACTTGCCCTTGACGTCCCAGCAATCGACGTTGCGCCGCCGGACCTCGCCGTTGGCCCGGTCGGTCACCCGCTGGACCCTCGTCTGTTTGACAACCCAGGTTTGGAACGTCCTGGGGACCGATGGATCCGGGTATTTGCGGGCCATTGCCTTTGCCTCCAACTGGCTCACCGGGGGGGTGGACCGTGCCTGGCCGTCCAGGACGGGACCACAATCGTACCGCCGTGAGGTTGGATATAGGTTGGAAAAAACTCCCGAGGGGCGCCAATCGACCCCCTTTCGGCCTCGATTTCCGGTCGTCAGAAGGCCCCCGGCGAGCGCCGTCCAGCTGAGAACGTGATGCGGCTGTGTGCTTCTGAACAGGACTTTTGGCCGCATTTGCTCATTCTCCTGCGGCCCCGCCGGACGGCCTAGAATGGTCCTGCCGCCCGAGTAGCTCAGTTGGTAGAGCACTTCACTTGTAATGAAGATGTCGCGGGTTCGATTCCTGCCTCGGGCTCGACTGCCTCGGGCTGCTACCCGTGCGCCACGGCTCGCTGCCGGGCGACCTCGAAGGCGGCCACCGCGCCGGCCACCCCCACGTTGAGTGAGGGCAGCGAGCCGTGTTGGGGGATGCACGCCACGGCGTCACAGCGGCGACGCACCAGGGGCGCCAGACCCTTCTCCTCGCTGCCCACCACCAGCGCGATCGGACCCTCGCCGAGAGGCAGATCGTAGAGGGACTGCGGGGACTCCCCGGCGAGCCCCACGGACCACACCCCGAGATCGGCCATCAGCGAAAGGGCGGCCGGTATGCCCCCCACCACGGCGAAGGAGAGGTGCTCTATGGCCCCCGACGCCGTCTTGGCCACCGTCGGCGAGAGCCGGGCCGACCGATGGCGGGGCAGCACCACGCCGCTGACGCCGGCACACTCCGCGCTGCGCAGCAGGGCGCCCAGGTTGCGGGGGTCGGTGATCCCGGCGGCCACCAGGAGGAAGGGCGTCACGCCGCGCCGGCTCGGGGCGCAGAGGTCCTCGAGGGGCACCGGCTCGACCGGCTGGGCCAGGGCCAGGACTCCCTGGGGTGCCTCGGTGCGGGCCTGGGAGTCGAGGCGGGCCCGCGGCACCGTCTCGACGGGCACACGCAGACGGGCCGCCAACTCCTCAATGCGATCCAGCTGGGCCGAGGGGTCCTGATCCTCGGCGAGCAGGATCTGGCGCACCGTGCGGCGCCCCACCGAGAGCAGCTCCAGCACGGCCCGCCTGCCCTCGACCTGATCACCGCCGAGCTCGCTCTGCTCGCGCGACGCCGGACGGTGCGGGCCCGGCCGGCGGGAGCCGCCCTTGGCGCGGGCGGTTCCCCCGCGGGCACCATCCCCGCGGGCGCCGGGACCGCGCGGCCTGCCCCGAGGCGGGGTCACGCCGGTTCCAGTAGGACGACGGCGAGGCAGGCGATGCCCTCGGCCCGGCCCAGCGCGCCCAGCCCCTCGGCCCGGGTGGCCTTGACCGAGACCGGGGCACCGAGGACCGCCGAGAGCCGTCGGGCCATGGCGTCGGTGTGCGGAGCCAGTCGCGGTGCGTCCGCGATCACCGTGCAGTCGCCGTTGGCGGGCACGAACCCCTGCTCTCCCGCCATCCGCACCACGTCGGTCAGCAGGACGACGCTGTTCGCCCCTTCCCACACCGGGTCGGTGTCGGGGAAGTGACGGCCCAGATCACCCAGTCCGACCGCCCCGAGTATGGCGTCGGCCAGGGCGTGGCAGACGGCGTCGGCGTCGCTGTGGCCGCCCAGCCCCCGGGCGCCGTCAATGACCACACCACCCAACACCAACGGCCGGTGCGGATCGTCGGAGAAGCGGTGGATGTCGATGCCCTGCCCGATGCGCACGGTCACCCTCTCACGAGATGCTCGGCCGTGCCCAGGTCGGCCGGCGTGGTGATCTTGAGGTTGCGCGGGTCTCCGGGAACGACCCGAACGGTGGCGCCGAGCGCCTCGAGGAGGGCCGCGTCGTCGGTCGCCTCGGCGCCCCGGGCGTGGGCCCGCCGCAGGAGCTCGGCCGAGAAGGCCTGCGGTGTCTGGACGGCGACGAGCGCCGAGCGGTCGAGGGTGGCCGTGACGGTCTGTGCGCCGTCCACCACCTTGATCGTGTCGCTCAACGGGAGACCGGGGACGGCCGCGTCCGCTCCTCCCGTCGCCACGGCCGCAATGACGGCCCGGAACAACGCGTCGGAGGCCAGCGGGCGGGCGGCGTCGTGCACGATGATCACCTCGGCCTCCTCGGGCACCGCGGCCAAACCGCAACGGACGGACTCGGTGCGCGACGCACCGCCTTCGACGACGATGTCGGCGCCGTGGCCGACGCGATCAGCGGCCCCATGGGGAACGACCAGCACCACCCCGCAGGAGGACGGCCGGCACGCGGCCACCGCCCACTCGACCACCGGACGATCCGCCAGCAGCGCGAACTGCTTCATCTCACCGAAGCGCCGACCCGATCCGCCCGCCACGACAACCGCCCACACCCGCGCCACGGCGCCGCTGTCAGGTCAACGCGTCGTTCAGACGCTCTTCGGCCGTCTCTTCGTCCACGTTGAGGGCAAAGGTCAGCTCGGAGACCAGGATCTGGCGAGCGCGCTGCAGCATGCGCTTCTCGCCGGCGGACAGGCCCTTGTCCTTGTCACGGATGGAGAGGTTCCGCACCACCTCGGCCACCTGGTAGATGTCACCGGAGCGCAACTTCTCGGAGTGGTTCTTGTAACGCCGGGACCAGTTCGTCGGCATGCGCGCTTCCTTCTTGCGCAAGACGGCGAAGACCTCTTCGACCTCCTCGTCGTTGATGACCTCGCGCAGGCCCACGCCCTCGGTGTTGTCCGCGGGCACGTTGAGGATGAGGTCCCCGTAGGCCAGGCGCAGCACGAGATACTCCCGCTTCTCCCCGAAGGCCACCTTGGTCTCACGCTTCTCGATGACCGCCGCCCCATGATGGGGATAGACAACTTTGTCTCCGACCTTGAACACGAATCTCCCTTACAACAGATACGGCGCCGGGCCAGCGACGGTTTGAGAGGTGCCGTTCCGGCTCCAAATGGTCAGTCAACCGGACGGCGGCCACCTATTTTACCAGATTCGCCCGTTATTCGTACCGTTCGAAGATGCTGGCCTCGACCATGCGGGCAAGACCGTCGCGCACCAAGCGAGCCGTGGCCGTGCCGATGCCGTCCACCGACGCCAGTTCGGTCGCGCTGGCCGACATGATCGCCGGCAGGGTGCCGAAGCGGTCGACGAGGCGTTCGACCAGCACCGGCCCCAGCTGGGGCAGCCGGTGCAGCAGGC